>Ga0315900_10000338_pt1 | contig 83794 bp, 103 predicted proteins | sample LakEriMetagenome_FD_203521 | JGI IMG/M metagenome (GOLD analysis project Ga0315900, IMG submission 203521) | Freshwater fungal communities from buoy surface, Lake Erie, Ohio, United States - Buoy 12 MA114 | ecosystem: Environmental > Aquatic > Freshwater > Lake > Lake biofilm | place: USA... | reverse complement strand
CATCAGTAATATCTGTTAAAACACCCACTTCAACAGTATGTGTTTTATCTTTTACTACTTTTAATATCATTGAATCAGTAGCATACATATCTCCTTCTAAATGAGAAGGGATAATACCGTTTTTTAAACTGTTCATAGTATCAGTAAAAAAACTATTATTTTGTAAACCATGTACTGTTACACCTGTAGCTGTACTAGCACTACTTTCAACAATTTCTGGTGTTAATTGTGCAGCTAAACTTAATACTCTTTTTAATCTAGCATTATCTACTGTACCATCAAAAGCAGGTATTAAATTATTATCTTTTTGTAATTGTTTAACCCATTCTACTAACTCTTGACCAAAACCTTTTATATCATTTATTTCATCTAAATAATTATTAAAATATTCTATACCTAAACCACTTAAAACTTGAATTGCATTTTCTACTGTAGTAATTTTATATTCTTGTATTGAAGGTATCATTTTTCTAATACCTTTATCTATCATAATACCATCAGTTGAAGTATTTATAATATTTAAAAATTCTTGTTTTAAATTATTTTCTTTTTTAGTAGTATTACCACTAACAGCTTTGTATTTTATTGTTCCTGTTTTTTTATTATTTAATACTTCTTCATATTTTAATGTTTTAAAAAAATTGTTTTTATTTTTAGCAAACACTTCATTAAAAGACCTAAATGGTTCTATTTCATTCCAACTAAAATCTTGTTCCCAAACACCTAATTTTTGTACTACTTGTTGAATTTGAGCATCACCACTAGATTTTAATTTATTCATCATTTGGTCATAACTTATTGAATCTGCACTTAAATTAGCTATTTTATTAACTAATTTAACAAAATCAACTGCTCTTATTTCCATTTTACCTGTTTTATCATTTTTAACAGTTTCAGTTACACTAGATATAATAAACTTAATAGATTTATACATATTACTAGAAACACTTTTTGTAAAACTTTCTTTATAAGAACTACCTTTAGTATAACTTTCATAAGCGTTTATATCATTATTTTCTAATTTATCATTATATTCACTATCAGTATCAAAGTCATCTACTAAAAACTCATTACCATCTTTATCAATACCTATTTTTCTAGTTTTAGCATTAATACCTAAACTTTTTAAATAAATACCATGTTGAGCTACCATAGCATCTTTTAATTCTTGTTTCATAGGTTGATAATAATTATCAAATATATAAGTATAAAATGGTTCTAAACTATTTATACCTTCATGTGATAATTTATATAGAGCTTTTCCTTTATAAGCAGGGTCTAACAATACTTCTGTAAAAAAAGCATGTAGTTGTAAAGCTTTATCATGTTGAACAGAATTTAACATCATATAATCCATTGAAGTATTTATCATAGGTTGATTTTTAAATTCACCTCTTTTTATACTTTCAAATAAATTGTATATATTATCATTTGTTTTATATTGATTATTTAAATTAAATATTTTACTTATAAAATCAATAATTTTATTAAATAATGATTTTTCTATTGTAGGTATATTTTTACTACCATCTAACATATAATCCATAAAATCATCTGCCAACATTTCTTCTGTAGCTTTATTATTACCATTAAAACCAGTTCTTTTTCTATATTCATCATATAGTTTTTGTTTTTGTTCTGGTTTAATCATAAATTGTGAAACTCTATGAAAAGCTTCATGAAATTCAGTACCTTTTTCAGCTAAACTAGATAATAATATTCTACCATCTTGTAAAATTCTACCACCTGCTATACCATCAATTAATTCTCCATTTATTTCTTCAAAATCAATACCTAATAAATTAGCTAAATTTTGTCTAGCTTCATCTAAATTAATTAAAGTACCATTATTACTATATACTTTATCTAACAAAGGTAATTTAGTTTTATCAACAATTTTTGTTTCTATTTCATCAAAATTAATATTTAAAGCATTTACAAATGGTATAACTTCAACTTCTTTTTCTTCAAATTTTTCTGTTATTTCAACAGCATTAAAAGTTTTAAGTAAATTTTCTACTTGTTTTTGACCACCTTCTTTTGTTAATACTTGATTTAATATATTAGTATTATGCTCTGCTGTTTCATTATTTTCTATTAATATATTTGTTAATTTATCACCTTCATAAGTTAAAGTAATATCTCCTTTATCACTACTATAAGTTTTAGTTGTTTTATCATTAGTTTCTGTAGAAATTGTTTCTGTTAAATCTGGTTTTGTAAAATCTACTTTTTTAACACTATTTTCAGTAGTTTTTTCTCCTGCTGCTACAAAATCTTTACTAAAAGCTATACTTCCATTAACAAATCTTCTAATCTCACCTTTAGTAGCTATATCTGCTTGCGAAGGATTAATATTTGGTTTTACCATTACTTTTAATGGTGCTTCATTTATCAGATTACCTTGTGCATCTTTAGTACCTGTTAATAAATAATGTTTATAACTAGGATGATTGTAAATTTTTATTTTACCGTTTTCTAAAACAGCTTCTTGATATTTTTTATTATTTACATTAGCATTAGTATTTACTTGTAAAGGTTTTTGTAATAAATGAGTTATTATTGATTGGTCTAATTCTCCAGATAATAATTCTTCTACTTCTATAAGTTTATCATTTATAAATAATTTACCACTTTCAATTGAAATAGGATTAATACTTTTAGAGTTTAAATATACAATATTTTTAATATAAGTAAGTACACTCCAATCTGTATTTGTTTTTGAAGTATTGCTAGGATTTAATACATTAGCTGCTTTATGTTTAATTTCATCACTTCCTATTGTTTCATTATAAGTTTTAATATACTGTTTTACTAAAAACAATACAGTATTAGCTTCATTAGTATTTAACTTTCTAGTTATAGCTGTAGTAAAATTATTATCACTATTAGTATCTTTAATAACAACATGACCTAAAGGTATATCAACAAACCTTTTTCCTTTTTGTACAGCTATAGTAACTGGTACTATTTCTATTTTATTAGTTTCTTTATCACTTAAATCTTTAATTAAGCTACCTACAATTGTAGTTGGCTTATCATTATTAACTGTTCTACCTCTATTTAATTCTGTTACATTAGTGAAATAGTTTTTATTAGGATTTTCTTTAATTAAAGTTCTAATTTTTTCTAATTCTATTTGAGCATTTTTTATTTGTTCTTTATATTCTTTTGAACCTTTTTCAAATTCACTAGAATAATATTTACCTGCTCCATTTGAAAAATTTAAATTTTCTGATGTTCTTAAATTAGTACTTACTGGTAATCCATTTAAATAAGTTATAGGTTTTCCTGTAGATTTATCTATTAAAATAAGTCTTATATTATCAACATTATCATATTGACTATCATCAGTTATATCATTAAATATAGAATCTTTTTTACCTTTACCATAAACACTATCATTTATATGTACAGTCATTAACTGTAATTGTGATGGTTTATAATTATGACTTTCATGTTCTAACCATCTAAAAAAATTATTTTGGTCAGGATTAGGATTTAATGTTTTTACAGCTTCTTTGTTACCAACTTCTTTATAAGTAGGTAAATCATTTCCTGCTGTTAAAAACATTCCATAAACAGCTATATCTTTACCTTCATCATAATCTTTAGCTTCACTTACTAATATAGTTTCTTCACCTTTATTTACTACAGTTTTAACTCTTTGTTTATTAGCTAAAATATCACTATAATCTTTTAAAACTTTTTCAAATCTTTTAGAATTAGTTTTTAATAATTTATATTCTTTATTATCGTTTATTTTATCTATTTCTGTTTCTAAAGCTTTTATTTCACGTTTTAATTTATTTAATTCATTAGTATATTTTTTTAAATCAGAATCTTTTATAATACCTAACACTTCTACAAAAGTTTCTATAAATTCTGTTTGTTCTGCTTTACTATTAGTTTTATAACCATCATTGTAATTTTTAAACCAATTAACTAAATCAGTAGTTGTGTTAATACCTTTATCATTTAATATTTGATTGATAATATTATTTTCACCAATCATATCATATAAAGATTTTTCTATAAATTGATTTATAGCTTCTAGTACTTTATATAAATTACCTAAATATTCTTTTTTTTCTTTTATAGAAGTTTGTAAATCATTAACTATATCTTCTATATCTTTTATTAAACCATTAGTAGTAGTTAATTGTTTGTTATATTTATCAAAAAATTCAGATTTATATCTTACACCTTTTTTTTGTTTAGCAACAGATATTTCTTTTTTTAATATATTAATTTGGTTTGTTATTTTATCTCTTTGAGTTTTTAAATAATCTAAACCTTCTAATACATTACTATAGTTAATTTCAGAAGCATTAACTTCTTTTTCTAATTCAGTTATTTGATTTTCTAATTCTTGTTTTTCTTTTACTAAAGCAATTACTTCTTCTCTAGTTTGTTTATAATTATTACTAAATAAAGATAATTTTTTAGTTAAAACATCTAATTTTTTATAAGCGTTTTGTAATTTAGTAAAACTATTGTTTTCTATATTATTAATACTTCTATTTAAATCTTCTCTAGCTATTTCTAAAGCTTGTATAGCTGCTTCTGTTTTTTCAATTTCTTGTTTATTTATTCTATTAGTTCTAATACTATTAACAGGATTTATTTTAACAGTAAATGAACCTTGTTCCCCATTTTCATCAATTTGTACATACTTACCTTCATTAGCTGCTGTATTTGCTAAAAAATCATCTAATTTTAAATTAAATCCATCTTTTGATTTTAATACAGTTTTATCATTTTCATCTAAAGAAAAAGAAATAGGTACATTACTATTATCACTCCACAATTCAATTTCACTAGAATCAAATCCATCATTATCTTTTATAATATTATCATTATAAAAATCATTAGCTGATTGTGATTGTAAAATAGCATCTTTTTTTGATTGAACTAATTCTTCTTTTTTAGTAGCTGAAAAATCATCTATACCTTGATTAAACTTTATAAGATTATCTGTTTTTCTAACTTTTGTAAACCAATTTAAAACTTCTTTATTTTCTTTTATAATATCTTCTTTTTGTTGTTTTAAATTTTTATATTCTACTTGTTCACTAGGATTTAAACCTTCTAAACTTTCATATTTAGATTGTCTGTTACCTAATTGTTGTAAATCTGTTTCACTATCAAAAGTAGTATTATCTATAAAAGTAGTATTTTTAGCATCTAATTCCAATAGTTTACTATTTATTTTATTTAATTGATGTTTGTTTTCTTCATAATTAAATAACTTTGTCGCAGCTACTTTTTGAGCATCTTTATTTAAAGCACCTAATGTAGGGTCAGAATTAACATTATCTAATAAATTACTATAATTATCAATTTTAGTTAATATTTCTTCTGTTGTTTTTCTACTATCTTGAATATTATCTACAGTTGTATTTAATTGAGTTGCTAATTCTTCATTAGTTAAATCTTTATATTCTTCATATTTAGATTTTAAATCTTCAATCATACCTGCATTTTTATATGATTCTACTTGTCCAAATAATTGTAAATTATTTAATTTATCCCAAGTTATAAAATCTTTTTGTTTAGCAGCTATAGCTTTTCTTTCTTCAATTTGAGTATATCTATTTAATCCTGATAAATACTCATTATTTAAAACAGTTCTTCCTTCTGCATCTTTTATATATCTTTTAGTAGGGTCTAATTTTTCTTTTTCATAAATAGCATTATTATTATAATCTGTAGCTATTGAATTAGCTATTTCTTGTTTTTGAGTTTGTTGACCTATAGTATTAATAGCAGTCATTCCTCCTCCTAGTAAACCTCCTAGTATAGCTGCTTTTTGTCCTTCTAAAGTAGATATAGATTTAGGTAAATCTCCTATAGATTCTGATAAAAAATTTAATATATCATCTGTATAATCTGTTTTATTATATTTTAAAGCTGCGTTTTTAGCTACTTCTTGAAAAGAATATTGTTGTAATTCTTCATAAGCTTCACTACTAGACATTTTACCTATACCCCATAAATAATTACTTAATTTTTCTGCTTTACTTAATTGTTTAGCAGCTAATTTTTCTCCATCTTTAAATAACAATTTTGTAGCATCATCAGTTACATTACTAATAACTTCTTTTTTACCACTTTTACTAAAAGCACCAAACATAGAAGTATATTGTTGATAATCTAAAGCTGCTAAAGCTAAGTTACCTAAAAATACATTATTAGATTGAGAAATAGCTATTTGTTTAGCTTCATCTTCTGAAACACCACTTTCTATTTGTTGTTTATAAATTTCATTATAAGTTTGATTTCTTTCCATAGCAGATTCTCCTAATCTACCTACTATAGCACCAACTCCTAATCCTACTTTTTGATTTATTCTTTGAATATTACCAATAGTGTTTTGCAATTTAACTAAATCTATTCCTTCTGCTGCCATAGCAGCTTTTTCAGCTTGTGATAAATTACTTAATTGTTTTAATGTTTTAGCTTCTAATAATTTAGAAACAACACCTGATTCTTGTAATATTTTACCACTTTTACCTATTTTACTTAAAAATGTAGCACTTTTACTTAAACTACCTATTAATTTCATAGGTATAAATTGTGAAGCTAAAAAAGCTAAACCTTGTACACCATCATCAGCAAATTGTCCTGATGTAAGCCAACCTGATATTGTTTTATCATTAAGTTCATCTTGTGTATAATATAATTCTTGATTTTGTAATATATCTTCATGTAAAGTTTCTATACCTTTCATTAAAGAGTTATTTGTCAAACCTTCTATAAATCCTTCTTCTGTACCTATTTTAGATAAAGCATAAGGTAAACTAGCGATAGTACCAATTGTTTCTGCTGCTGCTGTACCAAAAGTTGCTAATCCTCTACTTAAATTTCTAGCACGTCTTTCTAAAAAACTTTGATTTAAAGCTAAAGGTTCATTTAAATTATTTAAAGAAGTTTCTCCAAATAATGAAGTGTCAAAACCGTAATCTTTAACTTTACTTAAATTACCTAAATCAGGACTTATTGTATTTTTAACTACATTTGATTTAGGGTTGTAATTATCTATAGGTATAATACCTATTCTTCTTGATTTTTCTGGTGTTTTTGGCATGATTAATTTAATTCTATATTACCTATTTCTGTAAAAATTGCATCAATATCATTAAATAATAATTGATTATTATTTTGTTGTTTTACTGATTGCCATCCATTTGGAGTATTTTGATATAACACATATTTTCCTGTATATTTACCATCTTTATTTATTAAATTGTTTTTAGATGAAGGTTCAATTGCTCTAGCTATTTTATATTGTGCTACTTTTCCATCTGCTGCATTTTTACCGTTAATAATAACACCTTTAGATAATTCTGGACTATTACCAATTTCTAATTTATAAGCATCAATATATTCTGGCATTTGTTTTTGAACATAATCAAATTCTATTTGTTCTTTTACAGATTTATCTTTAGTTTTATCATATAATTCTTTTATACCTCTATCATGTACTTCTTTATTTAAACTAGCATCTATTTTATAAGAAACTTCTTTACTGTCTTTACCTTCTCCAACTTTCAATTTAATTAAATAATAAGGGTTATTATTAACTGTACCTAAACCATAAGTTTTTTCTATTACTTTTATTTGAGGATTATTATCAGAAGCATCTATTTTACCATCATTTACTAATTTAGTATAAACATTAGCATCTTGACCTGCTATTTTATAATTCATAGGATTACTTTCAATACCTTTAGCTATATTATTCATCTGTTCTCCTATAGCTGTTCCTTCTGCTTGAATACCATATTTTAAATCTACTTTATTTAAAATTTTAGAATCCTTTTCTTTTTCATAGTTATTTTCAACAAATTGAACTAAATCCCTACTATATACTTTAGGGTCTATTATTTCTCCATTTAAATATTTTAAAGTAGCTTCTGTAAATTTAGTTTTTGAAGAAGCTGTTATAATACCAAGTTCTCCATTATCTTGATATTTTCGACCTTTATTATCAGTATTACTAAAATTTTTTAAATAATTGTCATATTTTTCATTAATTTTTAAATTTTTATTTTGTTGTACATCATTTAAAAATCTTTCACTATATTTTTTACTTTTATCAGCTTTTATATAATTATCTTGAGCTTCTTTATAATCATTATAATATTGTAATAATTTAATACCATCAACATTATATTTTTTAGATATTTCTTCTATTGGTTTATTATTATAAAAATCTTCTAAAACTTTATCTTCATTTTCTTTTTTTACTAAATCAGAAATATATTTTCTACTTTCTAACATTTGATTATAATTAGAAGTTATTGATTGCTTTTGAATATTTATATTTTCATTTTGAGTTTTAAAATCTTCACTTATATCTTGATTACCTACTTCTGTTAAAACAGTATTTTCAGAAGCTACTTCTTTATCATATTTAGATTTAAGACGTAATTTATCATATTCAGTCATACCATCTAAATCATATTTAAAATTATGTATTTTTAATTTTTCTGCTGTTGTTGCTAAATCACTATGTAATAATTTTTCTTTATAAAATTGTTTTTGCAAATTACCGTTTAATAAATTATTATTAAAATTATCTTCTTCTTCTTTATTTTTAAAATTTATTTTTGGTGATACCCATTTTTGAAATTCTTTAGAATTAGTTATATCTTTTATATTTTGTTTATAAGGTAAAAGTTTTGCTTCTCTTTCTAAATCCATTTGAATTTCTGGTTGTTGAGCAGCATAAGCAGAAGCTAATTGATATATTCTTTCTGGTGTTCTTTCTTCTCTAGCTAATTTAACAAAATAATCATAACCTTTTATATTTTGTATATTAGGTAAATTAGCCCATTCTTGTTTAGTTATTTTATCTGCAAAATCACCTATTATTTTTTGTCTATCTTCATTTTTATGGGGTAAATATTCTTGCCAATTATTTAATACAACTTTACCTTTTTCATTATATTGTGGATTATTTATATAATTTTCATTTAAAGATTTAATAGCTGCAAATTTATCATTTTCTGTTAAATCTTTCATTTCTGAAATTTTTTTTATATTTTCTTGATATTGATTATATCTACTAAATATAGGATTATAATTTTCTTGAAAATTTTTAATAGCTTTTCTAGCTAACCTTCCTCTATTTTCATAATCTCCTACTCTAGCAGCTTCATCTATCTCTTTAGAAGCTAAATCAAAAGCTTGTTTATAAGCTTCTTCATCACCTTTACTACCTTTTATATATTTCATACTATCTTTAGCTTCTTGTAAAGCATCATATTGACTAGCTGTATTATCATAATCTTGTTTAAGTCTATTTTGTAAATCTGTATATTCTGCTGTAGCACCTTGTACATAGTTGCGAACAACTGGCACGTAATTTTGTTTATTTACATAATCCATGTTTATAGCGTGTTTAATTTTTGCAATACAAAAATAAAAGAAAAAAACCAAATAAAAAAGGCAAAAAATAAATAAATATTTTTTGCCTAAAACTTAAACTGTATGAAAACTGAATTAATTTTTATTAACAATACATTTTTCCTGATTTTATATAACCACCTTTTTTAACCGTATATTTTTCTCCTGTCATTCTTTCAAAATCAGAAGGAGATAAACTACCATTTTCTACCATTTTTCTTATAGCTGCTGTACTTCTATCTGCTGTACCTCTACCACCATCCATTTTAGCTATAGCTAATTTTTGCTTTTCAATATCATAAGCTTCTTGTGTAGTTCTATTATGTATAAAACCTGCTAAACCTGTATTTATAGCATTTTGTTTATTAGTTAAAATAGCATTTTTACCTTGTAACATATCAATAGCATCAGCATTAGCATTTTCAGCTACTCTATTTTTATAATCATTACCAATACCAATATTCATATTATTAGTTTGTAAATCTAAATTATTTTGATTAACTACTGCTTTATTAGTAGCTTCTAAACCTGCTGCTGTTAAATTAGCTAATCTAGCACTTGTTTCATTGATATTACCAGATTTTCTAATCATATCAGTTTTAGTATTAGCTATTTCATTATTAATATTTTGTTTTTCAAAACTTAAATTATTAGGTGCTTTTATATAATTAGGTGTAGCTGTTTGTCTTTTAATATTAGTACCTTGATTATCAGCATTTAAATAATTAGCTGCTGTTACTCCTGTATTTAATAATTGTTCTATAGGTATATCAACACCTTTTTTATACATTGGTAAATTACCACCTTTTTTATAAGCTTGCATATTTTCTCCTTCTTCTTGTATTCTTTTAATATTTTCTTGATTTTCAAAATTAGCATTACTTAATTCATCTATTCTTTTAATCATTACATTAGCTGTTTTAACAGTTAAAGCATCTTTAGAATTTAAGTTTTTTTCATACTTTCCTTTATCTTTACCTAGTTTTTCAGCTACTTGTGCAACTGTATCTGTAGGTTTAAAATTATATTTATATTGTTTTAAAGAATTAGCAAAATCATCACCAATAACTATACTATCAGAATTTACTATTTCTCCACCTTTACCATTAACTCCTCCTTGTTCATGTTTTTTACCATCAACTTTATGTATATCAGAAGCTAATTGATGTCCTGCTTCCAATTCAACATTATTACCTTGTATTACTTCACCTTGTTCTACTTCATACTGTGGTTTTATAACATTACCACCTTTTTTATACATCATTCCTGTTGTACCTTGTGAATTAAAACCTTGTGCTACTAAATTTTTTTGAGTTTGTTTAGCATTATCAAACATACTATTTGAATATTTTTTATTACTTTCTGCTAAAGCTTTTAAATTTTCGTCATTTTCCATACCAGTAGTAGCTCCTCCCCAAATAGCTCCTAATCCTGCTCCTATAGCTGTACCAATTCCTGGTGCTATCATTGTACCTAAACCTGCTCCACTAGCTACTCCACTTAATGCTCCTACTCCTACATCTTTTTTTTCAAATTTATTACCGTACATGTCAGTTTGACTTGTAGTAGTAGCATTTTCTATAAAAGGCATAACTATATTAGATACACCTGTTATTGCATCCATATTACCAAAACCTACACCAGATTTAGCAATATTTTTGTTTGCTAAAGATTTCATCCATGATTTATCATTCATAGATGAATTAAATGTATTACTTCCTTGTAATGAAATACCATTACCATATTTAGGTAATAAATTTTTATAATTATAAATGCTTTTTAAATATTCCATGTTTTATCTATTTATAGGAGTTATAATTGCGCTAATTTGCAATATATGTATTTCATTTTGATTTATATTGTCATAAGTAAATTTTACAGCTAACCACTTATCTTCCAGAGGTCTAATTTTTTCAAAACTTTTAGACACATCAATTAAACTGGAATTTAGTTCAGAATAATTATTAATAAAAGGTACACCAGAGTTATAATTAGTATCAACTAAATAATCTCTTAACTTATTATAAAACCATTCATTTTTTATATTTCTAGTATTAGCATCAAAATAATTAGTAAAGTTAAAAATAACTACATTTGTATCAGGTGTTGACTGATATGATGTAAAAGCTAAAACTTTTGTAAATGTTTCTTGAGGTAATAATCCTCCACTATTATTAAAAACTCTAGTTATCCATGATAAATTTATAGCTTGAAAAGTATCTGAATTATGATTAATTACAGGTACAATATAAAATGGATATGGTGTTGCTGATTCTGTTCCACTATCTACATTTATAATTGTTGTATTATCATATATACCTTTATTACTTTGATTTAATTTAAATATTCTATTATCCTGTGAAACACTAGTTTGTTTTTCTTTAAAACAAAATATTTCTGTTCGGCTATTAAAATATTTATTAGGATAGTAATCATGAAAAAAAGTAAACTTTTTTGCATCTAAATCATAAGAAATAGTAAACCCTTTATTTATAAAATATGTAACATTGTCAAATGTAATCTCTTCGTTATTATTTAATATCCATCTATTATTTAAATATTCTAAGTAATTTAAACCTATTGCTATAGAACCTGTATCAGTTAGAGTATATGCTTTTTTAGTTATAATTAATCTTCTAAATTCATTATCATATCCTACAGTATAACCAAAACCAAAATAAGGATTATCATCTGTTACTGTTACATTTGTCAATGATTCTAAAATATTAGTATATTTTAAATTATTATACATCCATCTTTTAAAACCATTATTACTAATTACTTCTATATTAAATCCTCCTCCTGATTTACTTAATATAAACATTATACCAGATTCCACATCTATACCAAAATAACCATAAGAGGTTAATTTACATGAAAATCTATGTTGAGTACCAAAATTACCTTCTTTAGAAGGTAATAATTCATAGGCAGGTCTTTCAAAAATATTTCCAGAGCCAACAAAAGCTGTTGAAGTATCAATTTTTAATTCTTCATTACCTACTGTAAACATTAAAGAGTTTTCTGTATGTATAATTAAAGTTCTATCATAACCTTCTATGTTGATAATCTTGCCTTTATTTCTAGCTACTATATAATAATCATTTGCTAACCATGTTCTCCAACCTATATCTAAAGATTCTGATTGTTCAGCTATATTTCTATTAATTTTGTAAAAATCATCAATAGAAAATTCTTTATTAAACTGATAAGGTATTAATGTACCTATGTTATTTATACTAGAATAATCACTGTTATATAATGTATTAACAACTATTTCTTCTCTATTTATATCTTTAATATAATCTGCTGCTGATTCTGGATAAAATTTATTAGTTGGTGTATTATTATCACTACTTCTTAAAGCTATATTTGCAGGAGTTTCACATACATGAGTAAATATATTTCTTAAACCTTTAAAACCATCAGCATTTACATATAATTGATGTGAACCTGCACCTCCCCAACCTGATGTATGAAAACTATAATAATTAGTAAAATTATCTCCTTTATATATAGCACTAGAACTATTTAAAGAAACATCAAAATATATGCCTGTATTTACAAGTTTTTGGTTATCTAAACTATTATAACAATTAACATATAAATTCATTAAAGTAGTTAGATAAGTTCTATATTTAATTGTATTCCAAAAAGAACTTTGTTGAAACCAAGAACCTATATTATTTACAGAAGATAATCCTACATTAATAGGCATATATTTAAAACCATTAGAAGAATCAATATCTAAAAATAAAGTATTTTCTAAAGTATTGTTTTTTATAATATCGTCTATTACATTATTTTCTAAATATTTATAACTATTTATTTTTCTATATCTAACATCTATGTTATTACCTAAATAATTTATAGCATGTGTAGATATAGATTCTGCACCAGCTTTTTTAATATAATTAATTTCAAATATAGCTGCATTATTACCATCTATATGTCCTCCATTACAATTAGCTATTACTTCATAATCCCAATCAGATATTAACATTAATTCATTAGACACATAACTAGGATTTATATCTACTCTATTTTTAAGTAAATTTAAATCATAAAATCTTAATAAAGTTTTATCTGTAGTTTTTGAGAAAACACCAGTTAAACATTCAGTTGGAGTTACTGGTGTACCAAAATTAGCTCTAAAATTAAAACCACTGCTCCAAACTATAGGATAAGTATTATAAGTAGAATTATCAGCATCAAAATCACTACTTTCATATAAAACTATACTTTGTCCTACTACTGTAGAATTATTATAATCTCTTTGAGCATAACTTATAAACCAAGATTTAACAAAGGGTCTTATAGCTGTAGGTATATTAACATTAGATACTAATATTCCTAATTGGTCTAATTGAGAAGTACCATATTTATTAAAATTATATACATTTTGTTTAAACCAATTAATAGAAGGAAATCTATGATGTCTTACTTTTTGTCCTCTTAAATCTTGTGAGCCACTAACAGGAGCAAAATCATCTGTATTAGGATAAAATTCATCTTGATTTTCCCAAAATCCAAATTCTCCTATAGCACCACTATTTGAACCACTACCACTTACTGAATTTAATACTGATGTATCTTCTAATTGAAATTTTAAAGCAGATAAACCTTGATTTGTAGCTAAAGTAGAAGCTGCTCTATAACCTGCTGATGTTATAGCTGCACTATTTAATCTATTATAAGGTATATGAAATCCTTCTGTTACTGTTCCATCAGTTAAAACTAAATGTATATACATAGCATAAACTTCTTTATGAGCAAAAGTTTTACTATCATAGTTAAATTCTTTTTTAGCTGCATTATCTCCATCTAAAGGAGAAATAAGTTTACTACACCATTTTAAATTTATAGTATTAGCATATTTTTGAAAACTTCTTAAACTATTATTACTTGTTCTAGCTGCATATAATCTATTATATACTTGAGTAAATTTATAAACTTTATTAAATTTAAGTGTAGGTGTTAAAGCTTCACTTAATGATATAGCACTACCTATTTGTTCTGAATTAGATATTGTGAAATTTAAAGTACTACTAGTTATAGGTATATTACTTATATATTTACTGTATGTTACACCATTTCTTTTTATTAAAGCTAATACTTTTATATTTTTAAAATTAGTATTTACATTTGTTAAAGTTAAACTTAGTGATTTAGATGTATTTTCTAAAGTTAAATCTCCTTTTACTTTATTATATGAAGATAATGTGTTACCTAAAGTAGTATTAAATATACTAATAGGATTATCAAATAAACCTATACTATTAATAGATAAATCTTCATTTTCATAAATATAACTTAAATAATAAACACCGTTTTCTAATGTTCCTCCTGTATCATTAATTTTTATACTTGTATTTATAATATTTACAGTAGGAAACATTATATAATCATTTAACACAAATGATATTAAAGGTGAACCTGTTAAAATAGCATTATTTAATAATTTAGTTATATTAATATATAAAGGAGTAAAATTATTATCTGTAGCTACTATTAATATTTCATTTAAATAATTTCTTGTAAATTCTCCTGTATAAGGAAAACTAGGATTAAAACTAAATTTTTCAGTATTACTATAATCATTTATTAAAGCTATATAATTACCATTTTTTTGTAATAACCCTATTTCACTAAAACTAAATAAACCAGTACTACTTACAGTAGATGTATAACCTAAACTGAATATAACAAAAGTATCATCATCTATAAGTATTTCTCCTATAGGTTTTCTTTTATATACTACAGAACTTAATGTAACAGGTAAATTATATTTATACGATTGTGCTGTTCCTGCTTTTTGATAAATTTTAAAACCTCCTTCATTAATAGAAGCTCCTTTTATTTTAGAGTTTACACCATTTTTAGCATCAATACTATGATTAACTGGTATATCTTCATTACTTAAATCTCTTTCTAATCCAATGTGTTTCATTAATATATTGTTCCATAAGGTTGTTCTGTTCTATTAAATAATTGTAGTGGTAACTCACGTCTAAATTTAAATTGTGTCCACATTCTAGCAAATCTTTCATTATCTTGTATAGATGGAAAAGCTGCGTTATTTGAAGCTTTTGCTCTCCAACCTACTGTTCTTTGTGTAGGATTTCCCCAAAATTCTTCTTTAGCATATTTATAATCAAAAATAGGGTGTTTATATCCTTTTTGTATCATCATTAAAATAATATACCATTCTATAGCTTGTATATAAAATTCATTATCTATTACTAAAGGATAACCGTTATTATCAATAGGAAAACCCACATAAATAATATCTATATAACCTGTTTCAAATGAAGTTTCTATAAAATTTAATTTAGTATTATAAAATTGTCCTGTTTGATTTACATTTTTAGCTAATGATTGATTTATACCTGATATATAAGTTTCAATACTATTTATTTTAGCTGATACTTCATTTATTAAATCTGCTGTAGATTGTAATGGAGCAGAAGCATACATACTAACTAATTCTTTTTGTTGTTGTTTATAACCATTTAATTCTAATATATATTCATTGTTAGACACTATATTAATAGATTCTTGTGGTATAGCTCTACTAAAACCTATTCCTGATATATCTGAACCTAAAGGTAATAAAACCCCATTATATAAAATTGCTAAAAGTCCTTCTAAATCAGAAGGATAACACACTTTATAATTTTCTACATAAACATTACTACATATATTAGTAGTAAAACCAACATGTTTACCTATAAATCTCATAGCTTGCCCTATCCAATCAATCATGTTTGCTTCTTCTGCACTTAAATTAAATGAATGATTAGCTGATAATCTTTGTAATATATAGTAACTGCTGATTGTTTTAGTTTCCATTAACTTTTGGTTTTTTCTTATATGTTCTTACAAAATTTGGATTTATAATTCCATTGTTTAATAACTCATTCATTCTAGCTGTAAATAATCTTAATACTGTATATTTCCAGTAATAATTATTTTTTACTAAACAATTGTAGTAATTAACTTTTCCTCCTTTTTCTTTAGGAGGATAATAATATTTTTTTGTAGTTAAAGCTACATAATATTCATCTGTTCTAAAAAATAACCAATAATTATCATTAGTCATTATAAGATTACCATCTTCATCTTTACTTATCTTTTTAGGTTCTTTACCTTCTGCTATTAATTGTTTTTTATAATCATTAGATTTTTTCCAATCTACTGCTGTTTTAGTATGAGTTCTTTCAAATCTACCCATACAAATACCTCCTAATTTACCAAAATTATAATAATAACCTTTTAATATTTTTTCTCTAATAGCTAAATTAAATTTTTTTATAATAGCAGCGTGTACATCTTGATTTAAAGTTGTTATTGTTTCTATTTTTTCTTTTCTAACTCTATGTTCAGATATTAGTTTATTTGGATTAACTGATAATCTTTTTACATTTTCTACTAATTTTGTATGTTGTGGAGTATTTATATAATCTATATATAATTGAGGTAATCCGTATGTTTTCATTATTTATCTACTACTATTTGTTCTTCTGGTACATTCATTAATTTAGGTAATATCATTTTAGTAATAGCATCTTCCCAATGTCCTTCTATAAATAATTCATCTTCTAAATTATAACAAGGTTTACCACTACAATTAGATATTTCTGCTAATTCTAAAGGATTTGCAGGAGCATATCTTACTTTAACTTCTTCTAGTGTTACACTATTTATAATAACTATTCTTTGATTTATCCAAGTATAAAATATATTATTTCTACTAAATTTCCTATATCTAACTTTTCCTATTTCATCAGGTTTTAAATAAGTAAAACCTACCATTCCTGTCATACCACCAACATAGTTAAATAAAGTATTATCTTTAATATCTATTGGTAATGGTATTTTATCAACTGTTCTTAAAAATTGACAACCTAAATCTAATTCACAACAATCCATACTAGGTTTTAATTCTAGTGTAAAACATGTAGATACAATAGCATTAATAGGTAATGATTTATCTCTTTCATACTGCTGTCTAATTAATTGTTCTCTACTAGAGATAATTAATTCTGTTACTATAGCTTTAGTAACAGCATCAAAAGGTTTTTTTAATTCTACAGCTAATATATCTACAAAAGTTGAAAATTTCATTTAAATATAATTATTAAAGTTTCTATTATAACTATAGGTATTACAACAAATACTATTTGTTTATATACTTTTAATTTTTTATTTTCTTTAGATAAATTTATAATTTGATTAGTAGTTTGTCCTAATTGTTTATCTTTAATTTTATTAATTTCTTTTAAAACTATTATTTGTTTGTTTTTATCTACTAACATAAGTTTTTGAAAAACAATTAATGTATCTAAATTTTTAATAGTTGAATCTTGTTGTACAACTATATTATGTACAATATTAATTAATTTTTTATCAGTTTGTGATAAGGTGTCCATACTTTTTATAATCTGACTGTAAGTTTGCTTTAAACAAACTGTCAGTAAAAGTAACATTAGCACTACCAATTTTTTTATTTTGTTGTTCATATATATAAGTATTGTTTATTATTGTAGCTTGTTTAGAATTAAATAAAATTTCTATACTATCAGAATGTTTCTGTAAATTATTAAAACTATCTTGTTTTAATTGTAATTCTATTTCATAATTGTCATATTGTATATCTTTTGTATTTGATAAATTAATATATTTATAAATTACTATACTAAATAATACTATAAATAACAATAATAATAAAAATAATGTTTTAGTTATTTTATTGTTATCCATATTTTTTCTTTTTTAATTGCTAATTCAATATCTTTAAATAATTTATCAGCACAAGCTTTACTATTACTTGCAAATCCATCAGATGAATCTTCATAAGCTACTGCAAGACAACCTTCCACATCTGCTGATGTATTTCCTGCATGTATTCTAACTCCTTCATAACCTTTTACATTCATTAATTGAATCATAGGTTTTTTAAACCTATTACTAATAGTAATTGTTACTTCATATTTTCCTAAAGGTATTCCTGTTTGTTTAGGTACTTTTATTTTAGCTATTTCTTCAATAGACATTGATTGTAATAATCCTCTATCTTTATCTTCAAGAGTATAACAAAAAAATTTACCATTAATAGATAATTTTCCTGCTCTATAAGTATCAGCTTTTTTAAATATATTTACTTCTAATTCCATAATTTATAATTTTATTGTACTTCTGATACTATAGTTTCCCAACCTGTTCCATTATAAAAAACTATTTTATTTATATCTTTATCAATAAACATTAATCCTGTACTAGGAGATACTATAGCGTATATTTCTTCATTTGTTTTACTAGGTATAACAATTTTCTCAACTTCACTTGATTCACTTAATCTTTTTAAAATATTAAAAATACTAATATCTTTACTATCTGATTGGTTTATACTAACCCATAGTTTTGCTAATAATTCTTTCATAGTTATATTTTATCTGATTTTGAAACTACAATTGAAACTAATTTATCTGGTGCTAACAAAAATAATATACCTATACCTCCTAATACAGCAGGTATATACCACTGTACACTTTCATTTAATACTATAAAATAAGGTAAAATAAGTAATATTACACTTACCATAATAAGTATTATACCTATTGTTGTAGTAATAGGATTATCTTTAAATGATACATTTGTTTTCATATTATTTTTTATTAAAGTTTTCTAAAGTTTCTAATATTCTTAATTCAGTTTTTGTAGAAGTTGTAATATAATTACTTAAATCATTTACTTTTGTTGTAAGTATATCAAATTTATCTTCTAGTTTTTCAAACTTTTTTTCTAAATTTTTTATAGCTGTACCTTGAATATCTTCTACTTTTTGAACTCTTGAATCTAAATTAGTTGTTATTAGTTCTAAAGCTTTTATTTTAGCTTTATTATCATTCCAAATTATACCTACTAGTATTCCTAGTATTCCCCACAAAACCCCTATCACAATTATTGCCATTTCTAATGTAGTCATTTTTTTTTATTAATTTTATTTAACTTTTATTTTTTTTTATTTATTTGTTTATTTCGATTAACTTCTATTTGTTGTTCACAAACTAGTCTAAATTTTAAAATAAATTCAATACTTTCTTTAGCTTTTAATTCTCCTAACCCATTTAGTATTAATTGAGCTTCTTGTTCTGATATTTCAATTTTTAACATAATTATTTATTATAAGTATCTATAAAAGTTAAATTAGGATTTAATGATTTTAATTGTATAATATATATTTTATGTAATTCTCCTAAAATATCTTTACCAATAAAATCTTTGTCATTATCAATTCTTTGAACACTCATTATATTGTTACCAGTTTCATTAAATATCCAACTTTTAATTTTTCCTACTTTTGTAAGAACTCCATCAATTAATTCAGTTTCTAAATCAGCTTCATACTTAATTGTAAGTTCTTTAGCTTTGTAGCTTACTTCTGCACCTGTTTCTATTACACTTATTTCATTTAATACTATCATATTTTTATTATTTAATATATTATCCTATACCTACCCAATTTGTGTTACCTGTTCCTGTTTGTTTAACAAATACACTAGTAAAAACACCTCCTAATTTATTTAAATAAATTGAACCTGCTGGTGCTGTAACTACTCCTTCTGGACTACCTGTTCCATTAAAAATACCAATATCTGAACCTCTACCAAATCTTAATTGTGTAATACCATTCGTTGCTCCTGCATCTGTTAAACTAAGTATTCCTTGCCCTAAGCCCGACATTAATACTCCTGCTGTACCTGACGAATTTGAACCTAATAAAAAATACCTACTGTTAAATACTTGAACATCATAAGCACTAATTGCACAATAAGCACTATCGTCAGCTAATCTAAAATCAATTGCTGAACCATTTCTTTTTATAGCTGGAAAACTTGAAGTTGTACCTCCTATTCGTTGAATAGTAGCTGCTGCATTTAAACTCCAAAATAAAGTTCCTGTACTATCTTCAAATCTATTAATTGGATTTGTACCATCACCTCTTATAACTAATCTTCCTAATGAAGTACCACCACCTATATTTACTTGTGCTGTACTTAAATTTAAAGGACTTAATGTTCCTAGTCGGTCAGTTATATTTCTTAAAGTAGTGTCTAAACCAACTCCTCCTGCTATTTGTAGTATTCCATTTACTAATGAACTTCCTCCACTACCTAATGAACTTCTTGCTGTTTGTCTAGTCATAATAATTTATTTATTAATTTTCTATTACTAACTCTATTCTTGTAGATGTAGTACCTACAGCTAAACTAAATGCTAAATCGCTTAAATTTTTTACCATAACTACTCTACGTTCAAGTGGTAACATTGTAAAATATTCTGTTGAATTATTAGTATATACTCTTATATTATCAGTACTTGAAGTATTTCTTACTTCAATAATTTTACATTTATAACTTTTACTAGTATTTAATAAAGCTTCTGTTTTTGTTGTACTATTTACTGTTACTGCTGTACATACAGTAATATCTGTTATTAATTTTTCTATAAATTCCCACATAATTGCAAATATAATTAAATTGTTTGATAATTAAAAATTAAAAAAGTATTAAGGTTGTTCTTGCCAATAAAAAGTTGGCACACCACTTTTACAACCATGTGTTAAAATATAAGTTTTACCAGTTGAACAAGGATTAGGTGAAGGTGATATTAAAGTCCCTGCTTCATTGTAATAAGGTAATGTAGATATATCTGTACCATCAGTTCCATTAGTACCGTTAGTTCCATTTAAACCTTTTAAACTAAGAAGCCATGCTGCTTCTGTTCCTACAAAACCATTTAATACAGCTATTTCATAAGCACTTTTACCATCTGTTCCATCTGTACCATTTATTCCATCTATACCATCAACCCCGTTTGTACCATTAGTTCCATCTACTCCATTTGTTCCATTAGTCCCTTTATTAACAAGTATATTCCAATTAGTAACTCCATCAGTAAGTGTAATAATTGTATTACCATTACTATCTATTGTTTGACTTAAAACTGAAATACTTTTACCATTAGTACCATCTGTTCCATCTGTACCATTTATTCCATTAGAGCCATTAGAACCATCTGCCCCATTATTACCTTTATTAATTGTAACAGTTGAACCATCACTAAATAATACAATAGTATTTCCACTTTCATCTAAAGAAGAAGAAACTACAGTTATGGACTGCCCATCTTTACCATCTTTACAACCACAATCATTTGATTTGTTTAAATCAAATAATTTATCAAATGAAGTATTTCCTACTTCTGATTCATGTGTAGCTTTAGAAAATATATTAAATCCCATCTATTATATAATTTAACCTATTTACTATAATATCTAAATCTGATTGTGTTATATAATTAACATCAGGTACTATTGTACCATCTAAGTATTGTTGCCATGTACTTAAAACCCATTGATACATTAATACTTCTTTTAAAATAGTAAATTTAGTAGTACATAATTCTGTACCAAATCTTAAACTATTAAAATTATTTTTACCTAATTGAGCAAAATATTCTGTTGTTCTTGATTTTAAAGTATTTAATTCTTCTGTAGTTATCATTAGCAATTACACCCTTCATTATTACATATTTTATTTAATGTTAAAATACCTTTATTAGCTTCATCATATAAACCATCTGCAAATTGTGCATCTATTATAAACAAACCATAAAAAATATCTTCTATTGCTTTTTGTGGTGTATCTTTACAACTAGCACAACATGATTTTTCAGATATACTTATTTTAGCTATTTTAGGTTGAAAACAATTTAATAAATTAGTTGTGTTTTTTACATATAATGTTGTTTTATATGTAGCAAAACATGTATAACCTAATACACTTGTAAATAAAGGTTTATCACATAACATTGTATCACCTGTAACACTTAAAACATTATTATTAAATTGTGTATAAGAAGCTAATAAAGCAGGTGTTCCTCCATCATTATTGGCTACAAATTTACCCAATAAAGTATCTACATACCCTAATTTAATTGTATTAGTATATCCTCCTAAAGTTAAAGATAAATCACTTATTCTATAACCTGTTCCATCTTCTATATTATCTATCAAATAATGTTGATAAACTTCTATTTTATAAATACCATCAGGAAACAAAGAATTTGAAGTTAATCCTATATCTGTAGGTGCAATAAGTTTAGTTGTACTTTCATTAGGAAACACAGTACCTTTAGCTATAATATTAGCATTTGATGTTGTCATAGCTAAATTATCAACAATACTGTAAACAGTATTAGTAGGTGTAGTTATTATTACTTCACTAATAGAGTTTTGTATATTTCTATTTAAATTAGTACTTCCTGTAGCATATTTAGTACTATCTAATATATTATCTGCTCCTGTTATATCTTTTAAAGTAATTATATTACCTTTTTGATTAAGTTCTGCTGTTTGTACTATTTTTAATACCATTATACTTTACTTAAAAATTGAATTTTATTTGGGTTTTGTTCTGCTACAATAGCTATATAAATTAATACTATATCTATTATTTTAAAACAAACTTGGTCTGGAAATTGTAATACTGTATTACCAGTACTACCATAAGCAACAACATCAGGTTTTTTAATATAATCTATAAGTATAGCACCTATATCAAATTGTTTTATTCCTTTATATGTTTGATAAACATATAATCTATTTCCTGTTAATCTTGAAATAGGACTTTTAACACTTGTTTTAAAAACTGATGTTTCTAATAAATTATATATATCTTCACTTTTAGTTAATCTGTTAGGTGCTTGTACATAAGTTTCACAACCTATTTTTTTAACTGTAGTAGTATCATTTAACAAATGTCTATAATTACTAGGTAATGTTATATAACTAGTAGTATAACTACCTAATGCTTCTGATGTTATAGTAGGACTATGATTTAAAATTTCTAATACTCTTAAATCATCTAAACTAGCTTGTACTGATTGATATTTTTTATTTTGATTATCGTTACTTTCATCAGGAAAAGCTAATTCTATTAATTTGTTTGTACCTTCATTCCAAAACACATCTAATTCTGGTAATAACACATCAGAATAAACAAAGGCTGCAATATTTTGCAGCCCTTGTTGAATATATATATATGCTTCTTTGACTGTCATATTAATTTACTAGAAATTAACTACAGCAGAACTAAATAAAGCTTTCATTACTGTTTCTAATACTGCTTGTCCTGCATGTCCTACTGGAACTGCTAAACCTACATCTACTAAATTTACAACACTTTGTTCTAAAGCATCTCTATCATTTAATGTGCTGTATTGAATAGTATAAAAATCATAATTAGTTGCTAAATTAGCATATCTAGGTAACTGTTTCATTCTTAAATCTATTGTGTCAATTTGACCACGATAAACTACAGTTAATTTTTCCATATCTGCTACAGATTGACCAGTACCAAAACCATAAGAAGGATTTACTGCTCCTGTTATTTCTCTTTGAGTTAAAGTAGCATATTGTAAAACACCTTGTTTAGCATATTCATATTTATCTCCTGCTGTTAAAATTAACATTTTAACACCCCATTCAGTTGTACCTGTTACAATACCTGTACCTAAAGATGTAGAAGTTAATCCTAAGAAATAACCTGTTTCACCTCTATATGGTCTATCTAATTCAAAAGTAGCTGCTGCTGAAACTGTTGCTAATGCTCTATGTAAAACATTTGTTGTATCACCAGTAGTTGAATTTACTGTTAAAGTAGGTGTAGTCCAAGCTGCATCATCAGCAGTTAATTGTACTAATATTTTAGCACCTAATGAACTAGGATTTAATACTATAGTTACATCTGCTGTAGATACTGTGGCTGTTGCTTGAGAACCTGCATTAATAGCTGCTGCAATAGCTGTAGCATTTTGAGCTGCTGTACCTGCATCTGCTATATTATATATTGTTGAACCAATTGTTACGATTGTTCTACCTGCTCCTGTACCTAATAGTGTAGCTGTAAAAGTTACTGATTTCATATTAGCATGAGCAATACCTATTGTATCACCTGCTGCTACTGTACCTGTACTAGCTACCCAACCATTTGTAGCATCTTGAATTACAAAAGAAGCTGTAGTAGAATCTTTAGTATAAAGAATAGCTGTAGCTGTACCTGTAAAATCTGCTTGAGTACCATTACCAGTTACAAAACCTCTTTGAGTTAAATAACCATTAGCACTATTCATTTGTACTACAAGTTTTGAAGATATAGTGTATCCTGTATCAGTTGTTAATAAAACTCCTGTATCATAATCTTCTTGATTTCTGATTTGCAAATTTGCATTTTGTTCTACTCCTACTGATAACAAAGTACCTTGTGAACCTTGTGTAATAGTAGGTAAATTTAAACTACCACTTGTTCCATTCCAACCTAAAAATGAAACTTCATTAATAGGGCTAGTATAAACTTGTTTAGTAATTCTAGTTACTCTACGAGGGTTTATAATATGTGTTGATATAGGTGTACCTGTTAATGGATTAACACCTTGTACTACTTGTACAAAATCTCCACCTCCTGCTAAAAATGCAGCACCAGTAATAACTCCTGTACCTGCTACATCACCTACTAAACAGTTTTTACCGTTATTAGCTGCTGTAGTAGCATCAGTACCTACTAAACCATATATACCAACACAACCTGCATTTAATATATCAGTTGTTAAACCTGTATTTTTAGTAGTAGAAGCTGCACTTCTACCATAAGTTTGGTTTGTTGTACCACTTAAAATTAGTAATTTATTCATTTTTATTTATTTTATTTAAAATTTTTATTTAATTTTTTTTCCAGTAGCTACTTTTAAAGTGCTTTTTAATTTTTGCAATATCATTGTTTTTTCTGGTGTATTAGCATTTCCTACATAATGTACTGCTTCTGCGTAAGTACCTAAATTTTCTAATCCAAAGAAATAAGTTGTTCCATCTAATGAAATAACTCCTTCATTTAATCCTGTGTTAATTAAAGCTTCTGCTTCTAAATTTGGATTTTTTAATTCTTCTATAAAAGAAGTAGGATTTTCATCTTTAAATCGTCTAATTCTTAATTTTTTAATTTCTGGTGAAGCTGAATAATAATTTTCACTAGGTTGTTTAATTTTAGCTAAAATCCAATCTATTTTATTAGATGTAGCTTCGGTTGAACTATCTCTTATTAAATTTACATAAGCTAAATCTGCTGCATCTAATATACTTAAATCTTCTATTTGTTTTCTTTCGATTTCTGCTGTATCATCCATTATAACAGCATATAACGAACTGTTATCTTTTTCCATTTTTGTTTTAGCTACTTTTGAACTTTCCATAGCCATACCCCAATTAATATATTCATCTAAATTATCAGGAACTTCTATTTCTACTGATTGACCTAATGAATTAGTAATTGTTCTAATAGTTGCACTAGCATTTAAAGTTTTTTCACCTTCTATAATAAAACTTCTATCTAACCAAAAATCTCTTACTCTAGCTTGCCAACCATTTTCATGTGGGCGCATACCTAAAGTTTGTGGTAATAAGTATTCTTCTTGGTCTTTTGTTAAACCTTTAATACAATCTGTTGTAGGTATTCCTCCTAACATTTTAATTTCAGAACTAATTCTTTGTCTATATTCTCTTAAATCTTTAGGCATAACAGAATGTTCATTTTCCATTCTATTTACTTTTAAGATTACTTTTCTAATAACTCTTTTTTCTTTATCTGTTGTAGTTATTACTGGAATTGCTTCTGATGGTATATCTACTTTTGGTTTAATACCTAATTCTGCTACAGGTGTAAAATTTTCTAAAGCATCTACTAAAATTTCTGGTTTTACTTCTGCTTTATTTTTTAATAAACTTGGTTTTTCTTCTGGTGTTGTTGTTTGTGTCATTGTTTGGTTGTTTTATTATTTGTATAATGTTTTTGTTACCTTGTATGAAGGAGAAAATATAACTACTCTCTTGCTTTAAATCTTTTTTTTCTCATACATGTAATAATGTAGTTTATGGAGGTATCGAACCTCCATATATTACCAGATATTTCTATCTTTAATACTATAAACTAAAATCCGCTTAATGTACATTCTAATTTGAAACAACTAGAAGGTCTGCGAATTAAAATACCATGTGATTTCATCCATTCTATAGATGTTTCATCTTTATCTGTTGAAACATTTACACTATCTGTAAATCCTACTGGCATACCTGTCATACCTTGTACAATCTTCATTTTTTCTCTACCATCTTCACTTACATATTGTAAGTTTGGTTTACCATCAACTTGTGATTGGTCTATAAAGTAGAAATTATGTGATGTCATTGGAAAACCAGTAACAGGATGCTTAACTGCTGCTTTTGCTCTACGACCAAAATCTAATAATGGGTGATAATGTACTGTTATTACTTGTCCATCAACTACACGATATTTATTAAAATATGAACCAAATGTCATATCCCAAGAATTTGCACCTTGTATAAATTTATCACTATTAGCTAATACATTAGAACTAGATAAGAAATTAACAAATCCAGATTTAACTGCATTATCAAATTCTTCCATACCACCTCTACCTGTGTAAACATGTAAATCTGTAATATCATCATTAATACCATAAGTTACCTCACGTACAATATTTTTCCACTTATTTAAAGTTAAAAAACTATAAGTATCTGAATTACTACTAGGAATTTGCTGCTCAATACCTGCTCCTGATGTAATAGGAGCATCATCATCATAGTTAGAGAAATCTCCACTAGCAGTTTTACCATATTGCGACCATAATAAATCTTCTTCTTGTTCTTCTTTAAAATAAATTTTACTTAAAAACAATTCCCAATCCATATAAGTAGTAAATTTCTGTCCATCTATAGGAATAGAAAATTTCATTACTTTTTTATCTACGTTACCTTTAAACTTGTAAGTATTACGAGTTAAAGTTACCATATTAGTTGCTGTACTAGGTAATTGAGAACGTGATTCTCCTCCTTTTGAACCTTCAAATGCAACTTTTCTTAAACCTGCACTCCAAACTGCTCCTGCTATTAAACTTTGAAAAGGTAAAAACAAAGTAGGACTTGAATTAAATATTTTAAATGTATATTTATATCCATTACTTACTTTTTCTGGTGCTACTAATACTCTACATTGTAATTTAGAACTTACACCATAAGGATAAACTGTTTGTCCTATTGAAAACTGTCTATCTGCAAATATCATTTGGAAAGGCATACCATTTTTACCTACTTGGTCTGTAGATGAAAAAGAAGTAACTGCTACTTGGTTAGTAGTTTTTAATCTACCTATAATAGGATATTTGTATTCAAAATTAGCATTACCTAATTTAGTTAAACTTTCTACATTTTTATTACCTTCTGTTTGGTATAAAAAAGGGTAGTTTTTCTTCATATAGTATTTAGTATCTGTATAAGATAAAAAAGTTACTATAGGTGATAACCATTCTGCATCAGTCTGTAAAGCTTTACTTAATTCAGTAATGCTTGAATAAGCACTATCTTTATAAGTGTCTTGTGTTAAGACTAGTTCATTTGCTATTTTTCCGTTCATTTTATTTTATTATTAAAATTTTTATATTTATTAGTTTCTCATTCGTTCTCTCATTTTTTCTAATGACAACTCTCCTCCTTCTACTTCATTACCATTAACTTTAACAGGATTACTTCCTTTTACAACAATAGTTGGTTTAACTACTGTGCCAAATTTTATATCTGCTATTTTACCTGCTTTAATTTTACTCACTATATAATCTACTGCTAAAGATTGATTATAATCTAAACTTTCATATAAAGCTGTTTTTTTACTAGGGTCAAGAACTGTTTCTAAAAATTCTTTTCTTTCTACTTCTGGTATATTAAAACTATGATTATCTGATAATTTAAAAGTACCTGATTTAACTATATCACTTACAGTATTAACAACTTTTTCAATATCAGATTTATTAGCTAAATTCATAGCAATTTCCGCATCTTCTATTTCTTTTATAGCTGCTTTATCTGCTGCATCAAATTTATTAACAAAATCAAGTGCTGTGGTATATAAAGCATCTTCATCTTTTAAACTTTCAATTGCAGATTTAATAACTGTATCTTTTAAACCAGAACTTACTAAACCATTTCTTACTATTTGTTCTAAAGTAGCAATATCATCTTGTTTTAAATTTTGTTTAACATTTTCCCAATTAATACTTTCTTGTTTTTTATTCCAAGAATCCAAACCTTTTCCACTTTCTAAATGGTCATGTAAAGCTTGTACTTCTGGTCTTAATGTTGTAACTGCTTCTTTTCTTATTAGTTCTTCACGTTTAGAAAATACTTTTTTTATATCATCTAAATCATTTGATTTAATATCTACTCCTTCTATTTCATCGGGTTTAATTCCCCAATCATTTAAAAGATTTTCAATAGCTGAAAAATTTGGATGGGGTTCATCACCTTTTGTTTTTCCATCATTATTATTTGCTACTGTTTCTGGTTGTTTACCTATTAAAGTTTTAATAAAATCAGGTAAATCTGGTTCTATTACTTCTGGTATTACTGCTATTGGTTTTCCATCTTCACCTAATACTGGTTCTGGTGTAATAATTGGTACTTCTACTGGTTTATCTAATTGTACACCTTTTAATTGAGAAGCTGCTACTTGGAATTGTTGATTGTTGTCTGTTTCCATTTTGATTTCTGTTACAAATTTAATTTAGTTAATATTTCTGTGCAAGTGTAAAATATCCCTTACTTGATATAACACTTTTATTTTTATTTTTTACTTGTTGGTTTGTTTCTGCCGATTTTGTTTTGTTTTGCAATAGCTAAGTCATTAGCCATATTTTTTATATCAATTTTTCTATCTTCTGCTTTATTTTTATTATCATCTATTCTTTTATTTTTAGATTCTAATATTTTTTCTCTTTCAATCCCTATTTTAGAAGCTAATTCTAATCTTTTATGATTCATATCTTCTAATAACATAGCATCATCTACTCCTTCTACACCTTCTTGACTACCTAATAAAGATGCTTGAGCAGATATTAAAGCTGTATCTCTTGCACGTTCATTATTTTCATCAATTTCATAAACTTTTAATTGTCTATCTTTTTCTTCACTTTCTAATCTAGCTGCTTCAAGTTTATTTTCTGTTTCTTGTTGCGCTTGTTGTTGTTCATTTAATTTATTTTCAAGTTCTTCCATATCTTTAATAAGTTCAGCCATATTAGTACTATCTAATATTTTACCTAACATACTAAAATTTTGTGTTTGTTGAGCAATTGTACCAACTTGACTTTGAAAAGCTTGTATTTTTTGTTGTTCTTTTTTACTATTTTTAACAAATACTCCTAAATCTAAACCACTATATACTGTAGGGTCTATTTCTAACATTACTTCTTTACTATTACTATTTAAAAAAGATGCTTTTTTACCATGTTGCCAAGCTACTTTACTTAAATCAACTAAACATTGTATATCTTTAATAATGGCTTCTTCATGCTGCATAAAAAATTCTTCACTCATTACAGCACTTCTATACTCTGCTTGTTCAGATACTCCTTTACCATCAGAAGCTAACATAGCTCCTTTTCTTTGTCTATTAACTCCTACACTATCATCCCAATCTTGTTTAATTTGCTGTAGTATTTGATATGACTGTTGTATGTAATTACCTAAAGACATATCTAATACCTTCATATATTGTAAAGCTGCTATAGCTTTTTCAGAAGTTTCATCTATAAATAAAAATCCATGTGCATCAGCATAATACATTGTAGTAAACATATCAAAACCTTCTTTTTCTGGAACTAAACCCATAGGAAAGATTGTTATCTTATCTTTATTTTTAGCTAATGTTTTTTCCATTAAATAATGCACAGTATTATATTTAATTTGATAAATTAAACCTTTTTGTACAATAGATTGTGGAATTACATAATTATTACCAAAAATTCTACCATTATATGAATTTTTACATTTACTAGGATTATTAATATTACCTCTTTGATATTCTAAAGCTTCTCCACCTAATACCCATTTATCATTTATAATATAACCTTCATGTTTAGAATTTACCCATATATCAGTTACTTTTTCTCCTTCTAAAGGAATGTAAGATTCATCATATTCTTCAATGTATTTTGAACCATCAATATTAGTACCTTCTACTTTTTTCATTAGTTTCATACTAGTCCATTGAATATGTTCTACTCCTGTACCATCTGTACTAGAATGTAAATTATTAGTTAAAAATACACTATTAAATTGTTGTGTTAAATCTGGTGCATTTAAACTAAAACCTGCTCCTCCTATTGAACTAATATTTAATTCTAAATCATCTATAATCTCTTTTGTAAAATCAGGATGCTCTCTAAATTTATCAATAATTTGATTAATTGTCATTTTTACCCTTTTTCTTACAGCTTGTGCATCTTCTACAAAATCAACATTAGGTGATGCTAAATAAGATAATTCAAAAGGTGAAACGTACTCATAATCTAAATCTTCATTACATATATCTCTATATGTAAAAAACCTACTACATACTATAAAATCATAAAATGTTTTTCTTCTTATTCTAAGTACTTCATTAAACGACATTATATATTCTAAAGCATTTTGCCCTATAATAGCTAATTCATTTTTATAATCTTTACTTAATTCTTTTTCTAATTTTTGTTGTGATTGTTCTACTGCTTGTTCTTGTGGTAATAAACCATCTGAAACTAAACCGTTAATAAATTCTTGTTTTAAATAGTTTTTTATAATTTCATAATCTTTTTCAAGTTTTTGATTTTTAACATCACTATTTAATATAACTACTACAGGATTAAAAAATCTATCTATTAATTCCCCCATTAACATCATAATGTTAGGAGAAACAATATCTAAATTTCTCATTTTTGCAGGATAACCTTTTAACTTAGGGTCAGTAGTATTTAAAGGATTAGTAATATAAGTATAATCAGATTCATCTAATATTCCTGCTGCTGTTTTAAATAAAACAAGCATATCTTTAAAATTAAAGAATGTGGCATTACATTTACTTCCCCAATATCTAATATTGTTATGTTTCCAATCTTTTGTATTTTTTACTCCTTGTAAAACTTTTTGTTTGGGTCTTATTAAAACTTCATCCATTTATATATCTTTTATTGAAAATGATTATGGTGAAAAAAACTCACCTTATTACTTTTTGCTTTTACTTGTGCTTGTCTATTTTTATATATCATTTCTTTAGTATGATACATTCTTATTCTAAATGCTGCTACTCTATCAAAATTTCCTGTTTCTGGATTATATCTTTCAAGTTCTTCTAGTAAACCTATATCATATATAGTGTGAAGATTTAATGTTTCTTTACCATCTTCATCTGTATATCTAGTTGTTTCTAACCAATCTTTTATATAACCATCACCTGTTAATATTCTTTCATTATTTTTACCACTACCCATGTGCATACCAAAACCACGTTTCATTGTGTTACCTGTTTTTAGTTTTTCATCATAAGCTAATTCAAATTGACTTTCTACTCTATCTAATTTTTTAAATCTTTTACCGTAATCTACTATCCCTGCTGGTTCATCATTTTCAAAAGCTATTTTAGCATTATAAAATTCTGCTAAATCATACAACACTTTATTAAAATCATCTTGACTTTGTGGTCTTGCTACATAACTTGCTACTAATCTATCTCCTAAATTTTTAGAAATTAAATTATTAGTATTCATACTAACATATATTGCTCCTACTGAATCTCCTGATGTTTGGTCATGTCTATAACCATCCACATCTATTATATATAAGTTTGCAGGTATTAAACCATTAAACTTTTTAGGAAAATCCCATACAACAACTGCTCCTTTTGTTACTCCTTTTGGTGGTGGATATTCATAAATAGGTAACATTTTATTATCTATTTCAAATTTTAACTCACCATCTTGTTTTCTTTCTAATCTTCCTACAGTAGCTAAATCTTTATTTAAACCACTATATTTTAAATAGTTTTTCCAAGTTCTTATAGCGTGTATATCAAATATATTTTTACTTGTAACATTAAAAGCATCAGCAGGACAAAATGGATGTTCCATCTTTCTAGCTGTTAAACCTCTAGCATCATTTTTATTTAAATATACTTCTATTTGATGTGCTTCTTCTACTTTTCTTGCTTCATTAATATAACTTTCTCCATATTCACTCATGTAACCTACTACATTCCAATAATCAGGAATAAATAAACCACAATAAGTACCTAAAGCATTTTCATCCCATTCGTTTTCTATTTCTAATGCTCCATAACTTGTAGGATTATAAAAAATTTCTTTAAATCCTGCCCAGTTATTATCTTTTCCTCCTCCTGTACCAAACCATATAATAGTTCCACTTTTTGATGCTCCATCACTCAATGAATCTATTGTAGCATTTGTCATAGCTATAAGATTAGGTGCTTTACCACTTTCTTCTACAAATATATCTGTAACATCTTGTCCTCTGACTGCATCTGCACTTAATCCAAAAGATATTGCTGCTACTCTACTTCTATAACCTGCATCTGTTTCAACACCACCAACATTCTGTTTGTAACCAGACATAATATCTTCGGTGTCATTCTTTAATCTTCTCTTTCTAAATGGTTCACAATTAACATCAAAAAAATCTATAGCTCTTTTTGTTTTACTCATGATACCATCTTTTGTAAGATATTTCATATCATAAGCTGCTAATATAGTCATTGAAGTAGGTTTAGTTTCATAATTATGTGCTGCATTATAAGCTAATTTATAACTTGCCCCAAACCTTCTTTTTTTACCAACACATAAGTTTTTACCTCCACCTACATATCTTGTACCATCTATATCTGTTTCTACTCTTATTTTAATTGGTAATTTTAGTTTCAGATATTCATCTTCATCCATTCCTTTTTTGGCTATTTCTTTACACCAATAAAAGACATAATCACCATCCCAAAATTTAGGAAATACAGTTTTCTTTTCTATTACACTTCTTCTTTTACTAACTTTACCACCTAATAAATCTTTATCTTCGGTAAGTTTTATTTTATTAAAATTTAAATAACCATAATGTTCTCCTGTTATTTTCCAACCATTAACAGTATATCCTTTTTTTAATATCTTTTTTTGTTCTTTCCACCAATCTACTTGGTTTTTATCTGGATATTTACCATTTTTTTCAAATAACTCTGCTACAGGACTAAACAATTTAGTATCAAAACCAAAATCAATTAATTTTGTTAAATCTTTTATTTTAGGTTGGGATAATACATGTTCCATTATTCATCATCCTCCGTATCAGCATCTTCAAATAAAGATTTTTCACCACCACCTCTAATTTTTGTACTTAAAGATTCTGGTTTTAATGCTTTATTTTTTAACATTTTCAATCCTTCTATAACTCCACCAGCTTCTTTGTTTATTTTTGCTACATGTAATGGGTCATAAAACATTTTACCTTTACTATCTCTTAAACTATAATCAACACTCATTAACCAATCTCTAGTTTTACTTGCTGCTGATATATTACTTTCTAAATACATCATATCAAAATCAATATTTATTTGTTCTTTATAAAAATCAATAGCTTCTTTTATATCAACATCTATTTTCCATTCTTCTGGTAAATCTAAATGCTTTTTTATTCTTTCTGTTCTTATTTTTTCATCAGGATAAACATCTACATAATTACTTCTAGGGTCTATAAACCAATAAATAAAAGCTAATTCTTTTGTACTTATTAGTTTTTTTCTACCATCTGCATCACCCTTTGAACTTTTATCTCTTTCTAGTAGCCTTTTAAAAGGCTTAAACATTCTTATTTCTGGATTAAATACTGGTTTATTATCTTCTAATATTATTAGTTTTATCATTGTTTGTTATATCTTTATATGTAACATAAACAATAGAAAAGCACAATATTCTGTAACTTATTGGTGTGTAGTTTTCTTTATCTATGGTATAAAATATTTTTTCTTTATATGGTCTTAATACCCATAAATCAGGTATAATTTTAATATTAACTCTGATTGGCAGTAATCCAATCATTAATTTTCTTAATTTTTGTTTCATCTATTTCTAGTTTAATTAAATGTATTATTTTTATTTTATTATAATTTCCTGTAACATCAACTCTTATATTATGTAATTTATCAATTGAGTTTTCTATAATTTTTACTGTTTGTGTTTCTTGGAATTTAATTAATTCAAATACATCACTAGGTAATAAATTATATTCTGTAGCTAATTGTTCTACAATATCTGTTATAGTTTTATCATGTTTCATACAAAAATAATATTATTAATCAAACAAAAGTAATAAAAAAGTGCCATACATAGTATAGCACTTTTATATTTTTTTCTTAACTAGTTGGTTATTTGATTTTTATTTTTAGGTTTGAAATATAATTGATTTAATTTAATATCATTATCAATTTCCTCTTGTTCTTTTTTAGTTTTTTTATAATATTCCCTTCTTTGAGTATCATTTAAAAATATATCTCCTTGTTCTTTAGGTACTAATAATCTTTCATTAATAGCTTTTTGTTCAGCTACTAAAGCATCAATTCTTTCATTATAAAGTTTTATAAATTCATTATTATTTTTTATTTTTGATTTTATAAAACCTACATTAACTTGACCTACATGTAAACCTTCATCATTTACTAAATGAGGATAACCTACTATATCCCCTAAAACATAAACAAAATCTCCTTGTTTATAATTTTTTACTTCACTACCTACCTCTAATATCACATAAGGTAATATTTCATCTTTGTTTAAAGATTTATCCATTAATATAATACCTGTTTTCTTTAAAGGTATTGGATTTATTAAAACATCATATTCTGATGGTTCTAAATTTGTGTCAAATAAATATTTGTTTTCCATTATTTTTGTTCTTTACTTTCTTCTTTACTTTTTAAATCTTCTATTCTAATAATTAATATTTGTCTGTATGCTATCATAGCACTTCTTTGTAAATTTAAATAAGAAAATTGTAAATCACCTGTTATTTTATTTACATAATCTTTATTTAAAAAGTTAGATAAAGCAGTTATTTTAACTCCTAATTCGTATTCTTCTTTAATTACTCTATCTAAAAAAGATTCTTCTACTATTTCTATATAAGATTTTTCAAAAACATCTTTAGGCGACCATGAAATATAACCTTCATGTCTTTCATCATTAGGTTTTCCACCATCTTGATATTCTACTAAATATCCATCTTCTGTAGGTACTTCATTTTCTGGTACTATCCAATTTCTATATTGACAGTATTCTTCTTTGTTCATTGGTGTAGCTTTAAGCTTTTTTGTACCAATATAATTTTTAAATTCTAGCATAATTTTAATAATGATGATTTTCTGGTGAATAATTTGCTGTAGGAGCAGTTGGTATTTCTGCTTCTTCTACTTCACTTTCTTTTTGTAATTCTTCTATAGTTTCTGGAACTATAACTTCTGGTTGTTTTTCTTGTAAATCTTCTGATATACCATCAGTACCCATTACACCATCAGCACCTTTTTCACCTGTTAATCTTTCTGTTATAGGATTTTCTACTGTTTCAACTACTTCTGTAGTTGCTTCTATTGTTTCTACAATAGGTGATGTTTCTTCTTTAGAAACTTCTTTTGTTGTTTTACTCATAATTTATTTTATTTAAAATTTATTGATTTGTTTTATTTTTTATTTCCTTCTAAAGAGAAAGAAGTTAAAGTTTTTCATGATTTAATTCTTTTACTTTATTTAACTTATCTGTTATTACATTGTCTATCTTAACTTTAAACAATTCATTAAACTCTTTTTCATTTAAATGTGTTGTAAACAATTCTTTTTTATTAGTATGAAAATTTGTTACATACATATAATTTGTCATAAAGTAATAAGGGTTTTCTTTACATTTAATATATTCTTCTATCTCTTTATTGTTCATACATTCTCCTCTCTTACTCTAGCTAATTCAAACCCTAAAGCAAATTTAGCCTCGCACAAATGATTATAACAATTTGTTCTAGCTATAGAAAACTCTCTTGTTTTATGTCCTGTAAATAAACTTTCTATTAATAATAAATTTTTAATAGTATCTTCGATAGAACACCTTAACCAATCTACCTTTTCTATGTGGTTTAATTCATTTTTCCACCACAATAATTCAAAGTTATCTTTAAATAATCCTTGTCCATTAGAAACATCTTGTGTAGGTACAATATCCTCTTTAGTTTTATAACCGTTACCATAAGGATTTTCTGTACCTAATGCTTCTAATACTTTACCTAACCATGCTTTAGAGTATAGTAATGAATATGCAGCATCATTTACTTCTTTAGAATTTACCATTTCAATAGTTAATGGTTCTGGCTTTCTATCAATAGGTTTTAATTCTTTAGTTAATTGATAGTATCCATCAATTTGTACTCTTAATTTTTTAATTTGTTCTTGCATAATTTTATTGTTTAACTATTATATTATTTTTTAATTCTTCTACAGATTCATATAATCTTATATTTCTACTATTTGATAATTTATCTTCACTATCTATATTTATTTTAAAATATTCTGGATAATGAGGAATACTATAATAGTATTCATAATTTATTTTATTACTATCTTTAGTAAATCCTTTTGAAACTTCTATTCTACTAATAAATACTTCTGTTATATTAATATCATTTGTTAATATAATATATAAAGATGTATTTAAATCATACTTAGGTTTAAAATAATTTGTCATTGTATATTTAATTGTTTTTAATTGTTTTTAATAATTTATCAAACTTTTCTTGAACATTAATTTTTTTTATTATTTAAATCAGTAACGTACATTCCTGTTTCTTCTGATAACCAATTTCTAATTTCTTCTATTGTAAATACTTTATCTTTTGGCATATTAATTATTTGTTATTATAAAATTTTGTTTATTTTTTCCAATTATGAAATTTTAATAACTCTTGATGTATTCTTAAAAAATTATCTTGATATAAAAAATTACCATCTATAGTTTTATATATTATAGATAAAGCTGTACCTATTTCACAAGGATAATTACACATTGTGTGTATATCTTCTAAGTTAATTAAAGATTTTACATTTTCTTGTTTTTTAATTTCATTACCTTCTTCATCAAATAAAGGTGGTAATATTAAAGTTGATTGTATAAATGGAAACATATTTATTTAACTTTATTAAATTGTTCTGTAAGATAACTATCTAATTCTTTTAAAAATTTACCATTAAATATACTACCTTCAAACATATAACTTTTATTATCATCTAATTTTAATAATTCTTCTTTTGAAGGTAGTTTAAATTCTGGTTTAGATTGTTGTTTAGCACTTCCTTCTAAATCTTTTATAAATTTATTAAAAGTTTCTAAAGTTAATTCAGAGTAAGAATTAACATCTTTTATTTGTTCTATTATACTTTTTTCTATTATAGTTTCTTCCATAATTCTTCAAAATTATTATTGTTTATTTTTCCTGGTGTACCATAAAATAAAATTGTTCCTTTTATTTTAGAATTTAATTCATTTTTACATTTATTATATTGTTTAGTTATTGTAGTTTTTGATGAAAATTCTAACATTTCTATAATATGACTTATAGAAAAGCTACTACCATTAAAACTATTTGTTTCTTTTTGAATTGACATACTAATCTTCTTTAGTTGTGTATTTTAAATTATCTTTTAGTTCTATTACTTTACTTCTATAACCTTTAAACATAAACTTAGGGTTTATCCAATACCAATTCTGACAAGAAGTAGCTGTAATAAAAGTCAAATTTATTAAATTCTTTTTACTATTCCAAAGAGTTGTCCTAGATTTTATCATATATTTATCCATAAAATCTTTTGTATCTATATAACACAACAACTTATTTTCTCTTAAACAATAAAATAAAATATAATCTAATAACATTCTACCTTCTTTTGATAAAGCTGTATAATAAGGTTTTAAATCTTCTCCATTATTTTCATAATATAAATCAACTTTTCTATCTTTTTCTAAGGTATAACTTCTTGATATTTTATGTGTTTCTCCTGTTGCTACTATTATATCATTTTTTATTACAGATTTAGAAGGATTAGATACATCTTCTGTGTTGTATCTAGTAAATATAGGTATAACTAAATTATCTATAAATGGTGATTTAACTCCTTTAAGAGAATCTGGTATATGTTTACTCATTTGTAATTACTAATATGTTTTCTGCTGATATAAATAAATCTTTTATCTTTTTATAATTAAATGTTCCATTTTCATTAGAAACAAAAATACTTAACTCCTGTTCTTTATCAAATGAAGTTAATTTATTTAAATAATCTATTATGTTTTGTGCTGTCATTTTATTTATATTCTCTACTATCTGATAAATTAATATAATATTCTACTTTATATTTTTCACACCAAGATGTTAAATATCTCATTAGTTGTGTTTTATCACTTGAATATTTACCTTTATAATTAAATTTACCAACTTCTTCTAAATTTTCATCTACATTTTTATGTGCTAATATATCTATTGTACCTATATTATTTTTAACTTTTATATCTATTGATATAATATCTATTTTTAGTATATTATGAGGAGTTAAAAAATTTAATGTTTCTTGAAAGTGTAAAATTATATCTATGTCTTGCATGGGTACAAATATATGAACATTGTTCAATAAAACAATACTGTTTATAAAAATATGTTTTAAGTAATTGAATATCAATTGAATAAACTGTCAAATTATAGATTTTATTATTATACAATCATTTAACTTCTTTAACAACTAACAATCAATAACTTATATAGTGTTTCCTGTGAACATGGGTATTTTAACTGCCTATGAATAGGCTTCTAAAGGAATCCAAATTGAAAATAAATTTACACCTATATAGTGTGATAATGAGTAGGGTCAATAAAAATTTTTTTTATAAAATTTAAAAATTAAGAAATTAATAAAATTAGAAAAAAGTAATGATAGACCCCTATGTTGATAAAAAAATTATTTTTTAAAATTTTGTAAAAATTGAAAATTTGTTTTAAATGTAGAGAAGGGGCTACCACATCAACAACCCGACCCTTACTAAACTACAACAATTAAATACACCGTACCATGAAAAAAATTAAAATTAGTAACGCAGAAAAAGGAATTAGAGTTGATTTCATTGAGGATAATACAGTAATGTTTTACAATGGAACAGAAGCAGAATTTGTTAAGCAATTAAAAACTGATAAAGTTATTAAATCAGGAGTATTCACTAAGCTAGGATTAGAATACGTTAATTTTGCTAAAGTTATTGAAGCCGAAGTAGAATATTCTACAATGGAAGAATTGTTAGCAGCAATCAAATAATAATAAGGGGAGTGTTAAACTCTCCTTATTTTATTGTGTGTATTAATAGTGTATCTATAATTGTATATCTATTTGCTTCTAAAGAGAGAAATGGGTGATTAACAACAAGTTATAAATTATATAACTTTACAATTGTAAACATATAATATTTAGTGTGAATGAAGTGTAGTTAATAACATAATAATAATTTAAAAGTGTAGGAGAATATTAGTTTAAGGAGCTTAAATTGTAATTATGTATGTTGATTAAATTAACAGGTATGTGATGGAAATGTATAGCTATTATATAATAGTTATATGATAAATAATTATTTGATGTGATAGTTAAATGTTATGGAGGTTGGTTAAATGTTAACAACCCAACAATATTAATCTACACTCTCATTACACTAAATAAAAATTGCACATTTATTATAACACATTCACATATCTTCATGATATTCACATCATTTAACTTCACATTTGTAAACAATAAATTAAACAATTAATCATAAATAACAACACTAATAAATACAATTATGTTACATAATCAAGAAGCAATTCAAGTAGCATTAGACCATAAAACAATGAAAGCTTATGGTAAATTAACTACATTATTAAATCATGCACATCAAGTAAAATTAATAACTACTAAACAACTTGAAGAATTAGATGCTAATTTAAATAGTTTGTTACATGGTAATAATGTTACTAATGTTAAACCAATTGAAAAATAACAACATTACAACTGTATCATTAATTTGATGCAGTTGTATTAAACTTATTAACTAACCAATTTAACAATCAATTATAAAATTATGAATTTAACACTATTTTTTAGACTAATAATAATGTCTATTTTTCAACCATCAATAACATCAGGTAAAAAAGATTTTATGGGAAAACAAATGTCCTATGATAATCAATACTTTTATTGTCCTAGAATATATGCTAAAGATGGATTTAATGTATCATTACAAATACATAATGGTAATTATTGTGGTACAGAAAATGGATATAGAACATTAGGACATACTTATGAATCAGTAGAATTTGGATTTACATCTGAACATGAACCATTAATGTCTGAATATGGAGATAATCCAAATGATACTACAGGAACAGTTGGTAATATACCAATTACAGTATTAGAAGAAGTATTTATTAAACATGGAGGAATTGATTGGGAAAAAACTATATCAATTGAACAATTTAATAAAATACTTAGAACTAGTTAAAACATTAATTATATTAACTGTACAGTTGTAATAGTGACGGATTATGATAGGGAAATTAATGCACCCGAATTACTGTACAGCTATTACAATTTGTACAGTTAATTTAAAATATTAAACTCTGTCCAATTCGCAGGACTTGCTGTTGAAATAATACCGCATGACAAAGTGCAACTTTGTAGAGTTTAATTCTCAAAAAACAGGAGTATAACGTAATCTAAGTATAAATAAAACTTACTTGATGATATAGCACAACTTAGTAATATCATACTGTTTTTTATTAAATCTTATCTGTTGTATAGAAACAGAAGCAACTTATGAATAAAAAAAATTTAAAATCTTGCTGCTAACATTATAAACTTAATCATATGTTAGTAAGATTATGAGAAACCAAGATAAAAACTAGTCAATATATCTTGTGGATTAAGTAAATGGTGTACATCATTTAACAGTAAACAAAAACAAAAAGTTAAACTTAGATTCAAGAACTAGGTATTATGCTTACTATAGCTGTGTACAAACTACTGTAAGATTAAATTTAAATAAAATATTCCTAATACACAATTGTAATATCTCTATAAGTCTGGCAGCATGAGCTATTGAATTACAATAAAAGTAATATCAAGTAAGTATTACAATTTGTGTAAAAGGATTTAATATTAATGCACCATAACTTATGTAGATATAAAGACTTCTTATTTAGCTTATTTATAGCATACATTAAAGATAAATGTATAAGATGTGAAACTACTTAATTAACCTAAGACTAAACAGATTGCAATGTCCTCTAAGTTAATTAATTCCTAAGAATGAGCAAACTATAAGTTTGAAAGTAAAACTTAATAATATAATAAGTTACTTCTTATAGTTTGAGTGCAGAAGGTAAATATTTTAACATAAAAAGGTATAGTATAAAGTCTAATTAAATAAAACCTTAATGTTAAAATATAAAATGTAGTGTTGTTAGTCCATAATAATATGGTGAAATATAATTTCTAAAAATAGCAATTAACAACCTACATTTTTAAGATATTAGTCAGAAGCTACAATTGACTTGGGGAGATTAGGAGAAAGACCTAATGTAATGATTACCAAAAAACATAATAGTAGTAAAAAAAAAACAATAATAAATGAGTAATTATTTGAAATAATAATTAGGACATTTGAAAGATATAACGTAATGGTTTTATCATGCCGAAATAGTAAATCTTATTTATTATTGTTTAATAATTCATACCTGTTAAATGGTAGAGAAATATAAAATATCTTTGAAAATACTAATAAGTGCAATATACGATGGTAGATATACTGATAGGAATTGTAATGGTAAAAACATTTAGTAATAATTTAAGTAAAAGATATGGTGGCAGCATTATAAATATCTTAATAGGGATAAGAGCCTATGTAATGCCTTTAATATAGTAATATATTATCGTAGTTGGAACTACAAGAGCTTGAAGAAGTAAATAGTATTTATACAACTTATATAAATACATGTCGAATGTAGCAACATTGTGCAACAGGAGTAATTACCTGTAATATTAAATGGAGAAATGGGTTATAAATGGCGTAATGGTATGTCCACCAAGTTAAGACTGGTTACTAGGTACAGGTTCCAATCCTGTTTTCTCCACAAACAATTAAATTAATTAAAAATATGAAAGAATATATAATTTGTGCAGCTAATCATTATAATGATGATATAATACATATTCATCAACCTATAAATATAACATCAGGTTTTGTTATTGGTGGTAGAAGACATCATAATTGTATATATACATTTAAATTAATGATGAAAGATATTAATAGAGAAGATATAGTTAAATTAATGAACAAATGTATTCAAGGTTTTATTACAAATACTAATAGATTTGTAAATAGACAAGAAGCATATAAAATAGCATTTGAAGCCAATCAAATAATTGGACCAAATAAAGGTTATGCTACAAATATCATTGGTTTAACATCAGAAGATTTGTATTAACATTAAACAATTAAATTAACAATTAAACAATAATAAAATGAAAAAGCTAATAATAATATTATTAATTGGAATAACTAGTAGTTGTTTTCCTATTGACAATAGAAATGAAGTAATGGTTGTAACTAGCATAAAAAAAATAAGTAGAAATACTGATGAAATACATTTCTTTGCTATAAATGGAGCTAGTACGCAAAATTTAGAAATATATGATTCCGTTAATAAGTGGAATATTGGAGATACCCTTAAACTAAGTAAATAATATGAAAAACTTTAAACAACATGATATAGCAATAATTGCTATTAAATCAAATAATAAACTAAATTCAGATAAAGAATATTTAACTATAATTGATGAAGAATTATATAATCCATTTAAAAATGAATATTATGAACTACATATTACTTCAAATGATAAAATAGAAGAAGGTGATTGGTTTTATGATATAAGAGAAAGTTATTCTAAAATTATTTATCAATGTATAAGAATTAGTTCTAATTTTATATTCAATGCAAATAAAGAAATAAATCACCTAATTGAATTTTGTAAAAAAATAATAGCTACAACAGATAGTTCACTAGTAAATAAAAAAGAACAGTCTGGAGAAAATGTATGGGTACAACAAATTCCAACATCATTTATTGAAATATTTATATCTGAATACAATAAAGGCAATATAATTACTAAAGTAATGGTAGAGTATGAAACTAAATGTAAAGAATTAAACGCTTTATGTACAGCTTTTAATGATGATTGTCCTGCTTGTGATAATAAATTATTAATAAATCCTGACAATACTATTAATATTAACTTAATTAAAGATAGTTGGAATAGTTTAGAAATAACAGAATTATTAAGAAAATTTGAAAACAGTTATAATACTAAGTTTTGTAAATCAGCAACAATCTATTGTAAACCTTGTGATAATGATAGAGTTGCTTTTATTGATGAATTTATTGAACAAAAGTTATAATTATGAATGAACCTAAATTAAATCATAATATTAAATATATATTAGATATATGTTTAATATCAGCACCTAAAAGTTGTCCTTATGTTAATGATAGTATTGAAATTACTTATAGTAATAGTGAAAAACAATATTTTACACATAAAAATGATAATCCTAATGATTTAAATTATGATTTTGAATCACATAAAGAATTAAAAGATTATTTTGATAAAATACAAAAACAATTATAACAACAAAGCCTAATTTATTGAACAAAATCTTTAAAAATATTAAACATTTTACTACCTTAAATGGTAATTATTATAAGCGAATGAATTATTAGCATAAGGTTCAACTAGAAATGTGTTAACTTAATAATTATAATAATGTAGAATGTTTATTTAATACTTAAACTAAAAAAATTATGAACAATATAAAACAAACTTCACATACACCTATCTTTGATGGTGTATTTACAAAACACAATGATACAACTATTTATAGAATTGTACAGGTTACAGATGAAAATAAAGAAGGACTTAAAAAACTAATACCAAAAGAATATCATAACATTTTAAGTATTGCTCTTGAATGGGATTATATATTAGAAAATCCAAATAGTGCTGCAAAATATCAAATTATCAATTTTAATGAATTTATTACTTTTGATAAATTAAATAAAGAAGATGCTAGTAAAATACTAAGTGGTACAAATTGTTAAATAAACAACATGAAAGATAAAAAATTATATAACACAATATATATATTTTTAGATATATTATACTATTTAATAGGAATAATTATAATATTATCTTTAGATGAAATTGGATATAAAATGACATTTATGCAATACATGAGTATTTGGATAATGTTAGTTATTATTATAAAACTACTACAATCAAAAATGAAAAAATATTTTTAACTTTTTAAAACAAATAAACATAATGCAAATAATACCAAATATTACATTTAAAAGTGTATTACAACCAATTCAAAATATTGAAGAAAGAAATGAATATTTTAATTGGTTAAACGATGAAGGAAAAAGATTAGAAATAGCTTGGGATTGTTTACAATTAATTGTAAATAATATTGTAAATGGTAGTTATTGTCAATATTGGAGTAATTCTTTAAATACTATTAAAACAAAAGATTCTAAAGAATTTCAAGAAATATTAAATAACGAATTACCAAAATGTTATGTATGTGGCAGAGGAGGATTAATGCTTAGTCAAATTAGATTAGGTAATAGTATATGTTCTGATAGTTTTTATAGAAGTGATGGAAATTTTGATAATATAAAAGGATTTGACCTTAGTACATTTAAATTAATAGAAAAAGAGTATGAAGATATTGAATTTAACCATCCTTATGATAAACATACAACTGAAAAATTAGCTAATATAATGTGTAATATTTTAGTTAATGGAAATTTTAACACACAAGATAAAACTAATTACTTAACTGTAATATATTAATTACTATGTCAAAGTGGACAAGTGTAAATACTTCTATAAAATATTCTCATACAATACACAATGAATAAATTTAAATAACTAATAAATAAAATGAAAAACATATCAACAACTTCTACTAAAGAAGTAACAAAAACAAAACAAATTGAATTATCAGCAGAAGAATACTTGCATTTTTGTTTAATAAATAAACAAGATATACAAGCACCACCAGTAAACACAGTATATTATAAAAATAGTGTTATAATAACATGTGATGAAAAATATTTAGAAAGCTTGGGTTATTAAACTCAAGCTTTTAGTAATTAACAATTTAAATAAAACAATTATGACAACCCAACAAACAAATGTTACTATCCATAGATTAGGTATTAACAAAAAACAGGTAAAGCTTTTACAGAAGTAATACAAACAGATATTAGTATTACAGAAGATAAAGAATTTAGAACTGGTATTAAATCAGGAGAAAATTATCCTAAAAGCCAATTTAAAAGTGATAAAGGTTATTTTAAAAAATTAGCTAAATGGAGAAGTAAAAAAGCTAAAAGAAAACAAACACAAAAAATAAGTAAATTAACAAGAATGTTAAACTTTTTAAAATTTAAATAAATTATGGAATTAAAATTAAACTCATGGTATGTATGGTTATGGTACTATACATATTCAGAAAAAGTACCAAATAACTTATGTCCTTTATTTTGGAAATTAGTAGTAGCAATATTATTATTTATACCAAATGTTATTTTTAGAATACCAGTTAATATATATAGTATGTTTGTAAAAAAAGACTATGATAAAATAGATACTGGTAGAACAGGTTTAGGAATAGCTGGTTATATACTTACAGCAGGAATAATATTTGTAATGTGGTGTTTATATAATTTTGTATTATATTTACTTAATTCTTACAGTTATGATAACAATGCTGTTATATGTAGTGAAGTAATTATATTTATAGCTTTATTTGTAATTATAAGTTATTATTGGTCAAAATATAAAACAGCAGATAAAATAATAGATGTAAGTAAAACTATAAAAGAAAAAACTTCTAATAATATTGTAATAAATTATACTAAATCTTGGTATAATAATAATTGTCCTAAAATTAATTGGAAATAAAATGAAACAATCAATTAAAATAGTAATCTTTTTAATTTTTATATTACAATTTTTTACTTTAATGTCAATTTGTTTTAATGTAAGACCAGTTTATATATTTCTGATTCTTCTCTCTTTAGATGGAATAGGATTAGCAGTATTAAGTGTACATTTTATAAGACAATATGTAAATAAAAATAATTATTGGATAGATTTACATGGTAAAGGTAGTCAATGTTAGCTTATTTTTGTTAAATAAATAAAATTTACTTGTATTATATAAATAAAGTAGTACATTTGTAGTACTAAAATAAAGAAAGGAGAATAATACAATGAGAAACGAGTTAATTAACAAAACATTACACTACAATATGTTGGCTTGTCCACATTGTAGTAATTTACTTTTTGACCAATTACATGAATATGAAAAATACAATAGTATAAAAACTGTTGCGTGTATTTCATGTGATTTTTTAGGTAAAAGAGAAGGATTTAAACTATTATCATTAGAACAAATAAAACAATTAAAACCAATTAATCAAAATGACAGAAGCAGAAAAATTAAAAGCAGCACAATACAATGCAGCTATTAAAGCTGAAATAAATCAAAATAAAGTAAATATAGATAGAACTATATTTCAAAAAACACCAGAAGATAAAACATTATTAAAAAGAATGAAAGCTTCTTGTAAAAAATAAAAATTAAAGCTACTAATACATAATATATTAGTAGCTTTTTTAATTAAATAAAAATAATAATTAAAATTATGACAAAAATAAATAATCAAATAGGTAAAAAAGTAATTGTAAGAGCTGATAAAGCAGGAGTATTTTTTGGTACATTAGTAAATAAAAATGAATTAGAAGTTCAATTAAATAATGTAAGAAAATTATATTATTGGTCTGGTGCAAATGCTATTGAGCAAATAGCAGAAGAAGGAGTTAAAAATCCAAATGAATGTCAATTTACAGTTGTAAATAAAGAAGCTACAATTAGTAATTATATTCAAATTATTACATGTACAGATAAAGCAATAATTAATATTGAAAATGTGCCTATATGGAAAAAATAGAATGTTTTATTAAAAGAAATTTTACATATATAAGTAGAAATGAAAATGGATATGGAGATGGAGATGGAAATGGATATGGAGATGGAGATGGAAATGGATATGGAGATGGAGATGGAAATGGAAATGGATATGGAGATGGAAATGGAAATGGATATGGAAATGGATATGGAAATGGATATGGAGATGGATATGGAAATGGATATGGATATGGAAATGAAAATGGATATGAAAATGGATATGGAGATGAAAATGGATATGAAAATGGATATGGAGATGGAGATGGATATGGAGATGGAGATAGATTAATTTCATTGAATAGTCAAAAAATATATTTAATTGATAATATTCAAACTATAATTATATCTGTTAAAAATAATATAGCTAAAGGTTTTATAGTACAAGAAGATTTATCTTTAATTTCTTGTTATATAGCTAAAGGAGAAAATGAATTTGCTCATGGAAACACAATTAAAGAAGCTGTTGAACAATTACAAAATAAATTATTAATAAAATTACCTATTACAGATAGAATTATAAAATTTAAACAATTTTTTAATAATAATAATAAAAAATATAAAGCTATTGAATATTATAATTGGCATTATAAATTAACAGGAAGTTGTGATATGGGAAGAAATTCTTTTTGTATAAATAATAATATTAATATTAAAAAAGATAAATTTACAGTAATAGAATTTATAAAATTAGTAGAAAATAGTTATGGTTCAAATATTATTAAACAATTAAAAGAATCATATAAATAAAGTAAAATAAAATAAAGTAACAAATAAAAACAAAAAACAATCAAAATGACAACAGGAACAGAAAAAACAGTAATTACAGGAAAATCAAAAAACAGTGAAATTCAAAAAGAATTTGCAAAAGAATTAAATAGTGGATATGCTTTTGTAGCAGCTATTGATAAAACATCAAATTCAGATTATTTAAGTGTAATGTTTGTACAAAGTGCAGACAATGGTAATAAAAATCCAATGAGTTTAGCTTTAGGTTGGAACTCACATATTATTAAAATGTGGCAAAACTTTAAAACTGAATTAGTAAATTTTGAAGTAGGAACGACAGCAGATGAAATATTTACCAATATAGCAGAACAAGAAATTCATGTTAATTTAAAAGAAATGGAATCTTTTGAACCTAGAACATGGATAAATAAAGATGGTAGTAAAGGTGTTTCACAACCTAAATTAAACCCATCAACTAATGAAAATATATTAGTAGGAGGTTTACCAGTGTACAGAAGTGTAGAATGGACTTATGATAGTGCAGCCAGTATTACAAAAGTAACTGAATTAGATGCAGCTAAATTTAAAGCTGATAGAAGTGTAGGTACACCATTACAATTAGCTAATGAACCTACTAAAGAAGAAGTGAAAGATTTCACTACTGCTAGTTACTAATAAAAAATTAAATAATAAGAGATAAAGTAGTAAATATATGGAAGAAGTAAACTTAAATGTTAAACGTAGTACATTAATGCTTGTTATTTAAAATATTAATTTAATAAAGATAGAACTGCAAATATATTGAATAGCAGCAATGGGTTAATAGACTTTTCCTATTCATTGATTCTTTATTAATTAATAAAAGAAAAGATTTGGCAGAATGGTTAAATGTTAAACTAGAATAGATATAAATATGAAACTAGATATTCAATATATTTATGTCCATAGGTTCGAATCCTATAATCTTTTCAAAATTAAGGTGGTACTTAATTGTTTTAATCTCACTGTATTGAGTAAATTGTGAATAAAGAGTAGATACAGATACTCTTTTTAAAAAATAAATAAACAAAATCATGAATTTAAATAGAAATCAAACAATTAGATTAATACAATGTAAACAATATTGGTATCAAAGACATTTATATAGTAAAAGAAAAATTTATAAACCTAGAGTAGAAGCTTATTATTTTGGTATATTTTCAAAAAAAAATTAAATTATGATAAAAATAATAATACTAACAATAATTATTTACGAAATAGTTAAAAACTTAATACTTAAAGCATGGTATAATCATCACAATAAACAATAAAAATTATGACAAACATTGTAAAAAAAGAAAGTAAAATATCTATTAAAAAGTCTAGTAGTAAAAAACAAATGCAAAATGCTATTAAATTAGAAATAGAAAAAATAGATGAAAAATTAGCATCTTTAGGTTTACCACCAGAAATAAAATATATTTGTAGTGCTATAACAAATTTTGAAACAACACAAAATACTGTTAATATTAGTGTTTGTACTGATATATCTTGGTTATATAGAGCATTAGCACATTATGAAAATATTTATAATAATGTATTACATAATAGTCAATTAATGTTTAAAACAGGTTTTATAGAACTTAAAAACAATCAAAATATATTAATAAGAGATATAATTGTTGATTTAAAATTAAGAATTAAAGTTATTACACATTCTTCTATGATTAGTAAATTAACTACTGCAAAAAATAAACTTGCTCCTTTTATGGATGAAGAAAGTAGATTATACAATACTTTAAAAGAAGTTGAACAATTATATAATTCAAGTGAATAATGAAAACACCTTTATTTATAAAAAACAATAAGTACTATTATAGTGTAGATTTAATTCATAATTTAACTATATTTTATGACAAAATTATTACACAAAAGAAAAAATATATCTTTTTTGGTGAAACAATTAATGTAGAAACATATCATAAATGTTTTATTATAAACATAAACTTAAATCATTATATTAAAGATTATGAAATACATAATAGTCTTGTAAATAGAATGATAAATGATGCTGAACAAGCTTATCAATTAAAAATGATTAAACAACAAAGAAATGAAAAATACAGCAATAACAATTAGAAGTTTAAAAGATAAAATTTTATCTATTTTAAAATTAGATGAAGCAGGTAAAATAGAAAGTTTTTTAGAAAAACAAGTAAAAATGTTACAAAAATCAATTATAACTAATACTAAAAATTTAGAAAAGTTTGTAGCAGAAATTAGAGATAATATAGAAACTTTAGACGAGCAAATTGAAGATGCTGAACAAGCATTAGAAGATGCTTATGCAAAAGTAACTTTAAAAGATGTAGAAACTAATGATGCTATGAATAATTTTTCTGATATTTATTGGGATAATATTGATAATTGTCAACAAACAATTAAAAAATTAGAAGAAAATAAAAAATTATATTTAACTACTATTGATAGTGAAACTAGAAATGTTGAAGAAATTATTTCTAATTTAAAACAAAAAATAGAAGCTATTTCATAATAAATAAATAAATGTTGATTAGTAAAACTCTATTAATAGCAATATTAATAGAGTTTTTTTTATTTAAAATTAAAAAATATAGCTATTATGAAAATTAGACCAAAAAGTGAATTACCGTTTGATTGGGTAAATAATACAGATGAAACACCGTTATTATTTCAAATTATTGATAATACAAAAAATATAACTGTAGTTGAAGATTATACTGATGAAGATTTAATTGACCACACAAGACAAGATATTGAATTTATAGTACATGCTTGTAATAATTATGAAAAATTAGTAGAAGCTTTAAAAATGTTTATTGAATTAGATGATTTAGATGTTAGTATAAACATACACGCAAAAGATACTAAAAAATTACTTAAAGAATTAGGAGAAATAGAATGATAATAAAAACAGAAGTTTTATTAGAAACAGCAGGTAATATTTCAGCAGATGATGAAATAAAAATGACTGTAAACACTAAAAATACAAGTAAATTATTTAGTTTATTATTAGGAAGTTATAAATCAATAAGAAGTTCGTTTATTAGGGAATATACAAGTAATGCTTGGGATGCTCATAAAGAGATAAATTCAACAGAACCAGTTATAGTTCAAATTGATGAAGATGATGGAGGAATATTTATAGCTTTTATTGATAAAGGTGTAGGAATGTCTTATGAGTTTGTGAAGAAAATATTTAGTAGTTTATTAGATAGTACAAAAGAACAAACGAATGATGCTATAGGAGGATTTGGTATAGGAAGTAAAAGTGGACTAGGTTATCAAAAACAAATGCAGTTAAGAACAGTAAAAGATGGTTTATTAAATGATTATCTTATTTATTGTGAAACATCAGAATTACCTGTTATATCACCTGTTATTATAAATGAACCAATTGATGAACATTCTGGTACTACAGTTAAAATATATTTAAAAACTGAAAAAGTAGAAAATGCTAATTATTCTGGTTGGAGTAAAAGATATATTGAAGAAGATGATTTAATAGCTAAAACAGCTTTAAGTGAATTATGTTTTTTTGATAATGTTGTATTTGATTTTAAAACTTATAATAGTAGAAATCATGCTGCAAGTTTTAATAATTCAAAAATTATAGAAGGAACTTATTTTAAATATAAAACAAATAAACAATATGCAGAAGATATACATTTAATACTTGGAAAAGTTTGTTATACAGTTGATTGGAGAATAATAGGTAGAGAACCTATTAATATACCAATTGGTATTAAATTTGAAATAGGTGAATTAATGGTTGGTATGACTAGAGAATTTATTGAATATTCAGATGATGCTAAAAAATTAATTAATGAAAGAATTGATTTAGCTTTACAAGAATTAGTAGATAAATATAATGAGCAACAACAACCAATAGAAGATTTATTTGAATATACTGATAAAAAAAAGAAATTTGAAGATAGTCCTTATCATTATTTAAAATTACCAAATTTTGAAAATTTAAATATAACTGCTTTAACAAGTATTTTAATAAATGATAAACAAAAATATCATTTAAATCCTATTACTTATAAACCTATTGCTCATTTACCAATTAAATTAAAAAAGGGAGTAAATCCTTTTTGGTTTATTACTCCTAGAAGAATAAGATTAGAAGATTGTAGAGAAAAACAATCAGAAGCTAGTATTTTAAAAATTAATAAAAATGAATTTCAATTTTTTAAAAATAAAAATAAAGAATTAACACTTGATTTTAAAAAATATGTAAAAAATGCTGTATTTTTGCAAGATGATTATAAAGGTTTTATACATAAAAAATCTAATGAAGATAAAACTAAACACCAATATAATACTATATTATATGAAAACTTTTGCAATAATTTAGGAATACATAAAATAACAGATAATTCAATTGTTTTTAATGATGAAACTAGATATTGGAAAAAACAATCATATAGTGATACAGTAGAAAAAAGACATAATATTTATGAATCTTACCCATTAGGTACAGCTAAAGTTGTTTATGAATACAAACGTATTATTACAGAAGAATTATTTAAAACATTAAATGTTAAAGATTTTGAAACATTTGAAATTCCTCAAACATGGTTAGATGAACAAAAAGCTATTGCTAAAGAAGCTTATATAGCTAATAAATCAACTAGATTAGAAAGAGTTATTTCTGTTAAAGATATGATATTAAATGATAGATATGATTTACATTTTGTACCTTATACTTCTAAACATCAGTTAAAAGATAAAACAAAATTAACAGATAAATTTGATGGTATTATAGTTTATGGTTTTCAAGAAGATAGAAAAGGTTTAGAATTATTTACAGAAATAATAAAAGAATATGAACCTTATAAAAAAGAAAAATATAAAGATTGGTATGATAGAACTGCATATAGATGTATTAATGTAAATCATCAAATTATTAGAGTTTATCAAATAGCTAAAAACAATTTAAAATCATTACTTAAAACAAAAACTAAAAACATTTATCATGTATCACAAATTATGGACTTAAAAGTAATACAAAATTTCTTCACAAGTGTAGAAATAAAAAATAACCATGCTTTTAATTTAGAAGCAGATGAAATAAAAGAATTTAATTATTATCTTTCAACAGTTTATGAAGAAATATATAAATTTAAAGAACAATATCCTAGTAGTATAGAAAAAACTCTTAGAGAACTTATTAGTTTATACAAATCTAATACAGAAATATTAAAAATAGAAATAAATCCTATAATCAAAGAAAAAATTGATTATATTGATAATTATTTTAAAAATGCTGAATTAGTTAGATATGTAAAAATTAATGAAGATAGTTTACCTCATGTAGTAAATTATTTAAAAGAAAAAGGTAAAAAAGTTAATATTAATTTTTATCATAAACCAGATATAAATATAGGTAAAGAAAAAGTAATTCCTGTATTAGATAGTTTTGAATTAGTAGAAACAGAAATACCATTAACTAATTATAGTGTTAGACATGGAGAAATTACATGGACACCAAAACCAATTAAATTATTAAACTCACCAACACAAATAAAAAATGAGGAAACAGAAGTATGTTTAACATAAACAATTTAAGAAAAGCTAATGAAAAAATTAATGAATTAAATTTATTAATAGAAAAATCTAAAGAACAGTATAAAATAACTGAAAAAAATAATAACCAGTTAATTGAAAATTATACTAATTCACAAGAAAAATTAGAAGTTAAAAATGAAGAAATATCTAAATTAACTGATGAATATAACGCTTTAGTTAAAGTTAATGAAGAAATTGTTAATAATTATAATGAATTAACTAATAATTATAATGAATTAGTTACTAATTATAATAATTTATTAGAAAATACAAAAATTATTTCTATTCAAAAAACTCGTACATTAGAAGATATTGAAGAATATCCAGAAGAATCACATATAGAAATAAATGAACAATGGGATAATGAAAGTAAATTAGAACTTTTAGATACTTTAACATATTTTGTAGAATCTAAAATTATAGAACAAGATGAAGAAAAAGCAATAACAGAATTTTCAATTTCAATTATAACAAACAAATAAAATGGCAACACCTAAAAAAGTAGTAAAAAAAGTAGCACCTAAAAAGGTAGCAGCTAAAAAAGTAGTTAAATCTGCTCAACCAATTGTAGCTAAAAAAACAGTTGCAAAAAAAGTAACACCAGTTAAAAAAGTAGTTCCTGTTAAAAAAGTTGCAACTAAAACAGTTGCTCCTAAAGTTGAAACACCTATTGTTAAACCAATAGCTATTAAAATTAAAAGAGTAGGTAGTAAAACTAATGTTATTATGAATAAAGTTGTTATGACTGTTGATTATTCAGAAAAACATTATAATGAAACATTAAGTCTTATTGAAAAATATAATAAATTAACTAATGTTTCTACACCTACAGGTAAAAAGTTAGAAGAACAAATTGAAACTTTAATGATACCTAAAGTAGTAGCTAAAGCTAAAGTTAAGGAAAATATCAAAACTCAAATAAAAATTGAAAAAAAAGCTTTAATTGAAAAAAGTGCTACTGAAAAACCTAAAGTTAAAGTAGAAGAAGTTAAAAAAGTTGTAGAAGAAATAAAACCTAAAATAGATGAAGCGAAACAAGAACCTGTTAAACCAGCACAATCTAAACAAGGTAGTAGAGGAGAAGGGTACAGATAATCATTTAAAGGTGTTGGAAGATTGTATTTATAATAATCCAACACCTTTATTAAATATTAAAAATCAATATATTATAGATATTATTGATAGTTATTTACCTTACAGTCATGGTATGGAATTTGAATGTTCTCAACAGAGTAATTATGATGAAGAATCATTTAAAAAAATACCTAATATAATGGAGGTAAAAGTTGATAGTTATGAACAAAGATATAGAATACCATCAGGATTAAAAGGTATGGTTTGTTTATATGATATTTGCAATTTAATGAAAGATATGTCTATTAATAATACTGAATCAAGCACACATTATCATACAGATTTAACTGATATTTGGAGTGAAATAAATGTAAGTGGTTATAGACAACAACCAAAAGGTTATGATTATATTACTGAATCTTTAAAAGAATGGGAAACTGCTTTTGATTATAGTAAAACTGCTAATTGGTGGTATTTTAATGATTTAGGTACTTTAGAAGTAAGAATAGGAGAACCTACTTTTGATTATAATATTATAATTAAAAGATTAATGCAATGTTCTGATTTATGTAAACAAATTAGAAATATTGTACCTAATGATTATAAACTTAAACAGTTGCAAAAACAATTGCAAGAATTAAACTTTTTTGATGAATTAGAAATAATAAATCAAAATCAAGAAATAATAAATAATAAAATAATAAAATGGTAGAAGAAGAAGAAGTACTAAGTAATAGAAAAATATACATAACTTTAAATGTTCTTATATTTATATGTACAATAATAGGTATATTTAGATTAGAAAATCATATTGTAAAACAAACTAAAATTAATAAATATAATGACAGTTTATATAAAGATATGTATTATTCTATTATAGATAGTAATGAAAAAGAAGCTTATTTAGTAACAGCTACAACTTATAATCCTACAATACATCAATGTGATAGTTCACCAGATAGAACAGCTTGTAATAATAAAATTGATTTAAAAAATCCATATAAACATAGATATATAGGATTATCAAGAGATTTAGCAGCAGAATTTTATTGTGGAGAAAAAGTACAATTAATTAATTGTGGTAAATTTAGCGGTTATTATACAATAGCTGATTTTGGAAATAAAAGATTAGTAAGAACTATTGATATATTAATAGGTAAAGAAATAGGTGGTAAATTTAAAAATGTAATAATCCGCCATGTTAATTAATGAATCTAAACTTAAAAGACAAAATGAAATAATAGATACATGGATAAGTAAATTTAAAGCAAATGGATACATTACAGCAGTTACAGGTTTTGGTAAATCTTATTTATGTATATTAGCGATTAAAAGATTTAATCCAGAAAAAGTAGTACATATAGTAGTACCTACAATAGTATTACAATCACAATGGAATCAATTATTAATAGATAATAATGTATTAAACGCTAAAGTATTTGTAATTAATAGTTATGTAGCAACACCACAAAAATGTGATTTATTAATAATAGATGAAGTACATCGTGCTACAAATGAAGCAGCGTTTTATTTTAGTAGTTTATTAAATAATACTGTTTGTGATTATAGATTTTTAGTAACAGCTACATTAGATAAACAAAAAATAGCATTTTTACACGCTAAAGGTATTTATTGTTGTGGAGAAGTAACATTAGAAGAAGCTCTAACTAAAGGATGGGTTTCTTCTTTTCAAGTTTACAATTTAGAACTAGAATTTACACCAGAAGAACAGGAGAAATATGATAAAGCAACTAATTTAATAAAAGCTCATTCACCATATTTAGAAGGATTAAATCCATTTACAGCTTTAAAAGACAAACAGTATTTAAAAAACTTTTGTGAAGAAAATGATTTTAATTATAAAGATATACAAATGAGAATTGTTAGACATAATGGTGCTACTACTACAAGAAAATCTATAGTATATGGAGCTAAAGCAAAAGTTGATATTATACCATTAATTCTTGACCATCTAGGAAAAGAAAAGAAGGCTTTAATATTTAGTCAAACTAAAAAATATGCTGATGCTGTACAAAAAATATTACCAAGTTCAAAAGTATATCATTCTGGTATTAAAAATGAACATGAAAAAGCAGCTATTTTACAAGATTATGTAAATAATGATGTTCAGCATTTAGTATCAGTTAAATCTTTAAATGAAGGTTTAGATGTAGAAAATGTAGATGTAGGTATTGCAGCAGCTTATACTTCAACAGGAATAGATGCTCTGCAAAGTTTAGGTCGTACAATTAGATTTGTAAAAGGTAAAGAAGCTATATTTATAAATTTATTTATAAAAAATACTGTAGAAATAGGATGGTTAAAAAAACGACAACAAAAGATTTTTAACGTAAAATGGATTAAAACAATAGAAGAAATAAAATGATAACAGCAGCAGAATTTTTAGATAAAGGTAATTTTAATAATACTACAGATATGTTAATTGAATTTGCTAAACTACATGTAGAAGAATGTAAAAGGAATATAGCAGAAGATTATACTTATTTTTTAAAAGGTGATGAAGGTTCAGAAACACTTGATGTTGAAAAATTTCACAAAGAATCTTACCCATTAGATAATATAAAATAAATATGTTACAAAAAATAGATGAATTAAAAACTCAACCTATTATAGGACAAATGTATTTAGTACCTTGTATTATTAAAAAATATTATTTAAATAATGAAAATTGGTATATAAATAGTAAAAATAAATTAAAATTACGTAAATCTATTAGACTTCATATTTATCCTATAATAAATCATCTACATTCAGACAAAGAAAATGGACAAAATTATAAACATTATCATGTAGATTTTAGATTTATAGAAACAGGTAAATATAATAACCCTTTAAAACTTCACAGTAATCATGAATTTGCACCTAATATACGATATGATTTAGAACCTAAATTAAATATAGATTTTGAACAACATTATAAAATAGAATACAAAGAATTAAAATGTATTAGATTAAATAATTATGGTATTGCAGGACAAGTTAAAATAGATAAATTAAAAAATAAATGTATTAAAAACAATAAATGTCCTCATAGAGGATATAATTTATCACAAGAACCTGTTGTATTTAAAAAATTAGGTCGTAATAATAAAGGTGGAAAATGGCAAAAAATTATTGAATGTCCTTTACATGGATTAAAATTTAATGCAGAAAATAAACAATTAATAGAATAAATATGTATAAAATAAGAAAGAGAGGAAAATTTTGATATATGACGCTAAAAGATTTCATTCAATTATGAAAGAATTAGATATTACACCAAATCAATTATATTTTTGTGTAATATTAATGGCTTCAACATTTGAAGAAAAACAACAATTATTAGAACATTATACAAAAGCTTATGGAGGATTTAGTTATGAAGAAATAGATGGATTAGAAGAAAAAGATTATATTTTTAATTATGGTAAAAATAAAGAAGGTAAAGCAACTTTACTAACAATACCTGTACAAGAAAAAAAAGTAGTAAGAAAAACAGTATTTTCTGATGCTAAATATTTAGAAATGTACATGGTTACACCTACATTTAGAGATAAACTATACATTGATAAAGAAGAAGCAGCAGAAGAAATGTTATTAGCTTATCCTTCATGGATTACAATTGATGGTAAAAGACAAGCTATTAAAATTATACCTGATAGAAATGAATTTTATGAATATTATAATACTATAACAAATGGTGATATTATTAAACATAAACTTATAGTAGAAATGTTTTCTAAATATAGAAAATATGTAAATGAAGGTAAATTTAATGGTATGGGTATTAGAAAAGCTTTAGAATCTAAATTATGGTTAGCTATACAAGAAGAAGTAGAATTAGAAGGAGTTAATAAAGACAATATAGGAGATATTTAAAATTATGATGTATCAAAATTTTTTAAAGTATGTGAGAGATGGTAGAGAAGGTTTAAATAAAGGAATACCTATGGGTTTTCCTAGATTAGATAAATATTTAAGAGGGATACAAAAAAAGAAATTTTATTTAATTGGGGCAGAAACAGGTTGTGGTAAAACAGGTTTTGCTGATGAAGCTTTTATATTAAATCCTTACAAACATATTACAGAAAATAATGTAAAAGAAACTTTAAAAATTTTTTATTATTCGTTTGAAATAGATTTAGAATCTAAATTAGCTAAATGGGTATCATATCAAATATTTCAAGACCATAAAATAGAGATAGACCCAGAACATATTGTAGGTATGGATATGCAACATGATAATGATGTAGAAAATAGATTATCTGATGAACATTACAATTTAGTTGCTAGTTATGAAGAATATTTTGAAAAATTGTTTTCACATATAGAATTTGAAGATATAGCTTTAAATCCAACAGGTATTAAAAAACAAGTTGAAAAATATTGTATTGATAACGGTACAATGCCAGAATATGATAAAAAAGTAGAAGGTATAGTAAAAAAAATTCCAACATATAAACCTAATAAACCTAATGAATATGTAATAGTTATAATTGACCATTATTCTTTAATTAAATCTGAAAGTGAAAAAGGTATAAAATTAAATAAAAAATTAAGTATGGATAAACTTTGTAGTTATTTAATAGAATTAAGAAATAAATATAAAATAAGTCCTGTAGTAGTTTCACAATTTAATAGAGAGTTGGGAGATATACAAAGACAAAAATTTAAAGAACTTACTCCACAATTAACTGATTTTAAAGAAACAGGTAATTCACAAGAAGATGCTAATGTTGTATTAGCATTAATGCACCCTAAAAGACATAATTTAGATAATTATCAAGATTATGTTTTAAAAGGAATAGATTATGATATAACTGATAATTTTAGAATGGGCTTTATAATTAAAAATAGAGGAGGTAGAGATGGAGTTAAATTAGCATTTAGATTTTTAGGTATATGTGGTTATTTTGAAGAAATACCAATAGCAAAAGAATTTAATGAAAATCCTCAATGGTATAAAAAAATAAAAGATTTTAGTAAACCTTTTTTAGAATTAATTAAAACAAAAACAAAAAAATAATGTTAGCATTAACAAATCAAACAATAGAAGCTATTTTAAAAGGAGAACATGAAACTTTTATTATGGTAGATAATGAATTAGTAGATTCGTTTAAAAACAAAGAAAGAAGAAGTCTTGTAATTCAAAGACTTAAAGATAATGTATGCTTTGAAGGTATATATGAAATAGAAATACCAAGTAATTTAATTTTAACAAGTAAAACATTTAAAGAATACAAATGGGAGAAATAGTAGTAGAAAAAAAATATAGAGTAGCTATCATAGATACTATTAATCAGTTACAATCTGATGTACATTTAGATTTAATGGAAAAAAAGAATAGAGGTGCTACTTATGATGAATGGAGAGATTTTGGAGTAGAGTTATTAGATTTATATAATTATATAAAATCTTTACCAAACACTATTCCAGTAGCTATTTTAGGTTTTGAAGGTAGTGGTAAAACAGTAGGAGGAAGTTTTCTTAATCCTGATGAAACATATTGGTTAAATATTGATAAAAAACCGCTTACATTTATAGGAGCTAGACAAAAATATTCAAGAGAAAAGAAAAATTATAAAATTATAACAGGGTATAAAGAATGTAAAAAAACTATAGCTGCTATTCACGCTAATAGTAAAGACCCTTTAATAATTTTTATGATGGGGCATATTGAAGATTATAAATCGAAAGGTACAGATAGACAAAGATTAAAAGTATTAGGTAAAATGGCTACCAAATATAATATAGAAGGTGCTTTATCACATACTTATTATACTCATATAGATGAAGATAAAAAAGCTACTGACCCAGAAAGATATAAATTAAGAACTTTATCAATGAATGATACTGCTAGAAGTCCTATGGGAATGTTTGAAACTGAATATATACCTAATAATCTACAGTTAATAGTAGATGCTATATTAAAAGATTATAATGGACAATAAAAATAATTCAAATAAGTAATTTTCTTTTGTATTTGCAAGTACAAAAGTGTTTATAAAACTATACATATAAAAAATATTTAGTAAAAAACAAAAAATATAAAAGAAATTACTTGACAAGAATACAAAAAAGAGTTACATTTGTATCAATAAATAACAATAAATTAAAAAACAACAAACAAACAGTATGAAAATTTTAGGAAGTAACAATGGAAAATTAGGTGTTCAATCACTATCAAATGTAAACACATCAACTACAGAATCATCAGATATAGTAGTAAAATCTATTTTTCGTAAAGGAGAAGTATTAACAAATTTCTTTTTCAACGGTTCATGGAAAAAATTAAATTTAGATAACAATGCTATCCTTACTGGTTTAAGTGATGATGAAACTTTTGTACAAGTATCTACATTACCACATACAGATAAAAGAGCATCTGCATTTAAATTAACTAGTAAATCTAATAACAAAAAATCAAGGTCATATAAAAGTGATAATTTAGCAAATGTGTTATTAGCAGCAGAATTAATAGTTGCTCCAAAAAATGCAGATGGAACTATTGCTATTAAAGGTTTTGTAGAAGGTTATAGCTACAGTCAACATTTAAATTTAGTAGAAGTTGAACGTACAGAAGAAGAAATTGAACAAGGTATTATAAAAGCTTATAAAGTAGTAGCATCAGAAATTCCATCAGTTTTAGAAAAAACTAGAGAAATTCCTCAAGAAAGAATTGATGCTATTATGGCAGCAAGAGCAGTTACATTAGCAGCTAAAAAAGCTAATACAGTAGTAGAACCTACAAATCGACCAGTAGAATCTAATGATGTAACAGCAAACTTTGAAGATAATCAAAGTGCTTAATTAGCAATTTGATTATAAAAATTAAAAAGCAGTAGAAATACTGCTTTTTTTGTCTTAAAAAATTACAAAAATTAAAATAAAATAACATGCAAGGTAAAAAACAAGAAGAATTTGTAGAATCAACAATAACCAATTTTACAGGATTAGCCGATTTAAGAATAGTAGCAATCAATCCAACTTTAGAAGAATTAAATGCTTTACAAGGCTCAAGTATAGAAAAAGAACCTCAATATGTAGGTATTTCTTTAGGTAAAGATGAAGAAGGTAATGATAAAATACAAAATAAAATAGTAATTTATTTATCAAATAATTGTTTAGTAGAAGAATTAGATACTAAAACAGATAATTTAAATAAAGGTACTAAAAAAGTATCGGCTAAATTAGAATTTTTAGTTAGTCCTACTTTTGGTTTAAGTAGTAAAGGAAATTCACAATTTATTAATGGTTTAGGTAATGCTTCATATAGTAAATCTTTAGAAACTATCACAAACAATCCTAAAATGGAATGGTTTTATAAAGAAGAACCTATTGTACAAGCTTATGTAGGAGAAGCTGCTTTATTAGATTTCTTTAAAGCTTTTTTATATATTGGTTATGATGAAAAAGCAGGTTTTAAAAATAGAGAAGCTATTATGAAAGGTGATGTTACAGAATTAAGAAATTATGTTAAAGCTGTAGCAACTAATGAAGTAACTTGTTTATTAGGTGTAAAAGAAAAAAATGGTAAATACTATCAAAATGTTTATACTAAGAAATTTACAAGAGCTACAATGAAAAATTCAAAAAATGCTTTTATTAAAGCACTTAATGAAGATAATGGTGAATTTAAAGCAGAATACAATAAAGATTTAAAACTTAGAGTTTATAATCCTACAACACAAATTGATACTCCTGACAACGAAACTATACAATCAGATTTTAATTCAAATTTATAGTAAATAATTAATATAAGCATACTGTTTAAATACAGTATGCTTTTTTTGTTTTTACTTAAATTTGAAAATATGATACCAATAGACCAAAGAATCAATAAAAAATTCATATTAGATAATATTACAGAAGCAGATATATTTTGTAAATATTTAAATATAGACTATACTTATATAGGTACAAACAAAATGTTTTGTAATATATTAAGAAATGACCCTAATCCTACATGTACTATTAAAATATTTCCTGATGGTAAATTATGGTTTAGAGATTGGGCGCAAACAAAAGGTTATGATTGTTTTGGTTTAATTCAATCAATTACACCAGATTGTAACTTTAATCAAGTATTGCAAATTATAGCCAAACATTTCTCTCTTTTAGATGGTAATGAATTTACTGAATATCAATACATTTTATCAAAAGAACAGTTAATCAAATTAACACAAGAAAAGTCAAAATTAGATATAAAGATTAAAAGAACAGAATGGACTAAAAAACATTATGATTTTTGGAAACAATTTAATTTAACTACTAAAGATGATTTAGCTAATATTCATCCTATTAAATGTTATTGGTATAATGATATGAAGTTTCAAAGTGATAAAATTATGTTTGCGTATCATTTTGGAGATTATAATTATAAAATCTATATTCCTTTTGCATCTAAAGACAAAGGAGAGTTAAAGTTTTTACATAATAATTCTGAAATATTACAAGGAGAACATGAATTACAATATAATCAAGATTTATTGATTTTACAATCAAGTTATAAAGATGTAAAAGTTTTAAGAAAAATAGAAAAAGAATATACTTTTGGTTTTGAAGTAGCAGCTACAATGAGTGAAACAATTAAACCAACAAAAAAGAAAATAGAATTTCTTAAAACTAAATACAAAAATATAATTTTATGGTACAATAATGATAAAGCTGGAATTGAAGCTATGAAACAACAATCAAAAGATTTAGGAGTTGATTATATAGTACATGATTTAGATTTACCTAAAGATATATCAGATATAGTAAAAGAAATTAATTATGAAAAAGCAATAGAAGTAACACACAATTTAATATATGGGTAATTTAAACTTAGATGAAATAATCTATAAAAGACAAGAAGCTAGAAATAATAAAAATTATCAATTAGCTGATGAATATAGAATTATATTAGAAAATAATAATATATTTATAAATGATTTAAAAGATAGTCAAGAAGTATTTTATTGTAGTAATAATTTTTTTAAATATAAACCTAATAATATGACTAATAAAGAATATTTTATTTTTAAACAAAATGAAGAAAAAAAAGCAGAAAAAACATTTAACGCTTGGTTATTCACAATGAAACAAAAAGGAAATGGAATATAGAATACCAAAAAGAGATGAATTTGTAAAAAGTTTTAAATATGAAATATTATTAACATCAGGAGGAGAAAGTTGGTTTTTTACATCAATAGAAGATACTAAAGAAACTATTCAAGAACAATTAGATGCTAATAGACAACCTTTAGTTAAAGAATGGGTAGAAAAAGAATATATTTATGATAATATTTTTGATGAACTTTTAAATTGTCCTTATAGTATATCTTATTTTTTAAAAAATAATTTAATTAGAGTAAAAATATAAAATGGGAATAGACAGTAAAGAAGAAAATGATGAAGGTTGGTATGAATTAGATTTAACACCTCAAACATCACCAAGACCAAGATTAGGTAAATTTGGGGCTTACATGCCAGCGAAATATAAAGCCTATCAAGATTGTATGATATATGAAATGAAAAAACATAATATTTTACCTCAAGATTTTGGTATTTTAGAATTAATTGTTTATTTTCCTTATCCAAGTTCAACACCAAAAAAACATCTTATTGATAATTTTCCTATGAGGAAAAAACCTGATTATGATAATACAGCTAAAGCAATTACTGATTGTTTAGAAAAATTAGGAATTATACATAATGATAGTCAAATTTATAAAGCTTTTATAACTAAATTATATACAACTCAAAATACAGGTAGAATCAAATTTAAATTAAGTATATAAAAATACAAAAAAAAACATTAGAAGAATATGTGTAAAACAGAAATAACACAAACATTTAATGAATGGTTACAATTTATAACTTTAAAACATAATAAAAATTTAGTTGAATATTATGAAGAAATTTATAAAATAAATCAAAATAAACCTATTGTAGATGGAGATATTGTAGCACATAGTTATGGTAATAATTTAGGTTATTGGGCAGGTAAATATAAAAAATTAGGTAATAATACAGGAGAATTATGGAGTACACCTCATAGTTGTTATTGTGTATATGAAAAAAATTTAATAGGATTAAATAAACAAAATTAAATATGTGGACAGTATGTCAAAAAGCTCCTAATTATCTGATTAATGAATTAGGACAGTTAAAACATATAAATAAAAATAAAATTTTAAAAATAGATAATAGTAGAAATTATCCAGCTTATAAAGTAGATATAATGGTAAATCTAAAACATTATTAATTCATGTAATGATAGGTGTTCATTTTATACCTAATCCTAATAATTGTAAAATTATAAATCATAAAAATTTAAATAAAAAAGATTTTACAAAAGATAATTTAGAATGGACAACTCAAAGTGAAAATATTAAACATTATTGGAAAAACAAAAATTTAAAGAAACAACAAACAAATGAATAGTAGTTTATATAAAATAGAAAACCTTTACTTAAATTTAATGAGTGAAGCAGAAAGTCAAGAAGGTGTTTTAACAGATGAACAAAATGCTTTATTAAATTTTACAACAGAAGAATGGGCTACAAAATCAGAACAATTTTGTAAAATTATTAAAACATTAGAAGCTGATGTTGCATTTTGTGATACAGAAATGGAAAGAATAAATAAAGTTAAAACATCTAAAGAATTAATGATTAAAAGATTTAAAGATTCTTTATTAGGTGGTTTAAGATTATTTGGTGAAAAAGACCCTAAAAAAGATATTTGGAGAAGTACAGCAGGTACATTTAAATTAGGTACTACTAAATCTACACCAGTAGAAATTGATGAAGAAATTATTGATAAGAAATATAAATCTTTAACTATTAAAGATAGAGTTTCTTATGAAGAATTAGCTAAAATAGTAGAAGCTACAGGAAAAGTATTTGAAACTAAAGTAGAAGTATTAAAAACTCCAATTAAAGAGCTGTTACAAGCTGGTGAGTTAATTGAAGGTGCTAGAATAAATGAAAAATTTAGTTTAAGTATTAAATAAATTAATGAATAGGTTTATATATAATATTGAGGTTTACTCTAACTTTTTTTCAGCCAGTATTGAAGATTTTAGTACTAATGAACAAAGATTATTTGAAATATCTTATAGAAGAAATGATTTAAAAGAAATAGTAGAATTATTTAAAAGTAAAGACACTCATTATGTAATAGGTTTTAACAATATAAACTATGATGATATAATAATTAATTATTTAATAAAAAACTATAATAGATTTTCTAACGCTTCAACAAATACTATCAATAAAGAATTAAAAACTTTAAATGATAAAATGACAGAAGATAGTGATACTGAAATGAAATATGGTTTTAAGAAAAATTTTGATTTTTATAAAAAATATAAATATGGTTTTCCACCTATAAGTATTGATTTATTTCTTTATTGGAGTAAAATGCTTAGAATTTCTAAAAAGTTATCATTAAATACTTTAGCTTGTAACATTAATTATCCTGATATAACTGAACAACCAATAGATGTAGATAAATATTTAGATTTTGATGAAATGGATATAATATTCAATCATGGAACTAGAAATATGAAGATTACTAAAATATTAGCTAATTTAATGGTTGGAGAAATAAATTTAAGATTAGCAGCACATAGAAAATATGGTTTTCATTGTTATAGTTGGGATTCTGTTAAATTAGGTTTAAATGTATTAGTTAAAAGATATTGTGATAGAACAGGTTTAGAAGAATCAGTAGTTAAAGATTTAAGAACACATAATTCAATAGTTCATTTAAAAGATATTATTTTTGATGTTATAAAATTTGATAAACCAAAAAATGATTTAGATTTAAAACTTTATACTTATACTTTAAAAAGTAAACAACATTCACAATATAAGAATTTTTATGCTTTATTAGAACATTTAAAAACTTTATCAGTAACAAGTACAAATGAATTATCATTTGAAGTTATGTTTAAAGGTTTAAGATATGATATCAAGAGCGGTGGATTACACAGTTATCATAAAGCAGAAATTGTTGAACAAGAAGAAGGATTTATATATGAGGACGTTGATGTCAGTAGCTACTACCCAAGTTTAGGTGCTGAATGGAAAGTTGTTCCTAAACATTTAGGTAATGAATTTGCAGAAGAATTAAATAATATAAAAAATGAAAGATTAAAACTTAAACGTGAAGGTTTAGGTAAATCAGCAGAAGCAAACTTATTAAAATTAGCGTTAAATGGAGGATTTTTTGGGAATTTAAATTCTGAATACACTTGTATGTACGACTGGTCAAAAACTTTAATGATAACTATTAATGGACAATTATTTCTTTTAATGTTATGTGAAAAACTTGCTAATATAGGTGTTATAATAGATATGTGTAACACTGATGGTGTTACTATTAAATATAAACAAGAACTTAAAGAACAAGTTAAACAAATAATTAAAGAGTGGGAAACTATTAGTAAAATGGAAATGGAATCTGTTATTTACAAAAAAGTAATTAGAAACAATATTAATAATTATTTAGCAGTAGATGATAAAGGTAAATATAAAGAAAAAGGTTATTTTATAAGTAAACCTTTAGATGATGTATTTATGGAATTATCACGTTCACATGATTTTACAATTATATCAATAGCTTTAAGAGAATATTTTATTAATAATATACCGTTTGAAACAACTATTAAAAATCATACAGATATATATGATTTTTGTGCTTGTTATAAAGTAGATAAATCTTATAAAGTATTCTGGAATGGTTTCAGACAACAAAGGTTAAACAGGTTTTATGTTTCAAACAAAGGAGCATATTTATATAAAGAAAAACCTTCAAGTAAAGAACCAGAAAATATGTTAAAAGGTTTTGCTGTTAAAATATTTAATAAATATGAAGATTTAAGAAATTTTCAAATTTATAATACAGAAGATGGTGAAGTAGATTTAACAGAACAATCAGAACTTTTAAGATATTATGATATAAATTATGATTATTATATAATAAAATGTAGAGAAATACAAAATGAATTTGAATCAAAACAAATACAATTATTATGATACAAAATATAGAAGATAGTGAATATTTTAACAGAACTTATTATAAAGTTATAAATTTTGATACAAAAGAAGTTATTCATGAAAAAGAATTTTTAACAAAAATAGCTAATATGTTAGGTATTAAAAGTAATACTATTGTTAGAAATAGTAGAAGTAAAAAAGGTTATTATACTCATGGAAAAACTAAAACAAATTTAAAATTTATAAAAATAGAATAAAATGACAATAATAGAACAAATAAATAATAAAAAATTTAATATTCAACTTAAAGGTTTTAAAGCTGAATATGTTATTTTAAATCCAGTAACAGAAAGAAATATTTTTATAAATGAAGAATTAGCTAAAAATTTAGATTTAGGAGAATATTTAGGTATGGCAGTAATATTAAGTAGAGATGTACAAATAGGTGAAATAATAATAGGAGTATAAAATTATGTTACAATACAATATAAAAGATAAGAGTTTTAATGAAGAAGAAAAAATAAATCCAAATACAATAATACTTGTATGGTGTAATCAAAGTGAAAAACATATTTTAACTTATGTAGATTCACATTATGAAACTATTTGTTTACATAATGAAGATGAAAATCATGATAAAATAGCAGCAGATTTATTTAAATTACAAGATATAAGATTTAAAGAATTTGTAGATTTTTTTTATAGAAAATACTAATTAAATAAAAATGATAGCAGTAATTAAATACAAAATAAAAGATAAAAATCAAGAATTACATATTTTTCAAGATAGTAATCCAGAAAGTCCTGATGATTGGGAAAATGATGAAATATTTTTAGTATATAAACATAAAGATTTTACAATTAATAGAGATGGTTTTATTTGTAAAGAAATTTATAATTATTTAAATTATTTAGAATCTATTGAAGATAAAAATAAATTTAATTACAAAGAAGTTATAGAAAAATGGGAATACAATAAAGGTGTTAATTATTCAGAATATCATATTTTTACTGTATATGCTCATATTCATGGAGGAGTTAGTTTAAGTTTAAATCACAATGGAGATAGATGGGACACAAGTAGTACAGGATTTATTTTAATTAAAAAAGATTTATTAAAAGGTAGTTCTAAAAATGAAGAAAATTTAACAGAAGAAGAAGCTAGAACTAATTATGTAGAAAATTTAATTAAAACTTGGAATCAATATTTATCAGGAGAAGTTTATGGGTTTAAAGTATTTGAACAAGTTGAAACTTATACTATAACAAAAGAAAATTTAGATAATATCAGTTCTGAAAATAATTTTATAAATAAAAGTGAATTAATAGCAGAAAGTACAAAAAACATTGAATTAGAAGAAATTGATAGTTGTTGGGGTTTTTATGGTAGTGATTACGAACATATATTTGACCATTTAAGTTTAAAATTAGAAGAATTGGAGGAAATTAAATGATATTAGACCAAATAAAAAATATATTAGAAACATTTGAAAAAACAATAGTTGATAAAAAAGGTGATTTTGCTAAAGGTTATAAAACAGCTTATGGTTTATATATTGCAGGTTTAATGCAATATCCTAATTTAAATATTCATTTAGAAAATAAAAAATTAGTATTAGAAAATGAAGATTTACATTATGAAATAATAGCTTTAAAAGAAAAATTAAATAAACAAACTATTCAAATAAATCAATTTGAAGAAACTATAGGTTATAAAGATAAAACTAATATTAAAAAAGATTTAGCTACAAATATAAAAGGTTTGTTAGCAGTAGGAAACTTTGAAGAAATAGAAAAATTATTAAAAAAATGGGGAGCTTAAAATTATGAAAACATGTTTAAATTGTAAAACACCAAAAGAGTGTATAGCTGATGAATGTTGTGAAATTGAAGAACTTGATAAATATGATGATTCACAACAAAATGATAAATTGGACTTTGAAAGTGAAGATAATAGTTTAGATTTTAAAGATGAAGATTTATTTGATGGTTCTGATAGTATTGATTTTATAGATTTTGATGATATTGATGATGAAGATGATGAAGAATGGTAATATCAGAACAATGGGATAAAATCCTAAAAAATGAATTTGTGAGTACCTATTTTAAAAATATAGGTACTCATTTATATAAAGAAAGAGAACGTGGTTGTAAAATAGAACCAGTAAATAAAGATTATTTTAAAGCATTAAAATTAACAGAATGGAAAGATATTAAAGTAGTTATAATTGATAAAGAACCACATATTACAGGACAAGCTGATGGATTAGCTATTAGTTGTAATGAAGAAAATTTATCAGTACCTTTAACTACATTAAATATATTAAATGCTATTGAAGAAAGTGTTTATGATGGTTTTAGATTACAAGATTGGGATTTAACTAGACTAGCTGAACAAGGAGTTTTACTGCTTAATAAGTCTTTGAGTGTTGAAAAAAACAAATCTGGTAGTCATAAGTCTATTGGTTGGGAAAAGTTTATTCAAGCCCTTCTTTTATCTTTAGAAGCAAAAGAAAATACTGTTATTTATTTACTTCTAGGAAAAGAAGTGGTAAATCTTAAACAGTATATTAATTCAAAAAAAGCAATAATTATTGAATTAGAACACCCTAGTATAACATTTTATGAAAAAAGAAAATGGATATACAACGATTGTTTTAATCAAATAAACAAAATATTATTAGAAACAAATCAAAAAGAAATAAAATGGTAGATAAAGTTGAAAAAAAATCTGTTCGTGAAAAGAATTATCATAGATATAAAGAATTATTACAACTTCAACAAAGTCAATCAGAATATATGTTGACATTAGAAAGAAGAATACTTGAATTAGAAATATTAAATAGAATTGTTAATAAAAATGTAAAAATAACAGGTAAATTTACTTCTAATAATAATGAAAAACAACGTATTTTTGAAAAATTAATAGTAGAAACTTGTAAAGTTTGGGGTATTGAAATAAATCAATTATTTGGTAAATTAAGAGAAACTCATACAGTATCAGCTAGATATACAATAATGCACATATTAACAACAAGAAATGCTTATCAACCATCTGAAATAGTAAATTTATTTAAAAGTAAAAAATATTCTATTAATAGAACTTTAGTTTATAATGGTAATACAAAAATAAATAACTATTTTGAAACTATTAATGATATTTTTTCAAAAAGAGTTACTGATAATTACAATATTATTGTAAATAATTATATGTTATAACAAATAAAATAATAAAATGATAGGAAATAAAAAAATATGGTATCAATCAGAAGAACATTTAATTTCTGAATTTAATAGATACCAAAAAGAAAATATTAAATTAGAAGCTGTAAAAAATTTTTATATGTTAAATTCTATAGGTTTAAAAGAATCTAAAGAATGGATAGATGAAAATTGGAGTGATAATTTAGGAGAAAAAGTATTAAGTTTTTATAATAATAAAGAATATGTTACTAATTCATTTGTAGCAACAAACGATGGTAAATTAAATCTTAATATAAAAATTAATAAAAATATTACTGAAAGCGGTATAGATGAATTGATAGAACAATTATCTATACAAATAATAGAATTTGTAAAAAGTTAAAAAAATGAAAAATAAAAATTTTGTAATACCAAAAACCTATTTTATAGGAGCAACATCATTAAATATAGATAATTTAATACAATATTTAACTGATACTGACCAATTTGAATTTGTTGATGAAATTAATCAAAGTATAAAAGAAGGTTTAAATGAAGGAGAAATACTTTGTTCTTTTTATGCTAAATTATGTTATGCTAGTTTAACTAATAAGAAAAATAAAAATATTAGTAAAGTTAGAGCTATACATGATAATATTATTAGTACAATTGATTCACAACATGGAAGTGTTTTTGAACATTGTAATTTAAATTTTGTAGTAACTGATTGTAGTAGAGTGTTTACACATGAATTAGTAAGACATAGGGTAGGAACTGCATTTAGTCAAACAAGTGGTAGATATGTTAGAAATGATGTATTAAAATTAGTAGTTGACCCTATATTAGAACCAGTTTATGATGAAATAGAAGAAATAAGAAAATCTATTGAAAATCAATATAAAATCATTGAAGAAAAACTAGGATTAGATAGCATGACTGATTTTTCTAAAAAGAAAAAATATACATCTGCGATGAGAAGAATTATGCCTAATGGTCAATCTAATGAAATAGGTTTTAGTGTTAATTTAAGAACATTAAGACAAACTATTGAAGCTAGAACATCAATTCATGCTGAATGGGAAATTAGAGTTATATTTAATCAAATATATTATTTAGTTAAAGATAAATATCCTGCTATATTTGCAGATGCTAAAATAGAAATGTTAGAAGGGCAAGGACAAATTACATTTAAAAATAAAAAAATATAATGATAATAGCAATTAGCGGTAAAATAGGAAGTGGTAAAGATACTGTAGGTAAAATTATACAGTATTTAACAAGAGATTATGTTTATATTGATTATTCATTTGAGCAGTATTTTAATTTAAATACAACTAAAACTTTTCAAATAAAAAAATTTGCAGATACTTTAAAAGACATAGTTTGTTTATTAATTGGTTGTACTAGAGAACAATTAGAAGATAATGATTTTAAAAATAGTAAATTAGGAAAAGAATGGAAACAAAAATATATTCAACTAAAAGTTAAAAATGGAATTTATACTTATGTTTGGAATAAAGAGTTTGAAGAAAGATTAAAATATAAAAACAGAGAATATATTATTGTAGAAGATACTGAACTATTAACTGTAAGAAAAATGTTACAATTAGTTGGTACAGATTGTATGAGAAATATACTTAATGAAAATGTTTGGGTTAATAGTTTAATGAATGAGTATAAAGTTACTTACAAGTACAGACTTGTTAATCCAATGGATAGAGAATGTAGTCCTGAAGAAAGAGTTCCTAATAGTGAAACTTATCCTAATTGGATTATAACCGATACTAGATTTGAAAACGAATTAGAAGCAATTAAAAGTAGAGGTGGAATTAGCATTAGAGTTAATAGGCTTTTATCAGAAGGTAATAGACCTTATGTAGAATTACATCCTAGTGAAACAGCTTTAGATAATGCTGAATTTAATTATATAATTGATAATAATGGTACTATTGAAGAATTAATAGAAAAAGTTAAAGTTATACTTATTAAAGAAAAAATAATATGATACCAAAAAAATGTATAAATAATAATTGTAATGAAGTATTATATGTAAAAAAAATGAATTACATTTACTTTTACAATGTCAAAAATGTATTGATAAAAAAGAATTAGTTAATGAAAATAATAAAATATCAAAAAACTAAAACAATTATATGTAAAGAAAATGGTAGAAGTGCAGATTATACATCAGCTAATTTTATATTAGGTTGTGCTAATACACAATCAAATGAATATGATAATCCTTGTAGTTATTGTTATGTTGCTAGATTTGGTAGAAAATTAATTTATATTAACACAAATACAGATGAAATATTAAATCAATGTGATTTAGCTATAAAAGATGAAATTTTTCCTAAAAAACCAAATCAAATAGATGATACTTATTATTATGTAGATATTTCATGTGATACAGATATAAACTATATGTGGAAACATTATAATTGGTTTTATGTATTTAATTATTTTAAAAATCATCCTAAATTAGCTGCTACATTTGCAACTAAATGGGTAAATAACAAATTACTAGATTACGAACCTAATAATAAAATTAGAGTTAGAATGAGTTTAATGCCAGAAATTATAAGACAAATTTTAGAAAAAGGTACAAGCCCAATTATTAATAGAATTAAGTTTTTAGAAAAATTATATAAAGCTGGATATTCAACACATATAAACTTTAGTCCTATTATATATCAACCTAATTGGATAGAAGATTACAAAGAGTTGTTTAAAATAATTAATAATGAAGTATCAGATGATTTTAAAAAACAATGTGGATTAGAATGTATATTTTTAACACATAATGAAAATCTACATAATATTAATTTAAGTAAAAATATAGAACAACCAGAATTATTACTTTGGACACCTAATATACAAGAAACTAAAGTAAGTTTATATGGTGGTAACAATGTTAGATACAAATACAATTTAAAATACAAATTAGTTAATGAATTTACTAATTTAGTAAAATCAGATTTAAATATACCTATAAGGTATATATTTTAAAAAAAAAATAACATGAAAATAGATACTATTATAAATGATTCTAACAACAAATTTCCAAAAATGATGGTAAATAAAACGATGGACAATCTTATTGTTTTATTTATAGAACCACAAAGAGGGATGGTTATAAGTAAAAGACCAGACCACAATTTTGGTTATTATGAAGAAATGTGGAATATGAATGATTTTCAAGATTTTACAGGAGAAGTAAAATTAACACAATAAAAAAAACAGCTAATCTTAATTGATTAGCTGTTTTTTATCATTTTTACTCCCAATATTTATCATCAAATACAATTGATAAATCTTTTACTATTTCATTTCCTACAGGAAACATTTTACCTAATTGTTTTATAGGTTTATTTTTTTTCATCATTTCTTCTGAATTTGTTAAAACACCTATTGATTGACCTATAAAATCATTTCCTAATTTAACACCATCTGTTAATACTGACATAATAGGTGCTGGTTTATTAATAATTGTATTAATTGAACTAGGTACTATAAAAAATGATAATTCATTATACATTCTATCTGCTACTTTATTTGCAAATTTATTAAAACCTGTTTTTTTATCATCATCATCTCCACCATTCATTAACATTATTAAACCTAAAACTCCTAATATAGTTTTTAATTCTAACAAAGTAGCTTTTATATTACCTTTTTCTAAAGCTATATATCTTATTTTAGCTTCTGCTTCATTAGCACTGTTTTTAAGATATTTTTGTTTAACTTCTTCATCTAATAATTCCCATTTATTACCTAATATTTCTTCAATATTATTACCAATATCACCAAATTGTTTTAAGAGTTCAAATGAATTTTTAGCTATATTATCAATTAAAAATTGTCCAAATGATATAAACTTACCTTTTTCAAATTCTTCTAAATTATTATTATATTTTAATGTTCCTCCTCTTTCTTCTATCATTCTAGGCATCCAACCTCTGAACTGCATTAATATTCTACCTAATATAGATTGATTTACTAATCTAATATCATACATTGGTGAAGCACCTATTATTTTTTGACTAACTGATAAAGCTTTTCTTCTAAAATTTAAATATTCAGTATTATCTTTATTATCAGTTATACCTTTAATTACTAAATTATCACCATTTAACTCCATACTATCTAGTATAGATTTAGTTCCTTCTGGTAATAATCTTAAATTTTTAATTTTACCATCAATATTTATACCATGTGATTGCATTAAAGATATAAGAACTGTATTATGAATTAAAGTATCACCTCCTTTTTGTAAAGCGTATATTTTATCATAAGTAAAAAATCTATCCATAGCATTAACAGATAAAGCATTTGCTTTATTAAAACCTTCCATATCTCCTAATATATCAAAATATCTTATAGCAGTCATAACTTTAACATCACCAAGTTTTCCTGCTGTAAATAATTTAGAAGCTTTTAAAAATTGTTTTTTATTATAATGAATACCTTTTTCTCCTTCATATAATCCATTTAAATAACCACCACCAATATTAGCTGTAGCTGAAATAACATTTAAACCTAAAGATTTAGCAGATAAATAAGATTGAATTTTTTGAATAAACTTAGCTAAACTAACATTCATTTCATATTCTTCTGTTTCTTGTTTACCATCTTTCATTTTAGGTGTACCATCTTCATTAAATAATTTTTTAGTTCTAGTTTTTTTAAATGCTACATCATCAGTAATTTGTATATTATATAAAGCTTGGTTCATAAAACCTATAAAAGCTGCTAATGTTTTAGTATCATCTGCTTTTATTATTTCAAATTCTCCTTTTTCATTATTGAACATTTTCTTTCCTAAAGCACTTGTTCTAAAAAATTTCTGCTGTTGTAAAGCCTGTTTTAAAATATGTACTGAATCTTCTATTTCTCCTAAATGTTCTGCATCTAAAGCTGCTTTAGTCCATAAAGCTAATACTTTACCTAAATCAGTTGAAGCTTCTTTACCTATTTTATTATTATAAGGAACTGCTATTTTATAATCTGGATTTCCTGTTAATGAATTTAATTCACCATAACTACCTTGTTGTGAAGTTGATACTTCATTCCAAAATTTATCTGTAAAATTATAATTATTATCTTTTACTGCTTCAAACATTGATTGCACTACTTGTGGTATAAATTTAGCATCATAATCTAATCCTAGTTTTTTTCTACTTTCTTGTACAGTTTCAATAAAATAATCATAAAAAGCTTTTAAATCTGGATTAGATTGTATTTTTTTATAATCTTCATTTAATTCTAAAGTTTTATCATTTAATTTAAGATACCTATTATTTTTATTTATTAAAGCATATTCTGATTTTCTTACATCAAATTGTTTTTCTAATGTATCTAACAATTGTTGAATTTTTTTATCACTATCAGCATAATTTTTATATTTTTCTGTATAAAAAGCTTTATCATTAGCAACTCTTTCATTATATTTAAGTTCATCAAATATTAAATTTTTACGCAATGTAATATAATCTTTATCTTCTCTTGCTTTTTGAATTTTATCTCTACTAGCTTTACTAAACATATCTAATAATACAATATTATTATATTTATCTCGTTTAATAAAAATTTCAAAAGCTTTATTAGGGTCTATACCATTAGATTTAGCGTATTCTAAAACACCATTTGATAATTTACTTATTTTTGTTAAAGCTTCTTCATATTTTACTTTTGAATCATCTTTAGCTTTTATTACTAATTTATATAAAGCTTTTATATAAGGATTATCAATTGTTGAAAAATAACTTAAAGTTTTATTCCACCAACTAATATCTTTTTGAGGAATATTAACATCTTCCACACCTGTAAGTTCAGCTATTTTTTCAGCACTTTTATTTAATTCTACTAAATAAGCACTTTCTAAATCATCTACTTTATGTTTAAAATCACTAATTTTACTATCAATATTTTCTTTATCTGTGTTTTTATTTTTATAATCACTAAAATTTAAGTTTTTATAAAAAGCTAATAAATCACCTATTTCTGATATATTTTCATCAGATATATTTTCTATTGCTAAATCTATTTCACTAATAGCTTCATCAAAAAAACTATCTAATTGTTTAGTAAGAATTATTTTTTTAATAGCTTCATTAATATCTTTAAGTCTAGCTTGTTTGTTTAAATCAGCTTTTGAATCACCAGAAGTTTGTCTTTTCCTTATTCTCTCTTTAGTAGCCAATAAACCATCTAGTATAGAATTTACTGTTTTATCATCTGTTTTATTAGTTTCTAGTGGTATTCTATTTAAATATAATTTATCTTTATCATAATTTAAATTACCAACTTCAATACTAGCTATAGTGTAATTTTGACTAGCTTTATCAAAACCTACATTAACACTCATAGGTAATATATATCCGTTTATAGGTACATTTATACCATATTCTTCTTGTAAAATAGTTTTAATACCTTGTAATTGTTTAGTGTATTTTTTCTTTTTGTAAGGTTTTATTTCTTCATCAATTACAACACCATTAACTTTAGTAAATTCAACAAATTTATAATCTAATATATCTATTTTAACTTTACCATTTTCATCATAAATTATAACAACGTCTGGTGTGCCAGCTAATTTTTTATCTTTTGTTCCAATAGGAGTTTCTATTATAAATTTAGTACCTTTAGGATAACTATTAATTAAATTTTTAACATATTTATTTATTTCATATCTAGTATCTTCATCTGTAAATAATTCTCTAGCTGTCTTTATTTCACCGTTTAATTGTTCTACTTGTCTAATAAAAGAATTTTGAAAATCTTTATGTGCTTTTGTACCATTTTCTTTTAAAAAGTTATCTCTTATTTTTTCTTTAGTTGTTCTATCTGGAAACTGTTCATTTTTAGAAATACTTTCAGTTAAACTTTCTTTAAATTCCACACCTTCTTCTGTATATTTATGAGTTGATTCTTCTAATACTATATTTCTACTTTTAATAGCTTCATAATAAGCATCAATTTGTTCTTGAATAGGTTTATCAGCTAATTGTAACATTTCTTCATTACTATTAATATTACTTAAATTTAAATCATTAGTATCACCAAATAATAATTTCATAGCAGCTAAATCATATTCATTAACTTCTATTTTATTAAATAAATTTTTTAAATAAGCTAAAACTTTATTCCACCATCTACTTACTCTATTAACATCATTAGTTATTTCATTATATTGATTTTCTGTTAATTTAGTACCTTCTTTATATTGTTTTAATAAAGTTTGTACTATCATTTGAGTTATAGCTTCTTCTCTAAATTGAGTTTCAGTAGTATATTTATGAGCATAATTTTCTTTTACTGTATTATAAATAGGTTGATTTACAATATCATTAAACATAGATTTATATAAAGGTGTTCCACGCATCATCCAAGTTAAAAAATGTACTGTTTCTTCTGTAAAAGTATCATAACCTAATTTACCTTTAACTAAATCAATAACAGCTTTCATATTAGATTGTGTAAATTTAGCTACAGCATTATAATCTAATAGATTTCCATCTCTATCAACAGCATCAACTATATTAACATTAATACCTAATTTATCACAAAATTGTTGCATTAACTCATGTAACTGTTCATCAGGTACTCCTTTTGTTTCTAATTGTGATGCTTTATTATCTTTATATTTTTGTATAAGGATTTTAGTACCACTAGGCATATAACTTACTTTAAAATGATATTTACCTTTATATTCAGTTTTAATATTTAATTCGTCAACCCATTTATCTAAAGCTTTTTTATTTAAATTACTTAAATTTTTAAGTTGACCGTCAGCAGCTAATAAATTATTATCTTTATATAATTGTTCATTACCTTTTACAAGTACATTTTCTAATAAATCATTATTTAATGTAAAAGCTGTTTCAGTAGGTGCTAATTCTTTCCAACTATTAAATTCACTAATAGTTGGAATAATATTATCATTACTTGTTTCTTCTTGCCATTTGTTAATTAACATGTTAGCTGCTACAGCGTTATTTAAACTTTTAGCTATAGCTATATAATTTGGATGATTTCTATTTATACATTTCATATTTTTATCCTTTAAAGCATTTTTTTAAAGTTTCACTTACTTCTTTTTTTAAATCTGATTCAGTTATATTAGGCGATTTTATTAAAACAGCACTTATAATATCCATACTGTACATTTTAAAATCTTCAACATCATTGATAATATTAGTATCACCTGTTAGCATTATTTTTTGTTTTAATTCTAATTTTCTAGTTACACTTAAACTATTATAATAACTAGCTAATTCTTGAACAATTCTCTTTTTTGCTTCTAAAGGTAAAGAAGTAGGTTGATTATTTTCAACTGTTTTATTAGTAGTTTTTTCTAAATTAGTAGGTTTAGTTATAGTTTTTTGCAATGGTCTATAATCTTTACCTATTCTAGTTGAACCTCTAGGTTGTAAAGGTCTATATAAACCTTTATTTATAATATTACCATCAGCATCAGTTTTTTCTACACTTACCCAAATAGTAATACCTTCTTCTTTATTACCAGTTTTAACTGCTTCATTATTTCTTCTATTTTCTGGTACTGTTAATAAACCTGTATTAGGATTTATAACATAATAATATTCAGCAAATCCATTTTCATAACTTACATTTTTCTTTAAAAAAGGTACTAATATTTCATTAGTATAATTATTTAAATAAAACAATGTTTTAAATTCTTCAAAATCTAATTCATTCATGTTAAAATTACTAAATAAATTAGAAATGTAATTTTTAAAACCAAACATAGGTTGTCCAGTTTGTACATTTTTATTAATATTTGGTAATACACTTAAATATGATAAAGTTGTAGTATTAAAACCTGACTGCATTATTTGAAAATCAAATAAATCTAAAGCTAACTGCATATCTAAATTTATAATATCTTTTATATTATCTGCTATATTATCTATTTCTTGTGGTGATAATTTTTTATTATTAATTTTTAAATTATCTTTAGTTTCTTTTAACTCGTTTTCTGTATTAGTCAAAATAGGAACAATTGTTCTTAAATTTATAAATTGAGGATTATTTTTAATAAATTTAGATAATCGTTTAGGTAATGAATTTTCACCTTTAAATAAATAATCATATTTATCAACCATTTTACCATTATTAGTTTCTGCTCTTTGAAGCATGTAAGATAATAAATCTTCTTTAAATAACATAGCAAGTTGTACTTTTTTTTCATTTTTACCCCATTTTTCTGAAAAGTTGTTATAAAAATTTGTTATCTGTTCATCTATTTCTTGTGGTAATCTTTGAGTTAAAAATAAACTATTCCAGTAATTAGTTGTAGCTGATACATTATCAATAAAACCTTTTAAATAACTATCTATATATTTATCTCTATTTACAAATAATTCATTATCTTTAGCTTTATTATATTTATTAATATTAAGTTTTAATTCTACATTATTTCTAAACCCTTTTGTGTCAAATGAAACTGATGATTGAAAATTACTTAATTCATTACCTAATTCTTCATAATTTAAAAAATCAGCAAACACTTGTGCTTGATATTTACTATCATAACTTAATAATTGTTCTTTAGTAAACAACCATGTGCTTTTATCTTTTACTTCTTTTTTATATTTATCTTGTAAGTTCTTTTTTATTTCTGATTTTGATAAATTACCTTTTTGTATTAAATCTACATACTCCATTAAAACAGGTTGTGATAAAAAATAATATACATTTTCAGATGAAACTCCTAATCTATTTAATAACATTGCTGTATTTATAGTATCGGAATTTAAATTTAATACAGGTAAAATATCTGGATTTTTTTCTATATCTACTACTACTGAAACTGTTTGTCCTAATGTAGCAGTTATTAAATTTCCATCTGTATCATTTATTTTACCTAATGGGTAGTTACCTTTATCATTTTTATCAATACCTTGAAAATTAATATCTACAGGTTTATCTTTAAATATTCCATTTAATTCTAAACCTGCTATTTGACCAAATATATGATTTTTATTATGTAAAGCAGCCATACCAACTAAACTTTTACCATACCAAAATTTATTTTTTAAATCAGATATAACTTTAAATGAAAATAAATCACTTAATTTATAATCAGTATAATCTTTTTCATTTATACCTAGTTTATTTTTAGCTTTTCTAATATTAGCTACAACTACATCTTTAATTTGCTTAACACTATTAGGTTGTAAATGTTGTATTTTTCTAAAATCAGCACTTACAATACCAATTGATAATTCTAATAATCTATTTTGTAAAGCTCTAGTTCTTAAATAACCATTATTTAAATTTTCTTCATTATATTCAATATATTTATTGTTTTCATCAAAATTAGGATAATATATATTAATCTTGTCAAAGTCAAAATCTGAACCTACTTTAGTTGAAATTCCTGATGGTACAATAACTGTATTAGCATAACTTTTTGGTAAGAAACCAACTACTTCTATAACATCTATAGAATTTAATTGTTCTGTAGGAATCCTAAAACCAAACATTTGTTTAAGTTTACTATCATATTTATCAATAGTCATAGGAACACCTTTAAAATAATAAGGTAAATAAACTTGTATTACATGTTTACCATCTTTATTAGTATAAAATTCTAAACCATTAGCTATATAAGTATCTGTTTTTTCATCATATTTTCTAGCTTGTAATTCTAAACCAGATGAAGGAAATTGAACCATAGCTTTACCAAATCTTTTTTGTGCTACTATTCTACTTTCAACTATAGAAGATAAAACATTTTCTATTTTTTTATAATTAACTAAACTTTCTAATACTATATCATTAGTTTCATTTAATTCTCTTAAAGCTTCTTCTAAACCTTCTATGTTATTTTGTGAATGTCTAGTATCATTAATTTGTGAATATAAGAAATTTTTAAATTTTAAACCATTATTTTTAAATTTAGTACCTTGAGCTGTATGTACAATATCTAAATCTTTTTCTAACTTATGTCTAATACTATCAGTTAATTCATTTTGAACATTTTGATATTCTTCTACAGCATCTTTAATTGATATAGTTTTACCATCAACTACAATATTTTCATCTACTGCTACACCTTCATTATAAGTATTACCTAATTGAATAACTGCTACTTGAGAACCTGCTGTAACTGATTTTTTATCATCTGTTATTTTATTTTCAGTAATAATACCTAAAGTTTCTAATGGAACATTTACTATATAATTAGTATCAATTTTAGCTATTTTACCTTCTTTATCATAAAAAGGTTGTAATTTACCAGTAGTTTTATTCTTTTTTGCTCCTACTTTAGTAGCTGAACTAAACAATACTACATCTAAATAAACACCTTGTTTATTTAATTCTGATATATTGTCCATTAAATACTTTAATTGAGGATATATTAAATTACCTTTATCATCTTTTTGAGTTAAACTATCTATTAATGATTTTGAAATTCTTAAAAAAGCTGTTTTACCAAAAATAGGTAAAAAAGTACTTCTTGATTGACTACCATTAATTAAAGGTTTTAAAGGAGGTGTAAAATAATTATCATCTGGTTTTTCTCCATTGTTTTCTTTTACCCAATTATCATTTTCAAACTGCTCCCATCTATTAGACCTAAATCTAAAATCTCTATAAAAATCATCAAATACTAACCCAAAAGCATCTGCTTCTTCATTATTACCATATTCTGCAATATATAATTCTTTTAATTCTTTTTGTGCTGCTCCTACTGTATCAGCTAATGATGATTTAACATCTTCAACTGTAACTAAAGCAAAAGTATTATCTAAATTACTATCTCCTGTAACAGTTCTAGTTTTACCATCTAATCTAGGCATATTTTTATCCATCCACTGATTAACAGTTTCATCAATAATTAAAGGTGTAGTTTCACCTACTGTACCTCTATATCTTTTTAACATATCAATCATATCTACTTTATCATTTTTTACTTTAAATAAAGCAGGATGTCCAAATATAACTTTAGTTTGTTCTATATTACTAATCATATAATTAGCCACAAAACCAGCTACTATAGTATCACTATCAACCCCTTTACCAAAAACATTATCTAAAACATTTGTATTAACAGGATTATAAGTTTTTGTTACAATATGATTATCTTTTAAAAATTCTATAGTTTCATCTACTAATTGATTTACATAATCAGTTATATCTTCAACTTTAGTTTTATCACTTTTAACTATATCATTAAATAATGTAATTTTACCTAATTTATCAGTACCATTAACAATATATTCACCTTGATTAGCTTCATCAGGAATTAAATTTTTATCTGTATCATAATAACTTACTAATCTTTCAACTAATTCAGCTTTTATGTTTTCCATACTTAAACCTTTAGGGTCTAAATATAACATATTTCTATTATTTTTTTTATTAACAATACTATATGTTCTTGCTGTAGTTAAACTAGATGTAGGTAATAAAGGGAAATTTCCATCAATTACTGATATAAATTCTTGTTTAAGGAAATCATTAAAATGTAAACTACTTGTTTCTTCACCTTGATTTATATCATCAGTAATACCTGTTAAAACACCCACTTCAACAGTATGTGTTTTATCTTTTACTACTTTTAATATCATTGAATCAGTAGCATACATATCTCCTTCTAAATGAGAAGGGATAATACCGTTTTTTAAACTGTTCATAG
>Ga0315900_10000334_pt1 | contig 84163 bp, 73 predicted proteins | sample LakEriMetagenome_FD_203521 | JGI IMG/M metagenome (GOLD analysis project Ga0315900, IMG submission 203521) | Freshwater fungal communities from buoy surface, Lake Erie, Ohio, United States - Buoy 12 MA114 | ecosystem: Environmental > Aquatic > Freshwater > Lake > Lake biofilm | place: USA: Lake... | reverse complement strand
TCCGGGCCGCGGTCCGCGGGATGTTTTGCGCGGCGCTCGAGCGGCTCTCGGCAGACGGCATCGTGGCGATCGCGCCGGAGGAGATGCCCGCGCTCGTCGAGCAGGTCCGCGAGACGGCCGACCCGAAGTTCGGCGACTACTCCGGCACGATGGCGATGGCGCTGGCGAAGAAGGCGGGCCGGAAGCCGCGTGACCTTGCCGTCGCGATCATCGAGCGTCTCGACGTCGGCGAGTTCTTCGAGCAACCGGGCGATCCCGTCGGCCCCGGGTTCATCAACCTGCGGGTGCGCGACGACTCGCTCGCCCGGGCGGTCGCGGCGGCCTGCGCCGACGACCGCATGGGGATCGTGCCGGTCGAGCGGCCCGCGACGATCGTGCTCGACTATTCGTCGCCCAACGTCGCCAAGCCGATGCATGTCGGCCACATCCGCTCGACCGTGATCGGTGACGCGCTGGCGAAGATCCTTTCGTTCCGCGGCCACCGCGTGATCACCGACAACCATCTCGGCGACTGGGGCACGCAGTTCGGCATGATCCTCTGGGGCTGGAAGCATTGCCGCGACGATGCGGCCTTCGCTGCCGATCCCACCGCCGAGCTCGGCAGGCTCTACCGTCTCGTGCGGAAGGTCGCCGACAAGAAGCCAGAGGAGCTGGCCACGGACACCGAGGCCGCCGCGATCGCCGCACAATATCCCGATGCCGGCCGCGAGGTGCTCCTCGAGACCGCGAAACTGCATGAGGGTGATCCCGAGAATCGGGCGCTCTGGGAGCAGTTCATGCCCGTGTGTCGCCGCGAGATCGACCGCATCTATGCGCGGCTCGATGTCTCCTTCGACCACACGCTCGGCGAGAGCTTTTATCAGCCGCTGCTCGGCGGCGTGGTGGACGACCTCGTCGAGAAGGGGCTGGCCCGCGAGAGCCGCGGCGCGATCGGCGTCTTCCTGGGGGCCGATGACGACCCGCCGCTTCTGATCCGCAAGGCGGATGGCGCGTTTCTCTATGCAACGACCGACCTGGCCACGATCCGGTGGCGGATGGAGCATTGGAAGCCCGATCGAATTCTCTACGTCGTCGATCACCGCCAGAGCCAGCACTTCGAGCAGGTGTTCGAGACGGCGGGCCGCTGGGGCGTGGGCGGCGTGGATCTCGTGCACGTCGCCTTCGGCACGGTGCTCGGCGACGACGGCAAGCCGTTCAAGACTCGGGCGGGCGATACCGTCGGCCTCGAGGCCCTGCTCGACGAGGGCGTGTCGCGGGCGCTCGCCGTCGTCACGCAGGCCGACGCCGACCGCGGCACGGGCATGCCCGAAGCCGAGCGGCAGCGGATCGCCGAGGCGGTCGGCATCGGCGCGATTAAATACGCCGACCTCTCGCAGAACCGCACGACGGACTATGTCTTCAGTTTCGACAAGATGCTGCAGCTCACCGGCAACACCGCGGCCTACATGCAGTATGCCGTGGCGCGGGTCGAGGGGATCTTCGCGAAGGGGGGCCTCGATCGCGAACACGTGCGCCGGGAATGCGCGGGCGTGCAGCTGTCAGACCCCCGCGAGCGGGCGCTGGCGATGAAGCTCCTCCGGTTTGCCGAGGCGCTCGAAGACGTGGAGGCCGATTATCGGCCCAACGTGCTCACGGCCTATCTCTACGACGTCGCGGGCGCCTATTCGACGTTCTACGACGCGCTCCCCGTGCTCAAGGCCGCGGGGGCCGAACGCACCACCCGGCTCGCGCTCTGCGACCTCACCGGGAAAGTGCTCCGCCGCGGTCTCGAACTCCTCGGCATCCGCGTGCCGGAGCGGATGTAACTTTTGGCTACTCGAGCGAGGCCCTCGGGCATTCTCGCCGGTTTTGAATCAGCGATCCACGTTCGTTGACCTGCCCGGGGGGCCGCAATTAGACTAGTCGGTGCGACCAGTCTTTCTGGCAGGAGGTTCGCATGTCTTCCATCAGTTTCTACGAAGCCCGAACGCATTTCTCCGAACTTCTGGATCAGGTGGCGCTCGGCAAGCGCATCCTGATCACCCGCCACGGCCGCCCCGCTGCCCTGCTGACTCCGCCGCCGGACGAGACTGCACGGGATGTGAAGGCGGTGGTCAGCGAGATGAAGGCGCTGCGCAAGGGCAACAAGCTCGGCAAGGGCGTGACCATTCGTGATTTGATCCAGGAAGGCCGGCGGTTCTGAGCGGCCGTGTTTCAGGGGGCTTCCGGCGATGGGAAGGAGGCGGCAACGGGCAGCAGTCAACGCGTTCGTGCTGGACTGTTCTTTGGCAGTCGCCTGGTTCTTCGAAGATGAGATCAGCCGGTATGCGCAGGCGGTCGAGGACTCCCTGCCGACGGCGGCAGCGGTCGTGCCGTCGCTCTGGCCGCTGGAAGTCGCCAACGCGCTTCTCATGGGCGAGCGACGCAAACGCGCGACGGAGGCGAAAGTGACGGCATTCCTGAACCTCCTCGCAGCCCTCCCGATCTCCGTGGATGACGACACGGCTGGACGCGCGTGGCAGTCGTCGCTGCACTTGGCCCGTTCCCACCGGCTATCGGTGTATGACGCTGCCTATCTGGAACTCGCGATCCGGCAGCGGCTGCCGCTCGCCACGCTCGACGACAATCTGGCGGCCGCCGCGAACGCCGCGGGTGTTCCGGCCTACGGCCCCACATAGAGCAGTATGCAACAGTCGCTCGTTCTCGTGCCCACTGTGTTGGAACGCAGCCGCATCGCGCCGGTGATGGTGGCCGCTTGCGGCCCGGCGACACGACTCGAGCTCTGTGGGTTTGGACCCGTCATCGCGGCTGCCCGCACGGCGCAGCTGATCGCGGAATGCCGGCCGGAGCGGGTGGTGCTCGTGGGCATCGCCGGTTGCTATGCCGATGCGCTCGCGATCGGCCGGGCCTACGCATTCGAGCGGGTGGCCTGCCACGGCGTCGGGGCGGGCAGTGGCGACGCATTCGTGCCGGCGGAGGCAATGGGCTGGAACCAGTGGCCCGGCGATGCGGTGGCTGCGACCGCGGCGATCGGAGACATGCTGCCTTGCGCGAGCGGCAATCTTCCCGCCGCGGCCCGAGCGGGCCTCCTGCTCTCCGCCTGCGCGGCCTCGGCGGACGACGATGACGTGCGGTCGCGGTTGCGGCTTTATCCCGACGCGGTCGCCGAAGACATGGAGGGCTTCGCGGTGGCCGCGGCCTGTCGGCTCGCCGGTGTGCCTCTCGACATCGTTCGCGGCATCTCCAACACGGCCGGCGACCGCGACACCTCGCGCTGGCAGATCGAGGTTGCAGCCCGCGCGGCCGCAGACCTCGCCGCCACGCTGCTCGGAGGTCGGTCGTGACGCAGCGCATCCGCCTTGGCATCTCGACCTGCCCGAACGACACGTTCGCGTTTCACGGGCTGCTCACGCGGGCCGTCGAGTGGCGAGGGCTCGATTTCGAGATCGAATTGCTTGATGTCGAGACGCTCAACGAGCGGCTGCTCGCCGGCGTATTCGATGTGTGCAAGGCGAGCTTTCATGCCGCGCTTGTCACGGCCGACGACGTGGTCGTGCTGCCGAGCGGATCGGCCCTCGGCTTCGGCGTGGGGCCGCTGTTGCTCGCGGCGGTGCCAGAGACGCGGCCGACGCCGGGTCATCGGCCGACCGAAGCGCGCCAGCTCACGCTCTGCCCCGGCAGGCACACGACGGCGGCCTTGCTTTTCGACCTGTTTTATCCGCGGAGTTCCCGCGTCGAGCACGTCGTCTTTTCCGAGATCATGCCCAGGCTCCAGGCCCGCACGGCCGATTTCGGCGTCTGCATCCACGAGGGGCGGTTCACCTGGCAGGCCCACGGCCTCGCGCTCGTCGAAGACCTCGGCACCCGCTGGGAGAGAGAGACCGGCTGCCCGCTGCCGCTTGGCGGCATCGTCGCCAGCCGACGGTTGCCCGCCGCCACGATCGCCACGGTGCAGCGGGTGATCCACGATTCGCTCATGCTGGCGCTTGCCGACCGCGAAGCCGCCCTGCCGACGATGCGAAAGCACGCGCAGGAATTCGACGATCGCGTGCTCATGCAGCACGTCGATCTCTACGTCAACGACTGGACGATCGACCTCGGGCCCACCGGGGCCAAGGCCCTCGACGAACTCTCGGCCCGCGCCGCGTCGCTCGGCCTGACGGGCGGCCGGCTCCGGGTGTTTGCCGGCTGAATCCACCGGGTGGACAACACGGCCGGGGGCGGGAATGATCTCGGGTCTACAGACCAGCAGAGACACATATGCCCCGCCAGCTCGACACCATCCGCAACATCGGCATCGTCGCCCACATCGACGCCGGCAAGACCACGCTTACCGAGCGGATGCTCTTCTTCACGAAGACCAGCCACCGGCTCGGCGAGGTCGACCGCGGCACCACGATCACCGACTTCGACCCCGAGGAGCAGGAGCGCGGGATCACGATCTATTCGGCCGCGGTGTCGTTTCAGTGGCGGGATGTGAACGTGAACCTCATCGACACGCCCGGCCACGTCGATTTCACGGCCGAGGTGGAGCGGAGCCTCCGCGTGCTCGACGGGGCGGTCGTGGTCTTCAGCGCCCGCGAGGGGGTCGAGGCCCAGAGCGAGACCGTCTGGCGGCAGGCCGACAAATACGGCGTGCCCAGGATCGCGCTCGTCAACAAGCTCGATCGCGAGGGGGCCGACTTTTTCGGCACGGTGGACCAGATCGAGAAGCGGCTCAAGGCGAAGCCGCTCGTGCTCCACGTGCCTTTCGGCATGGGGCCGCCGCACGTGAATGACCCCTTCCGCGGGATCGTCGATCTCGTCGAGATGCAATTGCTCACGTTTCCGCCGAAGGACGAGGCCCTGGCCGGCGGCGCGGCGCTCACGACGATCGCGAAATCGCCGATCCCAGAGGAGCTCGCCGAGACGGCTGCCGAATACCGGGAGCAGCTCGTCTCCATGCTCTTCGACTTTTCCGACGAGATCGCCGAACTGGCGATGCAAGACGCGCCGATTCCGCCCGACCTCATGCGGAAGGCGATCCGGCAGGGGACGGTCCAGCGGAAGGTCGTGCCGGTGCTCTGCGGCTCGGCGCTCGACTGCATCGGCATCCAGCCGGTGCTCGACGCGGTGGCCTGGTATCTGCCGAGCCCCGCCGACGTGCCGCCCGTCGAAGGCCTCGATCCGACCAAGAAGACCTCCACCCCGATCGCGCGGAAGCCCGACCCGAAGGATCCCTTCTGCGGGCTCGTCTTCAAGATCATCGCGGAGAAACATGGCGACCTCTACTTCATGCGGATCTACTCCGGCACGCTCAAGGCGGGCAGCCGGGCCTGGAACCCGCTCCGGCAGAAGAAGGAAAACATCGCCCAGCTCTGGCACGTGCAGGCCGACCGCCGCGAGCAGATCCAGGAGGCGTTTGCCGGCGACATCGTGGGCGTGATCGGCCCGCGGGCGAGCGTCACGGGCGACACGCTCTGCGATGCGAACGAACCGATCCTGCTCGAGAGCATCCAGTTTCCCGAGACCGTGATCTCGATGGCGATCGAGCCGGAGACGAGCCTCGAGCGGAAGAAGCTCGCCGAGACGCTCGAGATGATGAAGCGGCAGGATCCGACGTTTCGCGCGGTCGAGAGCGAGGAGACGGGGCAGACGCTGATTTCGGGCATGGGCGAGCTGCATCTGGAGGTGATCCGCCATCGCCTTGAGCGGGACTTCAACTTGAAGTGCCGCGTTCACAAGCCGCGGGTGAGCTACAAGGAAACGCTCGGCAAGGCCGTGACGGTGAAGGGAGAGATCAACCGGCAAGTGGGCGGCCAAAACCTGATGGCCACCGTCACGCTCCGGGCCGAGCCGACCGACGAACAGGCCGGGCCGATCGTGGAGCAGGGGTGGTTTCCGGAGAGCGAGTCGCTCGCGGCCCTCGCTGCATTGATGACCGAGTCGGTCCGCGAGAGCGCCGAGCGGGGCGGCCTCAAGGGCTGCCCCTTGTGGGGCGTGCGGATCACGGTGCTCGAAAGCCCGATTCCCGAGCCGTTTCCCGGCGACGTCGCCATTCGCATGGCGGCGGCCGAGGCGATCGACCGGATGCTCGAGGCGGCAGGCACGGTGCTCCTCGAGCCGGTGATGCGGGTGGAGGTGAGCGTGCCGGAGGAGCATCTCGGCGACGTGATCAACGACCTTCAGCAGCGGCGGGCGATCATCACGGCCACGGAGATCCGCGGCGGCGTGAACGTGCTCACCGCCGAGGCCCCGCTGGCGAGCATGTTTGGCTATTCAGCGGCGGTGCGGAGCGTGAGCCAGGGCCGGGCGAGCTTCACGATGGCCCCGCTGAAATACGGCCCCGCTCCGGCCGAAACGGCCGACTCCTTCGTCTGAGCACGGTCGGGTATTCTTGGTCACCCACAAGGAGAACCCTCATGCACATCCGTAGCATCGCCTTCGGCCTCGCCGTTTTCTGCTCGAGTCTTTGCATCCGCGCCGAAGAGGCGGCCGTCTTGGCGCCGCCGGAGCCGAACGTCATGCAGGTGCTCTTCAATGGCAGCGATCTCGCCGGCTGGGATGGCGATTCGCGGCTGTGGAGCGTGCGCGACGGCATCATCCACGGCGAGACGACGCCTGAAAACGTCGCCAAGGGCAACACGTTTCTCATCTGGCAGGGCGGAGTCGTCCGCGATTTCGAGCTGCGGCTTTCGTTCCGCTGCAACGCCACCAACAACTCCGGCATCCAATACCGTTCGAAGCGAATCACCGATACCACGGCCCCGAATCAGTGGGTGGTGCGCGGCTACCAGCACGAAATTCGCAATGAAAACACGCTGCCCAACGTCTCAGGCTTCATTTACGACGAAGGGGGCGGGGCGGGGGGGCGCCAGCGAGTCTGCGCGGTCGGTGAGCGGGCGACCTGGGAGCCGGACGGCAAAAAGGTGGTGGGCACTCTCATCGGCCAGGAAGAGTTTGCCACGCTCATGAAAATCGATGACTGGAACGACGTGGTGATCATCGCCGAGGGGAACCGCATGCGGCACTACCTCAACGGCCGGCTGATTCTCGATTTCACCGACAATGCGCCGGCCATGGCGCTCCGCGAGGGCGTGCTGGCCCTGCAGTTGCACGGCGGCGCGCCGATGTGGGCCGAATACCGCAACATCCGGCTCCTGAACCGCTAGAAGAAAGCATGCGCCCGCGCCGTTTGGCCCTGAAAATCCAGTGTGTTGACATGCTTCGGGCGGGGTTTTAGATTCCGGGGCTCAGTCCCGCAGCGATACCCGTGGCTCCTGCCGCGCGAAGTGTCGCGAAAAAGGCCTTTCGAGGCCTTTCCTCCGGGTCGCCAGGCACCGTTGCCCCGGCGATCCTGCGATCGATTGAACGGCTCGATCCATGCGGATTTGGGCCGGCTGGTGACGTTTTACTGGAGTTTCATCGTGGCTGGTCCGACTCAGGAAATCATCCGCATCCGCATGGAGGCCTACGACCACGCCGTGCTCGACCAAAGCGCGGCCGAGATCGTCGATACCGCCAAGCGGACCAATTCCGAGGTGCACGGCCCGATTCCGCTCCCCACGCGGGTCGAGCGGTACACGGTGCTCTCGAGCCCCCACATCGACAAGAAGGCCCGCCAGCAGTACGAAATTCGCACCCACAAGCGGGTGATCGACATTGTCCAGGCCACCGCCAAGACGATCGAGGCGCTCAACAAGCTGAGCCTCCCGGCGGGCGTGGACATCAAGATCAAGGCTTCTTCGCGGTAACACAACAGGTTTCGGTTCAGGTTTTCAACACTTTCAGGAGCGCACGACACGGCATGCTTGGAAGGCGTTGTGGGTAAGGCCAGGGCTCTGCCCGGGTGCTCCCGCAGCCAGCGGCTTCGAGCGTGATCGAGGGATGACAAAGCGAACCGGTGTCTTTTCAGGCATCGGCAGAGCGGGATTGTCCCGGCGGCGATGAATATGGGTGTCAAAGAAGTGGCCGGACGCAAGGGACTGCTGGGCCGCAAGGTCGGGATGACGCAGGTATTCGACGCCGACGGCACTGCGGTGCCCGTCACCGTCATCGAGGCTGGTCCGTGCAGCGTGACGATGGTGCGTTCGCCCGATCGCGACGGCTATTCGGCCGTGCAGTTGGGCTTTCTCGACAAGCCCCGCCGTCTGGCCAGCCGCGCACTCCGCGGCCAGGTCGCCAAGCTCGAGAGCAAGCGGAGCAAGCGGCTTTCGGAGGCCGGCGTCGCCCTGCTGCCCAAGGCCGACTGCGAGCCGAAGCGGTTCGTGCGTGAGTTCCGCGGCGTCTACGAGGGTGTCGAGGTCGGCCAGGTGCTCACCGTCGAGCTCTTCGACGGCGTGGCGCAGGTCGACATCACCGGCACGACGAAGGGCCGCGGCACGGCAGGCGTCATGAAGCGACACGGCTTCAAGGGCCAGCGTGCGAGCCACGGTGTCAAGAAGGTGCATCGCCATCAGGGCGGCACGAGCATGAACACGTCTCCCGCCCGCGTCTTCAAGGGCAAGCGGATGGCTGGTCGCTATGGCAACGAGCGGTCGACGATGCGCAACCTGAAGCTCGTGCGGATCGACAAGGAGCACAACCTGCTGCTGGTTCGCGGCGCGATCCCGGGGCCGAATGGCTCCTATGTCGTCGTGCGGCAAACGAACATGATCAAGAAGGTCGGTGGGCCGGCTGCCCCGACCACCAAGAAAAAGGCTGGTGCCAAGTGAATCTTGCCGTCTACGACATCTCCGGAAAGAAGGTCGGCTCCTACGAGATCGATCCGGCTGAGCTGGCCCCGTCCGTCAGCAAGCAATTGCTGCACGATGCCGTGGTGATGTACCAGGCCAATCTGCGGCAGGGCACCATGCGGACGAAGACCCGCGGCGAGGTGGCCGGGTCGACCAAAAAGCTCTATCGCCAGAAGGGCACGGGCAACGCCCGTGCCGGCGGCAGGCGCAGCGGCACGCGGCGTGGCGGCGGTCACATCTTCGCCAAGCGGCCGCGTGATTTCGGCTGGCGGATGCCCCGCAAGGCCCTGCAGACGGCCACTCGCATGGCGCTCGCGGCCCGGCTGGCCGACGACGAAGTGAAGCTCATCGACAAGCTGCCGATCTCCGCCCCGAAGACGGCCACCGCCTCGAAGCTGCTCGGTGCCCTCGGCCTCCGCGAGCACACCGTGCTCGTGTCACCGGAGAAGCACGACGACAATCTCTGGAAGAGCTTCCGGAACATTGACGGCGTTTCCGTGTCACCTGTGGGCGATCTCAATGCCTGGTCGATCCTGCGTCCACGGGCGATCGTGATGACGACCGCGGCGATCGACGCCTTCCGCTCCAGTGTGGCCGCTCGGAAGCCAGCCGGCGGTGCGAAGAAGACGATCAAGCGTTCGGCTGCTCGGCGCAAGGAGCCGGTGGCCTCGAAGCGTCCTGCCAAGGCTGCGGCAAAGCCGCGGGCGTCGGCCGCCACTCGTATGAAGAAGGGGGAGTAAGCGATGGCCGTTCCCGTCCCTCCGGCACCGAGTTTTTCGCCGCGGCTTTCGCCGCACCAGGTGATCGTCCGCCCGCTCCTCACGGAGAAGGGGATGCACCGCGCCACGCGGCACAACGCCTATTCCTTCGAGATCGCCACGGAGGCGACGAAGGCCGACGTGCGTCGGGCCGTGGAAGAGCTCTTCAATGTGAAGGTCGAGAAGATCGCGATTCAGAATCGCCTCGGCAAGACCCGCCGCAGCCGCATGCGTCGCACGACCGCCAAGGCCTGGAAGAAGGCCGTCGTGACGCTCAAGCCCGAGTTCAAGATCAACCTGTTCTGATTTCAGCACGCCGAACCACACGCACTGGATTACCTCGATGGGCATTCGCACCTACAACCCGACCAGTCCTGGCCGCCGCAATGCGAGCGTTTCGGACTTCGCCGAGCTGACGCCGGGCGCCGAAGTTCCGAAGGGGCTCCGCTTTCGCAAGCGGAAGACCGGCGGCCGCAACAACCAGGGCAAGATCACCGCGCGGCATCGTGGTGGCGGCCACAAGCAGCATTACCGGCTGATCGATTTCCGGCGCAACAAGGACGGAGTGCCGGGTACGGTCGATTCGATCCAATACGACCCCAATCGCACCTGCCGCGTCGCCCTCGTGCACTATGCCGACGGCGAGAAGCGGTTCATCCTCGCTCCCGAGGGGCTGAAGGTCGGTGCCACGGTGCAGAGCGGCGACGCTGCTCCGCCCGAAGTCGGCAATTGCCTGCCGATGTCGGCGATTCCGCTGGGCATGCAGATCCACAACATCGAGCTGCAGCAAGGGCGTGGCGGCCGGCTCTGCCGATCGGCCGGTTCCTCGGCCGTGCTCGTGGCCCGTGAATCGCAGTGGGCGCAGCTCACGCTGCCGAGCGGCGAAATTCGTCGCGTGTCGGCGGCCTGCCGCGCCACGATCGGCGCGATCGGCAATTCCGAGCACATGAACGTCGTGCTCGGCAAGGCGGGTCGCAAGCGATGGATGGGCATTCGCCCCCATGTTCGCGGCACCGCGATGAACCCGATCGACCATCCGCACGGTGGTGGTGAGGGTCGCACGAAGGGCGGTCGCCATCCCGTCAGCCCCACGGGCAAGAGCGCCAAGGGCGGCGGAACCCGCAAGCCGCGGAAGCCTTCGGGCGCCGCGATCATTCGTCGCCGCAAGAGCCGCCGCTACGGTCAATTGAAACTCAGGTAGGAAATTCCATGGGACGCAGTGCCAAAAAAGGACCATTCGTCGACCCCCGCCTGTTCGAGAAGGTGGACGCCCAGCTCAGCTCGGGCAAGCGCGACCCGATCAAGACGTGGGCCCGCGCCTGCACGATCGTGCCGGAGTTCATCGGGCTGACGTTCATGGTCCACAACGGCAAGCAGCACATGAAAGTGTTTGTCACGGAAGACATGGTCGGCCACAAGCTCGGCGAGTTCGCGCCCACGCGGACCTTCCGGGGCCATGGCGGCAAGGTGAAGGAGGCGGCCCCGGCCGCCAAGTAAGGCCCAGCAAGGGACAGGTGAACCATGCCATACACAGCCACCCATAAATACGCCCGGATCAGCGCCCGCAAGGTGCGGGCGCTGGCCGATCTCGTTCGCGGCAAGTTTGCCGACGAGGCGCTCGACATCCTCCGCTTTCAGCCGCATCGCGGCGCCCGGATGCTGGAGAAGGTGATCAAAAGTGCCCTTGGCAACGCCGAGCACCAGCAGGCCACCGGCGTGGACGACCTCGTCGTCGTCGATGCCCGCGTGGACCAGGGCCCGATGTTCAAGCGGATCCGTCCCCGAGCCCGCGGCATGGCGTTTGGAATCAAGCGACGGATGTCGCACATCAAGGTGGCGCTCGACAGCGCCCAGTAGCCCGCAGCGAGTAACCGCAAAAGCCACCGAGGAAGCAAAAGGCAATTCACCATGGGCCAGAAAGTACATCCCACCGGTTTTCGTACGGGCATCACCGAGCCTTGGAAGAGCCGCTGGTACGCCGCCAAGAAGGATTTCCGCGACCTCCTCATGGAGGATTTCAAGGTGCGGAAGTTCCTGAAGACGAAGTATCGCGCTGCCGCGATCCCGAAGGTGGAGATCGAGCGGACCCGCGACGAGGTGAAGGTGATCCTCCACTCGGCGCGGCCCGGCGTGATCATTGGCCGCAAGGGGCAGGAGGTCGATCGGCTGCAGGAGGAGCTCCAGGAACTGCTCGGCCGCCGCGTGAATCTCAAGGTGGAAGAGGTCGCCCGTCCCGAGATTCAGGCGCAGCTCATCGCCGAAGACATCGCCGATCAGCTCGTAAAGCGGGCCGCGTTCCGCCGCACCCTGAAGCGGGCGATCGACACGACGATGGATGCCGGAGCCAAGGGCGTGAAGATTCAGCTGGCCGGCCGGCTCGGCGGGGCGGAGATGTCGCGATGCGAGAAGGCGATCGCCGGCTCGATGCCGCTCTCCACGCTGCGGGCCAAAATCGATTACGGGTTCTGCGAGGCTCCCACGGCGCAGGGCAACATCGGAATTCAGGTGTGGGTGAACCAAGGCATGTACGAGGAGGATGGCGATGGCGCTGATGCCCAAGAGGGTCAAGCACCGAAAAAGCCAAAGAGGTCGTATAAGAGGTGACGCCTCGCGCGGCAATCGCGTCGTCTTCGGCGACTTCGGCCTCCAGGCCGAGCAGCCGGGATGGCTGCCTGCCGCGACGATCGAAGCTGGCCGCATTGCAGCCCAACAATACCTCCGCACGGAGGGCAGGCTGTATGTGCGCGTGTTTCCCCACAAGTCGATCACGTCGATCCCGCTCGAAACCCGAATGGGCAAGGGCAAGGGAGAGCCGGAGTTTTGGGCTGCCGTCATCAAGCCCGGAACGATCCTCTACGAAATCGGCGGTGTTTCGGAGGATGCGGCGCGAGTGTGTCTGGCGCGGCTGGCGCACAAGATGCCGCTGCGGGTTCGGTTCGTGAAGCGGCGGGCGATGTAAGGAAAGAATTCCATGAACTCCACAAAGGCACGAGAAATCCGCGACATGAGCGACGAGCAGATTCGGCTCCTCTGGAAGGACGCCGCCGAGTCGCTCTTTCGGCTGAAGCTCCAATCGCAGACCGAGAAACTGGCGGCGCCGTCGGATGTTCGCAAGAACCGCCGCACGATCGCCCGCTGCCAGACGATCCTCGGCCAGCGTGGCAGCGTGGTGGCTCCGGCGGCGGGGCCCGATGGCTCGGTCGCCGCCGACGCGTCTCAAGCCGGCAAGCCGGCCAAGCGTCGGGCCCGGAGCAACGCCAAGACTCGCACACAGACTGGCACGTAAACAGGAAATCCCCCAATGCCCAAGCGAATCGAAACCGGAACGGTGACCAGCGCCGCCTCGAGCAAGACGCGCCGCGTGGAGATCCCGCGGGTCGTCCGTCACTCGAAGTACAGCCGCATCCAGCACCGCCGCACCGTCTGCCACGTGCATGACGAGAAGGAGGAATCGGGGCTCGGCGACACCGTAGAGATCATCGAGTGCCGTCCGCGGAGCCGCCTGAAGCGGTGGGAGCTCGTGCGGGTCGTCGCCAAGAGCACGGCGGTCGACGTGGCCTCGCTTCGCAGCGGCGCTCGGGCCACGGAGCTCAAGGAATCGGCCGCGCGTGCCGAAGAGGCTGCCGCTTCCGGGCGGGCTGACAGCGGTTCCGGGCGGGCTGACAAGGAAGGGGCCGCAACATGATCCAGATGCAAACCCGGCTCGTTGTGGCCGACAACACCGGCGCCAAAGAGGTGATGTGCTTCAAGGTGCTCGGCGGCAGCAAGAAGCGAACCGCCGGCCTGGGCGACATCATCGTCTGCAGCGTGAAGAGCGTGATCCCGGGCAGCGACGTCAAGAAGAAGGCCGTCGTCAAGGCGGTGATCGTCCGCTGCAAGCGGCCCACGCGCCGCGATGACGGCAGCTATGTGCAGTTCGACACCAATGCCTGCGTGATCATCGACAACGACAAGAATCCGAAGGGCACCCGCATCTTCGGTGCAGTGGCCCGTGAGCTCCGCGACCGTAACTTCATGAAGATCGTCAGTCTGGCGAGCGAGGTGGTGTGATGCTGATCCGAGCTGGTGATACGGTCGAAGTGAAGACGGGCAACGCCCGTGGTACGCGGGCGAAGGTGCTCTCCGTGCAGCCCGACAAGGGCCGCATGGTGGTGGAGGGCGTCAACCGCGTCTATCGCCACGTGAAGCGGAGCCAGAAGAATCCGCAGGGCGGCCGGCTGAGCCGGGAGATGCCGATCGATGCGTCGAACGTGCTCGTCGTCTGCACGTCGTGCGGGAAGGCCACGCGGCTCGGCGTGAAGGTCGGGGCTGACGGCACTCGCACGAGGTTTTGCCGCAAGTGCAACGCCGACCTCGGCGTGTTGAAGCGGGCCAAGGCCGCGCGGGTCACGGCGAAGAAATAACCGACACAAGCGAACCACAGTCAGGAAATCGTAACGATGGCAAAGAAGACGAAGGCCGCCGCCGCTCCGGAATCCAGCGCCGGCACGCCGCGCATGCTCGAGCACTACACGAAGACGGTTCGGCCGGCGCTCGGCAAGGCGCTCAGCCGCACCAATCCCCACGCGATCCCGAAGCTCGAGAAAATCGTCGTGAACATGGGTGTCGGCGTGGCCGTGACCGAGAAGAAGTATCTCGAAGAGGCGCTCAGCGCCCTGTCGCAGGTGACCGGGCAGAAGCCGATCGCGACGCTCTCGAAGGCTGCGGTCTCGGGCTTCAAGCTCCGCGAGAACCTGCCGATCGGCTGCAAGGTGACGCTCCGCGGACGGCGGATGTACGAGTTTCTTGACCGGCTCGTCTCGCTCGCCTTGCCGCGGGTGCGCGATTTCCGCGGCCTCTCCAGCACCGCCTTCGACGGCCATGGCAACTACAGCCTGGGCCTGTCTGAGCAGATGGTGTTTCCGGAGATCAACCCCGACAAGTTCACCCGTCCCCAAGGCATGAACATTACGCTCGTCACGTCGGCCCGCACCGACGACGAGGCGAGGGAGTTTCTGCGGGCGATGGGCGTTCCGCTCAAGAACGATGATGAAGATGGTGGTGCCGCGGCGTAGCGGCATGTGGACGATTGAATGATTCGCGGTCCCGCCCAGTGGCGGGGCTGCCGGCACTGGAAACTCTCCATGGCAAGTAAGTCCAAGATCGCGGCGGCGAAGCGACCGCCCAAGTTTTCCACACGGAAGGTGCATCGCTGCATGCTGTGCGGCCGGCCGCGTGCGGTCTACCGCAAGTTTGGCATCTGTCGCATCTGTTTTCGCAAGCTCGCAGATCAGGGCTGCATCCCGGGCGTTCGCAAGGCCAGTTGGTAGGGTTCACCGTTTTTTAGCAAGGGTTCTTTTCACATGATGACCGACCCCATCGCCGACATGCTCACCCGCATCCGCAACGCGGTGCGCGTCGAACGCGCCACCGTGGAACTACCGAGTTCGAAGGTGAAGCGTGGTGTGGCGGACGTGCTGAAGCGGGAGGGCTTTATCTGGGACTGGCGCGAGGTTGAATCGGAGCCGGTCGCCAAGCTTCAGCTCGAGCTCAAGTATGGCCCCAACGGCGAACGTCTGATCCGCCATATCAAGCGGGTGAGCTCTCCCGGCAAGCGCGTCTACAGCCGTTCCGTTCGCCTGCGCCCCGTGCTCGGCGGCCTCGGCATCTCGATCCTGTCGACCTCCAGCGGCGTGGTGAGCGACCGCGAGGCCCGGCAGCGAAAGCTCGGCGGCGAAGTGCTCTGCGAGCTGTGGTAAATCAGAAAGGCACCGAACCATGTCGCGTATTGGCAAATCCCCCGTTCCGCTCCCCAAGGGTGTGAAGGCGGCCGTCGAGGCCGGCAGCCTGAAGGTGGAAGGACCACTCGGCAAGCTCGAGCAGCGTCTCCATCCCGCCGTGGCCGTCGACATCGACCAGGCCGGCGGTGTGTTGAAGGTCACGCGTGCCGATGACGACCGCACGTCGCGGGCCGTTCACGGTCTGACGCGGGCCCTGGCCGCCAACATGGTCGAGGGCGTTACGAAGGGCTACGAGAAGAAGCTCGAGATCGTGGGGGTGGGATACATCGCCGCGATCCAGAAGAACACGCTCCAGCTCCGCGTGGGCTTCGCCAACGAACTGCAGGTGCCGATTCCCACCGGACTCAACGTGACCTGCCCCGATCAGACCCACATCGTCGTCAAGGGCATCGACAAGCAACTCGTCGGCCAGTTCGCCGCCGAAGTGCGGTCGCTGCGGAAGCCGGAGCCCTACAAGGGCAAGGGCATCCGTTACGAGAACGAGCAGGTCCGCCGCAAGGCCGGCAAGGCCGTCACCAAGTAATCCTTCTCGGTCATCCGCCCAACGCATCATTCATCCACAACCTTTCCTTTTCTACAAGCAGTCGTTTCCATGGACCACGCCCGCACGATCCTCCGACAGCGCCTGCGTCGCCGCTTCCGTGTTCGCCGCCATATCCGCGGCACCGCCGAGCGGCCGCGGCTGGCAGTCTTCCGTACGCACAAGCACATCTACGCCCAGATCATCGACGACGCCGCTGGTCGCACGGTGGTCTCGGCGAGTTCGATGGACAAGCAGCTTCGCGACTCCGTCGGATTCGGCGGCAACAAGCAGGCTGCCGAGGCGATCGGCCGGGCCGTGGCCGAGCGGGCCAAGGCTGCCGGCGTGACGAAGGTCTGCTTCGACCGCGGTGAATTCCGTTACCACGGCCGCGTGGCCGCCCTCGCCGACGCCGCCCGTGCGGCGGGCCTCGAGTTCTGATCCCCCCCAAGCCAAGCCCTCAAGCGGAGACTTTCAGACGTGTCGACCGGAACGAACAGAGATTCACGTGGCGGTGGCGGAGGCCGTGGCGGCGATCGCGGAGGTCCGCGCGGCGGCGACCGTGGCGCAGTGCAGACGGGCGAGTTTGCCGAAAAGGTGGTGAAGGTGCGCCGGTGTGCGACCGTCGTGAAGGGTGGCCGTCGATTCAGCTTTGCCGGGCTCGTCGTGGTCGGCAATGGCCGTGGCAAGGTGGGCATCGGCTACGCCAAGGCCAACGAGGTGCCGCCGGCCGTTGAAAAGGCCATCAAGGATGGCATGAAGAACCTGGTCGAGGTGCCTGTGCAGTCGGGCACGATTCCGCACCGCGTCGAAGGAACCAGCGGCACCGCCAAGGTGATCCTGCTGCCCGCCAGCCCCGGTACCGGCATCATCGCCGGTGCCGCCGTGCGTGCAGTGTGCGAATCGGCCGGCATCCACGACGTGCTGACCAAGGCCCATGGCTCGACCAACCCCGTCAATCTGGTGAAGGCGGCCCTCGAGGCCCTCAAGCAGCTGCGGACGCGGGAGGATGTCGAGCGCCTCCGCGGCGTCTCGCTCTCGTGACGATCAGCCGCCTGCCCGTGCTCGCGAACAGGAACCAATCATGAAGATCAACGACGTCAACCGTGGCATCCAGAAGAACCGCAAGCGGATGCGGGTGGGCCGCGGCCCGGGCTCCGGCAAGGGCCGCACGGCCGGCCGCGGCAACAAGGGACAGGGCCAGCTCGCAGGCTGGTCGTCGCCCGCCATCTTCGAGGGGGGCCGCATGCCGATCATCCGGCAGATCCCGAAGCGCGGGTTTCACAACCGCCACGGCAGCATCGTGGTCGGGGTCAATGTCGACGACCTCGAGGCCTGCTTCGCCGCGGGCGCCGACGTGAACCCGAAGACCATCAAGGAGGCCGGTCTCGCCAAGGGAACCTGGCACGAGTTGAAGATTCTCGGTGATGGGAAGCTCGGCAAGTCGCTGAAGGTTTCCGCCCACCACTTCAGCGCCCAGGCCCGCGAGAAGATCCTGGCGGCCGGTGGCAGCGTGACCGAGCTTTCGGGCCCGGCGGCCGTCGAGAAGGGCGTGAAGCGGGCCAAGCCGAAGGCCGCTCGGAAGAAGACGACTGGGTAGCAGACCGGCCGTTGGGGTAGGCTGTCGGCCCCCGTGGCGGTTGTCAACGGATGATGGCTGCCCGACGCCCGATTGCCGGGCGGTCGCGCCGGTTCACGGGGCACCAGAGGAGTTGGTCACGTGCTCGAGAAACTTCGCATCATTTTCACGATTCCCGAACTGCGGCAGAAGATCTTGCTGACGCTGGGGCTGCTGGCCATCTATCGCGTGGGCTGGCAGGTGCCGCTGCCGATCGTCGATCCCAAGGCGATGACAGCCTTCGCCGAGGAAGCCGGCGGCATCGGCGACCTCCTCAAGACGGTGGCCGTGTTCTCCGCCAGCCAGCTTTCGCAGGCCACCATCTTCGGCCTGGGGATCATGCCCTACATCTCCGCGTCGATCATCTTCCAACTGCTCGGCACCGTGTGGCCACCGCTCGAGCGACTGCAGAAGGAGGGGGAGGCGGGCCGCAAGAAGATCAACGAATACACCCGCTATGCCACCGTGCTCATCTGCATCATCCAGAGCTGGGCCTACGTGGCCTTCCTCTCGAACACGCGGATCGGCGAATCGTCGCTCATCCAACCCGGCTTCCTCGTCGATGGCAAGCTGCCTTTCATCTGGCAATTCGTCGCCGTGATGACGATGACCGCCGGCACGGTGTTTCTGATGTGGCTCGGCGAGCAGATCGACGAATTCGGCATCGGCAACGGCATCAGCCTGCTCATCATGGCGGGCATTTTGGCCGCGATGCCGAGCGCCTTGGTGGAGCTTGCCGCCGACACGAGCTGGGAGCTCGGTGGCGGGGGCGGCAAGATGGGCATCGAAACGCTGCTCGTGTTGGCGGCGCTCTTCGTGGGCGTCGTGGCCGGCGTGGTGTTCATGACTCAGGGGCAGCGGCGGATTCCGACGCAGAGTGCCAAGCACGTGCGTGGTCGCCGCGTCTACGGCGGCACCCGGCAGTATCTGCCCCTGCGGGTGAACCAGGCGGGCGTGATGCCGATCATCTTTGCCAGTTCGCTTCTGCTCTTCCCGCAGATGCTCTTTCAGTATCTCCACAACGCCAATCCGGGAAGCTCCCTGCTCGGTGCGCTGCACGATTCGTTCACCCGCGGGCAATCGTTTCTCTACAACCTGCTCTACGTGGTGCTGATCTACTTCTTCTGCTACTTCTGGACGGCGATCACCTTCAATCCCAAGGAGATGGCCGACAACCTGAAGAATTTTGGCGCCTTCATCCCGGGCTACCGTCCCGGCAAGCGGACGGCCGATTATCTCGAGCGGGTGATGGAGCGGATCACCTATGTGGGGGCGGCGTTTCTCTCGCTCGTGGCCATCATTCCGACGATCGTCGGCGGCGCGCTCGGCATCCCCGCCCAGATCGCGAGTTTTTACGGCGGCACGGGCCTGCTCATCGCGGTCAGTGTGGCCTTCGACCTCGTCCAAAAGATCGACAGCCACCTCGTGATGAGGAACTACACGGGGCTCCTGGAAAAATCCTGATCCTTTTACTGTGGCCGGTTCGTCCTGGGCTCGCGACAAACAGCCGGTCCGCTCCTTCGGTCACGTCCTGCGGACTCGTCAATGCGGATCATCCTGATCGGACCGCCCGGCGCCGGGAAAGGCACCCAGTGCCAGCGGCTCGTCGAGCACCTGCGGGTGCCGCATCTCTCCACCGGTGAGATGCTTCGCAATGCGGTGCGGTCCGGCACGCCGGAGGGTGTTCAGGCGGCTCGCTACATGGCCGACGGTCAGCTCGTGCCCGACGAGATCATCGTGGGCATGGTCACCAAGCGGCTCGAGGCTCCCGACTGCCGTGACGGCTGCCTCCTCGATGGCTTTCCGCGGACGCTCCCCCAGGCGGCGACGCTCGACGAATTGCTCGAGCGGCAGGCGATGAGCGTGGACGGCGTCATTGAGTTGGCCGTTCCCCGAGACGAACTCATTCGCCGCATGCTCGTGCGAAAGCGGGCCGACGACAACCCCGAGATTTTTTCGAAGCGGATCGCGAGCTTCGAGCTACAGACGGCGCCGCTGCTCGATTACTATGCCCGCCAGGGAAAGCTCGCGAGCATCGACGGCCTCGGAACGGCCGAGGAGATTTTCGCACGCGTGCGGGCCGCGCTCGACGAGTTTGGCCGCGCGGCCGGCCGCCGCAGGCCGTAGAGCCGGGATTCCGGGGGCGGTATACTCGCCTTCGGTGTCGAATGTGTCCTTCCGGGATTGGGTGCTTCTGCCGTGGTGAATCTTCGTTCCGCTCGCGAGATCGCGGCCATGCGCCGGGCCGGGCTGGTGGTGTGGGGCGCCCATCAGCTCGCTTCGTCGCTCGTGCGGCCCGGCATCACCACCGGTGAGATCGATCGTGCGGTCGAGAAGTTTTTTGCCGAGCACGGGGCCGTGCCGCTTTTCAGGGGCGTGCCGGGAAAGGTTCCCTTTCCCGCGGTCTGCTGCATGTCGGTGAACGATGAAGTCGTGCACGGCATCCCTGGCAATCGCGTGCTCGTCGCCGGCGATGTCGTGAGCATCGACACGGGCTGCAGCGTCGATGGCTGGTGCGGCGACTCGGCCGTCACCTATCCCGTCGGAGCGATCGATCCCGACGTGCAACGATTGCTCGACTGCACGTCGGGCGTGCTGGCGCTCGCCATCGAGTTGATGGCCGTGCGAAGCCGCTGGAGCGACGTCGCCACGGAGATGGCGAAGTATGTCCGCGATCACGGCTTCTCGGTGGTCGAAAACTTCGTCGGGCACGGCATCGGCCGCAAGATGCACGAAGACCCGCAGGTGCCGAATTTCTGCACGCCTGCCTTCCGCCGCAACCACGATTTCGACCTCGAGCCCGGGCTCGTGATCGCCGTCGAGCCGATGGTGAACATGGGGTCAAAGAAGGTCCGTGTGCTGCCGGATCACTGGACGCAGTCGACGGTGGACGGCCGCGCCAGTGCCCACTTCGAGCACACTGTCGCGATCACGGAAAACGGCCCCGTGGTGCTGACGGCCGCCCCAGCCGCCGGCGAGTCGGTCGGCCGCGTCGCCTAGCTGGATCGGCCGCGGCCGCCTGCGAGCCACCCGACGAGCAGACGGCGGAATGCGAAAAAATCGCGGCGGCACGACACCCCCTTGTGAACGCCCTTTTTCGCTGCCTATACTCCGTGGCTTTCCGCTAGTTCTCCCGTTTTCCGATTGAAGGCGTGGCCGGCCGCCGCCACGAGCTCCCGTATGAAGGTTCGCGCCAGCGTCCGTCGCATGTGTGAAAAGTGCAAGATTGTCCGTCGCCGCGGCGTCGTATTCGTCGTCTGCGCCGATCCCCGCCATAAGCAACGGCAGGGGTGACGTCCGATGGTGCCGGCGGTGCATGTCGCCGCCGCTCCCCGTCGTTGAACGCCTGCGTCACGCTCGTCGGTTTGTCGATTCAGTCCATCCACCTCACAGCCTGACTCCCGTCCCTTTTCCGGATTCCTGCCATGCCCCGTCTCCTCGGTGTCGACATCCCCTCTGAAAAGAAGACGATCTACTCCCTGCAGTATCTGTATGGGGTCGGTCCGCGCGTGGCGCGGGAACTGTGCCACAAGGCAGGTGTCGATCCGGAAGGCATCGCCCGCAACCTCCACGAGGATGAGCTCGCCCGTCTGGCGGCCCTCATGGACAAGGACTACGTCGTCGAGGGGCAGCTTCGCCGCCAGGTGTCGCAGAATGTCTCGCGGCTCAAGGACATCGGCAGTTACCGCGGCCTGCGGCATCGCCGCGGCCTTCCAGTGCGCGGCCAGCGCACGCGCACGAATGCCCGCACCCGCAAGGGCCCGAAGAAGACCGTCGCCGGCAAGAAGGGCGTCAAGGATCTCAAGTAACGGCGTCGATCATCCGCAGATGACGAAGGCATCCATAAGGTCAGAACACCAAAGAGCAGGTTCATGTCAAAGGTTGCAAAGACAAAGAAGAAGAGCGTGACGGCCGGCATCGCCTACATCACGGCGAGCTTCAACAACACCACGGTCACGATCACCGACACCCGGGGCGACACGCTCTGCTGGGCGAGCGGGGGCACCTGCGGCTTCAAGGGGAGCCGCAAGGGCACTCCTTTCGCCGGTCAGTGCGCAGCCCAGCAGGCTGCCGAGAAGGCCGCCAAGTACGGCGTCAAGGAACTCGAGGTGAAGGTGCGGGGGCCCGGAAGCGGCCGTGAAAGCGCCATCACCGCTCTGCAGGCCGCGGGCATGAACGTCAAGAGCATCGAAGACATCACGCCGCTGCCGCACAACGGCTGCCGTCCGCCGAAAAAGCGGCGTGTCTAGTCCTCTCCTTTCACCAACCATCATTTTTCACCGCCGAGACCACGAACGAACATGGGACGCATCACCGGACCTGTCTGCCGCCTCTGCCGCCGCGACGGACTCAAGTTGTTTCTGAAGGGCAGCCGCTGCGATACGCCGAAGTGTGCGTTCGAGCGTCGGGCCACGCCGCCGGGCGTGGTGCAGAAGCGCCGCAGCAAGCCGACCGACTACGGGCTGCGTCTCCGCGAAAAGCAGAAGCTCAAGCACTACTACGGCGTGCTCGAGCGGCAGTTTCGCACGTACTTCTCGCGTGCCGAGCGGGGCAAGGGCAACACGGGCGAGACGCTCATGTCGCTGCTCGAGCGCCGGCTCGACAATGTGGTGCATCGCATGGGGTTTGCCTCGTCGCGTGCCGCTGCCCGGCAGGCGGTGATGCACGGCCACATCACGGTCAATGGCCGCCGCCTCGACGTGCCGAGCTATCTCGTCAAGGCCGGCGACCTGATTCGCGTCAAGAATCGCGCGAAGAGCCTGCAGCTCGTTCACGCGGCGCTTGCCGACTCGCGTCGCGAAGTGCCCGATTTCCTGTCGCGGGTGGATGGCCCGATCCCCGAGGGGCGGGTCGACAGGCTGCCCGGCGCGGAGGATGTCTCGATCCCCGTGCAGGCGAACCTGATCATCGAGTTGTGCTCGAAGTAGCCGCGCGTTGACGCCGCGGCCTTTCCGAAACAGTCTGGCTTCCACGTACACCGGTCGAAAACAAGGAGTTCCACATGCACATCCGTTGGCGCGGTCTCGAGTTGCCCGGTTCGGTCACCGCCGATCCGAAAACGCTCACCGACACGTACGGCAAGTTCACCGCCGAGCCGTTCGAGCGCGGCTTCGGCACCACGGTGGGCAACAGCCTGCGGCGCGTGCTCCTCTCCAGCCTTGAAGGCAGTGCCGTGACCCAGATCAAGGTCGGCGGCGCGCTCCACGAATTCACCACCATCAAGGGCGTGCTCGAAGACGTCACCGACATCGTGCTCGCGATCAAGAGCCTCGTCGTGAAGAATCACAGCGATTCGACGCGGGTCATCCGGGTCGAGAAGAGCACCCGTGGCCCGATCACGGCCGCCGACATCCAGACCGACGAGGCGGTCGAGGTTGTGAACAAGGATCTTCTGATCGCCACGCTCACCGACGACGTGCCGTTCGAACTGGAGATGGTGGTCGAAAACGGCCGCGGCTACGTCCCCGCCAGCGAGCACAGTCCCGAAGCGCAAGAGATCGGCATCATCCCGGTCGATGCCGTCTTCAGCCCGGTGACCCGCGTTCGGTATGAGGTCGAGGAGACCCGCGTCGGCCAGAAGACCAACTACGACAAGCTGACGATGGAGATCTGGACCGACGGCACGGTGACGCCCGAGATGGCGCTCGTCGAGGCGGCCAAGATTCTGCGGAAGCACCTGAATCCATTCGTCTCCTATGGCAAGCCCGGCGCGGCCGTCAGCGCTCCGGCGTTCGGCAGCGTCTTCTCGGTGGAGGCGCCGCTGGAGAGCCGCCTCGGCATGCTGGTCTCCGACCTGAAGCTTTCGCTGCGGGCGGCCAACTGCCTGGAGGCCGAGGGCATCGCCTCGCTTCGCGACCTCGTCTCGCGGTCGCGCGAGGAGTTGCTCGAGGTGCGGAATTTCGGCGAGACGACGCTCCAGGAGATCGAGGAGAAGCTCGCGGAGATCGGCCTCCGGCTCGGCATGCAGGTGCCGTCGGCTTCCGACGCCTGAGCGGATTCACTCTCCCCCACGACTCAACCCCCCCCGTATCGCAGACCCCTTCGCAAGGAATTGACCCATGCGCCATCGTCGCAAAGGCCGTGTGCTCGGACGCAGCCCCTCTCATCAGCGGGCGCTCCTCCGCAATCTCGCCTCCGCCCTCATGCTCACGGAGCGGGAGGTCGAGGTGGACGAGGTCGGCGCACCGCAGGTTGCGGGGCGGATCATCACCACCGTTGCGAAGGCCAAGGAAGTGCGGCCGCTCGTCGAGCGGTGCATCACGATCGCCAAGCGCGGGCTGGCTGCCGCCGAAAAGGCGAATCAGTTTGCTGTTTCCGCCGAGCGGGATTCCGCCGAGTGGAAGAAGTGGCGGGCGAGCGAGCAGTGGCAGAAGTGGGCCGCCGCCTCGGCGCCGGCCGTCACCGCCCGCCGCCGCGTGATCACGCTCCTCGGCGACAAGCAGGCGGCGCGGGTGGTGTTCGAGAAGATCGCCCCCCGCTTCGTCGATCGCCCCGGTGGCTACACCCGCATCCTCAAGCTTTCCACTCCGCGGCTGGGCGATGCCGGCCCCAGGGCCGTGCTCGAATTCGTGGGCAGCGAGGGGCGTTCCGGGCAGGCTCCGGCGCCGCAGGTGCAGGCCTCGCGGCCGCCGCGCCGGTCGCCCGCCGGCGCCTGATCGCTCCAGCGAGATCGCCCCAGTTTTGGATGGGCGGATGCCGATCCGTTACACTGGCAACGGCGCTTCTGCCGCGGTGGGCAAGCCGTGCCGGGAGCGCCAGCGAGGGATCACCATGCCGGCGTCTCGCTCCTGGGCTGTCGCCTGTCTCTTGGCCATCGCCGTCGTGGCAGGGTCTGCTCGCGCCTTCGCGGCCGACGAATCGTTCGGCATTCCGCAGGTCAGGTTCATCAACGAGCAGGTGTCGATCGGGTGGGCCGACGCCAAACTCGAGCCTTCGGGCGTTGCCTCCGACGGCGAATGGTGCCGGCGCGTCTTTCTCGACACGATCGGCCGCATCCCGACCGTCGATGAGTTGAAGCGTTTTCTTGCCGACTCGTCGCCGGCGAAGAAGGCGGACCTCGTGGCGCGGCTTTTGGGCGAGGACTACGCCGTCGAATACGCGCGGAATTGGACCGACGTCTGGACCGCGATCCTCATTGGCCGCGACACCGAGAATCGATTCGTGAGCCGGCCGGGCATGCGGCAGTGGCTGCGACGGTTCTTTCAGAACAACAAGCCGTACGACCGCTTCGTGGAGGAACTCGTCACGGCGGAGGGCTCGAACACCAACAAGGACGGGATCGCGAACTTCAACGGCGCCACCAACTTCCTGACCGGCAAGCTCGAAGAGGGCGGGGTGCAGGCGGCCGCCAAGACCGCCCAGATTTTCCTCGGCCTGCACGTGCAGTGCACGCAGTGCCACGACCACCCGATCAACACGGGAAAAAAGCAGAACCAATTCTGGGAGTTCAACTCGTTTTTCCGGCAGGCCCGCGCGCTGCGGCGGTTTGAGAAGACGATGGACATCCAGTCGATCGAACTGGTGGACGAGGATTTTCCCGGCGAGGGAGGGAATCCCCAGGCGGCGGAGGTCTACTACGAACTCCGCAACGGCCTGAAGAAGGCGGCCTTTCCGGTGTTCATCGACGGCACGGCGATCTCCAAGAGCGGCTACCTGCCGGCACAGATGGCCGACGGCACTCCCTACGGCGCGCATCGCCGCCGCGAACTCGCCCAGCTGATCAAGGCGAGCCCGCTCATGCCGAAGGTGCTCGTCAATCGGATGTGGGGCCACTTCCTGGGCTATGGATTCACCAAACCGGTCGACGACCTTGGCGAACACAATCCCCCCTCGCACCCGGAGTTGCTCGACGGCCTGGCCGCAAAATTCCGCGAGCAGAGCTACGACCTCAAGGAACTGATTCGGTGGATCGTGCTCTCGAAACCCTACTCGCTCTCGAGCCGGATCGGCAGAGACAACGCGCGCGACGACCCCGCCCTCGGTGAGCCGCCGCGGTTTTCGCGGTTTTATCTGCGGCAGATGCGAGCCGAGGAACTCTACGAGTCGCTCCTGACCGCGACGGCCGCGGACGAGAGCCGGGCCATCGGCGAACGGGCGGCCAAGAAGAAGGACGAATGGCTCGGGCAGTTCGTCATCGCCTTCGGCACCGACGAAGGGGACGACAGCTCGACGTTCAACGGATCGATCACGCAGGTGCTGACGATGTTCAACAGCGAGCTGATGAAGGTCGCCACGGGGGTCGGCACGGGCGGCTTCCTCAGCCGGGTGGCGTCCGGCAACGCCAAGAATGCCGCGAAGATCGAGATGCTCTACCTTGCCGCCCTGGCGCGAAAGCCCTCCAAGCCGGAGGTCGCGATGGCCAATCAATTGATGAAGGCCCGCCAGGGAGATGCCATCGGGGCTCTGCAGGACATCTGGTGGGCCGTCTTGAATTCGAACGAGTTTATCCTCAATCACTAATCCTCTGGAGGATTCCATGTCGCGCCTGTTTCGCACTCCTGCCGACATGACCCGGCGGCACTTCATGAGCCACCTGGCCGGCGCCGCGGCGCTGGCGGCGCCCGCGACGGCGTTCACCAGCTCGATCCTCGCCAATGCCGCCGACCTCAAGAAGCGGCACAAGTCGGCGATCCTGCTCTGGATGGGGGGCGGGCCCAGCACCATGGACATCTGGGACCTGAAGCCCGGGGCGGCGACCGGCGGCCCGTTCAAGCAGATTTCGACCAGCGCCGACGGCATCGCCATCTGCGAGCACATGCCGCTGATGGCCACGCAGATGCACCACATGTCGATCGTGCGGTCGATGAGCACCCGCGAGGCCGACCACATGCGCGGCCGCTACTACATGCATACCGGCTATGTGCCCAACCCCAACGTCGAGCACCCGAGCTACGGCTCCGTGGTCGCCCACGAACTCGCCGACCTCACCCCTGACCTCGAGATTCCGCCTTTCGTGTCGGTGGGCGGGGGCAGCGTCGGGCCGGGCTTCCTCGGCATGTCCTGGGCCCCCTTCGTCGTCGATTCCAATGGCAACGTCCGCAATCTCGACATGGGCATCGACCCGGCCCGCATCAGCCAGCGGCTTGACATGCTCGCCACGATCGAGAAGAAGTTCATCGCCGAGAAGCGGGGCGGCTCGGCGGAAGATCACCAGAAGGTGGTCGAAAAGACGAAACGGCTGATGACGAGCCAGCAGATGAAGGCCTTCAAGGTGATGGAAGAGCCGCAGGAGGTGCAGGAGAAGTATGGCACCACCGGCTTCGGCCGCGGCTGCCTGCTCGCGCGGCGGCTCGTGGAGGCGGGCGTGCCCTTCGTGGAGGTCGATCTCGGCGGCTGGGACATGCATCAGGGAATCTTTCCGGCGCTCGCCGACCAAAAACTGCCGGAACTCGACAAGGCGATGAGCGGCCTGGTGAGCGACCTGGCCGATCGGGGTTTGCTTGACGACACGGCGATCATCTGGATGGGCGAATTCAGCCGCACGCCGAGCATCAATGCCGACGCCGGCCGCGACCACTGGGCGCGGAGTTGGAGCGTGGTGGTGGGGGGCGCCGGCTTCAAGCGTGGCGTGGTGGTGGGCGAGACGAGTTCCGACGGCCGGGAGGTCGTCACCGAGCCATATTCCTCGCAGGACGTGATGGCAAGCGTGCTGAAGTCGCTCGGCATCTCGCTCGAGACGACGTTCACCGCCAAGAACGGCCGGCCGATGCGGATCGCCAACTCCGGCAAGGTCATCAAGGAGCTCTTCGCCTGAGCGGATCGACCACGGCCGATCGCGGCTCAGGCGGTATCACGCGGCTTTCGGGCACCGTTCGCCCGGTGGCGTGGCTCGTGCTGCCCGTGCTCGTCGAGCAACTGCTCGCCCTCTCCGTCGGGTTTACCGACAAGTGGCTGGCGGGGAATCTGCTCACCGGCGCCGAATACCTCGCCGCCGTCGGACTGGTGGCGTACTGCCTGGCGTTTCTGCCGGGGCTCTTCGCGATCCCGGCGGTGGCGGCCACGGCGCTCGTGGCCCGCAGCGTCGGTGCGGCCGACGTTCCTGCCGCGCGGCGGGCGGCGGCCCAATCGCTCCTCATCGGCGGCGCGTTGGCGGCCGCGCTGATGGCGCTGGCCTTGGTCGCCGGTGGAACGTTTCTCGATGCGCTCGGGCTGCCCGAGGAGAGCACGCGGCACGCGGGCAGGTATCTCGCCATCGTGATGCCGGCCGTGCCCGCGATCATGGTCATTCATGTCGGTGTGGCGGTGCTGCGAGGCGCCGGCGACATGGTGGCCGGGCTCGTGTCGATGTCGATCGTGAATCTCGTCAACGCCGGGGCGAGTTATGCGCTGGCCACCGGCTGGGGCGGTCTGCCGACCCTCGGCTGGGAAGGGCTCGCCTGGGGAACGCTCCTCGGCTATTGCCTGGGAGCGGCGTGCGTCGTGGCGTTTTTGGCGCGGCGTTCGCGCGGGATCGGACCCCAGTCGGTGGACTGGCTGCCCGATGCCGCCTGGCTCCGCCGGATCCTGCACGTGGGCGTTCCCGCGGGGGTCGATGCCGTCGCCAACGCCGCCTGCCACCTCGGCTTTCTTTCGGTCGTCAACCGATTGGGCAACATCGACGCCGCGGCGCATTCCGTGGCGATCACGATCGAATCGCTCGCCTACCTGCCCGGCAGCGCCTTCCAGGTGGCCGCCGCCACCCTCGCGGGGCAGTTTCTTGGCGCCCGCGACGAGCGGCGGGCCCGGAAAAGTGTCTGGCTCGCCGCCCTCGCCTGCGTCGCCTTCATGTCGGCGGCGGGGGTGTTCTTCCTCTGGCTCTCGGTGCCGCTCGCTGGCTGGTTCGTGGGCGGAGCCAGCCGCCAGCCGGAGGTGGCCGACCTCACGGCCCGGCTCGTCAGGATCGTCGCCTTCGCGCAGCCACCACTGGCGCTCTTGATGGTGCTCTCGGGCGGGCTGCGCGGGGCTGGAGCCACGCGGGTGCCGCTGGTGGTCAATTTTCTGGGCCTGCTGCTCGTCAGGCTGCCGCTCGCGGTGGGGCTGGCCTGGCCGGCAGTCACCCTCCCCGCCGGGCTGGGTACGCTGCCGTGCATGGGGCTCGGCGCCGTCGGGGCGTGGTACGCCATGGCGGCCGACCTGAGCGTGCGCGGCGCCGCGATGCTCATCTTTTTCTCATCCCCCCGCTGGTCGCGCGAGCCGGCGTGATTCGCCCGTCCAGCATGGCCTTGACGCCGGTTCACGCTACACTCAAAAACATCCGCGCCGCGGCGGCGGAGCGGTTTCCCCAGCCGGCCGGACCTTCACGAGGACGATGGATGGCAGTCGATCTCGACGTCGATCACTGGAGCCCGGCGGATGCCGCTGAGCTCTATGAAGTGGCCCGCTGGGGCAACGGGTATTTCTCGGTCGGCCCCAACGGCAACCTGCTCGTCCATCCCGACAAGAGCCCGACGAAGAGCATCGACCTCAAGTCGCTCGTCGATCGGCTGCAGGTGCGCGGTATCGACCTGCCGATCCTGCTCCGCTTCGGCGAGATCCTGCAGCACCGGCTCGGCGAGATCCACGGCGTCTTCGCGACGGCGATGAAGGAGAACGGCTACCGCGGCGATTACTGCTGCGTCTATCCGGTGAAGGTCAATCAGCAGCGGCAGGTGGTCGAGGAGGTGCTGCAATTCGGCAAGCCCTACCGCTTCGGCCTCGAGGCCGGCAGCAAGCCGGAACTCCTCGCCGTCATCGCGCTGGCCGACAACGACACGCCGATCATCTGCAACGGCTTCAAGGACGCCGAGTTCATCGAGACGGCGATGCTCGCGCAGAAGATCGGCCGGCACGTGATCCCGGTGGTGGAGCGGTTTTCGGAACTCCACATGATCCTCGAGTATGCCGAGAAGCTCGGTGTGCGGCCGCGGATCGGCATGCGGGTGAAGCTCGCCACCCGCGGCAGCGGCCGCTGGCAGGCCTCCGGCGGCTTCCGCAGCAAGTTCGGCCTCACGGCCAGCGAGCTGATCAAGGGGCTCGAGCTGCTGGCGTCGAAGGGGATGGAAGACTGCCTGCAGTTGCTCCACTTCCACCAGGGCAGCCAGATCACCAACATCCGCCACATCAAGGCGGCACTCAACGAAGCCTCGCGGATGTACACGGAGCTCGTGAAGCGGGGGGCGGGCCTGCGGTATCTCGACGTCGGCGGCGGGCTGGGCGTCGATTACGACGGCTCGCAGACCAACTTCGAGTCGAGCGTCAACTACAGTCTGCAGGAATACGCCAACGACGTGGTCTACCACGTGCAGAATGCCTGCGACGAGGTGGGCGTGCCGCATCCCACGATCGTCTCCGAGAGCGGCCGGGCGGTGGTGGCCTACCACAGCATGCTGATCTTCGGCGTGCTGGGCGTCTCGGAGCAGGGGGGCAACGGCGACTTGCGCGAGCCCGCGCCGGAGGCCGAGCAGCCGCTGCACGATCTCTACGAGTCGTATCAAAACATCAACGTCCGCAACCTGCTCGAAAGCTATCATGACGCCCAGCAATCGCTCGACACGGCGATGAGCCTGTTCGCCAGCGGCTACCTGCCGCTCGACCAGCGGTCGGCCGTGGAGAATCTCTACTGGTCGATCTGCCGGAAGATCCACAAATTCGCCAAGCAGATGGACTACATGCCCGAGGAGCTCGAAGGGCTCGAGGCATCGCTCTCCGACACCTACTTCTGCAACTTCTCGCTCTTCCAGTCGATCCCCGACAGCTGGGCGATCAAGCAGCTGTTTCCCGTGATGCCGATCCACCGGCTCAACCAGCGGCCTTTGCGGGCCGCCGTGCTCGGCGACGTCACCTGCGATTCCGACGGCAAGATCGACCAGTTCATCGACCGCCGCGACGTGAAGCGCACGCTCCCGCTCCACTGCTGGCAGCACGAGCCCTACTACCTCGGCGCCTTCCTGATCGGCGCCTATCAGGAGATTCTCGGCGACCTCCACAACCTCTTCGGCGACACCAATGCCGTGCACGTGAGCACCGACGCCAAGGGGGAGGTGGTGCTCGACGCCGTCATCAAGGGCGACACCGTTCGCGAGGTGCTCGACTACGTCGAGTTCGACCCGAACCAGCTCGTGCAGAAGCTCCGCGAGTCGATCGAGCAGGCGGTCCGCGAGGGGCGGATCTGCGACCAACAGGCCGGCCAGTTCCTCCGCTTCTACGAGGAGGGCCTCGGCGGCTACACGTATTTGGAGGAGCCGGCACAACGGTAACGACGCGATATGGGGCAAGCACCCGCTTGCCGCGTGGGACAGGCTTCAGCCTGTCATGCCCTGCCCTAACGCGCCGGCTTCGGGCTCCCCGTATCCCGTCGCCGGACGTTCGCTGCGGGCATCCTGCCCTTCGCTCACTCGGATGCTGACGGCGCTTCGCCATCCTGGCTCCGCTTGTCAGCATACGCCGTCTCCGGGACACAGGGAGCCCGAAGCCTCCTCAACTGGAAAGGGCGAGGCTCGGGCACGGTAAAGTCTATGATCGAAGGGGCGGCAGACGCCGTCGCGTGAACCCATGCACTTGATCCGCATTGCCGGCACGGCGCTGAATCAGACGCCGCTCGACTGGGATGGCAACCGCGACCGGATCCTGGCCGCGATCGCCGCGGCGCGGGCGGAGGGCGTGTCGATCCTCTGCCTGCCGGAACTGTGCATCACCGGCTACGGCTGCGAAGACGCATTTCTCGCGCCGGGCGTCCAGAAGACCGCCTGGAGCGTGCTCGAGGAGATCGAGCCGCACACGCACGGCATGATCGTCGCCGTCGGCCTGCCGGTGCGGTTCGAGAGCGGCCTCTACGATGCCGCGGCGCTCGTCGTCGATGGCCGCATCGCCGGCGTCGTCTGCAAGCAGCACCTCGCCGGCGAGGGCATCCACTACGAGCCGCGCTGGTTTCGGCCGTGGCCGCGCGGGCGCCGCGCGACGCTCGCCGTCGGCGGCCGCAGCGTTCCGATCGGCGACCTGCGGTTCGACTGCGGCGGCGTGCGGATCGGCTTTGAAATCTGCGAGGACGCATGGGTGGCCGACCGCCCCGGCGCGGCCCTCGCCGCACGCGGCGTCGATCTCCTGCTCAATCCATCGGCGAGCCACTTCGCGTTTGCGAAGGACGAGGTGCGGCGGCGGTTCGTGCTCGAGGGCTCGCGGGCCTTCGGGGCGACCTACGTCTACGCCAACCTGCTCGGCAACGAGGCTGGGCGGGCGATCTACGACGGCGGCACGCTGATCGCCTCCGCGGGGGCGATGGTCGCCGAGGGACGGCGGTTCGCGTTTGGCGACGCCGTCTGCACGGCGGCGGTCGTCGATCTCGATGCGACCCGGCTGGCGCAATCAAGACAGGCGCTCGAGCCGGCGGCGCACACCGACGACGAGTGCGTGACCGTCGGCTTCGCGCCGCCCGCGGTCGCGCTCGGCGCCGCGAAGCCCGCCCTGGGCGGCCGAGACGCCTGGGAGCGGGGGCCGCACGTGAAGGACGAGGAGTTCTCGCGGGCCGTGGCGCTCGGGCTCTTCGACTACCAGCGAAAGAGCCGCTCGCGGGGGTTCGTCGTCTCGGCCAGCGGCGGGGCCGATTCGTCGGCCGTGGCCTGTCTCGTGGCGATCGCCGTGCGGTTCGCCGCCCGCGAGATGCCGGTCGTCGACGTGGCGCGGCGGCTCGGCCTGCCGGCGGAGGGCCTGCGGGAGGGAGACGAGCCTGGCCTCGTGCGCCGCGTGCTCACCTGCGTCTATCAGGCAACGGCCAACTCCGGTGACGTCACCCGCGCCGCGGCCCGCGGGCTCGCGGAATCCCTCGGCGCGGAGTTTCACGAGTTCGACGTCGACGGAATCGTCCGCCGCTATACCGAGATCGTCTCGGCGGCCGTGGGGCGGCCGCTCGACTGGGATCGCGACGACGTGGCGCTGCAAAACATCCAGGCCCGCGTCCGCGCCCCCGGCGTGTGGATGCTCGCCAACATCAAGGGAGCCCTGCTGGTCTCCACGAGCAATCGCTCCGAGGCGGCGGTGGGCTATGCGACGATGGACGGCGACACCTCCGGCGGCATCGCGCCGATCGCCGGCATCGACAAGGCCTACCTCCGCCGCTGGCTCGTCTGGCTCGAGCGGACGGGCCCCGAAGGGCTGGGGCCGATACCGGCGCTCGCCGCCGTGAACGTGCAGGCGCCGACGGCCGAACTGCGGCCCGGCGCCGCCGGACAGACCGACGAGGGCGACCTCATGCCCTACGACGTGCTCGACCGCATCGAGCGGTTTGCGATCCGCGACAAGCAGACGCCGCTCGAGGCCTGGCAGCGGCTCACGCTCGACTTCCGGCAGCACGCGCCCCGGCAGCTCGCCCTCTGGACGGAGCGGTTCTTCACGCTCTGGAGCCGCAACCAGTGGAAGCGGGAACGCTACGCGCCGTCGTTTCATCTCGACGACGAGAACCTCGATCCAAAGACCTGGTGCCGGTTTCCGATCCTCTCCGGCGGCTTCGCCCGCGAGCTTGCCGACCTCCGTTCCGCCGCCGGTTTGCCGCGGTAAATCGGCCTCGCCCGCGCCGCCCGGGGGTGCTACAGTCCCGCCCCACCTTCCCGGAGCCCCAAGAGTGCCAGCCGTGCCAGCCCTCAGCCGCTGCCAGAGCCTCGTGATCGCCCTCTGTGTCGCCGTCGCCTTGGCCGTGATGGCGGAGCCTGCTCTCGCGCAGCAGCCGGCGCCGCCGCAACAACAGCAACCGCAACAACAGCAGCCCCTCTCCCCGGAGCAGCAGGCCGCGCTCGACCGGCTGCTCGTCGCCTGGGAGGCCCGCAATGCGGCCGTCACCACCTGGTCGTGCAGTTTCTACAAGTGGGAATACAACGCCTGGAGCCCGGCCGATGCGGGGGGCGAACGCCTCGCATTTTCCGAGAGCTCCGGCGAGATCAAGTACGCCGCCCCCGACAAGGGCATGTTTCGCGTCAAGGACTCGAAACAGTGGAACGGCGAAACGCGGCGCTACGAGCCGCGGGTGGGCGAGGCCGGTGAGCACTGGGTCTGCAACGGCGCGAGCATCTACGAATTCCGCCATGCCGAACGACAGCTCCGCGAGACGCGGCTCCCTCCCGAGATGCGCGGCAAGGCGATCAGCGACGGCCCGCTCCCCTTCGTCTTCGGCGCGAAGGCCGACACGCTCAGGAAGCGCTACTCGATGCGGATCATCACGCCGCCCGGCGTGACCGACCAGATCTGGCTCGAGGCCGCTCCCCGCATGCAGGCCGACGCGGCCAATTTCTCGAAGGTCGAGCTCATCCTGCAGGCGCGGGATCTGATGCCCTTCGCGATGCAGATCTACAAGCCGGGCGGGCAGGATCGCGACGTCTACCAGTTCGATCCGCGGACGAGCCTCATCGACAAGGGGCTCGACATGATCCGCGATTTCTCCAAGCCGGTGACGCCGCTCGGCTACACCTTCATCCTCGAGGATGGGCAGGGGGGGCAGCCCCAGCCGCAGCCCCGCCAGCCTGCCGCCCCGGCGGCCATGCGGTGACTTCGCGGAAAGTCTTGGCCGCGGCCGCTATACTCGGCGGCTTTCCAGGCCCGAGACCGAGGATCGCATGCCGCTCGCCGACCCGAACCATCCCCTCGCCCAACTGCTCGATCGCGACAGCCGATACAAGCTTGACGCCTACCTCTTCGTGCTCGAAGCCCTGCAGTTCGCGCAAGACACGCTCGGCATGGGGGAGGAGCCGCCGACGGAGGATCTGGAGGCGGCGGCGGCCGTCGATCCGGCCCCGAAGCCGCGGGCTCGCCCGGGCCGGCCGCGGCGGCGGCAGGCGGAGCGGCATCTCACCGGCCAGCAGCTGTGCGAGGCGGCCCGGCAGTATGCCCTCCAGCAATACGGCTACATGGCCCGCACGGTGCTCGGCACCTGGGGCGTGCGCAGCACCGCCGACCTCGGCGAGATTGTCTTCAACATGATTGAGAGCGGGCAGATGCGGAAGACCCGCAAGGACAAGCGGGAAGACTTCCACGACGTCTACGACTTCGACGACGCGTTCACCCGCGACCTCTCCTTTGTCGTGCCCGACACCATCTGACGCATGACCGCCCGCGCCGAACGAATCTTCTTCGTCGCGGTGCTCGTGCTCGAGGCGGGCTGGCTCGGATTGCTCGTCTGGCTGGCGGCGGGACGTTAGTGTGCCCCTCTTTCGCGTATCGCCGGCTGCGGGACGGCAGAAGTCGACTCGCGGCGAAACTTTCCGGCCTCGGGCCGGCTGAGGCAGTCTCCGCTGACGACCTACGGCGATGCCTTCCCCAGAAGGTCGAAAGTTCCGAATGCTCGTCGAGCTTCCGCCGATCCCTTCGCCTCCGTCTCTGGTTTCCAAAATGTCGTTGTACGTATTCCAGAAGCATTTCATTTTCGTCCGTGCGGTAGACTTGTGATCGATGAATACGCTGCTCGACATGCTGCCGTTGTGGCTCGCGCTCGCGCCGCTCGGGATCTATCTGGTTGGGCTGGGCGTCGTGCATCTCCGTCGCCGGCCGCTGGTGATGTCGGGGGTGTGGGACGGCATCCTGCTCGGCGGCAGCCTCGCGGGTCTCGCGGCGGTCGGGCCGCTCGCGCTCGTGCGGCCTGCGGCCGGCACGCCGCTGTGGGGCTGGCTGATCGTGCTGTTGCTCTTCGGCCTGCTCGTGGCGCTGTGCGTGCTCGTCTCGCGGCCGCGGCTCGTCGTCTACAACATCACCGTCGAGCAACTGCGGCCGCTCGTCGCCGAGATCGTCACAGCGCTCGACCCGGCGGCCCGTTGGGCCGGTGAGGCCGTGGCCCTCCCCGGCCGCGGCCTGCAGGTCCACATCGACGGCAACAACACGATGCGCACGGTGAGCCTCGTGGCCGCGGGGGAGCGACCCTCGCTCGAAGGCTGGGGGGAGTTTGGCCGTCGGCTGCGGCAGGGAGTCGCGCGGCTGCGGGTGCGGCCGAGCCCCTGGGGTGGCGTGTTCGCCGCGGCGGGTGGCATCCTGATCCTCGTCGCCGCGGCCGCCTGTGCGGCTGCCACCATTCGTTCCACAGTTCGTGAGGAGGCCCGCGATGCCAGTCCAGCTCGATCTGTCGGCGCATGAGATCGTCGTGCCGACGGTGATCCGCAACGCGCCGCCCGCGCGGCTCTACGAAGATGCCGTCAGCCACGAGGCCGCGGGGATCGTGTCGAGCGGCGCGATCGCGATCCGATCGGGGGCGAAGACGGGCCGCAGTCCCAAAGACAAGCACGTCGTCCGCCATCCCGACAGCGAGCGCGAGGTCTGGTGGGGCCCGGTCAATCATCCGATCGACGAGCACACGTTTCTGCTCAACCGCCAGCGGGCGATCGACTATCTCAACACCCGCGATCGCGTCTATGTCTGCGACGGCTACGCGGGCTGGGATCCGCGCTGCAGGATCAAGGTGCGGGTGCTCTGCGCCCGCGCCTACCACGCGCTCTACATGCAAAACATGCTGATGCGGCCGACGCTCGACGAGCTCGAGCGGTTCGGCGCCCCGGATTATGTGATCTACAACGCCGGCCAGTTTCCAGCGAACCCGCTGACGTCGCACATGACCAGCCGCACGAGCATCGACCTCTCGTTCGAGCGGCGCGAGCAGGTGATCCTGGGCACCGAATACGCAGGCGAGATGAAGAAGGGCGTGTTCACGATCATGCACTGGCTGCTTCCGGGCCGCGGCGTGCTCTCGATGCACTGCTCCGCCAACGAGGGGCCGGCGGGAGACGTCGCCCTCTTCTTCGGGCTCTCCGGCACCGGCAAGACGACGCTCTCCGCCGACCCGGCCCGCCGGCTGATCGGCGACGACGAGCACGGCTGGAGCGACCACGGTGTCTTCAACATTGAAGGGGGCTGCTATGCGAAGTGCATCCACCTCTCGGCCGAGAAGGAGCCGGAGATCTACAAGGCGATCCGCTTCGGCACCGTGCTCGAGAACGTCGTCTACGACGAGGACACCCGCGCCGTCGATTTCCAGTCGAGCGCGATCACGGAAAACACCCGCGCCGCCTACCCGATCGAATATATCGACAATGCGAAGGTGCCCTGCACGGCTGGCCATCCGCGCAACGTCATCTTCCTCACCTGCGACGCCTCGGGCGTGCTGCCGCCGGTGAGCCGCCTCTCGCGGGAGCAGGCGATGTATCACTTCCTCTCGGGCTACACCGCCCGCGTGGCCGGCACCGAAATGGGCATTGCCGAGCCGCAGATCGCCTTCTCCGCCTGCTTCAGCGCCGCGTTTCTCGTGCGCCACCCGACGGTCTACGCACGGATGCTCGCCGAGCGGCTCGAACGGCATGCAGCCCGCGCCTGGCTCGTGAACACGGGATGGATCGGCGGCGCCTACGGGCACGGCCGGCGGATCGACCTCGCCGTCACGCGCCGGATCATCGACGCCATCCACTCAGGCTCGCTCGACGCTGCCCCCGTCGAACGCGACCCCATCTTCGGGCTCGACGCCGTGACGAGCGTGCCGGGCGTCGATCGGCGCGTGCTCGTGCCACAGTCTGCCTGGCCGAAGGAGTCTGCCTGGAAGGACGCGGCCTGTGGACTGGCAGCGAAGTTTCGCGAGAACTTTCAGACCTACGCTGACGAAGCCGGCCCTGACATCCTCGCCGCGGGGCCGGTGGGGTAGAACGCCGGCCGCCCCCCCGGCGGCATTCAGCCTCGAGGAGCGCGCCACGAGCCATGTTTTGACGGCCGGCCCGCGGCGCTCTACGATCAGAAAACTTGTTCGGCCCCACGCCTGCACGGAGTCCACGCAGATGACCATTGCGAAAGTGCTCTTCGTTTGTGCCTTCTGTTTCGTGGCCAGTGTCTTCGGCATGCGTGCCGCCCGCGCGGAGCAGGCTTCGCCGCTCTCCGGTGAGGTGAAGAAGATCGACGGCTCGGCGGTCGATCTGTCGAAATACAAGGGCAAGGTCGTCCTGATCGTGAACGTCGCCAGCCGCTGCGGCTATACGCCGCAATATGCAGGGCTGCAGAAGTTGCACGACACCTACAAGGACAAGGGCCTCGTCGTGCTCGGCTTTCCCGCCAACGAGTTTGGCGCCCAGGAGCCGGGGAGCGATGCCGAGATCGCCTCCTTCTGCTCGTCGAAGTATGGCGTGACGTTCGACATGTTTTCCAAGATCGTCGTGAAGGGCCCCAACAAGGCGCCGCTCTACAAGGCGCTCACCGAGGGCGCGACGCCCCCCGGCGAGGTGTCGTGGAACTTCGAGAAGTTCCTCATCGGCCGCGATGGAAAGATCGTGGGCCGCTACAAGTCGGCCGTGTCGCCCGATGACGCGAAACTCACCGGTGCGATCGAGGCGGAGCTTGGCAAGGCCGGCTGAACCGCCGTCAGGCCGCGCGGGAGTCGCCAGTGAATGCGTGGCGGTTTGTGGTCGCCGATCGTGACGCACCCTCTGATCCGTTGATCGTGCGCCGAATGACCCACGTGGGTCGGCCCTGCGCCTCGCGGTAGGTGCGAACGACGTATTCGCCCACGATGGCGACGGCCATCGTCTGGGCGGCGCCGACGAGCGTGGCCACGGCGATGATCGCCGCCAGCGACACGCTCCGCTCGGCTGACTGGTCCGGCCAGGCCGCGACGAGCGTCGCCAGCACGCCGATCGCTGCGAGCGCGAGACTGCAGAGCCAGGTGAGCCGCACCGGCACGTCGGAGGAGATCATCACCGCATCGAGGGCCAGCTTCACAAGCCGGCGTGCGGAATACTTCGTCTCGCCGGCGAGTCGGGCCTGGCGGTCGTACCACACCGGTTCGTGGCGGAAGCCGGCCCACGGCACGAGGCTTCTGAGATAGCGGCGCTTTTCGGGCAGCCGGCAGACGGCATCGACGACGGCGCGGTCGAGGAGCTTGAAGTCGCCGGTGTCGATGGGCACCTTGTAGGGCATCAGGCTCGCGAAGAAGCGGTGGAAGAGGCTGGCCGTGACGAGCTTGAACGCCGTCTCTCCCTCCCGGGACCGACGGCGGCCGTAGGCGACATCGACGCCCTCGCGCCAGCGGCAGACCATGTCGGGGATCACCTCGGGCGGATCCTGGAGGTCGGCATCGATGATCACGACCGCGTCGCCGCGGGCGTGCGCGAGGCCGGCCGACATCGCCGCCTGCTGGCCGAAGTTGCGGGAGAGCTCGAGCACCTGCGCCCGCTCGTCGCGGGCCGCGATGGCCTCGAGCCGGCGAAGTGTGCCGTCGCGGCTGCCGTCGTCGATGTAGACGATCTCGAAGTCCATCCCGGTGGCGGGCAGCGCGGCGACCAGCCGCGCATGGGTGGACTCGATCACGGCCTCTTCGTTGTGGCAGGGAACGACGATCGAGAGCAGCCCGCGGGCGGCCCGCGGCGCAGCCGGCTCGTGGTGCTGGCGGGACGGGTGGCTCATCGCGTGGTCCTCTCGGCAGCGGCGGTGCGAGCCTCGCCGGACTTCTTCGTGCCGACGAGCAGGAAATCATGCTTCTGGAAGAGCGGCCGGCCGCGGCCGACGATGCCACAGCCTTCAGGCAGACGGGCCGCGAGCTCGTCGAAGCGATGCTCGGGCACGATCACCACGGCGTCGTGGCCGGAGGCGAGAAATTCGGCGGCTGCTTCGGCCTGGCCCGGCCGCCATTCGGCGACGAGTCCGTGGGCGTAGAAGACGATGTTCGGCGTGTTTTGCGTAAACGTGCCGAGCCGCGCCTGGCCGCCGGCGTGTGTGTGGGCCTCGCGCACGAGGTGCGGCAGGGCGTTGGCTCTTGCCATCCAGGCTCCGGCGGGGCCGACGGCCAGCGCCGTGTAGACCAGGCCCGTGATCGTGAAGGCCCGCAGCGATTCGAGCGGCCCGCGCCGCGCCAGCCAGAGGCAGGCGATCGCGCCGGCAATTGGTATGAGGCCGACGATGGCGGCCGGCTCGGCGCCGGTGAGCCCGTAGAACGAGGCGACGATCACGACCGCCGCGGTGGCGATGCCGCCGAAGGCCAGCCAGCCGAGGCCGGAGGCCATCCAGCCGGGGTGCGGCCAGCGGCCGGCACTGGCCGCTTCGACGCCGAGCACCGCCACGAGCAAGGCCGCCGCCGGATAGGCCGGCATGATGTAGTTGGGCAGCTTCGTGGCGGCGGCGGAGAAGCCACCGATCCACACAGCCATCCAGAAGAGCGCGAGCGCCAGCGGCCGCGCAACGGCCGGCAGATCGACCCGCTTCCAGAGCCGCCAGCAGGCGACGACGATGGCCAGCGGCAGAAAGCACGACCAGGGGAAGAAGCCGACGAGCATGCCAAGCGGATGATAGAGCACGCTGCCGCCATGCTTTTCCATCGGCGCGGCGAATCGGCCCACGTTGTGCACGAAAAAGAAGCCGGCCGGCCAGGCACCGGCGGTCCGCATGCCGACGGTGACATACCACGGTGCTGCGACGGCGAGCATCGCCGCGGTGATCGTGAAGAGCCGCGTGAGGCGGAGCGTGGCAAACGCGGCGGGCACCGCCGCGGCGGCGAGGCGGCCGGCGGTGACCGTGCCAGTGCCCTCGAGCCGCTGGCCGACTGCGAGCCACCAGACCCACGGCAGCGCCACGGCGAGCGGACCCACGTACCCGATCGGCCCCTTGCAGAGCACGGCCAGTCCCAGCAGGGCGCCGACGACCGCCGCCCGTGCGACGGAGAGCCGGCCGGCCGGTGCGGCGCCGGTGGAACGGTCGGGCAGGAAGGCTTCGGCGACGAGCAGCGTGGCCCATGCGGTGAGGGCCGTGAGGATCGAGTCGGGCGTGGCGGCATGCGATTCGATCGCGACGAGCAGGCAGCCCACGTAGGCGAGCCCGGCGACGACTCCGGTCGTCACGCTGAACCAGCGGGTGCCGGCCCGCAAGAGCGCGAGGGCCGTGGCCACGGTCGCCAGCGCCGCCGGGAGCCGGGCGGCGATCTCCGATGTGCCGAAGAGGGCGAAGCAGACCGCCATGCACCAGTGCATGAGCACCGGCTTGTCGACCGCGAGCGTGCCGTTGTACATCGGCACGACCCAGTCGCCGGTGTCGAGCATCGTCTGGGCGATGGCCGCGAACCGCGGTTCGTCCTCATCCCAGAACGGCGTCGCCGAGAAGCCCACCGCGAGGCAGACGATAGAGGCGACGAGCACGGTGGCGATTGGATGGCGGAAGGACATGCGTATGGTTCCGTGGGAGTCGTGGCGGGACATGAATCACCGGGATATGGGTCACTGGTGGAGTGCGAGGGGCATTTCCGACTGCATCGCACCGACGACGACGTACTCGTGTGAGGAAAGCGTCGGGATGCGGGCGATGACGCCGCAGTGTGGCGGGATCGCGTCGGCCACCCGCTCGAGATGGCGGCTGTCGATTACGACGCGGGCGTGGGAGTGGCTCGCGAGATGGCTCGCGACGTCGTCTGACGTGTCGAGCTTGGCGACGGTGGTCCGCGCGTAGAACACGACGCTCGGCGGGACGTTCCAGAAGCAGGCCCAGCGGGCGGGAGCATCGGCGGCGATGCGTGTGATGCGCTCGCGCATTCCCTGTGCGGCGCTGAAGCGTTCGGCGGCCACGCCGGCGAGCAGGCTCACGAGCAGGCATGACGCGACGGCCACCACGCGGAGCGCGCGGCTGCGATCGCCCGCGGCATCGTGCCACCAGGCCACTGCCGCGGCGGCGATCGGCACGAGCCCGATCAGCCCCAGCCATTCATTGCCCGGCGCGATGAGCGCCGCGGCGACGGGCAAACCCACGGTGAGCGCGAGGCCCGCGACCGCGAGCGAGCTCCAGGCCACCTGCATCACGAGGCCGATGGCACGGGCGGGATCGCGGCACCAGCGCACGCAATCGACGCGGCCGCGAAGCCAGTCGTGGAAAAAGAGTCCGGTGAGCAGGGCGAGCGCCGGATAGGCGGGCCAGACGTAGCCCGGCAGCTTGGTGCCCGAGCAAGAGAAGCAGCCGACCCACGCGCCCGCCCAGCAAGCGAGCAATTTCACGGCGTCGCGGCGGTCATCGGCGGCTGGTGCGGCGAGGATCGCGCACGCATGTGCCAGCATTGCGAGAAGCACGATCGACCAGGGAAAGAGTCCCACGGCGATCACGACCGGGTAGTAGAGCAGCGAGCCGGAGTGCCCTTCCATCGGCGCGGCGAACCGGCCCAGGTTGTGCACGAGCAGGAAGCCCCGCAGCCATTCGCCATCGGTCCGCCAGGTGACCCATGCATACCACGGGCAGGCGACGGCCGCGGCCGCGAGCAGCATGAGCGGCAGCCGCAGGCCCGCGAGAGGGGCGGACCAGCGGCGCGGATGCACGCCACCGACCTGCCAGCAGACAAACCCCGTGAAGGCGGCGAGCGGCAGCACGATGCCGACGGGGCCCTTGGCAAGCACCGCGGCGCCGCAGGCAGCGCCGATCGCGACGGCGTCGAGCCGCCCAAGTCCCGCTGCGCCGCTCGCCTGCCGATCGCATCGCCAGGCCCGCACGAAGAGCAGCAGTGCGAGCGTCGTGCAGAAGAGCAGCGGAGCATCGGGGGTGGCGGCGCGTCCTCCCACGGCGGTCCAAATGCAGCTCGCCATCGCCAGGCCGCCGAGCAGGCCGGCCGCTGGACCGAGGAGCAGGCAGCCGATCTGCCAGGTGAAGAGGCAGGTGCCGACCGTTGCGATTGCCGAGCCGATCCGGGCGCCGGTCTCGTTGCGGCCGCAGAGTGTGTAGCCGGCGATCTGGAGCCAGTTGACCAGCGGCGGCTTTTCGACCCGCAGCCGTCCGTTGAACGTCGGCACCACCCAGTCGTCGGCATCGAGCATCGCCAACGAGCAGGCGGCGTTCTTCGGCTCGTCGTCATCCCAGAGCGCCGGTCCGCCCAAATTCGCGCCGAGCACGATCGCGGCTACGGAGGCGACGAGAAGGGCGTGGAGTCGGGGATGGACCACGGGCGGAGGCCTTCCGAGGGAGCCGGCCACCGGCCACGGAGGGCCCGGCGATCCCGGCAGGGAAACGGGGCGGGAGGGTAGGGGGCGCGGTGTCGGGGGTCAAGCCGTCCAACTCGTTGTTTTGCACGGGTTTTAGCCCGGTTGACCGCCACCGCTGGACGGGTATGTTCAAACGTTTCCTGCGGTCGAAAATCAGGTCTTTGAGCCGGGAGAGTGCCCTTTGGCAGACGACGATATTCAAGGAGGAGAAGCCGCGCCCCCCGAGGGTGACGGCGGACTCAGGGACATCTCAGGCGGGCGGCTCATCGAGCTGCCCATCGAGCAGGAACTCAAAGACAGCTACCTGACCTACGCGATGAGCGTGATCGTCAGCCGGGCACTGCCCGACGTCCGCGACGGCCTCAAGCCGTCGCAGCGGCGCATCCTCGTCGCGATGAACGACTTGAACCTCTCCCCCGGTGCGGCCCGGGTGAAGTGCGCCAAGATCTCCGGCGACACCAGCGGCAATTACCACCCGCACGGCGAGAGCGTGATCTATCCCACGCTCGTCCGCATGGCCCAGGAATGGAACATGCGGCATGTGCTGGTCGACAAGCAGGGCAACTTCGGCTCGATCGCCGGCCTTCCCGCGGCCGCCATGCGATACACCGAGGCCCGGCTTTCGCCGATCGCGTCGATGATGCTCGACGACCTCGAGCTCGACACCGTCGATTACGTGCCGACCTACGACGAGCGCAACACGGAGCCGGTGGTGCTGCCGAGCCGATTCCCCAACCTCGTCGTCAATGGCGCGGGGGGCATCGCCGTCGGCATGGCGACGAGCATCCCGCCCCACAATCTGGGCGAGGTCTGCCGGGCGCTCGTGGCCCTGATCGACAACCCGTCGATCTCGATGGCCGAACTGCTCGAGATCGTTCCCGGCCCCGATTTTCCGACCGGCGGCATCGTCATGGGCCGCGAGGCGCTGATGCGCGGCTACCTCACCGGCCGCAGCACGATCACGTTGCGGGCGCGGGCCCACGTCGAGGAATTCGGCAAGAACCGCCAGCGGATCGTCGTCACCGAGGTGCCGTATCAGCAGTCCCGCGACTCGATCGAGGAGAAGATCGCCGACCTCGTCAACGAAGACCGGATCAAGGGCATCTCTGCGATCCGCAACGAGAGCGACCTGAAGGAACCGGTCCGCCTGATCCTCGAGCTCAAGCGCGACGCCGATCCGGACGTGGTGCTCAACCAGCTCTACCAATTCTCGCCGCTGCAGACGACCTTCTCGCTGATTTTCCTGGCGCTCGTCGATGGCAAGCCGCGGATCCTCTCCTTCAAGAACATGCTGGAGGAATTCCTCCGGCACCGCACGGCGGTGCTCCGCCGGCGGACGCAGCACCTCCTGCAGAAGGCCCGCAACCGCAAGCACACGCTCGAAGGCTTGCTGGTGGCGCTCGCCAACATCGACGAGGTGATCAAGATCATCCGCAGTTCGAAATCGCAGGCGGAGGCGAAGGAGCGGCTGTGCGAGATCCAGACCCCCGCCGCACTCCTGGAGCGGGCGCTCGGCGCCGACGGCTTCGCGATCCTCCAGGAGGAGCGCGGCGCCGCCGAAACCTACGGCCTCTCGCCGGTGCAGGCCGATGCGATCCTGCGGCTCACGCTCGGGCAGCTCGTGAACCTCGAGCAGGAGAAGTTGACGGGCGAGCATCGCGAATTGCTCGCGAAGATCGGCGAGTTTCGCCGGATCCTCTCGAGCGAGGCGAATATCCGCGCGCTGATCCGCGAGGAATTGCTCGAGCTCGACGCCAAGCACGCCGATGAGCGGCGGACGGAGATCAGCGGCGAGGCCGCCGACATTCGCGACATGGCGGAATTGATCACCGAAGCGACCATGGTGGTCACGATCAGCCGCGCCGGCTACGTGAAGCGAACCCCGGCCGACACCTATCGGGCGCAGCGACGTGGGGGCAAAGGACTCAAGGGGGCGACGGCGGACGAAGAAGATCCGATCGAACACCTCTTCGTCGCCAGCACCCACGACTGGCTGCTCGTCTTCACGACACTCGGCAAGGTCTTCTCGATGCGGGTCTTCGAGCTGCCCGAGTTGGCCCGCGATGCCAAGGGGCGGGCGCTCGTGAATCTGCTCGAGTTCGAGGCGGGAGAAAAGGTGGCGGATTGCCGCGCGGTCTCGGGCTTCGAGGATCCGGATCAATATCTGATGCTCGCGACGCGGAGCGGCATGGTGAAGAAGACGGCGCTCGAGCAATACCGCCGCCGCCGCACGAAGGGCCTGATCGCCGTCAAACTCCGTGAAGGAGACGAGCTCGTCGATGCGGTCGTGACCAAGCCGGGCGACGAACTGGTGCTCGCGACCGGCAAGGGCATGGCGATCCGCTTCCCCGAATCCGACGTGCGGCCGATGGGCCGCGACACGAGCGGCGTGCGGGGGATCAAACTGGGCTCCGGCGACCGCCTCGTCGGCATGGTCGTCGCCGATCCCGATGCGACGCTGCTGACGGTTTGCGAGCAGGGCTACGGCAAACGCACCCCGTTTGGCCTGGGCACGCCGCTCACCGGCCCCGCGCCGGGTGAGGAGGCGGAGGCTGCGGAGGCCGAAACGCCAGAATCGGCGGAGGCCGGTGGCGAGGAGGGGGATGGCGAAGGCTCGAGCGGCATGCGGTATCGCACGCAGCATCGCGGTGGCAAGGGCATTCGCGACATCAAGACCACGGCCCGCAATGGACAAGTCGTCTCGATCGTGTCGGTGCACGACGAAGACCAGGTGCTCATGATGACGGCCCGCGGCAAGATCCAGCGGGTGAATGTGCGCGAAATCCGCCCCATGGGCCGAAACACGCAGGGCGTGCGGATCATGCGGCTCGACGAGAGCGACTCGCTCGCCGCCATGGTGACGGTGCCGCCGAGCGAGCAGGAAGAGGCCGACGCCACTCCCACCGAGTAGGGTAGGCTTCAGCCTGCCGCACATCCCGGAGTATTCTTTATCATGCGAATCGCCGTCGTCGGAACGGGATATGTCGGTCTCGTAACGGGCACGTGCTTTGCCGACAGCGGCAACACGGTCACCTGCCTCGACATCAACGCCGACAAGATCGCCCGGCTCAATCGTGGCGAGATCCCGATCTATGAGCCGGGCCTCGAGGAGATGGTGGAACGCAATGCCGCCGCCGGGCGGTTGCAATTCACCACCGATGCGCCGGCGGCCATCCGCGATGCGGAGGTCGTCTTCCTGGCGGTGGGCACACCGCCGGCGGCGGACGGCTCGGCCGACCTTTCAGCCCTCTGGAAGGTGGTCGACTCGATCGCTCCCCACCTCCATCCGCAGGCCGTGGTCGTGACGAAGAGCACCGTGCCGGTCGGCACCTGTGCGGGAATTGAAAATCGCCTGCTCGAGCGGACGGGCCGAGCCTGCCGCGTCGCGAGCAACCCCGAGTTTCTCAAGGAGGGGGCCGCGATCGAGGATTTCCAAAAGCCCGATCGGGTGGTGGTGGGGGCGCGGAGCCCGGAGGTGGTCGAGGTGCTGCGGAGCCTCTATCTCCCGTTTTTGCGGACGGAAAACCCGTTCCTCGCCATGTCGCCCGAAAGCTCCGAGATGACGAAGTATGTCGCCAACGCGCTCTTGGCGACGAAGATCAGTTTCATCAACGAGGTGGCCAACCTGTGCGAACGGATGGAGGCCGACATCGACGACGTGCGCCGCGGTATCGGCCACGACAGCCGGATCGGCTTTGCCTTTCTCTTTCCGGGCGTGGGCTATGGCGGCAGTTGTTTCCCGAAGGACGTGCAGGCGCTCGCCGCGATGGCCCGCGACAAGGGGGTCGTGCCGCGGGTGCTCGCCGCCGTGCATGAGACCAACCTCGCCCAGAAACACGTCCTCGGCGAGAAGATCGCCGCCCATTTCGGTGGCGATCTTCGCGGCCGGAAGATCGCCGTCTGGGGGCTCGCCTTCAAGCCGCGGACCGACGATATCCGCGACGCCCCCGCGATCGACCTCATCGAGCGGCTCTTGGCCGGCGGCGCGAGTGTGACCGTCTTCGATCCGGAGGCCATGGAGAACGTGCGGGCCCACTATGGCGATCGGCTCACCTATGCGGCGCGACCGATGGACGCCCTCGACGCCGCCGACTGCCTGGCGATCGTCACCGAGTGGGGGGATTTCCGGAGGCCCGACTTCGACGAGATCGCCCGCCGGATGAAGTCGCGGACAATCTTCGACGGCCGCAACCTCTACGTTCCCTCCGAGATGCGGGCCCGGGGCTTCACCTATCACTCGATCGGCAAAATGCCCGTCGTCGTCGGCTGATGCGGCCGCCCTTGCCGCTGGCAGATTTCCGTCAGCGGCCTGAATGGCGATCGGCTGCGGGGAATCGCCACGGAGGTTTGACAGCCCAATTTCCGCGGGCTTAGCATTCGCACTCCCGCGGGGCTTCTTTGGGAGGCTCCGCTTCTCCGCTCACCCCATGCCGGAGTCCCTGAATCGTGAAGATCGCCCGTATCGCCGCTGTCGTTTTTGCAGCCCTTTTCATTCTCGCCGCGAGCACCGCGTGGGCAGCCGAAGAAGCCGCCGCCCCTGAGGCGGCCTGGTTCCTCGGTGCCTACGGTTTCTGGTGGCTCGTGGGGCTGGGCGGCTCGGTGCTTGCGCTGGTGCAGGCCTGGCAGTTCTTCAAGTGGATGGAAGCGCAGCCGGCAGGCTCGCAGAAGATGATCGACATTGCCGGCTACGTGCGGACCGGCGCCGACGCCTACCTCAAACAGCAATACAAGGTGGTGGCCGGGTTTTTTCTCGTCATCTTCCTCCTGCTCTTGATCCTCTCGTTCGCGCTGAAGGTGCAGAGCCCGTGGGTGCCGTTCGCGTTTCTCTCGGGCGGCCTCTTCTCGGGTCTCGCCGGCTGGTTCGGCATGAAGACTGCGACGCTGGCGAGCAACCGCACGGCCGCGGGCGCGGAGCGGTCGCTCAACGAGGGGCTGCAGGTGGCCTTCCGCTCGGGCGCCGTCATGGGCCTCACGGTCGTGGGGCTCGGCCTGCTCGACATCATGCTCTGGTTCGCGATCCTCTATTGGCTCGTGCCGATGTTCGGCTTCAAGCCGCTCTCCCTCGAGGAGATCACGGTGACGATGCTCTGCTTCGGCATGGGCGCGAGCTCCCAGGCCCTCTTCGCCCGCGTGGGCGGCGGCATCTTCACGAAGGCGGCCGACGTCGGCGCCGACCTCGTCGGCAAGGTCGAGCACGGCATCCCCGAGGACGACGCCCGCAATCCCGCCACGATCGCCGACAACGTGGGCGACAACGTCGGCGACGTGGCCGGCATGGGCGCCGACCTCTACGAGAGCTACTGCGGCAGCATCCTCGCCACGGCGGCCCTCGGTGTGGCCGCCTTCCCGGGCGATTACCGCATGCAGATGGCAGCGCTGTTCCTGCCAATGGCGATCGCTGCGGTGGGCACGCTGCTCTCGATCTGGGGCATCTGGCAGGTGCGCACCAAGGAAGACTCCTCGCAGAAGGCGCTGCTGGCCGCACTGGGCGCCGGGATCAATTTCTCGACGCTCGCCATCATCGGCGCGACCTTCGTGGTCACGTTTCTCCTGATGGGCTGGAGCCACCTCGGCGTCGCGATCTCGGTCATCGTCGGCCTCGTGGCCGGCTGGCTCATCGGCAAGTGGACGGAATACTCCACGAGCAACGAGTATGAACCGACCAAACTGCTCGCCGACCAGGCGCTCACCGGCCCGGCCACGATCATCATTGGCGGCATCGCCGAGGGCATGCTCTCGACGTGGGCTCCGGTGCTGATCACCGGCGTCGCCACGCTGCTCTCGTTCGGCTTCGCGAACCGCTTCGACTTCTCCGATCCCAACGCCTTCGCGCTCGGCCTCTATGGCGTGGGCATCGCCGCCGTGGGCATGCTCTCGACGCTCGGCATCACGCTGGCCACCGACGCGTATGGCCCGATCGCCGACAACGCCGGCGGCAACGCGCAGATGGCCGGCCTTGCCGAGGTGGTCCGTGAGCGGACCGACGCCCTCGACGCGCTCGGCAACACCACGGCCGCAACCGGCAAGGGCTTCGCGATCGGCTCGGCCGCCCTGACGGCCCTCGCCCTGCTCGCCGCCTACATCGAGGAAGTTCGAATCGGCTTCGATCGCTGGGGCCAGGCGGTTGCCGAGAACATCGAGGGCACGCCGGACCAATACCTCAACGTGGGCGGCAAGCGGACTCAGCTCACGGCCGGCCAGTGGGTCAAGCTTGCCAACGGCGTCGCCGTGCAACTCGGCACCGAGCCGGAGAAGAACATCACCTGGATGGTGCTCGACAAGAAGGCGATCCCCGACTTTGCGACGCTCGGCAGCCGCATGCTCGTGGAGAATGCCCCCGCCGGCGCCGCGCTCGAAGAGCTCGAGAGCGCCGGCCGGATCGTGGCGGTGAAGCGGGCCCGGATGGCCGACTATATGCGGCATTACGACGTGACGCTCATGAACCCGAAGGTGCTCGTGGGCCTCTTCATCGGCGCGATGAGCACGTTCGTGTTCTGTGCCCTGACGATGAAGGCCGTGGGCCGGGCTGCGAAGGGCATGGTGGAGGAGGTCCGCCGGCAGTTCCGCGAGAAGCCGGGCATCATGCAGGGCACCGAGATGCCCGATTACGCCGCTCCGGTCGAGATCAGCACCAAGGCGGCCCAGAAGGAGATGATCCTGCCCTCGACGCTCGCGCTCCTGGTGCCGATCGCCGTTGGGCTCCTGCTCGGCGTCGGCGGCGTGATGGGGCTGCTCGTGGGCGGCCTGACCACCGGTTTCTGCGTGGCCGTCTTCATGGCCAACGCGGGCGGCGCCTGGGACAACGCCAAGAAGCACATCGAGAGCGGCGTGCACGGCGGCAAGGGCACCGAAGCCCACAAGGCTGCCGTCGTGGGCGACACCGTGGGCGATCCCTTCAAGGACACGAGCGGCCCGAGTCTCAACATCCTCGTGAAGCTCATGAGCATGGTGAGCGTGGTGGTCGCCGGCCTGATCGTCCGCTACTCGCTCGAGGCACTGGGGATCTTCTGAGGCAGGTTTGAAACTACGTCAGTTGACGTAAACCGCCAATTTGGGGGCACGTGCTCGCCGCCGGCGGATGTGACCCCTTCGGGGCACCTTCGGTGTGACGTCGCATGCTCAACTGATATCGTGCGCCAACTCTGGCAGTCAAAATTCACCAGCGGCTGCGCGCGACCCCCAAACCGGCTCCCCCTCCCCTTCTGCCAATACGCCGTGAGGGGCTACCCAGTGCCCTGAGAGCCGGCGTTGGCCGGGCACCGATCCGCTTTAGCGGATTGGTCGGCGAAGGCAAGGATGCCGAGAGCGCAGCCGCCATCGAGCGAGCGCAGGGCAGGGATGCCCGAAGCGAGCGTCCGGCGACGGGGCATGGGCAGCCCCGAACCCATGCCAGTTGACGTTAACCGCAGTCGGCTCCTCTTGCGGTGAGGACCGGGGGCATGGGGCGGTGTCCGCCGTTGTCCTGTAGTCTGGTCGCATGCAGCACGAATTTTCTTTCATGCTCGACGCGACCGATGGCGCGGCCCGCGCGGGCGCGCTCGCGACGTGGCATGGCAGTGTGCCGACGCCGCTCTTCATGCCGGTGGCCACGCTCGCGACCGTGAAGGGGGTCGATATCGGCCGGGTCGCGGAGACGGGCGCCGGCATGGTGCTCGCCAATACGTATCACCTCCACCTGCGGCCCGGTGAAGAGATCGTGGAGCAGGGGGGTGGCGTGGCGAAGTTCATGGGCTGGAGCGGACCCACGCTCACCGACTCGGGCGGCTTCCAGGTCTTCAGTCTCGCGAAGCAGGTGAAGGTGACGGAGGAGGGGGCGTTTTTCCGGTCGCATCTCGACGGCTCGCCGGTGAACCTCACTCCCGAGATGGCGGTGAAGATCCAGGAGCGGCTCGGGGCCGACGTCGCCATGCAGCTCGACGAGGTGGTCGCCCTACCGGCCGACCGCGAGCGCGTCGAGGGGGCGATGCGGCGGTCGCTGCGGTGGGCGGAGCGGTGCCTCGCGGCCCGCAGTCGGCGAGATCAGGCGATGTTTGGGATCGTGCAGGGCGGTCTTGATCCCGACCTTCGCCAGGAGAGCGCCGAGTCGCTCAGGCGGCTGCCCTTCGAGGGCTACGCCGTCGGTGGGCTCTCCGTAGGAGAGGGGCCGGAGGCGATGGTGGCCGCGCTTCGCGCCACGGTGCCGCACCTGCCGGCCGACAAGCCCCGCTACCTGATGGGCGTGGGGCAGCCGCAGGACATCGTCCAAGCCGTGGCGGCCGGCATCGACATGTTTGACTGCGTGCTCCCGACGCGGTGCGGCCGCAACTCGCTCGTCTACACGTTCGCCGGGCAGGTGCGGCTCCGCAATGCCGTTCATGCAACGGATCAGCGGCCGCTCGAGGAGGGCTGCCCCTGCCTCGCCTGCCGTCATAGCCGCAGTTACATCCGCCACCTCTTCCTCGCGGGGGAGATGCTCGGCCCGATCTTGGCCTCCATCCACAACCTCACCTTCTACCAGCGGCTCGTTGCCAGGCTGCGGGAAGCGATTGTGGCGGGCAGGTTCGCGGCGGAGTCGCGAGACCTCGTCGCGCGGTTTGCCACCGTGGCCGAGTGAGGCCGCGACGGCCCTCGCAGGGCTTGGGCTTGTCGGTCGCGCGCGATCGCCACTACATTTGCGGGGCGCGAAGGCCCGATTTTCACTTCCTCATACCGCCATGCAGCAACCTCCCGGCAATCTCGAGCTCCTGCTTTCCTACCTGCCGTTCGTGCTGGTCGTCTTCGCCGCATGGATGCTGCTCTACAAGCCGGAGCGTGAGCGGATGCAGCGACACAAGGAGTTGCTGGCGGCGCTCAAGAAAAACGACCGCGTGCTGACCACGTCTGGGATCTACGGCACCGTGGCAAACGTCGATCGGGATGGCGACCGGGTGTCGCTGAAGATCGACGAGTCTGAAAACGTGAAGATCACGGTCACGCTCGCGAGCATCGCCAAGGTGCTTGGCGACCAGGCCACGACGCCCCCGTCCGGCGCCTGACCGGCCGCCTTGCATACGAGAGAACACGTACACGAGAGATCAAGCATGGATACCGCTTCCTTCGTTCCCGTCCTTCTCGCCCAGGCTGCCGAGGTCGCCACTGCCGCGGCCACCGCGACCGCGCCGGCCGCCGCGACCGCCGCCGGGCTGCCCTGGTGGCGCGAGGGCTGGTTTCTCTGGGTGCTCACGCTCCTCACGATCGCCCTGCCCACGCTCGTTGCCTGGCTGCTTGCCAAGACGCTGCGGGCCTCCGACATGTGGGCCCGCATCGCCGCGGTGCTCGTGGCGCTCACCGCCGGCGGCGTGATCACCGCGCTCGGCTGGCCGCCGAAGCTCGGCATCGACCTCAAGGGGGGCGTGATCCTCGTCTACGAGATCGACGCCAAGAAGCAGGCAGACAAGGCCGTCGAGGCAGGCGCGGGCGAGGCCGCGCCGGTCGACATGGAGAAGCTCGTCGCCGCGGTGGCCCGCCGCGTGAATCCCGGCGGCCAGAAAGAGGTGACGGTGCGGCGCTACGGCCTCGACCAGCTCGAGGTGATCGTGCCGGACGTCGATCAATCGGAGGTCGATCTCATCAAGCGGATCGTCTCGAGTGCCGGCGTGCTCGAATTCCGGATCACGGCGAACCCCGAGGATCCGCGGCACAAGCGGGTGGTGGAGCTCGGCGGCCGCACCGCCGGCACGACCGTGATGGACGGCGGCACGCCCGTGGGCCGTTGGGTGCAGCTCGACACGGCCAAGATGAATCCCGCCGAGGACCGCGGCCTCGTGACGCGGATGATGCCCGACGGCCGCGTCGAGGTGCTCGTCGTGCTCGACCGCTTCAACGTCACGGGCGGCTACCTCTCACGGGCGGCGTCCAGCTACGACCAGAACCTGCAGCCCTGCGTGAACTTCTCGTTCAACTCGGCCGGCGCCGCGCTCTTCGGCACGCTCACCGGGCAAAACCTTCCCGATCCTGCCAACCGTCTCGAGAGCCGGCTCGGCATCGTCCTCGACGACACGCTCCTCTCGGCGCCGACCATCCGCAGCGCCATCTCGGGAGACGGCCAGATCACGGGCAGTTTCAAGCAGGCCGACGTCGATTTCCTCGTCGGCGTGCTCAATGCGGGCAGCCTGCCGGCCGCCCTGCATAGCGAACCGATCAGCGAGCAGAAGATCAGCCCGCAGTTGGGCGCCGACACGATCCGCTCCGGCGCCCGGGCGATGCTCCTGGCGACGATCGTGGTGCTCACGTTCATGCTCGCCTACTACCGCTTCTCGGGGCTCGTGGCTGACCTCGCGGTGCTCCTCAACATCGTGCTCGTCGTGGCCCTCATGATCTCGGTCAAGGCCGCGTTCACGCTCGCCGGTCTTGCCGGCCTGGTGCTCTCCGTCGGCATGGCGGTGGACGCCAACGTGCTGATCTACGAGCGGATGCGCGAGGAGATTGACCGCGGCGCCGGCCTTCGCATGGCGATCCGCAACGGATTTCAGCGGGCCTTTTCCACGATCGTCGACTCGAACCTCACGACGCTGATCACGGGCATCGTGCTCTTCGCGATCGGCACCGACCAGCTCAAGGGGTTCGCCGTGACGCTGATCCTCGGCCTCACGCTCAATCTCTTCACGGCCGTCTTCTGCTCCCGCGTGCTCTTCGATCTTGCCGAACGGAATCGGTGGATCACGTCACTCAACATGGGGCGGCTCTTCGGCCAGACCGACTTCAAGTTCGTCGCCTGGCTCTGGCCGGCGATCATCGGCTCCACGCTTTTCATCCTGGCCGGCCTGGCGGCGGCCTGGCAGCGCGGCCAGGGCCTCTTCGACATCGATTTTACCGGCGGCACGAGCGTGCAGGTGGCCTTCAAGCCCGACAAGGCGCTCGACATCGCCGACGTCCGCAAGGCGGTGGCCGCGCTCCCCGACGCTGCCGTCAGCGCCGTGACCTCCACCGAGGGGCCGGCCAATCTGCGGTACAAGATCGACACGTCGCTCCGCAATGACGACGAGGTCGAAAAGGCACTCCAGGAGGCGTTTCCGGGGCGGCTGGCCACCTATTCGATGGGCTTCGGCGAGATCTCGACCATGAAGGCCCCGGAAAAGGAGACGGGGGAGAAGAAGGAAGGCGAGGGCGACAAGGATGCCGTGCAGGCGTTGGGCACCGTGGCGCCGCTCGATTTCCCCGAAAAGATCAACCTCGTCACGCTCCGCTCCACGATCAAGGAGGCGTTTGAGGCCGAGGGCGTCGGCGACGCGCCGTTCGAGCTCGAGGCAGAGGGTATGACGAGCCGTTCGCGCCCCTATCGCAACTGGGCGCTGGCGACGTCGCTCGAGCCCGATGTGGCCCGTCGCGTGCTCGAGCGGGTGGCGAAGAAGCTCAACGAGACCCCGGTCTATCTCTCGGCCAACACGATCGGTGGCAAGGTGGCCGGCAACACGAAGGTGACCGCGGTCTACGCCCTGCTCGCCAGCCTGCTGATGATCGTGCTCTATGTCTGGCTGCGGTTTCAAAACGTGGCCTTCGGCCTGGCGGCCGTCGTTGCCTTGATCCACGACGTGCTCGTCACGGTCGGCTGCCTGGCGTTGAGCAAGTTCGTGGCCCCGTTCATGGGCTGGGCGCTCGTGGACGACTTCAAGATCAGTCTCGACGTCGTGGCGGCGCTGTTGACCATCGTGGGCTTCTCGATCAACGACACGATCGTGATCTTCGACCGGCTTCGCGAACTCCGTGGCAAGGGACAATTCGTGACCGCCGGCATGATCGACAAGGCTGTGAATCAGACGTTGAGCCGGACGATCCTGACCTCGGGCACCGCGTTCCTGGCCACGCTGATCCTCTACGCGCTCGGCGGCCAGGGGATTCACGCCTTCGCCTTCGCGATGCTCGTGGGCATCATCACCGGCAGCTACAGCACGATCTTCATCGCCTCTCCGATCGTGCTCTGGCTGCAGAACCGATTTGGCGGCGCCCCCGCCACGGGGTCGGCGGCAGCCCGTCCGGCCTGACCGTCGACGCAGGCACGCACCTCTGGCGAGGCAAACCCTGCCGGCGGTGCGGGTCGTAGTGGTGCCATTGCCCTGCGGTGACGGCGGTGGACCGACGGGCTGCGGGTCCGCGGCCGGCAGCGTGGCGCATACTTCCCCCAGATAGGGAGCCAGTCAGGGAGGAAGTCGCATGTCGCAGCTCGAGCGGTCGATTCGGTTCATCGTGGGCCTGGCACTCGTGGTGACCGGCGTTTCGGTGGCCGCGCCGTTTGCGCTCGAACTGGCGGCGGCCAACGCACGCTCCCAGGCGGCCCCTCTGGCGGCCCCCGTGCCGGCGCCCCCAGCGGCGTTCGAGACGCCCCACATGCCCGCGGGCTACGCAACGCACGCGATTCCCGATCCGCGGCTCGGCGGCTGGGAACACCAGCCCGAGGTCGTCGCCGAGGTGCCGCCGTTGCCGGGCGGTGCTGCGCTGCCGACCGACGCCATGCTGCCGGCCGCCTACGCACCGCCACCGCCTCCGTCTCCACTGCCGCCGGTGGCGGCCGACATGTCGCGATCGACGCCGCAGGTTGCCTCGGCCTATCGCTCGACGCTCGACGTGCCCCCGCCGCCGCTGCTCGATGCCGATGCTCCGCCCCCGCTGGCCGTGGCCTGGTCGGCGAACGACGCCGCACGGCCCGGCCGGGTGGCGGTCGGTGTGTCGGCCTCCCAGGCGGTCGCCGCGTCTTCGACCTACGTCGTGCGCGACGGCGACGATCTCACCGGCATCGCCACGCGGATCTACGGCAACCCTGCCGCCGCCGACGTCATCTGGTCGGTCAATCGTGATCGGCTCACCGATCCGTCGCTCCTGCCGATCGGCATGGAGCTCAGGGTTCCGCCCGCCTGGAGCGTGCCGACGGCGCGCAGCTTGGCGGCGTCGGGGCCTCCGCTCATCGAGCCGGTGCGGCGGCCCGGCAGCGTGCGGGTGGGGCCGGGCGAGACGCTCGAGACGCTCGCGCAGCGGTTCTACGGCGATCGCACGATGGCGACGCGGCTGTGGGAGGCCAATCGCGACCGTCTCCGCAGCCCCGCGCTCGTCACGGCCGGCATGGAGTTGAGGCTGCCGTAACTCGAGGCTGCCTTCACTCGGTACGCGCCGGCTCAGGGACGGCAGAAGTCGGTCGCTTCGCGACTCCTTCGGATCCTCGCGGTGGCCGCGGCGGCCAAATGCTCGTCGAGCTTCCGCCGATCCCTGAGCCTCCCTGCTCTGGACTGCGTAGTCGCCGATGAGTGACGTAGGCGAAGGGATCGGCTGAAGCTCGACGAGCGTTAGGAACTTTCGACCTTCTGAGGAATGAAGCTCCGTAGGTCGTCAGCGGAGAAAGTTTCTTTGCGAGGAGACTTCTGCCGTCCCTTCGCCGGCGCGACACCAGCCAAGCCGAGCGCTAGCGTTTCTTGGGCTTGTCGAGGATCAGGGAAAGAAAAGTCTTCACCTTCTCGGCGGGGGCGGCCGATCGTTCGGCGGCGAGTTTGTCGCCCGAGAGGGTCGAATCGGCCTGCATGAAGAAGAGCGTGGCATCGGCGATTTTTTCGAGATCCTTCGCCGTGACAGGCTGCTGGCCGGCGCGCTGTTCAAACCATTCCTTGGGCCGCTGCTTCTTCATCTGTTCGACGAGTCGCGTGGCGTCGCGGTCGTCGCGGCCCGCGAGCACCATGATCGGCAGCTGCCGCTTCAGCACGTCGGTCGACATCGCGGGCGAAATCGAAAGGCCCTTCGTCGTCCAGACCGGGCTGATGAGGACGAGCCCGCGCACCTGCCGGCCCTGCGGGCCGCTCGCGATCGGCGGCCAGGCCCAGTCGGCCACCGTCCAGAGGGCCGCCAGCGTCGCGCCAACGCCGGAGCCGACGACACAGAGCCGGTCGATGTCGAGTTCACCGGCGTCTGACTTCTGCTTGATGAAGTTGCGCACCGCCTCGATGTCGCCGCGAACCAAGGATTGATCGCGGACGCGGCCTCCTGCGGCGGCGGCGATCAGTTCGAGGTCTGCCTTCTTGAACGTCTTGGCGTCGAGGGTGTCGTCCTTGCCGTTCGCCTCGAGGAGCGCGGTGCTCGCTCCGTGGCCGCGCAGGTCGGGGGCCACCACGGCGATGCCAAGTTTCTGGAGCGCGAGGGCGAGCGGCTCGACGGTCTTGTGCGACCCGTCGAGATCGTGCACCAGGATCACTGTCGCAGCCGGGGTCGAGTCTTCGGGAACGGCGTAATACCAGGCCGCGAGCCCCACGCCGTCGGAGGTCTCCAGTTCCAGTTCCTCGGGCTCTGCCGGCGATTCCTTCTCCGCCACATCGGTGTCGGCAGCGACCGGTGGGGCGCCGGTGAGACGTGAACTGGGAACCATCCCTGAGACGGCAGCGACCATCAGAAGGGGCAGGAATGCCGAAAACCGCGGGCAGAGAGCCATGGAAGCCTTTCCGGATGCGGGCAGCCGCTGAACGAGCGATCTACCAATGCTATGCGGGAACGTTTTGGCAGGTCAATTCTCCGAAACGGGTGATCCGGTCGATAGGGTAGACTCGGGGTGGTGGCACAACATGCCGGGTGCGATCGCCTGAGATCGAAGAGGCGTTTGCTCATGAAACTCCTGGAGACGGCACGACGGCAGTGGCAGGCCCGGATGGGGGAGGAAGAGACTCCCTTCGATGGCGACACGCCCGCCTGGGTGGTCAGCCTTCTCGTCCATGTGGCCGTGCTCTTGTCGCTGGCCCTGACGGGGCTCGCCGAACGGCCTGAGCCGGTTCGCAATTTCACCGTGATCGAGGCCCCGCCGGAGGTCGAGGAGGAGGTTGTCCTCGAGTCGCAAGAATTCGCCGTCTCGGAAGATCCTCGGGAGCAGATAGGCGCCGACAGCGAGCAGGGGGACGAAGCGGCGCAGGCCGTTGCACCGATATTCGCCCCCGTGTCGGTCGTGTCGGTGGAGGTGCAGGACGACCTCGTGAGCGACGTCACGCTTCCCCCGGTCGATGAAATCCCGACGGCGGAGGTGAGCGATGCTGCCGTGGTCAGAAAGGGCGCGAGGGGGGTCGGCGCGACCGGCGCCACCGGGGCGGTGGATCACCTGACGGCCGAGATCGAGGCCTCGCTCGCCCGTGGGCCGACCGTCGTCTGCTGGGTCTTCGACCGCTCCGTGAGCCTGTCGGCCCAGCGCAATCAGATTGCAGATCGCATGAGTCGGGTGTTCCATCAACTCGGTGCGATGCGTGCGGCGGCCAATCGCCCCGATCTCGAAAACATGGTGGTGGCATTCGGGGAGTCGGTCGGCCTCGTCACCAAGAATCCGACCGACGACGTCGACGAGGTCGTGAAGGCGATTCGCTCGATTTCCGTGGACGATTCGGGGGTCGAGATGACGTTTCTGGCGATCCGGAAGACGGCCGAGGTGGCGAAGAAGTTTCGCCAGGGGGCGGGCGGCCGCAACGTGATGATCGTCGTCTTCACCGACGAGGTGGGGAATGACGCCAGCACGGTGGACGAGACGGCGAAACTCTGCCGAAAACTCGGCTTCCCCGTGTATGTCGTCGGCGTGCCGGCGCCGTTCGGCATGGCCAAGGTTCAGATGAAATACGTCGAGTTCGACCCGATGTATTCGCAAGGCGAGCAATGGGTCGAGATCGAACAGGGCCCCGAAACGCTCTATCCAGAGGTCGTGCGGGTGCGATCCGGCCGGTTGGCCGACGACGCGATCGATTCGGGCTTCGGCCCCTACGCCCTCTCGAGGCTCTGCGCCGAGACCGGGGGGATCTATTTTCGCGTGCATGCCAACAGCGGCGCGCGGGGGCGGGTCACGAACGAGGACACGGCGCCGCTGTCATCGCGGCTGCGCTATTTCTTCGATCCCGAAGTGATGCGGCACTACCAGCCCGATTACGCCTCCCCGGAAAAGGTGGCCAAGGAAATCAACGCCAACCGCGCGAAGCGGGCGCTCTTCACGGCTGCGGGGATGTATGAGGTGCCGCAGATGGTGTTGCCGGAGACGACCTTTCCGCGAAAGAGCGACGGGGAATTTGTGGCCCTGCTCGGGGAGGCACAGAAGACAGCGGCCAGCCTGCAGCCGAAGATCGACACGCTCTACGAGACGCTCCGGGCGGGGCTGCCCGACCGGGAGCGGCTGCGTGAGAAACGCTGGCAGGCGGGCTACGACCTCGCGCTCGGTCGCGTGCTGGCCGCGAAGGTTCGCACCGATGCCTACAACAAGACGCTGGCGAAGGCCAAGTTTGGGATGAAATTCCAGAATCCCAAGAGCGACACCTGGGTGCTCGAGCCGAGCGACGATGTCGCCGTCGACGCGGCGCTCGGCAAGCTCGCCACGCAGGCCAACGAACTGCTCGAGGGCGTGTTGCGGCAGCACGCAGGCACGCCGTGGGCGTTGCTCGCCGCCGAAGAGTTGCGGATACCGCTCGGCTACCAATGGGTCGAGGCCACGACGGGCGTGAACGACCCACCGGCGATGAACCGCAATGGCAACAATAACATGCCGGCACCACCGCCGGATGACCAGAGGCGGATGCTCGCCCCGCCGAAACCAAGCCGTGATTTCAAGAAGCTGTGATCGGGGTTGCCCTCATCACGGCGGGCCGAGCACGAGCCGGCCGTCGATGACCCGCACGTGGATGCCGCCGGGATAGTCGGCCGCCGGCGGCCGGCCCGACAGCCCGTGTGCCACCAGGTCGGCCAGTCGCTCGTAGTGCCGCGCGGTCATGTCGCGACGCGGCCAGCCTTCGCGCCGCCACAGCGCCACGAAGACCTCGGCGAGCAGGTGTCGATCGAGGCCGACGAGGGGCGTCGCTTCGAGGGTCACGGTGCCGTCGGGCTGGCAGCGGGCGTGCCGCGACAGCAGGTGCTCCGCGGCGCTTGCAAGCGCACGGGCGGCACGCGACGCCTGCTCGCCGAGCCGCACGAGGGACTCCGTCGCCGCCGGATACGGCCCCGCCTCGGCCCGCGCGATGATCTCGTGCCGGAGGAAGTTTCGCGCGTAGCGGGTGTCGTCGTTCGTCTCGTCCTCGCACCAGGATTCACCGGTGCCGCGAAGGTAGCCACGCACCTGTTCCCGCGCGACGCCGAGCAGCGGCCGCAGCAAAGAGACGCCGTCGCAGAGCTCTCGCGCGGGCATCATCCCGGCAAGCCCCGCCAGCCCTGTGCCCCGCAGGGAGCGGTGCAGGATCGTCTCCGCCTGATCGTCGGCCGTGTGTGCCACGACGACATGCCGCGCTCCCGTTTCCCGCGCCACATCGGCGAGGAATTCATACCGCAACTGCCGCGCCTGAGCCTCGACGCCGTCGCCGGCGTTGTTCTCGCGCACCGGGAGCCGGCGCGTCGCGAACCGCAGACGGAGGCGGCCGGCCAGCGCCGCGACGAACAGGGCGTCGGTCGTGGCCGCTGCACGCAGATCGTGCTCCGCATGCGCGACGGTCAGGAGCGGCGAGCAACCCTGCGGGGCGACTTCGAGCAGCGCGAGCAACAGTGCGACGCTGTCGCCGCCGCCCGACACGCCCACCACGACGGGCGATTCCCAGAAGCCGTGCGCGGGCAGGGCCGCGGCGAGGCTCGCGAGAAATGCGTCGGCGATCGAAGCCCCGGGATTGACCATGCGACCATTCTGCCATACGCCTCCGAAGCCGCGTTTTTTCGCCCAAGAAGCGGCATTGAGCGGCCGTCCCCGGCCGGCTACCCTCCCGGCCCCGCACAACGGCGGAAACCGACGCCTCCGAAGGACTTTCGCATGCACTCCCGGCCAGCTCAACGCGCCATCGCTCTCGCAGTCCTGGCCGCGCTCGTCGCCGTGTCGAGCGGCTGCTCGACGCTGCTCACGGCCGCCTACATTCTCATGCCCGAGGATACCCCGGCGGAATTCAAGGGGCTCAAGGGGAAGCACGTGGCGGTGGTCTGCAAGCCGATCGTGGAGCTGGAGTTCAGCGACGCCGGCTCGGCCCGCGAGCTGGCATCGATCGTCGGGGCGCATCTGGCCCGCAACGTCCGCAAATCGCGGGTGATCGACCAGCAGGAGGTGGCGCGCTGGATCGACGAAAACGCCTGGATCGACCACGCCACCGTGGGCAAGGCGCTTGACGCCGACATGGTGGTGGGGATCGATCTCGAGGAGTTCCGGCTCCACGAGGGCTCGACGCTCTACCGCGGGCGCGCCACGGCGCACGTGCGTGTCTATGACGTGGCCGAAAAGAAGGTGGTGTTCGAAAAGCGATTCGACGACTTCGCATTCCCGGCCGACAGCGCGATTCCCACCACCGACCGCTCTGAATCCCAGTTCCGGGGCATGTTTCTCCAGATTCTCGGCGGCCGGATCGCCCGCACGTTCCACGCCTACGACAGCCGCACGACCTTCGCGGAAGAGTCGCTCACGTTTTAGCTAGGCTCGATGCGCCCAAACCGGCTTCGGGTGACCTGCACCCCGCTCTCCGGACGCTCGCTACGTACGACCAATCCGCTAACGCGGATCGGTGCCCGCATGCCCTCCGCTCGCTCGATGCTGACTGCGCTCTCGGCATCCTGCCTTCGCTTGTCAGCAACGCCGGCGAGCGGGGTGCGGGTCACCCGAAGCCTCCCGTATTTGGAGGTGCTCAGTGGCGGAGTCGTAGGCGCTCAGCAGTTTCGGCGGAGACGGTCGGTGGGCACGCGCAGAAGAAGGGAGTCGTTGAGGACTATTGGCTCCTGATCAAAACCCACGAGACTGAAACTCTCAACACGACCGGATTCGAGCATGCCTACCGACCGGCTCCGAATGCGGGTTTTTCACGTGCGCTGCATTATGGCCACGTGGCGGGCCATGGGAATCGCTAGGACGTCATCTCGACGCGCCGGTAGCCGCCGATGCTCGCGAAGTAGAGCAGGAAGCCCAGGTAGATCGCCGCCATGGTCGCCGGGATATAGGAATCGGCCTTGAGCGTGTCGCGGTCGCCCTGCTGGTCGGCCTCGATCGCGGCCTTCTGGTCGGCCGTCGCCTGTGGGCCGGCGTCGCGGGCCGCGGCCACCTTGCGGCCGTCGAGGCCCTGCACCTCCGTGCTTGGGATGTTCAGGAAACGGCTCGGGGTTTCCGCCTTGTATTCCTCGTAGATGGCGGGGTTGCGCTGCTTGAGCGCCTCGCCGGCGAAGCGGTCCTTGCAGTAGCCGAGCCCCGGGCCACCGAGCAGGCCCGCGGAGAGCATGCCGATGCCCCCCATGATCGACATCGCCACGGCGCCGGTCTGCGGGAAGCGGTCGCCCACCACGGCCAGCATCGTCGGCCAGAAGAAGGTCTTGCCGACGGCGTAGATGCCGAGCGCGGCCAGTGCGATGGGAAAGGTCGTCATGCCGCTGGCCAGCCGCAGGCCGATCCAGGCGAGCACCGCCGACACGAAGAGCAGGCCGATCGGGGAGAGCTTCAGGCGGGTCTCGATGAAGTGGGCGCAGAACCGCAGGGCGAACATGATCGCCGAGGTCCAGATGAACAGGGCCTTGCCCTGCTCGGATGAGAAGAGGTTGCCGGTGATGTTTTGGATCCAACTGTCGGTGCCGAGCTCCACGGCTCCGACGAGCGCGTGCGTCACGAAGAGGATGAAGAGCATCAGCGAGCCGATCGAGAACTTCGTCATCACCGCCACGGCCAGGAGCAGCAGACCGCCGAGCGCGTAGCCGGCCACCGCCGCCTGCTCGGGAATGAAGTTCCGCAGGATGTCGCCGAAGAACAGGGCCAGGAGATAGCAGGCCACCGCGGACCCGAGGATGCCCACGCTCCGGAACATGTCGACGAAACTCGCCCCCTTCGCGGCCGCCTCCGACTTCGGGAACTTCTGGCCGAGGAACATGAGGGCGTAGATGACCGTCGGAATCAGGTAGAGGGCCAGCTGATACTTCCAGTGGATGCCCATCCGGTCGTCGAGGATCCAGCCGAGCACGGTGCCGAGCACCATGCCGGCCGGCCAACTGGCGTGGAGGATGTTGAGATAGTGCGTGCGGTTGTTCGGGAAGACCGTCGCCACGAGCGGGTTTGCCACCGCCTCGAGCGTGCCATTGGCGAAGGCGAAGATGAACGAACCCCAGAAGAGAAACTGGTAGGCATTGCCGGCCGAGGAGGCGCTGAAGGTGACGAGCGCCGACAGGATGTGGCCAAGCAGGGCCAGGGCCACGAGCTTGCCGTAGCCGATCTTGTCGACGATCAGGCCGCCGAGAATGATGCCGAAGCAGAAGCCCGTCAGGCCGGCACCGGTGATCTGGCCGACCTGCAGGGCGGTGAAGTCGAATTCCTGCCGCCAGTTGTCGAGGATGCCGCCGCGGATCGCGAAGCCGACGCCCGCCGCAAGGATCGCCATGAACCCCGCCCAGAGCAGCCGCTGTGCATTCGGAACGGAACCGTTCGGGCCCTCTTCGTGGCGCAGCGCGTTCATGCGATCTCCAAGGCAAGGGAATGGGGACTGGGGCAGTCGGGAAAAGATCGGGACTATAGCAGGCCGCCGCGGGCTGCGGAAACAAGGGCCTTGCGGTCGCGGCGGAAGGCGGGGCGGCGCATCTTGACCCTCCCGCGGGCGGCGGCGTACTGTCCCGCCCCCCTGCGGAACCGCTGCGCGCCCACGCGCCCAACCAAAAGCACATGCATTCGCTCGCCGATACCCTCTGGACGCTCGTGCGCTGGACCGTGCCCGTCACGGTGGCGGCCGTCGTGGCGGCCGGTGCGATCGGGTCGAGCCGGGTGGGCGAAGAGATCAGGAGCCGCGTCGAAGCCCGGCTGGCGGAGGAGTTTCCCACGCTCACCGTGCAGGTGCAGGGCGCGAGCCTCGTGCAGGGGGAGGGAATCATCGTCCGCGGCGTGTCGCTGGTCGATCCGAAGATGCCGCAGCAATGGCGGCAACTCCTGTGGATCGATGAACTGCGGCTCGCCTGCACGACGAATCTCACCGAACTGGCGTCCGGCCCGCCGCGGATCACCGCGGTGCAGGTGCGCCGGCCCGTCGTGCACGCCGTGCGACACGCCGACGGCACGTGGAACCTCGCGCGGCTCTGGCGGCAGCGTACGGTCGGCGGCCTCGTGCCCGTGTCGGTCGAAGACGCCACGCTGCTCATCGACGACACCTGCCGCAGGATGCGGGCGACGTTGCGGCAGGTCGCCTGCGACGTGCAGCCGGCGGCCACCGCAGCGGACGGCCAGGCCTGGGCGACGTTTCGCGGCAGCGTCGCGGGCGACCTGTTCGAGCGGGCCGGCTTCCAGGGGCGGTTCGCGCCGGCGAGCGGCGGCTTCGAGTGCTCTGGCGACGTCGAATCGCTCGACCTGTCGCCGCGGCTGGCGGCGTTTCTGCCCGAGATGGAAGGCAAGCCCGGCGCTCCGGACGCCAAGGAATGGCTCGCGGGCCTGCGCGGTCGCTGCCACCTCGCCTGGCAGGCGTCGGGAGGCTTGCAGACGCTGGGCGACGCGACGTTCACGGTGTCGGGCCGCCTCGAGTCGGCCCGCTTCCAGCACGCCGCGATCCCGTTCTCGCTCACCGACATGACCGCGGCCTTTCGGGCCGATCGTTCCGGGCTCCTCGTCGAGAGCCTCGAGGCCCATTCCGGCGCGACGCTCCTGCGGGGATCGGGCCGGCTCGCCGGCTGGCGCAGCGATGCCGACTTCGATCTCTTACTCGACGCCGAGCGGCTCACCGTGAGCCGGCAGTGGGAAGCGCATCTGCCGGAGCGGTATGCAGCCCAATGGCGCAAGCTCCTGCCGGCCGGCGAGGTCGACGTGCGGGCGCAGCTTGTCCGCCGAGACGGCCGGATCGATCCGCAGGTGTCGGTGCGGTGCCGCAATGCATCGATCACCCACTATCGCTTCCCCTATCGACTCGACCGCACGGTGGGAACCGTGGTGCTCGAATCGGGCACGCTGTCGATCCACCTCACCGGCCAGGCCGGCGGCCATCCGGTCCACGTGCGGGGCACGTTTCAGACCGCGGCTTCGACCGGCTTTCTGGAAGTGCGGGGCGACGGCATGCGGATCGACGACGCACTCCTGGCCGCCATGCCGCCACGGAGCGCCGCCATCCTGCGGGCGCTGCATGCGGCGGGCACGTTCGACTTCGTCTTTCGCCACGACCGCGCGACACAACTGCCGAATGGCTTCGCGAATTCGCTCGGCATCCGGCTCGCCCAATGCAGCATGAGCTACGCCGGCTTCCCCTATCCGCTGACGAACGTCTCGGGCACGCTGCGCATGGAACGCGGCCATTGGACGATCAAGGAGATCGTCGGCTCCAACGACACCGGCCGGGTGCGCTGCACCGGCGCCCTCGTGCCCGCGGGAGACGACGACGGCGAACTCACGCTGCACCTCTCCGGCGACGGCGTCGTGCTCGATCGGGAATTGCGTGACGCGCTCCCGCGGGGCATGGGACGAATCTGGGACGACATCGACCCGCGCGGGAACGTGGGCTTCACGGCGACGGTCCGCCACCGCGTGAAGGCGAAGAAGACCGACGTGGAGGTCGAGGCGATCCCGCACGCGGATACCGTGTCGATCGAGCCGGCCTGGTTTCCCTATCGCCTCGAGAAGCTCGGCGGAAAGCTCGCCTGGAAGGACGGCCTACTGCGTTTCGACGGCGTGCGCGGCGTGCACGACCGCACCACCGTCACGAGCGAGGGGATCTGCCGGTTCGCGCCGGACGGCGGCTGGCATGTGTCGTTCGCGCGGCTCACGGCCGACCGCTTCCGCGCCGACCACGAGGTGCTGCAGGCGATGCCGGCCGGGCTCAGGCGGGCGATCGCCGCGGTGAACCCGCGGGGGCTGCTCTCGCTCAACGGCGTTCTCGACATCTACGCACAAGGAGCGCCCGGAGGCGGAGCCGGCCCCGCCTCGGCCGCCTGGAACATGCGGCTCGACATGGAGCAGGGCAGCCTCGACGCGGGCATCCCGCTCGAGCACGTGCACGGGGGCGTCCGGCTCGAGGGGCGGACCGATGGCCGCACGTGGAAATCCTCCGGCGAACTGGCGCTCGACAGCGCGATCTGGCGCGGCGTGCAGTTGACGAGCGTGCAGGGGCCGCTCGTGATGGACGAGGAGGGGGTGCGGTTCGGGCTGACAGCCGGTGCGGGGCAGGGCCGCGCCCGCCGGCTCTCGGCCCGCGTGGCCGGCGGCTCCATCTTCGCCGACGGCAGCGTGTCGGCCGGCCCGGAGGGCACGTTCGCGGTGGCGGCCTCGGTAAGCGACGCCGAACTCGAGCGGCTCGCAGGTGATGCGGCGGCCTTTCCCGGCGCCGGCGCGGCGCAGCGGTTTTCCGGCAAGGTGTTCGGTGCGATCGAGGTGAGCGGCGCCCGCTCCGGCACCCACTCGCTCGCCGGCCGTGGCCAGCTGCGGCTGCGCGATGCCGACATCTACGAGCTACCGGTGATCGTGGCGCTCTTGAAGGTGCTCCGCGTGAAGGCGCCCGACCGCAAGGCATTCAGTTCGAGCCTCGTCGATTTCCGGATCGAAGGGCCGCGGGCCTACCTCGACAACATCGAGCTTTCCGGCGACGCGATCAGCCTCGTGGGCAACGGCGAGGTCGACTTCGACTCCCGGGTGCGGATGACGTTCCGCTCGATCATGGGCGACTCCGAGACGCAGCTTCCGGTCATGAAGCGGGTGCTCGGCGGTGCGAGCGGCCAGTTCATGCTCGTCCACGTCGACGGCACGCTCGCGCAGCCGGACATCACCACCGAGGCCTTCCCCACGCTCAATGCCGCGCTCCAGCAGTTGCAGTCGAAACGCCGCGATCCCGAACGGGTCGGCCTCGGCGAACGGCGCGAGGGGCCACGGTGACAGGAAGCCGCTCCGGGCGGCACAATGCTCCATCCGACGTCCCGACAGGCCCCACGACTTCCACACAGGCACGAGCCCCATCCCATGGCCCCCACCCAGACACGCTTCACGAAGATGCACGGCGCCGGCAACGACTACGTCTACATCGATTGTTTCACCGAGCAGCCGCCGGCCGACCCGGCCGCGCTCGCCCCGCGCATCGCCGACCGGCATCGCGGCGTCGGTGGCGACGGCCTGGTGCTCGTCCTCCCATCGACCAAGGCGGCGGCCCGCATGCGGATGTTCAACGCCGATGGCAGCGAGGCGGAGATGTGCGGCAACGGCGTCCGCTGTGTGGCGCACCTGGTCGTGGCCCACGGCCACGCGCCGGCCGGCGCCGTGGCGATCGAGACGGGCCGCGGTGTGCTGACGGTCGACGTGCGGCCGATCGGAGAGCGGCGATCGCAGGTGCGGGTCGATATGGGGGAGCCGCTGCTCGAGGCCGCCCGGATTCCGGTCACCGGCGCCGGCGCGGGGCAGGTGGTCGACGCGCCGTGCGAAGCCCTTGCGACTTCGGAAACATGGTGGGAGGCGGCCGGCCTCGACCCGCGGATGACCTGCGTGTCGATGGGCAATCCGCACGTCGTCTTCTATTGCCGCGACGTGGCGGCGGTGCCGCTGGAGAGCGTGGGGCCGAGGATCGAAAAGCATCCGATCTTCCCGCAACGCGTTAACGTGCATTTCGTGCAGGTGCTCTCGCGCGACCGCGTGCGGATGCGGACCTGGGAGCGAGGCAGCGGTATCACGCAGGCCTGCGGCACGGGCGCGTCGGCGGTCTGCGTGGCCGGCGTGCTCACGGGGCGCACGGACCGACGGATCGTCGCTGAGGTGCCGGGGGGCGAACTGGAGTTGGAATGGTCTCCCGCCGGGCAGGTCTTCATGACCGGGCCGGCCGAGGAGGTGTTCGAGGGGGCGTGGCGCGACGCCTGATGGCGCGGCCCGGGCCAGGCACGGCCGGCACGGCGAGAAAACACAAGGCAAGGAAAGGATTCCGTTCGTGAAGTTCACCGGACCACTCGAAATCGGCGCTGTGTCGCTCCTGTCGACGGCGACGATCCGGCAATGGATGGCCACGCTCGACTGCCGCGCGGAATTCGGCGATCCGACCGTGGATCCCGTCCATCCGGACTACCGCGGTGCGAAGATCTACGTCTTCTGGCACGAAAACATCCTGCTGCCCCTCTTCCTGCGCGGGTACTCCAACATCTCGATGCTGCTCTCCCGCCACGACGATGCCAACGTCCTCGATCGTGTCGCCCGGATGATGGGGTTTGGCGTCGTGCGGGGCAGCACGTTCCACGGTGGCTCCGTCGCCCTGCGGCAGCTGGCCCAGCGGGCGCAGGAGGAGAATCTCACGATCACGCCGGACGGCCCGCGTGGCCCGCGCCGGCGGCTCGCGCCGGGCTGCGTCTTTCTGGCGAGCACCCTCGGCATTCCGATCGTGGCCATGGGGCTCGGCTACGCGCATCCCTGGCGCGTGGGCACATGGGATCGCTTCGCCATCCCGAAGCCCTTCACGCGGGCCCGCGCCATCGTGAGCCGCGCGATCCACGTGCCCGCCGACATCGATCGCGATGCCTTGGAGTGGCACCGCGCGGGCGTGGAGCGTCTGCTCGTGCAGCTTTCCGACGAAGCCGAACGCTGGGCCTGCTCGGGCGAGCGCCGCGCAGGCGAGGTGCGGCTGCGGAAAGAGCCCTCGCGGGTCGCCCGACGGGCCGCACGGCTTCCGGCGTTGAGCGGCGTGTCGCTCGAGGACGAACTCCGCCGCTGCGCGGTGCTGCCGGTCGCGGAAACCCACGAACGCCCCGCCGCTTGAGCGACGATCGCTCTTGCGAATCCGGCGAAGGGCTGCCCGTGCCCCGTCGCCGGACGTTCGCTTCGGGCATCCATGCCCTTCGCTCACTCGATGCTGACTGCGCTCCGGCATCCTGCCTGCGCTGGTCAGCAACGCCGGCTCTCGGAGCACGGGCAGCCCTTCGCCTACCCCGTCAAAGTAGACCGCTTGCTCCGCAAGCGGATCCCAACAAACTCTGTGGCGCTCGGGACGGCTGTCTAGCGCTGTGGGCCGACGAGGGCTTGTTCGAGCGGCACTTCGAGCGATTGGAGCGAGACCTCCGCACGTCGCTTTTCGCCGCCGGGCAGGATGTACTGCAGCGTCATAGGCCTGTCGGCCGGGCTCGATGTCACCACCTGCGTGAGTTCGTTGGGGGATCGCACCGGCTTGTCGTCGAGGGCGACGATCACGCTTCCCGGCGGCACGCCGGCCCGGGAGGCGGGGAGGTCGTGGACGACGCCGATCACGAGCGCGCCGGTCGGCTCCGGGAGTCCGAATCGGGCCTGCACGCCCGGATCGACCGGGAGCGTGCGCACGCCGAGCGCCGTGCGGCCTTTCGCCCCGGCCTGCGGCGCGGGCGGCGGGCCGGCGACGCGACGCGGCTCTGCCGGCATCAGCGACGCAGGCTCGGCCGAGCGGGAGATCGACGGCGCGAAGGCCGGTGCGGAGACTGCCGGAGGCGCCAAGGATGGTGCCGCTGCTGCCGGAGGCACATAGGACGGGGCGGCCGCAGCGGGCGGCACGTATGCCGGCACACGGGGCTCGCCTGGGATCGATGCCGTTTGCGGCGGGGCTACTGGCTGAGGGGGAAGGTTTGCCGGCCCGAAGTCCCCGACCACCGCTTCCGACTGGCTCGCCGGAACGGGAGCCGGCAATGGCTGTGGAACCGCCGCTAGCTCCGGCGCCGGCCGCGCGGGCCGATCTGCCGCTTTCAGCACGACCTCGTCGATCCGGTCGCCGCGTCCAATGGCCATCTTCACGTCGCTGCCGGGGGCGATCGCGGCCAGTTCCGCGGCAAGTTGGTCGGCGGTTCGCAGCGGCTTGCCGTTGATGGCGAGCACCTGGTCCTGCGGCTTGATGCCGGCCTGCGCGGCGGGGCCAGGCTTGGCCACGTCCACCACCACCAGCCGGCCCGGCACGAGAGAGTCGTCGGCCGTCAGGCCCAGCCAGCCGTTGCCGGAGGCCGCTGCCTGCTGCAGCACCGATCGCGTGGGCAGTTCGAGCGGCTCGCCGATCGAAATTTCAGCGGGCTCGAACCGCGGCGGCTCTTGGGCGCGAACGTCGCCGACGAGGGCCGCAGCCGCCGCTGCAATCGTGCATGCAACCCAGAGAAGATTGGAAAAGAATCGTGCGTGAATCACATCGTTCATCCTGAACAGCGGCACTCAATCCACGGCGAAGAGTATAGAAGATTTTTGGCATTTCGTCCCGCGGTCCGCGGATCGCGTTTTTTGGGTGATTTTGCCGGTTATGCGGGCCGTCGTCGACGCTCTTCCGGACCGATGCGGCGCGCGGCGTCGCCTGAAAAACGCCGCGCGAAAAACATGACTTCGCCGTCTCTCGCACGCGCTGCTTGCATGGTTTGACAGCACTGCATGCACCCCTATACTCGCGCCGCGATCACGAGTCGCAGCGGTCACGGATGGATGCGAAAAATTCACGGAAATGAGCGGGTGCCTGGTGCAGGACGTGGCCAAGGCGGGAATCACTGACGGAATGGTGCCGCAGCCGGATCGCCCGGCAAAGGGCGCGGGGAAAACCTGCCCGGAGGACGCCCGGCGCGTGAGCGCGGCCTTTTGCGCCCGGATCGGCGCGGAGCGGCATGCCGTCTGGTTTGGCGACGTGGCCGAGGTCGAGGTCGTGCGGCAGGATTCGGGCGAGACCTGCGGCTTCATCCGGATCGGCAACGCGTTCACCCACGAGTGGCTCCGGAAGACGTTTCACCGGGATTTCGCCGCGGCGGTCCATCAGATCTGCGGCAAGTCGGCCCGTGCGGAATGGCTGGTCGCCGAGGCCGGTGCCGAAACCTCCGCACCGGCGCAGTCCACTGCCCCGCCCGCCCCCGAAGCCACGCAGGAGCCGCCGAAGCAGCGGCGGACCACGCGGCGAGCGAGCCAATCCAAACAGCATGCCGCCGTGACCGCGCCCGAGGCAGACGCCAAGCGCCTGCCGATGCAGGCCGCCTCGGGCCATCGCCATGCTCCTCGGTTCGAATCATTCGTCGTGGGGCCGAGCAATCGCATGGCCTTCGCGGCGGTCGAACTCGCGGCCAGCCGGCCCGGACAGATGTCGCCACTGGTGTTGCACGGGCCGAGCGGCTCTGGAAAAACGCATCTCCTCGAGGCGTTGTGCACGCACTTCCGCGAGCGGCACCCCAAGGCGAGCGCCGTCTTTCTCTCCGCGGAGCAATTCACGACCGGCTTCCTGCAGGCGCTTCACGGCAGCGGCCTGCCGGGCTTCCGCCGCACCTGCCGCACCGCCGACCTGCTCGTGATCGACGACCTGCAGTTTTTCGTCGGCAAACGGGCGACGATCATGGAAGTGCAGCACACGATCGAGGCCCTGCAGCGGCTCGGTCGCCAGATCGTCTTCGCCTGCGACCGCGAGCCGGAATCGATCACCGATCTCGGCGTAGACCTGCTGACGCGGCTGCGCGGCGGCATGACCGCGCGGATGCTGCCGCCGGACGAGGACGTGCGGCGCGGCATCGTCCGAGCCATCGCCGCGCGGCGCGGCCTCGACGTGTCCGATGACGTCGTCCACTACGTCGCCTGCCACATGGCCCGCCACGCCCGCGAGCTCACCGGCGCGATGAATCGACTCGAGGCCACGAGCCACATGCTGGGCGTGCCGATCACGCTCGGCATGGCGGAGGAGGCACTCGCCGATCTCGTGCGCACCAGCGCCCGTTGCCTGAGGCTCGCCGACATCGAGCGGGCCGTCTGCTCCGCGTTCGGCATCGAGCCGGGCAGCCTGCAATCGGCCCAGCGGGCCCGCAAGGTGAACCACCCGCGGATGCTGGCGATGTTCCTGGCCCGCAAGCACACGCCCGCGGCCCTCACCGAGATCGGCAGCTACTTCGGTCGCCGCAGCCACTCGACGGTGATCTCGGCACAGAAGACCGTCAACGAGTGGGTTTCGAAGGGGGAGCGGATCATGCTGGCCGATTCGACCTGGGGCGCCGACGAGGCGATCCGCCGGGTCGAAGAATTCATCCGCGCCGGCTGACGCCGTGTGTCGAAACGTCGAAACCGGCTTCAAGCGACCCGTACCCCGTCGCCGGACGTTCGCTGCGGACATCCTGTCCTTCGCTCACTCGATGCTGACTGCGCTCTCGGCATCCTGCCTTCGCTTGTCAGCAACGCCGGCTCCCGGGGCACGGGGCGCCTGAAGCCTGCCCTACTGGAGGCGTTCTTCGAGGCTCGCCTTGTAGCGGACGCTCGATTCCGGGCCGCTGAAGCCGATCACGCGCCGGTCGATGCCGGTCGTGCGGCGGATGACGCAGCCGCGCTCGAGGTCGAACTCCACCGTCCCGTCCCAGATTCGCTCGAGCAGCCGGGCCTCGAGCCGCGGATCGTCGAGGGGCGTGAGCACGGTCGTGTCGACCTGGATCGTGGCGACGCCGTCGCGGACGGAGGTCAGGCGGTAGCGGAGCCGCGTGCGCACGGCCTTGCGCGGGCCGTTGGGCGCCTCGACGACCACCTCCTGGGGCACGGTCCACTCGGCTCCCTCCCGCACCGCGCCATCCGGCAGCGGCACGACGATCAGGTCGCCGGTGTTCGACGGGGGGCTTGGCCGCAGATCCTGCCGCGAGAGCACCCGGCCGACACGGTCGATCGTGAGCCGCGAGAGCGGCACGCCGAGGCTCTGCTTCACGGTCTCGTAGCCGGGAGGGGGCGGCTCGTCACCGCTGCTGCTCCAGCGGACCTGACCCTTGTCGCTCGTCCGCGAGGTCATCGTCACGCCATCCACCGAGTGCTCGATCGTGGCATTGCCTTCCGCATCGACGGCAGTGACGGTCCAGATCTTGGTCGAGTCGGTGGCGGTCTCGGTGGACTGTGTCGTGCCGGCGATCGTCGTCTCCGTGAGGGCCCGGTGGGCCACGTCCATCACGAGTCGGTCCCCCGCGCGGAAGCGATACCCCAGGCGGACGGTTTCGCCGACCTCGGTCTCCGTAGCACGGAGTCCCGCGACCGGCAAGCCGCCCAGCAACGCCGCGACGGCAAGCGATGCGACGGCGGATCGCGTGCGACGGATCATGAGCCCTCGTGCCCGCGGGCCGCAGCCCGTGGGGTTGCGGCTTCAGCCCGCATGCCGCCCCAGGCCAGCTTCTCGCGGAGCGTGCGGTAGTAGCCGTGGTTTTGCGTCTCGACGAGGGCAAACCGCGGCGCCGCGCGGCGAATGCGGATGCTGTCCCCCGCGGCGAGCTCCGCGATCACGCGGCCATCGACCATGCAGGCCGAGCCGGCGTTGGGGCGGGGCACGCAGAGTTCGTAGACCCGCGAGGCCGAATCGATCACGGTGCGGTTGGTCAGCGTGTGGGGATTGAGCGGCGTGAACACGAAGGCGTCGAGGTCCTTCCGCACGATTGGCCCGCCGGCCGAGAGGTTGTAGGCGGTCGAGCCGACCGGCGTGCTCACGATCAGCCCGTCGGCGCGGTAGGTGGTGGCCAGTTCCGCATCGACGTGGAGTTGAATCTCGATCATGGAGAATGGCGGCCCGGCCAGGATCGCCACCTCGTTGAGGCCGAGTTCCCGCTGGAGCCCCCGTCCGCCGCGGAGGAGTTCGCACTCGAGCAGGAGATGCTCCACGAGACGAAACCGGCCGGCGGCGATCTCGTCGAGCGCCCGCTCCACCTCCTGCCGCGAGAAGTCGGCCAGAAAGCCGAGGGCGCCCAGGTTCACGCCGAGCACGGGGACCTGGTCGTAGCCCATCCAGCGGGCGGTGCGCAGGATCGAGCCGTCGCCGCCGAGCACGACCACGAGGTCCGCGTCGCCCGGAAACGGGCCCCCGCCCCACGACTCGCGGGCGGCGAGCAGGCAGCGTGTCTGGTGGCCGCGGGCCGCCATGAGCGCCTCGACGCGCCGGGCTTCCTCGTCCACGCCGGCGAGGCCGGTCGGGCCCACGATCAGGATGCGCAGCCGCGCCGGCGGCGGCTCGTGCGGCTTCAATCGCGAGGGGCTGGTCATGGAGGACTGTCCGCCGGGCACTCGAGCGAGTGTCAGGGCACTTTAGGGGCAGGGCACGTTCGGCCGGGCCGAGGCCGCGAGCGAGCGGCAGGTCTTCGCGATGCCGGCGGCATCGAGCCCGAGATCGGCGAGCAGTTCGGCCCGCTCGCCATGCTCGACGAACCGATCCGGGAGGCCGAGCCTGACGACCGGCCCGCAGCTGATCCGGGCATCGTTGATGGCTTCGAGTACGGCGCTGCCGAAGCCGGTGGGCAGGGCGTTTTCCTCGACCGTGACGACCCAGGGGGCCGCCTCGATCCGCTCGAGGAGCGCGGTCGTGTCGAGCGGCTTCACGAACCGCGCATTGATGACGCCCACCTCGAGCCCTTCCTCGCGGAGCCGGCGGGCAGCCTCGAGGGCGCCGCCCAGGAGCGTGCCGCAGGCGACGATCAGGCCGTCGCCACCTTCGAGCAGCGTTTCCGGGCGGCCGGCGGCGATCGGGGCGCGCGTGCCGCCATGCGTCTCGACCACGGCCTTCGGGTAGCGGATGGCGACGGGGCCATTCTGTTCCAGTGCCCAGTCGAGCATCGCGATCAGGTCGTGCTCGTCTCCCGGGGCCAGCACGGCCATGTTGGGGAAGAGCCGCAGGTAGCCGAGGTCGAAGGCGCCGTGGTGGGTCGGGCCGTCGGGGCCGGTGAGCCCGGCGCGGTCGAGCATGAACACGACCGGCAGGTTCTGCAGGCAGACCTCCTGGAAGATCTGGTCGAACGACCGCTGCAGGAACGTGCTGTAGATGTCGACGATCGGGCGGCAGCCCACCTTGGCCTGGCCGGCGGCGAAGGCGACGGCGTGCGATTCGCAGATGCCGACGTCGAAGAAGCGGTCGGGAAACTCCTCCCGCACCGGCTCGAGCTTGTTCCCCTGGCACATCGCCGCCGTGAGGACGGTCACCCGCTTGTCGCGCCGCATGCAGTCGCCGATCGCGGCGCTCGCCACGTCGGTGTAGGCGCGCGAGGATGATTTCTTGATCGAGACGATGCAGTCGTCGTCGTCGCACTCGAACGGAGCGGGCGTGTGGAAGAAGACGGGGTCGGCCTCGGCCGGCTTGAAGCCGTGCCCCTTCTCCGTGAGCACGTGGAGCAGCACCGGGCCCTCCTCGTCCTTCACGAGCTCCAGATAGCGGATGAGGTTGGGGAGCGAATGCCCCTCGACCGGGCCGAAGTAGCGGACGCCCATCGCCTCGAAGAGCATGCCGCCATGAAGCGTGGCCTTGATCGAATCCTTGGCCTTGCCAAGCATCCGCTCCATCTGCTCGCCCACCATCGGCACGCCCTTGATGATCTCGCCAGCCTGGTGCTTGAGGCCGCGATACCAGGGATTGGTGCGGACGACGTCGAGATACTCGGCGAGGGCGCCGACCCGCGGGCAGATCGACATCTTGTTGTCGTTCAGGATCACGAGCAGCCGCTTCTTGAGGAAGCCGGCGTTGTTGAGCGCCTCGAAGACGATTCCCGAGGGCAGGGCGCCGTCACCGATCACGGCCACGGAATGGCGGTCGCCGCGGCCGCAGAGATCGTCGCCGCTGGCGAGCCCGAGCGCGGTCGACACGCTCGAGCCGGCGTGGCCGGTCATGAAGAGGTCGTAGGGGCTCTCGTCGGGATTCGGGTAGCCCATCAGGCCGCCCTTCGTGCGGATCGTGCCGAAGCGGGCGAACCGCCCCGTGATCAGCTTGTGCGGATAGATCTGGTGGCCCGTGTCCCAGATCAACCGGTCGCGGCTGAAATCGAAGACACGGTGGAGCGCGATGCACAGCTCCACGACGCCGAGATTCGAGGCGAAGTGCGCCGTTCGGCTGGTCGCCACCTCGCAGAGGGCCCGCCGCATCTCGGCGGCCAACTGCTCGAGCTCGGCCATCGAGAGCCCCGCGAGGTCCTGCGGCGACAGGATCGACGGGAGTATCGCGGCGGGATCGGTGTGTTTCTCTGGCATGGGGGCGTCCTTTGCGTGCGAGCCTAATGATCGCGGGCGACGATCCAGCGTGCCAGCGCCGTGAGTTCCGCGGCGTCGGTGCCGAGGCCGGCGACGGCAAGCGACGCCTCTTCCGCCAGCGCCAGGCCGCGGGCGCGGCTGGGCTCGAGACCGACCACCGTGGGAAACGTGAGTTTGCCTCTCCCGGCATCCTTGCCCACGCGTTTGCCGAGCGCCGCCTCGGTGCCTTCGGCATCGAGCAGGTCGTCGGCGATCTGGAAGGCGAGCCCGAAGGCGCAGCCGTAGGAGGCGAGCATCGCCAGTCGCGCCGCATCGGCGCCTGCCGACAGGCCGCCGAGTTCGAGCGCGGCCAGGAAGAGCGCGCCCGTCTTGCGACGGTGCACCCGCTCGAGCCATTGCACCTGCTCGGCGGCGGTGCTCGCGGTCATGTCGGGAATCCAGCCGCGCTCGGCGGCCAGATCGTCGGCCTGCCCGCCGACGAGCGCTTCGGCGCCGGAGGCGCGGGCGAGCACGAGGCAGCCGCGGGCCGCGGTCGCCGCCGGCATGCCACGGGCGAGCGTTTCGAAGGCGAGGGCCTGGAGCGCATCGCCGCAGAGGATCGCGGTCGCCTCGTCGAAGGCGCGGTGGCAGGTGGGCCGGCCGCGGCGCAGGTCGTCGTCGTCCATGGCCGGCAGGTCGTCGTGCACGAGCGAATAGGCATGGATCATCTCGACGGCCACGGCGGCCGGAGCGGCCGAATCCCAATCGCCTCCGCAGGCGCCCGCCGCCCAAAGCACGAGCGCCGGCCGCAGCCGCTTGCCGGGCGCGAGCAGGGAATAACGCATCGAGTCGAGCAGCCGGGGGGCGGCGTCGCCGGAGAGCTGCATCGCCGCATCGAGCCGGGGCTCGATGAATGTCTTCACCCGCTCGAGCGCGGCCGCGATGTCGCCGCTCGGAGCAGGCGGCCCACCCGACCCGCTCGCCAGCCTGCCGGCTGTCTGGCAGCTTGCCATGCTCGGGTCCTAACGGTGGAAAAAGAAGGCGGAAGGAATGCGTTTCGGCCGCGAGACGGTCTCAACGCCCACACGAAAGTCTAAGCCTCATCGCCGGCATCGTCCATCCCGGGGAGGCTCTTGGCGCGGGGGGCTTTGGCGGCGGTCGCCCCGCGGCCGCCGGCTTTTTTCGCGGGTGCGGTCGGTTCCGCGGCGGCGGGCAAAGCCCCGAGCACCGGTTTCCCATCCTCGTCGATCCGCACGAGCATGTTCACCCGTTCTTCCACGGCCGCCAGCTCTTCGTGCAGGCGGCGCAGGATCGTTACGCCACGCTCGTAGGCGGCGATCGATTCGGAGAGTCCGAGACCGCCCGACTCGAGCTTCATCACGGTGTCGCCGAGCGCGGCCAACGCTTCTTCAAACGAGGAGGTCTGCTCGGAGTTTGACGATTGGGCCGCGGCGCGCGGTCCGGCATCGCGATCAGGTGTGGCCATCGAGTGAGGTCCTTTCCACGCGGCTCCAGAGCCGCCCGTAGGCGAGGTGGGTGACGATCTCCATGCCGGGGGTGGCGTCGGCCGCCGAGGTCAGCACCGCCTGCCCGTCGGCGCGTTGCGTGACCGAATAGCCGCGGGCGAGCACCTTCAAGGGACTGTTCGCATCGAGCCTGGCGGCGGCAGCGGCGAGTCGTTCCCTCGCGCGATCGACCGTCGCGAGAGTGAGCCTGCGGAGCCGCCCCGCCTGGTCGGTGAGCGCCGCGCGCCGGTCGCGGATCAGCCGCTCCGGCTCGGCGAAAAACCGCGATCGGGCAAGCTGGCCGATCCGCTCGCGCGACGAATCGATCCGGCGCACGAGCGCCGCCCGGAGGCGCGGGCCAAACGCATCGAGTTGCGCCGCGAGCTGCCGGCCATCGGGCGAGACCTGCACGGCGGCGTCAGTGGGGGTGAGCGCGCGGCGATCGGCGGCGAGGTCGGCGAGCGAGACGTCGATCTCGTGCCCCACGCCGCAGACGATCGGTATCGGCGACGCAGCCACGGCCCGCACGAGCACCTCTTCGTTGAAGGCCCACAGGTCTTCGAGGCTGCCGCCGCCCCGCACCAGCGCGACGACGTCGGGCCGGGGTTCGAGCTGCGCGGCGAGGCCGAGGGCCGCCGCCAATTCCTCGGCCGCCCCGGCGCCCTGCACCCTGGCCGGCACCACGATCACCTCGCTCGACGTCCAGCGGCCGCGGAGCGTGGTCAGGAAATCGGCGATCGCCGCGCCCGTCGGGCTCGTGACCAGGGCGATGCGGCGCGGAAAGAGGGGGATCGGACGCTTGCGGGCCGGGGCGAAGAGCCCCTCGCGTTCGAGCAGCTGATGGAGCGCCCGCAGCCGGGCCTCGAGCGTGCCGGTGCCCACGGCATGCAGCCGGTCGATCGTCAATTGATAGGTGCCGCGCGGCGGGTAGACCTCGAGCCGCCCGTGGCAGATCACCTCGAGCCCGTCGACCGGATCGATGGCCAGCGTCTGGCGGGCGCCACGCCAAATCACGGCCCGCATCACGGCCTCGTCGTCCTTGAGGGAAAGATAGATGTGGCCGGAAGAGGCGCGGACCAGATTCGAGATTTCGCCGGATACCCATACGTCGGCGAACCGGGTCTCGAGGTGCTCCTTGACGCAGAGGGTCAGCTCCGACACGCTCATGACCTCCGCCGGAGGCTGCCGACGGTCGGCGGCGGGCTCGTCGTCCCAGCCGAAGGTCGATGCGTCGCGCATGATCGTGTCGTCGCTCATTTCCGAAGTTTAGCAGGTTTCATGGCCATGCCCGCCCCGTCGAGCGATGACTCCCCGAACGCCGTGACCACGCCCCGGGGGGCGCTGGCGGTCGTGTTTCTCACCGTGTTCATCGACCTGCTCGGCTTTGGCATCGTGCTGCCGGCGATGCCGCGACAGGCCGAGCCGTATCTTTCGGCGCTGGGCTTCTCGCCGCTGGGCGTGGGGGCGATGATCGGTGTGCTGTTCTCCGTCTTCTCGCTGATGCAGTTTCTCTTCAGCCCGATCTGGGGCCGCGTGTCGGACCGCATCGGCCGGCGACCGATGCTGATCCTGAGCCTCTTGGGATCGGTCGTCTTCTACGCGGTCTATGGTCTGGCCGTCACGTTTCCCGTGGAGCAGGCGGCGACGGCGATCGGCCTCATGCTCTTTTCAAGAATCGGCGCCGGCATCGCCGGCGCGAGCGTGGGCACGGCGGCGGCCGTGATCGCCGACTGCACCACTCCCGAACGCCGGGCCCGCGGCATGGCCCTGATCGGCATCGCCTTCGGCGCCGGCTTCACGCTCGGGCCGCTCATCGCCTACTTCGGCCTCGCGATCTTCCGGCAACAGCCGTGGGGCGTGGGAGCGCTCGCGTCGCTGCTCTCGTTCGCGGCCCTCTTGATCGCGATCTTCGTCTTCAAGGAGACGCGGCGGCCGGGGAATGCCACCGCGAAGGAGTTTCCGAGCGTGTCGCGGACGGCCGCGGTGCTCGGGATGCCCGCGGTGGGCGCGCTCGTGCTCATCTACTTCCTGTCGATCTTCGCCTTCGCCAACTTCGAGGCCACGCTCGCCCGGCTGACGAAGGAAGCCTTCGGGATGACCGACGACGACAACTTCCTCGTCTTCGCGTTCATCGGCGTCGTCTTGATGCTGGCCGGTGGCTTCTACCGGCCGCTGGCAAAGCGGCTGCCGGAGAGCCGGCTCCTGGCCGCGGGCATCGCGCTGATGATCCTTGGGCTCGGCGGCATGGGCGCGGTCGCGTGGCTCGTGCACCGGGACGCGGCCACGGGGATTGCGCCTATTCTCGAAAAGATCTTCTACGTGGTCGCGTCGGTGGCCGTGGTGGGATTCGCGTTCGTGAATCCCTCGGTGTCGGCGCTCATTTCCCGCAATGCCGACCCGGAGCGGCAGGGGGAGGTGCTCGGCGTCAATCAGTCGTTTGCCTCGCTCGGTCGGATCCTCGGCCCCTTCCTGGGCTCGATCCTCTTCTCGCTCCACGATTCGCGGACGCTCCCCTTCGCGATGGCGGTGGGCGTGCTCCTCGTCGTCGCCACCCTCGTGCCGCGGGCAAAGTAGGCGAGACAAGCACTTGCCAACGCTGGTCGCCGGAACGGCAGAAGGTTCCTCGCGTTGTCCCTCGCGGACTCGGTCCAAAAGCTCGTCACGCTTCCGCCGATTCCGGCTCCCGGGCATCGTGCGTAGATCGCTTTCCACGTAGAGCGCTAGGAGGGCAAACGGTCTACGTGCAAGCTTCCGGCCTGCCGTCTACGGTCGGCTCTTCGTGAGGCCGTAGGCTTCGAGTTTGCGGCAGAGCGTCGCGCGGCTGATGCCGAGTTCCGCGGCGGCGTTGAACACGCTGCCGCCGGTGCGCCGCAAAGCCTCGATCACGAGCACCCGCTGCCAGTCGCCGAGCTTCAGCGTGGCTGTCTCCGCGACGAACGAGCCGATGCGGGCCGCCGCTGGTGATTCGTCGGCGGTCGTGAGGATGATCCGTTCCAGATTTCCGAGGTCGAGGCTCCCGATGTCCAAGCTTCCGGGGTCGAGCGCGATCGTGTGGTCGGCGTCGGCCGCATCCTCGTCGATGGCATCGAGGTCGATCGTCTGCAGCGACGCGAGGTCCGCCGACGCGGCTCCCATCAACGCCGTGCCCTGCGTGTGGCCGGCACAGGCGGCGGCCGCGAGGCTTGCGAGCGCGACGAGGAAGTCGAAGTCGGCGCTGCGGAGGGCGCCCTTTGGTGCCGAGGCCGCGAGGGCCGCATGCACCAGGCCCTTCTCGACGATCGGCACGCAAGCGATCTCGACCGCGTCGGCATCCCCGGCCGGCGCGGTCCACACGGCGTTGCCCTCGCGGGCCACGAGCCGGCAGGTCGATTCGCCGAGCAGACGGGCCAGCGGGCTGCCGGGGGGCACGACGCAGACCGGCTCGAGCCGGTCCTCGGCCCGCACGTTGAACCAACCGACGCTCGCGGCGCCGCAGTGTTCGGCGGCCAGTTCGAGCGTGGCGCCGATTGTCTCGCGAGTGCTCCGCGACGAGAGCAGGCGGATGCTCGCCTGATACAAGAGCAGCGGCCGCCGCGCGTCGTCGCTCGATCCGATCGACGAGCGGCGCAGGACACTGCCCTCGAGCTGGGCGACCGGCCCGCACTTCACGAGCTGCGGCTCCCCCCCGGCAGTCGACCGGCTCGAGGGAGCGGGCCGCGTGATGCGGAAGGCGAGCTCCGCCGTCCCGATCCGGATCACCGCACCGTCGGTGAGCGGCTGCGCCGCAATCTGGGCGCCATCGACCCAAGTGCCGTTGCGGCTGCCGAGGTCACGGATCATCCAGCGGCCGTCCTCGAAGCGAACCGCCGCGTGGATTCGGCTGGCAAGCCGATCGGCGAGCACGACCGATGCATCCTGCGCCCTGCCGAGCGTGTTGTCGCACGCCGGATCGAGCGCGAATGTCGGGCCGGCGCGACCGGCGATTCGCAATTCGAGCGCCGCGGCGGGGGCGGCCGCGGGGCCGGTCTGTTCGCTGGTCGCTTCGTGAGACACGGGCGGGGGCTCTGGTGTCGGCAGGAGGGCTGGGTGGGCGTGGATTCCACGACCATCTCCACTATAAAACGGCTGCGGTGGCGATGGAATTGCACTCCGCCCACGAAGAGACCCGCCATGCCCTCCCTCCTCGGCCGGCTGCCAATCATTGCGGGCCCATTGCCGGACGGTGCGCGTCAAGCCGGTGAGGCTGGGCCGGCGGCGGCGTTTGCCCGGTCGCCGGGCGACGGGCTCGGGCTGCTCGTCGTCGGCCACGGCACGGCCGACCCGGTCGGGGCGGAAGAGACCCGCGAGGTCAGCCGCCTGGTCGCCGCCCTGCTGCCGGGCGTGCCGGTGGAACTCGGGTTTCTCGAGGTGATCGGCCCGTCGATCGGCGAGTCGCTCGAACGCCTTGCCCGCCTGGGCTGCCGCGAGGTGATCGCGGCGCCGCTCCTGCTCTTCACGGCCGGGCATGCGCGGCGCGACGTGCCGGAGGCGTTGGCCGAGGCGGCTCGCAGGCTCGGCCTGGCGGTGCGGCAGTCGCAGGCCTTCGGCTGCCATCCGGAGATCGTGGCCCAATCGCGGCAGCGGCGGTGCGAGGCGCTGCAGTCGCTCGAGCCGCTGCCGGCGGAGGCGACGGTGCTGGCGATGATCGGGCGGGGATCGAGCGATCCCGGAGCGGTCCGGCAGCTCGAAGCGTTTGCCGAGGCGACGCGGGCGACGGGCGAGCATGCCACGCGACGCGACGACTCCTGCGGCGGGATCGAGCTCGGGTTCGTCGCCGCCGCGCGGCCGACGGTGGCCGAGGCGCTCCGCGCCGCGGCGCGGGGGGCAAGGCGGGTGATCGTCCAGCCCCATCTGCTCTTTCACGGGCATGTCGAGGAGCAGGTCGAGGCGGCGCTCGGCGAGGCGCGGGCCGAAAACCCGGCGGTGGAGTGGGTGCGGGTGGAGCGGCTCGGCGCGACACTGCGAGTGGCCCGGGCGGTCGTGTCGCTGGCAGCCGACGCGGCGAGCGAGCGCTGAACGCCGCCGCCGCGAGGGACGGATGCCTCCAATTCATCTCGATGGGCTGCCCGGCCCGCGAGGCGGTTTTCTGTCGGAAAGAACATCTCGCAAGAAAAGCGGCGAGTTGTCACAATGACGGGGTTCCGGACGGTCACCATTTCGAGGGAAGGAGTCATGCGCGTGAAGGCCAGCAGCATCGCCGCCGACGGCATCATTCGGAGCCACCGCCCCGCCCTGTGGGCACTCATTCTCCGGGGACTGCTCCTCACGTTCGTGGCGGTGTCGCCTTGCATGGATCGCGCGCGAGGCGAGCAGCCGCCGACCGCCGTGGCCGGCGTCGCCGCCGCCGCGGCCCCGGTCGCCGCGAAGCCCGGGCCCAATGATCGGCAGATCACGCTGGCGGTTCGCAGCTACCTCGAGCGCGAGCACTTCACGCGGCGGCCGATCGACGACGAGATCGCGCGTCGCTGGTTCGACATCTTCCTCGAGTCGCTCGACCCGATGAAGGTCTACTTTCTGCAGAGCGATGTCGATGCATTTCTGCAGAAGCGCGACACGCTCGACGACCTCGTGAAGCGTGGCGACGTGAGTTTTGCCTACGAGGTTTACAACCGCTTCCTCGAGCGGGTCGATGCCCGCCTCCCGCTGATCGAGAAGCTCCTGGCCGCGCCGCAGGATTTCACGAAGCAGGAGTCGATCATCATCGATCGCGACGACACCACCTGGGCGAAGAGCGAGGCCGAGGCCGAAGACAACTGGCGCAAGCGGATCAAATACGACCTGCTCGTGCAGAAGATGGAGAAGACGCCCCCCGAGGAGGCGAAGGACAAGCTGCGCCGCCGCTACGCCAGCTTCGCCAAGCGGATGCATCAGATGACGAGCGACGAGCTGCTCGAGACGTATCTTTCGTCGCTGACGAGCAGCCTCGACCCGCACACGAGCTTCATGTCACCCGGCACGCTCGAGAATTTCGAGATCGGCATGCGTCTGCAGCTCGACGGCATCGGCGCGTCGCTGAAGGCCGAGGATGGCTACACGACCGTCGCGGAACTCGTGCCCGGCGGCGCGGCCGACAAAGACGGCCGCCTGCAGAAGAAAGATCGCGTCGTCGGCGTCGGCCAGGGCACCGAAGGCGAGATCGTCGACGTGGTCGACATGAATCTCAACGAGGTCGTGAAGCTCATTCGCGGCAAGCGCGGCACGATCGTGCGGCTCAAGGTGATCCCGGTCGGCCAGACGGCCCCCAAGGTCTACGACATCACGCGGGCGAAGATCGAGCTCAAGGACAGCGAGGCCCGCGGCGAGGTGATCGAGCAGGGGCGGAAGCCCGACGGCACGCCCTACCGCATCGGCGTCATCAACCTGCCGAGCTTCTATATGGACATGGCCGGGGCCCGGCAGGGGCAGGCCGAATACAAGAGCAGCACCCGCGACTGCAAGCGGCTGCTCGATGAGTTCAAGCAGAAGGGGGTCGATTGCGTCGCGCTCGATCTGCGAAACAACGGCGGCGGATCGCTCCCCGAATCGATCTCGCTGACGGGCCTCTTCATCGACACCGGCCCGGTGGTGCAGATCAAGGACGCCGACAAGCGGGTGCAGCAGTATGACGACACCGACCCTGGCGTCTCGTGGGACGGTCCCCTCGTCGTGCTGACCAACAAATTCAGCGCCAGCGCCAGCGAGATCGTGGCCGGGGCGATCCAGGATTACCGCCGCGGCCTCGTGATCGGCGACAAGGCCACCCACGGCAAGGGCACGGTGCAGAGCCTGCTTGATCTGGGCCGGCAGCTTTTTCAGCGGCTGCCCAACGCCCCGTCGCTCGGTGCGATCAAGATCACGATGCAGCAGTTCTATCGCCCGGGCGGCTTGAGCACGCAGCTCGAGGGCGTGGCGAGCGACGTCGAGCTCCCGAGCATCACCACGCACCTGCCGGTGGGCGAGTCGGATCTCGACCATGCGATCGCGTTTGACAAGGTTCCGGCGGCCACGTTCCAGGCGTCGGGCAGGGTGACCGCGGACATGCTCAAGAGCCTGCGCGACCGCTCGGTCGAACGGATCAAGGCGAACGACGATTTCACCAAGGTCGAGAAAGACATCGCGCAATACCAGAAGCGCAAGAGCGCGAAGACGATCTCGCTCGTCGAGGAGGAATTCGCTCGGCAGTGGAACGAGGGGAAGGCGGCCGACGACGAGGAGAAGAAGCTCGAGGAATCGGCCGACCCGAAGCGGCCGATCGTGAAGCAAGACTACTACTTCAAAGAGGCGATGAGCGTGACGGTGGATTACCTCAACCTGCTCGCCGGCGGCGCGGCAGGCCTCGCGCGCACGACCGCCCCGGCCGAGTCGCCCCGCCTCCAGCCCGTTACGGCGCAGTAACCGGGACCGCTTCGTTTATCAACTCGCCCAAGCCGGCTTCGGGTGACCCGTACCCCATCGCCGGACGCTCGCTACGGGCATCCTGCCAATCCTGTTCGGCACAGGATTTGCGCATTGGCGACCTGGCAATCTGAGCGAACCGGAGGGAGTTGCGCGCTGATGGGCGTGGCGTTATCGTGCCCGGCATGGCCACGAGCAGGAAGCGCGAGA
>Ga0315900_10000330_pt1 | contig 84436 bp, 87 predicted proteins | sample LakEriMetagenome_FD_203521 | JGI IMG/M metagenome (GOLD analysis project Ga0315900, IMG submission 203521) | Freshwater fungal communities from buoy surface, Lake Erie, Ohio, United States - Buoy 12 MA114 | ecosystem: Environmental > Aquatic > Freshwater > Lake > Lake biofilm | place: USA: Lake... | reverse complement strand
GTTTACACGAATCTAGCCGGGCTCTGTCAGCTGAAAGGCGCCCATGACGAATCGATGCCCTTGCTTGAACTGGCCCTCAAGTTAAACCCGGAATCTGCTCAGGCACATTTGCTGATCGCGAACATCATGGAGGCTCGGGGCGACTATGGCGTGGCAATCACAAAGATTCAACATGCATTGCAACTTGACGACAAACTTGCCGAAGCCCACCATAACATGGGCTTTATTCTTGCGCATCTAAACGATCATACTGGGGCGGTCGATTGCTACTTGAGGGCCACTGAGATCAGGGAGCACTATCCAGATGCTCACAACAATCTCGGCAATTCGCTGAAGGCGCTTGGCCGCTTTGATGGTGCAATGTCAGCCTACGATCAAGCCATCAGCCAGAAACACAATTTTGCTGACGCCCACCTCAATCGAGCTCTACTGATGCTCTTGCAGGAAAACTATGCGCAGGGATGGCAGGAGTATGAATGGCGCCTGCAGCGCAATGCCACGGCTATAGGAATGCCGCATGCGATTCCACCCTCCTGCAGGCGCTGGGCAGGTGAGACACTGAACGCAGCCGATCCACTCCTGCTGGTTGCCGAACAGGGGTTGGGTGACACGATTCAAATGATTCGTTATGTGAACACCCTCAGACAGCGAGGGCATCCAATCACCCTGGCTGCTCAGGATTGCCTGCACGCGATCATCCGCTGCTCGAGCATTGATGCTGTTCTGATCAGGCCAGACGAGCTGGATGGCTGCAGCAGCGGGTTTTGGCTGCCGTTGTTCTCACTGCCATCCTTGCTCGAAGTTACACCAGAAAACCCCATTGTTGCCAACCCGTATCTCCACAGTGATCGATCGAGGATAAGCCAATGGCAATCGATTTTGGAGCCTGAGGCAAGACCGGTGGTGGCTATCAACTGGCAGGGCAACCCCACCGCCGAGAAGTTTGGCCTGAGAGGTCGCTCCTTTGCTCTCGAACTGTTGGCGCCTGTTGCCAGCCGGTTGCGGGGATCGCTGCTTTCTCTCCAAAAAGGATATGGGAGTGAGCAGCTGGAAAGCTGCTCATTCAAAGAACATTTTGTTCAATGCCAACAGCTGATTGGTTCCCGCTGGGACTTTCTTGATGTGGCGGCAATCATTGCGAACTGTGATCTTGTGATAACTTCTGATACCTGCATCGCCCATCTTGCAGGGGCAATGGGTCACCCCACCTGGCTGTTGTTGCCCATGATCCCAGACTGGCGCTGGGGTCTGGAAAAAGAAAGCAGCTTCTGGTATCCATCGATTCGCATCTTTCGGCAAAAGACTGCTGGTGATTGGGCGGGTGTGATTCGCAACGTGCTGAACGCCCTTCGAGAGCAGGATTTTTGCACGTAAGCACCGGCTCCCTATCTCCTCCTGAGGTCTCGATGAAGGCCGCTGAACTCACGCAGGCTCACTGAGAGAATCCCCAGGCTACATTGATTGATCCATCTGGAGCTGCTATTGCCAACGTGCAATCAACGCCTCGCCGTGAAGGGGGCATAGACATAGGGCTTCTTCTGATAGGCGCTGTCGCCGGGCTCCGCCTTGCCGATCAGCACGCAGTTCTGCGCGAAGGTGAGGGTGTTGACCAACTGGGCAGAGGCTGGCGCCAGGCCGGCGATCTGCATCGAGTAGTCGATCAGATTGCGGTCGTCGGGGTCGAGAATGGAGCGATTCAGGGTGTCCACCGCCAGTTTGAGTGCCTCGATGGCAGACCAGCGCGAGAACAGGCCAGCACGGATCGGGTAGCCGTAGAGATCGCCGGCCAGCCAATAGGAAGTTTCGATGTCTTCGATGATGTAGAAGCCCCCTGGCTCCAGGATTGTCTCGAAGATCACGCTGAACGAGCTCAGCTGATGGCGCGGTAGATGGGAGCCATCATCGATCACCAGGCGCACCGGGCTGGGGGGATCGCGCAATACCTGCTGCAGCTGCTCCGGTTGGTCCTGATCCGCCTGGATCACCACATAGCCGTCGCCCTCCTGGCTCACATCCCGGTCGATGCAGATCAGGAACGCCTGCGGAAAGAGCCCCTTCCAAAGCGGGATGCTGGCCCCTTCGCCGTAGCCGATCTCCACGATGGTGAACGGCTCACTCTGGCTCAGCTGCGAGAGCACGAGCGGATGGAAGCGGTGATAGCCGTGGCGATCGTGGAGGTCTGCCTTGTCGGTGCCGCAGGCATTGGCCAGCGCGGCGAAGGAGGTGCGGCTGATCATGGCGCGATCGCGGGAGTTGAATCCTGCCAGCCGGGACCACGCTGCCCCCTGGCAGCTGGGGTTGCCCTGCCTCCTGGCAGCCGGGATTGCGCTGCCTACTGTGGCCCTGGTGTTCCATGCGGCTGAACCCCTTGGCAGGCCACCAGGATCCCGCGACAGCCCAGGAATCGCACGCTGCCGATCCCGCCGACCAGGAGGCGCGCCAGCAGCGGGCCCGCCGGCTGCTGGATCAGGGTGAGCACGGGGCGGCGGAAGCGCTTTATCGCCAGCTGCTGGCGGCCGGCTGCGCCAGCCCCAGCGCGATGATCAACCTGGCGGCCCTCTGCCAGCTGCGCGGAGCACTGGATGAGGCCGATCAGCTGCTCAGCCGGGCCCTGGAGCTCGATCCCGGGGCGCCGCTGGCCTGGTTCAACCGCGGCGTGGTACTCACCCTGCTGGGCGACAGCACCGCCGCCGTGGCCTGCTACCGGCGCTGCCTGGAGCTGCCGCCCGGCCAGGCCCGGGCGGCCTTCAACCTCGGCCTGCTGCTCCACGGCCAGGGGGAGCTGGCGGCGGCCGAGCAGGCCTTCCGAACGGCCCTGGCGCTTAACCCCCACGACCCGGAGACCCACAGCAACCTGGCGGGGGTGCTGCTGGAGCAGGGCCAGCAACCCGAGGCGATCGCCTGCTGCCGGGCAGCCCTGGCGCTTCAGCCCGATCATGCGGGCGCCCACAGCAATCTGGCGGCGGCCCAGCTGCAGCGGGGCGATCTGGCGGCGGCGATCCAGAGCTGCCGGGAGGCGATCCGGCTGCAGCCCGAGGCCGTGGCGGCCCGCGACACCCTGGCCAATGCCCTGCTGGAGCGGGGCGAGATCGACGAGGCCTTGAATCAGTTCCAGCAGGCCCTGGCCCTGAAGCCGGACTTTGCCCAGGGTCATTACAACCTGGGCAATGCCCACCTGCGCCAGCGGGATCCCGCCCGCGCCATCGCCAGCTACGAGGCTGCGCTGCGGCTCCGGCCGGGCTACCACGAGGCCCGCTGGAACCTGGCCCTGAGCCTGCTGCTCCGCGGCGATTACCGCCGCGGCTGGGAGCTCTTCGATGCGCCGGCCTGCCTGGAGGCCCTGCCGGTGCGCCGGCCCCACGCCACACCCGGCTGCCCGCTCTGGCAGGGGCAGGCGCCCCCGCCGGGGGAGCCCCTGCTGCTGGTGAGTGAGCAGGGGCTGGGCGACACGCTGCAGTTCGTGCGCTACCTGCCCCTGCTCGCCGCCCGCGGCCCGCGGCTGGCGCTCTGCACCGAGGAGAAGCTGCATGGGCTGCTGGCGGCCTCGGGGATCGGGGTGCCGCTGCTCACTCCCGATGAGGGCGATGCGGTGAACGAGGGCCACTGGCTGCGGCTGCTGTCGCTGCCGCGCCTGCTGGGGGTGACACCGCAGCAGCCGCTGGCCACGGCGCCCTACCTGCGCTCCAGCGACGCCCTGATCCACCGCTGGCGCGAGATCCTGGCGGCGGAGAAACGGCCGATCCTCGGGGTGCACTGGCAGGGCAATCCAGACGTGGAGGTGGGGGGGCTGAAGGGCCGCTCCCTGGCGCTGGAGCAGCTGGCGCCGCTGGCGGCCACGGGCGTGGGGTCGCTGCTGTCGCTGCAGCGGGGCCGTGGCAGCGAGCAGCTGGAGGGCTGTTCCTTCCGGCACCGGTTCGTGGAGGTCCAGGAGCGGCTGAGCGCGGTGGTCGACTTCCTGGAGCTGGCGGCGATCCTCGAGCACTGCGATCTGGTGATCACCACCGACACGGCGATGGCCCATCTGGCCGGCGCCAGCGGCCGGCCCACCTGGCTGCTGCTGCACCACCAGGCCGAGTGGCGCTGGGGGCTCAACGGCAGCACCACCCCCTGGTATCCCAGCCTGCGGCTGTTCCGCCAGCGCACGCCGGGCGACTGGAGCGGGGTGATCGAGGCGGTGGCGGCGGAGCTGCCGGGCTGGGCCCGTGACGCAAACTTGCCCCAGCCTCCACCGCTGCCTGCCATGGCTGGCCCCTCCGACACCGCCGTGGCCTCCCGGGCAGTGCAGCTCTGTGACGGCAGCCAGGTGCTGGTGCCCGATTCGCTGGAATGCTTCAGCACCTATGTGCTGCTGGAGCAGCACGACTGGTTTGAAGACGAGCTGCGCTTCCTGAGGCGCTTCCTACGGCCGGGCCAGGTGGTGATCGACATCGGCGCCAACGTGGGGGTGTATTCCCTTTCCCTGGCCCGCTGCGTGGGGCCGGGTGGAGCGGTATGGGCGTTTGAACCGGCGACGGAGCCGGCCGCGCTGCTGGCCCGCAGCATCGAGCTCAATGCCACCCCCTGGGTGCGGTTGCAGCGGCAGGCCCTCTCCGATCACAGCGGCAGCGGCTGGCTGCATCAGCCGGGCCGATCCGAACTCAACACGCTGGTGGCGACGCCGGCTGGGCCCACTGTGACGGCCGGGGAAGCAGTGGAGATCACCACCCTCGATGCCTGTCTGGATCAGCACGGCTGGAGCCGGGTGGATCTGCTCAAGATCGACGCCGAGGGGCAGGAGGAGCGGATCCTCAATGGCGGCCAGCGCTTCTTCGCCACGCTGGCCCCACTGGTGCTGTTTGAGATCAAGGCCGGGGAGACGCTGCACCTGGAACTGATCGAGCGCTTCGCCCGGCTGGGCTACCGCTGCTTCCGCCTGGTGCCTGGCCTCGATGCCCTGCTGCCCTTCGACGGCAGCGACAGCGTGGATGGCTACCTCCTCAATCTGTTCGCCGTGCCGGCTGATCGGGTGCCAGCTCTGATCGAAGCGGAGATCCTGATCGATCCGGAGCAGGCCTCCCCGCCTGCCCCCGGTGCCGGTGAGCTGGAGCCGGCGGCCAGCCAGTGCCTGGCCGGCTGGGAAGCGGCCCACGATCCCTCCCGGCCCCTCAGCGCCCGCTACGGCGCACTGCGGGGGGCCTTCCGCGAGCTGCAGGGCCAGTGCGGCCCGCAGGCCCCCGCCAGCCGCTGGGCCAGCCTGGCCCGCCTGGCGCTCGAGCTGGGGGAGCGGCAGCAGGCCGTGGTGGCGGCCCAGCAGCTGCTGGAGGCCCTGAGCCGCCCCCCAGCGGAAGGCACCCCTGCCCAGGCCTGGCTGGAGGAGCCGTTCCTGCCGCCCCATCCCGCCATGGACGGGCTCGACCCGACCGGCCGGGAGCAGCAGTGGCTGCTGGCCGCCGCCCTCACCACGGTGGAGCTGGCCGGGGCCTATTCCAGCTACTTCACCGGTGCCTCCTCCCTGCCGAGGCTGCGGAAAATCCACGAACTCGGCTTCCCCTGCCCGGAGATCAGCCGTCGCCTGGAGCTGGTGCAGCGGCGCTTCGCCCCGTTTGCCGATGGCGGCCCTGATCAGCCCGGCCAGAAGCCCGCCGGCCCCGAGCCGGCAGCCCCCGCCGGCGCCCCCGCCCCGGCCAGCGACGCGCTCCAGGCGAGCGCCGGCTGGGGCGGGGGCTATTACACCGGCTTCACCTACGGCTGCTACAGCTTCGGCGAGCTGGCCCCCAACTGGCTCGACTTCGCCCTGCTCAGCCAGCGCCAGCGCCCACCCCGCAGCGGTGGCGAGGGCAGCCCCTTCCGCTACCTGGAGCTGGGCAGCGGCATGGGGCTGGGACTGTGCCTGCTGGCCGCCGCCTATCCAGAAGGCACGTTCGTGGGCATCGACTTCCACCCCAACCACATCGCCCACAGCCGGTGGCTGACGGCCGAGCTGGGGCTGGCCAACGTGAGCTTCCACGAGGCCGATTTCCTCGAGCTGGCGGCGCCCGGCGCCGCCCTGCCCTTTGCTGCCGGCGCGGGCTTCCACTACGCCGCCGCCCACGGCATCCTCAGCTGGATCGGCCCGGCGGTGCGGGAGGCCCTGCTGCAGCTGGCCGGCCGGCTGCTGCGACCCGGCGGCGCCTTCTACTGCTCCTACAACACCTACCCCGGCTGGCTGGATCGCAGCGCCTTCAAGGCCCTGGCCGATCTGGAGCGGCAGCGGCTGGGCTCGGCCAACCTGCCCCTGGCCCTGCAGCGGGCCGGCTCCAGCCTGGAGCGGCTGCTGCGGAGCGCCTCAGCGCTGAGCCAGGCCCTGCCCCAGCTCGCCGCGCACCTGCGGCGGATCAACCAGAACAAAAGCCCCGACTACCTCTGCGGTGAGTTCGGCGCTGAACACTGGCAGCCCTTCTACGTGGGCCAGGTGCACCAGCTGGCCGCCGCCCACAAGCTCAGCTACGCCGCCTCGGCCAGCCTGCCCGACAACTTCCCCTCGCTGCTGCCGGCGCCGCTGGCGCAGCAGCTGGCGGCCGAGGCCGACCCCACGATCCGCCAGGCGCTGCTCGATCTGGCCATCCACCAGAGCTTCCGCCGCGACCTGTTCGTGAAGGGCCCGCTGCCCCTCAGCCGCCCAGCCCAGGAACAGCAGCTGGCCCAGTTGCTGCTGCGCGGCACAGGCCCAGCCGGCGGCGAGACCCCCGGCGGCGCTGCCGGCCAGCCCCTGCGGATCGACACCAACCTCGGCCTGATGGGCGATGAAGCCGGCCGGCTGCGGCAGCTGACGGAACTGCTCGCCCAGGGGCCCGCCTGCCTGGCCGAGCTCCAGCAGGCCCTGGCCATCCCGCCCGAGGAGCTGGTGCTGCTCACCAGCCTGCTGCTCCATGGCGCACGGGTGGGGCTGGATCGCGGCGCGGCCGGTGCGGCGGCCCAGGCCGGCTGCCGGGCCGTGAATGCCCGCCTGATCGCTCTGATGCAGGGCGGCCACAATCTCGGCTACGTGGCGGCACCGGCGATCGGCCATGGCGCCCAGGCCTTCAGCCTGATCGATGCCTTCGTGCTCGACGGGCTGCGGCAGGGGCTGGAGGGGGAGGTGCTCAGCGGCTGCGTGCTGCTGGGCCTGCAGGCCACGGGGGTGGAGCTGCGCGATCGCGAGGGGGCCCCGCTGAACGAGCCGGCGGCCTGCCTGGAGCGGCTCGAGACCCACATCACCGCGTTCCGCCAGGCCACCCTGCCACGCCTGGTGCAGCTGGGGATCGTGGATCCATTGGCCTGAGGCGCCGCGAAGATCAGGAGCGCGCGGGGTCGGCCCGCAGGCCCTGCTCGACGCACGGCCAGTAGGCCTCGGTGCGCCACATCCGCACCAACGGGTTGGGATGGGGCTGGGGCTGGGTGGCCATCTCGGCGAGGATCCGCTGCGTGCAGGAAGGGGCGGGCCTCCCGGCTGGTTGGACGCCACCCTTGGCGGCCACCGCTGTCGCCGGGGAGGGCGCGAAGAAACGGCCGCGATCCGGGCGGTAGCCGAGGGCCACGTAGGGCAGGGAGCGGCTCAGCAGCAGCGCCGCCAGCAGCAGCGCCAGCCCCGCAGTCACCGCTCGCCGCCTGTCCCAGCCGCCTCGACAGGAGCGGCTGCCTGGGCGCCGGGGCGGCTCCAGCTCTCCGAGCGCAGCGATCAGGGCCGCGAGGGCGAAGGGCACCGAGAGGCGGGCACCCCAGGCCACCCAGCCGAAGGGCGCCCACCAGAACGCCATCGAGCTCACTCCCAGCAGCAGCAGCAGCAGCGGCAGCCGTTCGGCGAAATCAGGCCAGGCAGGTGTCCAGCGGCGGCGCGCCAGGCTGAGCGCCAGCAGCACGGCGAAGGCGGCGCCCCAGAAGGCCACGAAGCCCCCGTTGGGCGAGAGGAACAGACCCCAGAGGCTGAAGAGCGCCTGCGATGGAGACGGCCGGTTGAGGCTGGCTTCCTCCAGGTAGCCCAGGGGGAGCAGCGAGCGGTAGCGGGTCAGGTTCCAGACCAGGGAGGCCAGGCCGGCCCCCACCAGACCAGGCCCCCAGAGCCGCGCCAGCTGCGGCAGGGCCGCCCGGCCGGAGCGGCTGGGCACCGCCGCCAGCAGCACCGCCAGGGCGAAGGTGGGGGCCAGTGAGTCCTTGTAGAGGCAGCCCACCAGCACGCAGGCGTTGCTCAGCCAGGGCCAGGCTTGCCCGGGCCAGCGCAGCTGACGCAGGCCGAAGAGCAGCGCCAACCCCAGAAACACACCAGCCTGAACCTCCAGGGCACCCGAGCGCAGATAAAAGGCCGGCAACGGCGTGAGCACGATCAGCAAGGCATAGAGCCCTGCCTGGGCACAGCCGTGACGCAGGCGGACGCTGGCGGCAACAAGCCCAGCGGCGGGCAGCGAGAGGGCGGCGCTCTGCAGCAGCTGCAGGGCGGCCCTTGGGTCGGGCCCAAGCCGCTGCAGCACCACGGAGTTCATCAGATACCCCAGGGGGAACTTGCTCAGTTCCGGGCAGGCGACCGTCCAGGGGCGGCTGCGGCAGGCCTTCAACCAGAGGCTGTCCTGATACCAGTAAGCGATGTCTGTGGGCAGGAAGAAGGCATCCCTGCCGCTGATCCAGAAAAACAGCGCCAGACAGCTGAGCGCTGCCGCAACAGCCGCCAGCAGACGCCTTGGGTCGATGTCCGCCCGGGCCGCCACGCTCAGCCCTGCTCCCGGCGCAGCTGAACCATCGCCAGCAGGGCCTGATCGAGGTGATGGGCCAGATCGGCCGGATCGTAGAGGGGGCCGTTGAGCACCTCCTGCTGCAGGGCGGCCCGCTGCGCCCGCAGCGGCTCCACCTCCGCGGCCAGGCGGGCCACGATCGCAGCGAATTCCTCCGGGCTGGCGGCCACCCATTCCGGCCGGCCGATCCCCTTCACCAGGGAGCTGCCCATCCGGGCCGCCAGGCACTGGCCTCGGATCGCCACCAGAGGAACCCCCATCGAGAGGGCGTCGAAGCCGGTGGTGGCACTGCTCCAGGGGGTGGCGTCGAGGGCGATGTCGATGTCGTTGTAGGCGAGCAGGTGCTGCAGGGGATCGCTCTCCCATTCGCGAAAGTCCAGGCGGTCGGGAGCGATGCCCTCGCCCGCCAGGAATCCGGTGATGCGGGCCTGGATGCCAGCGCCGGTGGCCCACTTGTTCTTGATCAGCAGCACGCTCTCGGGCACGGCATGCAGGGCCCGGGCCCAGTGGCGCAGGGTGTCGTCACGCACCTTGCCGATCTGGTTGAAGCTGCCGAGCACGATCCGCGCCTGGCCGGAACGCGTGGAGGCGGCGATCGGGATCGAGGTGGCGGGGGTGCAGGCCAGCCAGGGCCGCGGCAGCCGCCACAAACGCTCGCGGAACTGCTCCTGCAGATCGGCGCCGGCGGTTTCCCTGTCGCCGATGAAGTAATCGATCGTATCGAGCGCCAGGGTGGCCTGGAAGCCGATGTAGTGGCACTGCACCGGGGCGCAGCGCTCGCTCAGCAGCTGCAGGCCCGAGCCCTCCTCGTAGGCATGGGTGTCGAGAATCAGGTCGTAGCGGCGCGCGCGGATGCGGCGGCGAGCTTCCGGATCCGGCAGGTTGGCGATGGCGAGCACCTCGGCGACGCGCTTGCGCAACCCCGCCTCCACGGCAGGCAGCAGCGGTTTGGTGGGGATCGCCTCGATCCGCACCTGATCGCGGTTGTGGTGGTCGAGATAGGAGAGCAGAAAGCGGCTCACGCTATGGCCGTGGAAGTGGCTGGAGAGGATGCCCACCCGGATCGGAGGCCCGGCCCCGGGGGTGAGCGCCGGCTGGGTGAGCCCGTGGGTGTGGCGGTAGCGCGCCCACCACTGCTGGCCCGTGCTGAGCATGCGGGGCGCATGGCGCTCACCCCCCAGCGAGAGGTTGAGCATCAGGCCATAGAACACGGGGATGTCATCGGGATAATCAGCGAAAATGAGGTTGAGACTCTCCAGACAGGCCTCCAGATCCCCCTGCTGCCGCAGGGCGGTGGCGAGGTTCAACCGCGGCGCCGTCAGCTTGGGCGCCAGCTGGAGGGCCCGATCAAACTCGCCAGTCGCCTGCTCCATCCGGCCAGCCTTCTGGTGCAGCAGGCCCAGCAGATTGTGGGGTTCGGGCCTGGCGGGATCAGCGGCGATGGCACGGGTCAGCAGGTCTTCGGCTTCTGCGAGCTGATCAGTGTCCATCAGCAACGCGCCGTAACAGCTCAGCGCCTCCTGGTTGTGCGGATCGATCGAGAGGAGGTACAGAAACACCTCCACCGCTTCCTGGTTGCAGCCTGAATCCACGAAAGAACATGCCAGGATCAGCAGGGAATCGGCATGGTCGCCATGCGCCTCAAGGCCGGCTCGGAGGATCTGGATGGCCTCCGGGAAGCGTTGGTTGCGATACAGCTCGCGGCCGAGCTGGAAAAAACTCTGCCCTGGCTCATCGAGGCCGCGCTCCACGGCTTTGTGGTAGTTCGCCAGGGCGGCGTCGATCCGCCCGAGCATGCCGTGGCAGAGCCCGCAGCCGGCCAGGGCCATGGGCTGGGCCCGTTCGGCCTGGAGGCTGTTCTCAAAAGAAACCAGCGCCGCGTCGTAGCGGCGCTGGGCCACCAGGGCCATGCCCCGGTTGAACCAGGCCGGGCTGAAGGCTGGATCCAGCTGCAGGGCCCGCTCGAGGCAGTGGAGCTGTTCCTCGGGGCGCTGGGTGAGCGCGCAGATCACGCTCAGATTCACCAGGATCTGCGGGTTTGCGCTGCCGGCGTCGAGCAACTGGCGATAGAGGCCTTCCGCTTCGGCATGGGCGCCGGCTCGAACATGCTCGGCGGCTCTCAGCAGCAGCTGCTGCTCACTGGCCACATCGTGAGCCACAGATTGAACTTTTTCGGGTGCCAATCTTAGCAGGAAGCCCTCGTTCAGAACTGGCAGGGGGCCCATTCAGAAGCCCCACTCGGCCATCCCGGATCATCCAGATCGCGGCCGATCGGGCCTGCCGCAAGGGCGCCGCCGTAAGCCCCCACGCAGCCGCAGATTGGGCCACAATGGCTTAACTGAATACGCAGCTGACCAATCCCTCGTTGGTGATCAAGAGTTTAACGCTGAGATCAGTAACCTCCGAGAGATCCTTGATGCAGCGAATGCCATCGACGCCCTCCGGAAGAGCTGCGGATACGCTGCCCCCATCGGTTGTGCAGGACATCGTGATGGTTGGGGGAGGCGGCGGCGGCGAGCCGATGTCCGTTAAAGCCAGCTGGCGGCATTGCATGGCATAGGAAACGGCGCTGTTCACCACGCCGGCAACCTGGGCCGCGGCGCTGGCTTTACGATAGTGGGGCAGAATGATGCCCAACAGGATGCCGATCACGGCAACCACCCCCAGCAGTCCAAAAGGGTGAAGCCTGTGGGCTCGGGTGCGCTGGCGCTCCGGTTCAACCGCCATACAGCAAAATCATTCCTCTCTATAGGAGAAATCTGGCAGAGCTCCCTCCAAGGAACAGGGGCCGATTGCTGAAACTTCACTTAGGGAAGCCCTGGAAAACCCACCAGCGTTGGAGCACTCCCCCTGCGCCCACTGGGAATGCTGCGAGCCAGCCAGTGGTGCCGCGCGGTTTTCCAGGGTTTCCTTAGAATCCAGCCCCGGCTGATCGCCCGCGGCCTCAGGCGCTGCCGGGACCACTGCCTGGCGCCACTGCGATCACACCGGTGCAGAACTGCTCAAAACTGCGCACATAGGTGGGGTTATCGTAGAGGCGATGGGCCAGCTGCGCGGTCTGGCGCTTCAGGGCCAGCCGCCGCGGCGCATTGCAGGCCAGGGCCACCACCTGCTCTACGTAGGTGGCGATCGAAGCGGCGATGGGCGCTTCCTCGATGCCGAGGTAGCGGTAGATCGCCGCCACGCTGCTGTCGCGCAGGCGCTTACCGCGGAAGGCCACCGTGGGCGTGCCCACGCTCATCGACAGATAGGCCGTCACTCCAGAGCCGAAATAGGGGGGATCGAGAAGCAGATCCAGGCAGTCGCACAGCGAGAGGAAATCACTGGAGGCGCATCGGGCCAGAAACACGGTCTGCTGGCTGGCCTGGGGCGCGCGCCGGCCGAGGCGCTCCTGAAAGCGTTGGTTGGCCGTTTCCACGCCACAGTCCACGAACACAAACAGCGCATCCGGCAATCGCCGGGCGATGCGCTCGAGGATCAGATCGAAATCTGGATGGATCTTCCAGAAGGTTTGCACACAGCCGATGATCAGACGATCCTCAGGCAGCAGAAAGTAGCTGCGGCTGAGAATGCGATACTGCACATCTTCCGAGCTCACACAGCCTGGCAAGCCATCGAGCAGCACCAGCTTTTCGGTGTACTCCACCTGATCGGCAGGGCTCTCCAGCCAGGAACTGGAGAGGTAGTAATCGATCGAGGCCAGCCCGGATGTGTGTGGCACCCCCCAGCCCGTGATCTGAATGGGGCAGGTGCGCAGCGCGGGAATCAGAAAATCCTGTGAATCGAATCCCAGATCGAGGAAGAAGAGAATATCCAGATCCAGGGATCGAAGCAGGTAGTCTTCGGTGTCGAGACTGCCATCCAGATACACCACCAGATCAGCCAGGCCATTCAGCCTGAGGTGATTGGCATCCACGATCGGTGACTGGCGGTGGATCAGGATCAGCTCAAAGCGATCCCGGTTCAGATCGCGCAGCAAGCCGCTGAAGGCCGCGGCGGTGCTGTGGCCATGCAACGATGCCGAGAGTACGCCCAGTCGAATCCTGGAGGGGGTTGTCGCCGCTTGCCGCTCCTGGTGCTGGGCTCGGGCTGCGGGGTAGCGGTAGTTGGCCCGGGAGCGTGCCTGACAATCCCGCAGCCAGGGCGCGCAGGCCCAGCTGAGCAGCGCGTAGTAGGGCTCGAGAACGGTACGGAGATTGAGGGGGCTGTAAGCGCAGTAGAAGGGCAGGGTCAGCAGGCCGCGGGGGCTGCTCATCGTCCATTCGTTGCCGCTCTTCAGCGCGGCATCCAGCTGCCGGGCGAGGGCCCGGATCCGGAAGGCCACCATCCAGGCCGTGCTGCCGTTGGCGGGGATGCGCCACACCGGGATGGCGGCATTGAGGTGATCCACCAGCTGGCCCGGGGCGAGACTCGCGGCCTGGGCAAAGGCTTCGCAGCACTCCAGGGGCTGATCGAGCTCCGAGAGCAGCTGGCCGCGGGCGCGGTGGTGGCTGGGGTTGCCGGGATCGAGCTGGCTGAGCCGCTGGGCGATGGCCAGGGCGAGATCGGGTTGGGCAAGGGCGCGGGCGCAGCTCAACGCGTCGAGCCAGGCCTCCAGGCAGGTGGCGTCGAGCGCCAGGCAGCGCTGCAGCGCCGCCCAGGCCAGCTCGAGCTGGCCAAGCTCCAGATGGTGCTTGGCCAGAGCCAGGGAATAGGGAGCCTCGCCGGGATGGCGGGCTTCCGCGAGCTGCAGCAGGCGCGTGGCCCGCGCCATCTGACCCTGGCCCCTGCAGATGCGGGCCAGGCCCCTGTAGGCCAGCGGGGCCCGCTCGGTTCTGCGGAGCGCCAGCAGCGGCGGGATGGCCCGCCGCGGTTCACCGTGGGCCGCCGCCAGGTTGGCGAGCACCAGCAGGGCCTCGGCACAGCGGCCCTGGCTGCGGGCCAGAGCCAGCTGGGCCAGGGCCGCGGCAGGACGGAAGAGCCCCAGCCGCAGCAGGGCGTCGGCGGCGCCGGCCAGGTGGCTGGGCTGGCCCTCGCTGCGGTAGTGGCGCAGGTGGCGGCGGCGGGCCTGGTGCAGCTCGCCGCGCCAGTCGCATTCAGAGGCCGTTGGCGGAGCGGCCTCTGGGCCAAGCGGCACAGCAGCCGCGGAAAGAGCAGGAACCATGGGGGCGAACGGCACAGCCGGCAGGCTGGCGGCGGGTCACGAAAGGTCTTCCCGAGGAGAGGGTTAGCTGCAGTGGGCTTGGAGCGCCAGGGATGAGGGAATGGGGCCACACAGAAAGCCCCCCACTGACGTCAAGCGGTGTTAACTATCTTGAAAAAGGTAAGAGATGCTGCCGGTATCCATGAGAATGGCTAACACTCGAATAGTAGCAGATTTGCTGGCTTGGTCCAGGCAGCGGACGCCGGAAGCGCCCGACGAGAACCTGCCGATCACACTACCGCCAAGGCGCGTGCAGCTGGCAGCGATTCGTTTTCTATCGAATCCATCGCCGACTTCCACAAAAAGTGTCGCCGCTATTCGGTGATGGCCAAGGTGGCGCATTGCTTGGCAATGCCCTGCACCGCACCCACCTTGTTTGTGTCCGGCATCGGCGGCGGCGCGGGCATTCAGGAAGTTGGGCAGGGCCTCGGCCGAGAGAATGCCAACCACAGCCACCACGATCGTCAGTTTTACCAGGGTGAAGCCTTCCTGGTGCGAATTCTTCTTCTCGCGCGTTTGTTGAGCAGCTCAAGCTGCGTGCGGGTTCACAGATAAGAGACCTAGATCAATTGCCGCAGGAAGCAGAATATATGGCAGACAGACGAGCCCAGGTCGGCTTGAGAAAGCCAGGCTTGCCTCGGAGCGGGCCCAGGAAAGCTCGGGGCACGGCACAGGAAAACCGAACTTGATTACCCATAAGCCTCCGCGACCCTGAGCCCCCTTTCGGTGCAAGGCATACAGCAACAGACCACATTGGCGATCCGTTCAGTCATCGCCGCCAGCGAGAAGCGCCTGTTGAAGCGGAAGCAGTAGCCGCCGAGGTGGCGCCTGGCGTACTTGCCAAAGTTGAAGGCATGGAAGGTGCCGTTGAAGCTGGTCTTGAGGTTGCCCAGCAGCGTATTGACCCAGCGGAACTGCAGCAGCTCGCTGGGGTGCTTCCCACCGGTGACGATGGCTTCATGGCTGCAGCCCGCGATGGTGACAGCACGGAAGCAGGCCAGGCCATCGGAAAGCACCTGGCTCCCGGGTGCCAGGTGATCTCTGGCCCAGGCGCCGATTGCCTCTGAGCTGAAGCCACTCACAGCCGTAATCCTGGCGTGAATGGGATGCCCCGCCTCGTTCAAGGAGACGGCCGCGACGATGGGGATCTTGTTCTCCGATCCTCGACCCGCCTTGCCGCCCGGGAGTTCTCCGCCGAGGTAGGAGTCATCGATCTGGATCTTTCCCTGCAGCAGGTAGGCATGCTCCCGATCAGCCATCGCCCGCAGAATCTTGTTGTGCAGCAGCCAGGCCGTGTCGTAGTTCACGCCCAGGTGACGGCTGGGCTCCAGAGATGAGATGCCAGTCTTAGCCTGGCCGATCAGGTAAAAGGCTAGAAACCAGGTGATCAGAGGCAATTTGTGGCCTGCATGATCGCGCCAGCTGTGATCGTGGCCTGATGGCTGCAGTTGCGACACTGATTGCGCTTGAGCCGCCGACCATAGACCAGCCCATACTCATGGCCATTGCAGCGGGGACAGCGGAACCCATCAGGCCAGCGCGCCTTCTCCAGAGCAGCCTCACATTGCTCCTCGGTGCCGTAGAGCCGCTGAAACTCAGGCAGGGAGAGACCTTTCTGGAACGGTATCGCGCTACGGGCCATGGCCAAACTAGTATCATTGTACTACTCTAGGGCCCCAGGGCGACCACCGCAGAGTGAGCTGGGTAATCAAGAAACCAAATGAGCGCAACTTTCGCCCTGCCGCCACCGGCCGAGTGGCTGGGCTGAACATCGCTGTGGTAGTGGCGCCACTGGGTGAGGAATGTTCTGGATCAGTTGGTGGGGCTGCATGGACAGGCCCTGCTGATGTCAAAGAATGTTACGTTGTAAAAAGGCAGCTTATGCTGCCCCTAGGCGAGATGCTGACGTCAACTCTTCTACTAGCAGTTGTACTGGTTTTGTTGAGGCAGCGGATACCGGAGGCGGTGGGGACCCCGATAGGTGCATAGATTCCCCTCACACGGCCGCCAGTATTGGTGCAGTCAACTATGAGGCTGGTGCCTGGCCCGAGAACCCCGGTGGCGAGGCCTGCGGGGGCGTTGCCGATGTCGGAGACGGCCAGGGAGGCACATTCCTTGGCCAGAGCCAGCGCCGTACCCACCATGGAACCGGCGGTGGCGGCGACGCGAGAACGCAAGAAGTTGGGCACGGCCACGGCCGAGATGATGCCGACCACGGCCACCACGATCATCAGTTCCACCAGGGTGAAGCCTTCCTGGAGCGGCTTCTTCTTCTCACGAAGCCTGTTGAGCAGCTCAAGCTGCGTGCGCGCTCTCAGGGAAGGAATCATGGTATGAAAACAAAGTACCTGTAATAGTAGGTAGACCGACCCAGATCGGCTTGCGAAAGACAAGCTTGCTTAAGAGCGGACACAGGCCCCTGGGCAAGGCAGAGGGTAGATCTGGACAAGGCGCAGGAAAACTGAATGCTCCCAACTTTTCCTTCTGCCCGCGCCGGCCAGGTGACTGGGCTGACCATCGCTGTGGTGGTGGCGCAGGTGGCGAGGCAAGCCATTACCGAGGAAAGGGCTTGCCTATGGCACTGGGTGTGGAGCGCCAGGGATCAGCTGGTGGGGCTGCAGGGACAGCCCCTGCGGCCGTCAGGCGCCAAAGGTGCAGCTGATACTGCCACTATTCGAGATCGAGGCTGTCACTGAAGCGTTGGAAGCCGTACTGGTTTGATTGAGGCAGCGGACACCGGAGGCACCGGATTGGAAGCTTCCCACCACTCTGCCGCCAGCGTTGTCGCAGGAGACAGTGACATTGGTGCCGCCTGCGGGGGCGTCGCCGATGTCGGATACGGCTAGGGAGGCGCATTCCTTGGCAAGACCCAGAATCGTACCCACCTTGGCGCCGGCATCGGCGGCGGCGCGGGCATTCAGGAAGTTGGGCAGGGCCACGGCCGAGAGGATGCCGACCACCGCCACCACGATCATCAGCTCCACCAGGGTGAAGCCTTTCTGGAGCGGATTCTTCTTCTCGCTCAACTTGGTGAGCAGCTCCAGCTGCGTGCGCGTTCTTAGAGTGGGGCCCATGGAGATGGAGTGGCGACAATCATCATATTGGGGCTGGACCGGCGCCTGGCTACCCAGGGATGGATAAGCCTGCTCTAAGAGCTGCCTTAGACAGGTTCTGGGTCCAGCCCTGCCCAAGGCGTTCAGGGCTCTGCACTAGGAGTACAAGGCGCTGGATGAGGCGCTGCACAAGGCCCTGCACAAATCGCGGTGTTCCGAGCCTTTCCCGTTGGCGGCTCCGAAGTCGCGGCTTCTCGATTCCAGGGGGGATGTTGTGTTGTCTCCGTAGGATCAATCTGATGACTCCGTCTCGCCCCCCGGCCCTGCGGCTGTGGCTGCAGAGCAGCGCCCTGGTGGCGGTGCTGGCCGGCTACGGGCTGTTGCTCGGCGCCGGCAGCCTGCTGGCGGCGGTAGACCGGCGCCTGGCTCATCAGCAGCTGGTGGCCAGCCTGGCCGAGGAGTTCCAGGCCGCGGCCGGCCCCACGGCGGGCCAGATCGCCCTGCTGCGCCAGCTGGGGGTGGAGGTGCGGGTGGAAGCCGCCGCTGCGCCGCAGCCACCGCGGCTGCGGCGCAGCGGCAACACCATCTGGCTCACCAGCCGCACCAACCTGCAGTCCCGCGGCCTGCCCGCCCGCAGCCTGCTGGTGCGCCAGAACATCACGGCCCCGATCGAGCGGGAACGCCAGCTGCTGCTGCTGCTGCTGGCGGCGGCCGGCCTGGCCAGCCTGTTCACCTCGGCTCTGCTGCGCGAAGTGCTGCGACGGGGCCTGGTGCTGCCGATCGAGGCGTTCTGCCGCCAGCTCGAGCGGATCAGCAGCCCCTCCTCCAGGCCCACCCTGCTGCCGGAGGCCAACCAGCCCAGCGAGCTGCGGCCAATTGCCGCTTCCTTCAACGAGATGCAGCGGCGGCTGGCGGACGCCTGGAACCATGAACGCATCTTCACCGATGGCGTGGCCCACGAACTGCGCACCCCGATCACCCTGATCTCCGGCAAGGCCCAGAGCCTGCTGCGCCAGTCCCTGGCTCCGCACCTGCGCATGGCCGTGCAGGCGATCGCCGCCGAGGCCGACCACATGACCGCCCTGGTGCGCGATCTGCTCGACCTGGCCCGCCAGGATGGCCAGCGCCTGCAGCTCGCCTGCCGGCCCGTGGATCCGGAGTCGCTGCTGCTCGAGGCTTACGACCGGCTGCGGCCGCTCGCGCCCGAGCGGCTGCGCCTGGTGATCGCCGGCAATGATGACGGCAACGTAGCCGGCAGCGTTGCGGGCATCGTTGGCGGCGACGAGCCATCGCTGCCGGCGGTGCAGGCCGACCCCGCGCGGCTGCTGCAATGCGTTTCGGCCCTGGTGGATAACGCCCTGGCCTACTCCAGCGGCGCCGTGGAGCTGGAGCTGCGTGGCTCGCCCGGCCAGGTGGTGTGGCACGTGCGCGACCACGGCCCGGGCGTGCATCCCGGCGAACGCAATCTGATCTTCGGGAGGTTCGCGCGCGGCTCCGCCGCCGCCGGCTGCCCCAAGCGTGGCAGTGGCCTGGGGCTGGCGGTGGTGAAGCTGCTGATGGAGGCCATGGGCGGCGGGGTGGCCGTTGCCGCCGCCGATGGCGGGGGCGCCGACTTCCAGCTGCTGCTGCCCCTCGCCGGCGCCGAACGTGGACCGGCCGGCGATGCCTCCCTCAAGTCCCCCGGGCCAGCAGGGAGGGGCCTTCACGCAGACTGAAGCCCACACCGCGCACGTTGTGGATCAGGCGGCTGAACCCCGGTTTCTCCAGCTTGCGCCGCAGGTAGCCCACATACACATCGAGCAGGTTGGGGTCGCCGATGAAGGGATTGCCCCACACGGCCTCGAGGATCGCCTGGCGGGGATGCACCATCCCGGGCTGACGGATCAGGAAGGCCAGCAGCTCGAACTCCCGCTGGGAGAGGTTGATCAGCTGGTCGCCGCGGCGCACCTCGCGTCGCAGCAGATCGAGGCGGAGGTCGGCCAGCTGGAAGCGGGTGGTCTCCTCCTGGCCGAGCTGGCTGCGGCGCAGCTGGGCGCGCACCCGCGCCAGCAGCTCATTGATTGAAAAGGGTTTGGTGAGGTAGTCGTCGGCGCCGGCATCGAGCGCCTGCACCCGCTCGGCCACGTCGTCGTGGGCGGTGAGCATCAGCACCGGCGTGGTGATGCCGCCGGCCCGCACCCGCTGGCACACCTCCACGCCGCTGAAATCCGGCAGGCCCCAGTCGAGCAGCAGCAGATCCCAGCTCTGGCAGCGGATCGCCAGCAGGGCGGTCTGGCCGCTGGAGGCCGTTTCGCAGCTGTAGCCCTCGGCCTCCAGCTCGCCGCGCAGGAAGGCGCTCAGCTCGGGGTCGTCATCGACGACCAACACCCGGGCCGCCGCTGTGCCGCCAGAACCAGCCCCCGCCGCCATGCCGAGCACGCCTCACCGTGGGCCCAATTGTGCCCCCGAGCCCGCAGGCCCCCCTGGGCACCGGCCCACCGCTGCGGCACCGACCGACTCGGCCGCGAGCAGTGCGTGCGCAACCAGAGCGCCCAGGTGATGGCCGAGCGGTTCGTGGAGGAAGCCCACTGGCTCGGAGCCGGGCCGGGCTGGATCCTGCGCCGCTGTCTGCTGCAACCCTGTCTGCTGCACAGCTGCCTGCTGCGCAGGATGATCCCCTCCGTGCCGGTGCCGCCCACCCTCAACGCCGCCGACGCCTTGGTGGTGCTGGGGCTGTCGTTCCTGGGGGAAGGGCGCCGTTGTTGCCACACGAGGCAGCGCCGACTAAAGTTCTAAGCAAACGCTCAGCAAAGCCACAAACTGGCGATGGATCGGAGACGGGCGATGGATCGGAAACTGGCGATGGATCGGAGACGGGCGATGGATCGGAGACGGGCGATGGATCGCAACCTGGTGATGGATCCCAACCTGGCGATGGTCACGTCACCCAGCAGGTTGTCGAAGCTCCTGTCTGGCTCCGTAGCGCGCGCCAACCTGAAGCTGGCCCCTGGTGCTGGCGAAGCCGGCTTCACGCTGGTTGCCTCCACCATTGTGGTGACCGCCGCGATCATTTCGGTGGCGAGTCTGGCCACCTTCGCCTGGTCCAACCTCACCGCCTCTCGCCAGCCCGCGCCCGCCAAGGTGGCCCGTGATGCTGCGATCTCGGGCATCAACCGGATCATCTCGGAGTTGAACATCTCCCAGAACAGGCGCCTCCTGGTGAATGCGAGCGTGCTGGCGAGCCAATCTCCCGCCACCTTCAACAACGATTCACGGTTCGTCAACCCGTGCGCCAGGGTCAGGGATCGCTTCATCGACACAAGCAATCCCATTGGCAACAATCTCCTCCACACCATCCCTGCCAGGCCCACCATTGCAGAGAATCAGGGCTCCACGTTTCCGGTCGGCACTTCTTCATTGGTGGGAACGGAAATCAAGATACCTGGCACGGCAAACCGCTTGCGTTACAAGCTGATCAGCATCAGCAATGGTGCAAACAGCAACGAGTTCAATGCCGACGGCAGTCCCAATCCCAATTTCAATGTCACGGTCGGCCGCCCCGGAGCGGCAGGCACCGGTCTGGCCGGCAGAAGCGGCACCATCACTCTGGAGGTGCAGGGCACCTACCACGATCGCGGCGGTGCCGAAATCTCCCGGCGTACGGTGCGTCGCACGCTGGCGATCATCCCCAAATGTTGCGGATTACCGATTGGTGGATATACCGGAGCGAACAACAACCCCACCCTCTGGGCAGGGGGGTGGGCAGCCGTCGATTCCGGCACCGGCACACCAACATTCGACAACGTTCTCGACGCCTGTCCCCTGGCAGCGGGCAACGCGGTGATCGTCGGGGCGGGGCGCCGCACCAGCAGCCCCACCACGCCCGATGTGGGTGGCTCCTTGGCGGTTTCCAACCTCAGCCAGCTGCTCAGGCGAATCAGCACTTCGGGCGCTGAGACCACTGCCACGATCCGCTCACTGTTCTGCACCGTGGAGAGTGCCAACCCGACTGCCGCGGACTGCCCCTCTGCCGTTCAGAACACTGGCGGCCAGACTCTGTTGAGCGTGAGGAATCTGGCGATGCCGCCTGTGCCCACGCCGGGGTCCGTTGATCCATGGCTCTTCGAGGGCATGTCCTTCCCAGTAGGCTGCGCAGGAGACTTCTGTGGGGGCGGTATCTCGGACCCCTCTTCCTTCAGCTCCACTCCTGTGTTGGTTACGCCGCGGATGCGTGTGTGCGATGCCAACCTGCGCGATGGCAGCTGGGGCGATGCAGCCACCGTACGCGCCAGGGCCGACTCGGTGGTTGGCCCTGGCGTGCCCGACTCCGTCATCAGTGCGGGTTGCAACATCGTCGTCGGCTCCACCGCCGCCGTTGGCGGCACCCCACCGCAGCATCCTCGCTATGTGGAAACGTTGCGCACGCGCGATTTTGACACGTGGACCACCATGGGTGGTTACAGCGCCGCAGAGCTGGGTAATTACAACACCGGCAACACCTCAGGACCCTTCCAGAATGGGAATACGATTCCCGCAGATTCAGGCGTTCACCTCAAGCGGCGTCTCGGCCGGATCTGCACCCGGGTGAGTTGGCCCTTGCATGCTGCCGCCAGGGTTCGAGACCAAACCAACTTCAGGAGCAATCAAAACGTCATCTACTGCAGTCTTTCCAGCCTCCAGCTGGTCAATGCCCTGATCAATGTGGACACCCGTGCGTCCGCCGCCGGTGAGGGTTCCATCCCCCTGGTGCTGGATTTTCGCAACAGCCTCAGAACGGACGTCGCTCCTTCCACACCCAGTCTGCTTTCCGGGCTCTCCCTGATTGCCAATCCTGCCGTACCCGATCGCGCCACCAATGAACCCGTGGGCATCGTGCAGACCAACACCAGTCCAGACATCACCGGTGGCACGACGATGATCCCCACCACCAACCCGGGCGATGTCACGATCCTTGGTTGTGGCAGCGAATCAACCAGTAGCACCACCATCTGTCCCGCCCAGTCGATCAGCACCGGCTATGCCAACACCGGAGGAACACCCACAGTCACTACTGGCAATGATTTCGTCCTCGACGGAGTGTTTGTGTACATGCCGCGCGGGGTTGTCTACTCCCAGGGGGTGCAGACCCTCTCCAACCCACTCAACACCTCCACTCCCGGCTCCTACGGCTACATCAATCAGTTCAATACCGCCTATCCAGCAGATCCCTGGGCAGTGGGCAGCGTGGAAGTGGATCCAATCCTGCCCGCCTTCCGCAACGAGGATTTCTGCGCTGGAGTTGGTAGTGGCTTGAGAGACTGCACCAACCTGCGCGTTCGTGGAGTGATGTGGGTGAATCAGATCCTTGCCAATGCAGGCATCAGTTTCGAAGTGCCTGATTATGCCCTGGCCCGGCCTGCTGATTACCAGTTGATCAGAACTACAAGCACCCCCTCTACCCCATTCCGCATGTTTTCGCCTCTGCAATGGTTCCTTCCGGAAACTAATTGGACACCAGACGTTTTCACGCTTGAACAGGACTATGCGGCCCGCAGCGTGATTTCCTCCGTTGAATTCTGATTCGCGGCCTGAAATTATCTTTTCTCGTGCATGCCTTTGTTGATTCTCCACTGCCGCTCTCTTGAACCAGCCATGGCCTCTACGTCTCACTCCAGATCCGTCAGGCAGCCCACTGCCATCTGCCCCCGGCCGTTCAGCCGCAGATGTGCCGTGGTGAGCAGGAAACGCCAGGAGCATCTGGGCCTCTCAATTCTGGAGATTTTGATCAGCACGATTGTGATTGGCGTGGGAATGGCCGCAGTCGGCACGCTGAATGCAGTGGCATTACGTGGCATTACAACATTCGATCAAGAAAACGATAAAGAGCAGTCTGTCACCTACTTCTCCAATACCAGCACTGGTCCGATGATCATCGATTCTGTTGGGTGTACCCTATTTACAGCAACCAACGAGCCTACTAGTAGTTCCTTTACATGCGACTCCATGGTTGACGGTCTGTGGAATACCGAATCGGGCGGAAGCCCTGTACTGATCGTTCATACTCCACCAATGACCCCCGGTGACCTGTCCACGAGGGCCACGCAAAACAACTACGTCTATCCTGGTTTAGGCTATATCTTGGAGCGTGCATGCTATGGGCTGCCGCTTCCAGGGGTCAGCCAGGCACAGAGGGACAGCAGCAATTGGAATCAGGGTTCCGGCGAGCAGATCCTCACATACCCTGTCATTGGTAAACTCAATGTGCAGTCAAGTTATCCTCTTTATGCTTTGATGAATTTCAAAGGTGGGCATGAGCCTGGAAACCCAGGGGTTCTTGGAACCGTAGAGAGCCCTCAAGGGCCTCCTGTGGGGCATCGCCTCTTCGCAACGGTCAGAGTTCCAGATGGGGATGGAAATTCCGAAAACGATGACATCAAGTCGTGGTATACAGCAGCGCCCATGGTTTCCACTTTCTGCCCTTGAAAAGACCATGCATACGGTGACGAAGCCGCGGACAGCCAACCAGCAGGCATTCAGCGTGACTGAGCTCATGCTCACGGTCAGTCTGTTTGTTGTGTTCTCAGCTCTTTCGCTCTACGTTTTTGGCTTCACCAGAGACCGAGAACTCATCATGCTGCGAGCGGTTGTCGGAGATTTTCATGCCTGGCTCGTGGAGGTGCGTGGCAACGCTGCCCGCAGTGGTCCGTGCAGCGTGCGCTTTGTCACCCCCCCTCCCAGCGGAGGTCGCATTCTCAGAGGTGATCCGATCGCCACGGTTGAACCCGCAGGGTGTGGCAACACCTTCCGAGCTCCGGAAGATCTTCAGTTTCGCCTCAACGCGTCCGCCTCCCCTCTCCCCAGTCCTCTTGTGAGTGCCGGCTCTGCCGACGGGTCGTGCCCGGATATCACCTTCACGGCGTCTGGAATCACTTTGCTGTGCGGCTCTCCTGCCCCTGCTGCTTCCATCAAGGTGTTCAACGTGGCTTTTGCTGCACCCCAGCCTCCAGGTGCAACAGAATTCCCCGTAGCCTGCGCGGCCGTAGCCGACTTATCCGGCGCCCCACTCACCGGCCAGGCAACGTCGTTCGCCCAGCCTTGCAGGCTTCAATCCTTCAGCTGAGTCCTCAATCATGATGCAAATTCCTCACCATACAACCAAGAAGCAATGCCGCCACGGCTTTACCTTGGTGGAGTTGATGATTGCGGCCCTGATGGGTTCAGCGCTTGTTCCTACCTTGATCAGATTCAGCCAGGCCAGCACTGCTTCCGATGCTATGGTCCGGGCTCGTGTTTCCGCACGTATAGAGCAAATGCACACGATTGATTTCATTGCTCAGGATATCCAACGCGCTTCCGGTTATGAAACTTCAGTGCAGATAGGCAGGCCACCCACTGCGCAGCCTGTGATGCCAGTTGCTGCGGGGTGCGTGCCACCTGTCGGTTCTGCAGCTCTTTTTGTTCTGCTCAGCAGCTCAGGCGATCAAAACGATAACGTCGTCTACTACGGCTACGCCGGTCTCTATGCCGGTCCAGGTGAGACTCCTGGCTCCGGTGGTTGGGCAGATTCAGCGCGTCTGTTCCGATGCGGTCGAGTTATTGAATGCACAGGCACACCACAAACCTGCACTCCTGGCACGGACATCGTAACCAGCTTTGTGGCCCACGCTGCGGAGATTACCCGTCCTGTACGGGATTGCATTCCCACGATGTCAATTGCAGATTGCCTTGATGAATTAAAAGCACAGGGCATACCTGGAGATCTTTATGCTAACGAATTTAATAATGTTGCTCTTATGAATCGCATTTTTCCCCTGAAGGTTAAAACGTTTGCCTGTTATGGCAATTCAGGCAGGGTTGATCTGGATCGAACCACTAAACAACCAACGCCTGCTTCTCAATGTCTGCCTTCTGATGCCGATACAATCGGTAATCCCAATCCTCGTTTGGTTACGATGGATGCATCCAGCCCCACGGGTGGGGCAGTCAATGGTGTCTTCTGATTGTTCACTGCTTGAACCTCTCTTCCCTTCACCCCAGGAACGGGTCAATGCCGCCACGAGATGACCATCCCCCCCAGGCCGGCGACCCTGTTCCGGTTTCTCAGTGGCCACCTTCACGATCGGCCACGGGCGGTGGGCCGGGGCAGCACTGAAACGCGTTCACCATTCGCGTCAGCTCCACGGCTCGGCTCCGTCGCGCAGAGCCGCAAGAGCGTTCCGAACAGCCCCTGCCTGGCCGGGCTGCCGGGCTGTTCTGTCTCCTGAGCTGCTCACGCCTCGTTCGGGATCGTGTGCAGCCTTTCAGCGGTTGATCAGGCCCGACCTCAGGTGACTGGCCTCGTTGGGGTTCCCTGGTTGGGGCTTCCTGGGCACACCTCTGGGCCACCACCGGTCAGGCCGCCCCCCGTCGCCGCTGCCATTGCTCGGCGCCATCACGCTGCCCGGTGCCCGTGGCTGGCGTCTCCGTGCAGTCCACGATCAGGGCAGGGGCATTCTCCATGCGCACAGAGCCGCGGGGCCACCACACAGTTCAGTGATGTGTTGGCGCTGATCGCCTGGAAGATCCCAGGATCGGGGTCGGGGGAGCTGAAAGCAGAGGAAGAGGGCCCAGACAACGACGCGCCCCGCTCATCCCCGGGCGCTGGCGTTGACGGTCACCGGGGTGGCGCGCGGCTCACCCGCGTCACCTGAGGGGACAGCCGTTTCCGAGTGCTGGGCTGAGCTGAGGTCGTCGAGCAACGCCGGCATCATGCCGGCATCGAAGGAGAAGCGACCGGGGCCGTTGAACAGCAGGGCGAGGCTGCCGCCGAGATAGAGGAGCACCAACTCCAGCACATAGATGTTGAAGCCGGCTGTGGAGATGTGCTGATAGGCCGCCACCGTCATCGTGCCGCTGAGGGCCAGGGCACCCACGGGCGTGAGCAGGCCGAGGATCACCAGCCAGCTGCCGATCAGCTCCGAGAAGCCGGCGGCGTAGGCGAAGAACAGCGGGAAGGGCAGGTGCAGCGAGGCCACGTAGGTGTCGGCGAACTGCTGGGGATCGGCGAGCTTCTCCTGGCCGTGGTGAATCATCAGCCCACCGATGCTCAGGCGCAGCAGCAGCAGACCCACGGAAGCCAACAAACCCGGGCGCCGCAGATAGGCGCCGACGACTGGAGCTGCTGCCGTGAGCCCAGCCAGAGGTGCAGACCTTGAGGAGGGCCTGCCCAACGAGACGAACCAGAGAGCGAAGCAGGCGGCCATGAAGCCCCCGAACAGTTCCAGCAGGGTGGATGTCGTCATGAGACAGGGGGTTTTCAGCAATCATGGCAAGCTTCGTTAAGGAACGTGAAGCGGCGCGACCATCCATCCCGGCCCTGTCATCGCGGAGCCTGCCGGCGGAGCCTCGGGGCGCACACCTCGCGCAGGCTCCGACCCGCCGCCAGACTGTAACAACCCTGTTACATCACGTTGACCACCGGCGAGCTGTTCCTTGAGAGCCTGAGCACCGGGGCGATCACCCAGGCTGAGCTCGACTGGCTGCTGAGCCAGCACGATCGCCTCACCAGGGCTGAGCAGGCGGCGAGGCAGTGGCTGGATCGCCCGCCCATCAGCGCCGCAAGCAGAACGGCTCGATTGTGCGGTGATCCGCCAGGATTGACGCTCGCACCGACCAGTTCCTTCGTTCACCTTTGATTGCCGCAGACAACCCTGCAGGATTCCTGAGCAAGCCGGCAACACAGCACCAACCCCCCATCACAGCGCTGTGCGTGACAAGACAGCAAGCATGAAACGCCCCATCCCCTTGCAACTGTCTTGCAGCCTGCTGGATGCCATGGGCACCTCCGTATCCTTGCACCATCTTGAGAGAATACCCACCAACAACAAACTGCTGATCATCAGCAACCACCGCAGCCTGCTTGATGCTCCCCTGCTGATGAGCGCGCTCAGCCGGCCTGTGCGCTTCGTCTGTCACTATTACATGAGTCAAGTGCCGCTACTGCAGCAGGCCATTGCGCTGATGGGCGCTTTTCCGCTCGAGGCGGATCAGCGAAGACAGACGTCGTTCTTCCGGCAGTCGACCAGGTTTCTGCAAGCCAATCAGGTGGTGGGCGTGTTTCCTGAGGGTGCGGATCCGATGGTGAAGGTCAACGCCCCCCACCAGCTCAGCCCGTTTCACAGGGGTTTCGCCCATCTTGCCCTGAGGGTGCCTGTGGATGGCCTTGCCATCCTGCCGATTGCGATTGCTTCCAGGGAAGAAAAACAGGGAAAGCTTGCACCGCTTGCCTTGTTTCGGCGCTTCGATCCATCGGAAGCACTGTTTCAACGCGATGGCTGGCATTCTGCAATCCTCTATCGGCATGTTGATGTTCTCTTTGGCCATCCTCTGTTGATCGATGAGGGTTGGAGATCTCGCTATCGAGGCAGCAGCGCAGCTGCTGCAGCCCGAGAACTCACCCAGGCCTGCTGGAGCCAGATCGCTGAGATGCTGGCCCGATGAGACTGACCAGTGCTCGCAAACCATGATCACAACGTCCAGGGACCTGCGGCTCATCGCATATACATCACGAACACCATCTCGGCCGCTGTTTGTCTTTTTGCCGGGCATGGACGGCAGTGGGGTGTTGCTGCAGCCACAGGTTGCCGGGCTGAGCACGGGCTTTGACATTCGCTGCTTATCCATTCCTCCAGACGACCTCAGAGGCTGGGACGAACTGACCGAGCAAGCCGCCGCTCTGATCCGGATGGAACAGCAGCGACATCCCGGGCGAATGACCACCGTTTGTGGTGAATCGTTTGGTGGTTGTTTGGCGTTGAGATTGATCACGCGCTTTCCGAAGCTGTGTGATCAACTGATTCTGGTCAATCCCGCCTCATCAGCGCAGCGTCAACCCTGGATCGGCGCCTGCAGCTCGTTGACCCAGCTGCTGCCGGCACCGATTTACGAGCTCTCCACCTTCAGCCTGTTCCATCTTCTGATTGCATCCCATCGGGTCAGCAGGCCCACACGCCAGCAGCTGCTGGCTGCCATGCAGGCAGTGAAACCTCAAAGTGCTGCCTGGAGACTGGCATTGCTCAGAGAATTCCACCTGGAGGATCTTCCGCTTGATCGTGTTCAGCAGCCTGTTTTAATCCTGGCCTCAGAGGCGGATCGACTCCTGCCTTCCCCACGCGAGGCGAAGCGATTGGCACGCGTTCTTCCCAACACCACAATCGTTTCCCTTCCCGATAGTGGGCATGCCTGCCTTCTGGAGAATCAACTCAATTTAGCTGCCATCCTCAGGTCACAGGATCTGTTTGCTGATCTGCCGACGTCCTCGTTGCCGATGAGCGCGGCCAGCCCAGGCGGCGCCAGCCCTCGGGTAGCCCTCGGGTAGCCCGCTGGTAGCCCTCTGGTAGCCCGCTGGCGTGGGTGAAGCCCGCAGCACAGGAATTGGCAGCATGAAGGAAACCGGCCGCGCTTCGCGTTACCACTGCTTTGCGTTTCGCAACCCGGGCCCGCCGCGGGTTCACGGCGCCCGAGAAGCAGGAGGCCAGCAACGTCCCCGCGCTGGGGGCCTTTCTCACGCTCCGCCAGGGACTGCCCCGCCGGCAAGCTGCACCGTGCCCGGCGGTTCCACCGAGAAGAGCTGCGGCATCCGCCGCCTGGATCCGCCTCAGATGACCTCCGCGGCGATCGTGCCGATCTGCCTGCCGCTCACCACCGGCGCGGGCAGGAGCAGCGCGATCACGGTGCGGGCCAACAGCGCCACCACCATCGAGCGTCGCCTCGAGCTGTTCGCAGCCGTCCTGGCGATGGCGGTGATGGTCGCTCTCCTGGTTCCCGTCGCCTCGCGCCTCACCCGGCTGCTCACCCGGCTGAGCCAGCCAGGGGCCGTGGCCCGCTGCGCTTCAGCTGTGGTAGTGGGGATCGAGCCAGCAGCGGGGCAGCTCCTCGCCGGAGGGGAAGAACAGATCGGCCTTGCTGAGCGGGCCGGGATCCTGAAGTTCCTCACCGGCGTGCACGCGGCCCTGCACGCTGGCGGCGAAGGGATCGAACAGCTGCTTGAGATCGAGCACCTCCACCAGGCTGCTGTCGTCGTCATGGCGGATCTTCAGGAACATGGCCACCTCGAGGGCAACTGTCCCCACTGTGCCCGTCGGCGGTGGGCCCTGCTGCGAGCCCGCTGGGATGCCTCACAGATGGTGATGTGAGGCCCCTCCCTCAGCCTGCTGCCAGGGCCGCTCTGCGCAGCTTGGCGATCGTGTGGGCGATGGCCATCGACGCCGCGTCGCGCCAGGCGACGTTGCGGCAGGCGACGTTGCGGCACGCCTGGCTGCATGCCCTGTTCGAATCCGGTGTCAGCAAGCCGATCGATGAGGCCCTGCGCCTGCTCGATCCCCAGGAGGCGATGCACAACGGCAGCCTGGAAGCACACGCTTGGATCAGGCTGGAGGAGCAGCCCTTCGATTTCCACCGCAGACGCCGGACCCTGCGGCTCCGGCCTCCTGCCACCGTGGTGGAAGCCGTCCAACACGGGTTCCACCGAAGTCTGCGCCAGGGTCCGCCCGGCCCGGCTGGCCGGTAAGCCCTCCGGGTGCGTGACCTTTCTTCAGGCCAGGATGAACGGACACTCACCCGTTCCGCCATTCCCCCTCTGGTCCTGGTGCATGGTCTGCTGGACACCCCCGCGGTGTTCGACGGCCTCAAGCGAGAGCTGGCCGGACGCCGCCAGCCGCTGCTGATCCCCCCCCTGCCGCTGCGGCTCGGCCGCACCGCGGTGCTGGAGGCCGCCGAGCTGCTGGGCAGCCACATCGAAGCGGCCTTCGGCCTGGAGGAGCCCCTCGATCTGCTGGGTTTCTCCATCGGTGGCGTGATCGCCCGCTGCTGGATCCAGCTGCTCGGCGGCCATCCCCGCACCCGTCGTTTTCTCAGCGTCGGCAGCCCCCAGCAGGGCACCCTCACCGCCCTGCCCTGGCCGGCCCGCATCTTCAACGGCATCGCCGATCTCCGCGGGGGGAGCGCGCTGCTGCAGCGCCTCAACGGAGATCTCGAGCGGCTGCGTCGGATCGAGTGCCACAGCTTCTATTCGGCCCTGGATCTGGCCGTGCTGCCCGGCTGGAGCGCCGTGCTGCCGGTGGGGGGGCGCACGATGCTGCCCGTGCTCACCCATCCCCAGTTGCTGCGGGATCGGGCGGCGATCCAGCCGCTTGCCCTGGAGCTGCTGCGGAGCTGATCGGACGGCCGTCATCCGTCGCTGCAGAAGAGCTGCCTAGCCTGGATCGATGCGCCAGGGGGCATCCTTTGCATGGATTGGCTGGAGCTGTCGCTGCTGGTGCGTTGGCTGCTGGGCTGGGCCCTGGCCCTGCGGCTGCCGCAGCTGCCGGCGGGCACCCCCAGCCACAGCCGGCAGGTGTCGGTGCTGATTCCTGCGCGCAACGAGGCGGCCACCCTGCCCCATCTGCTTGCGGCTCTCGCCCGTCAGAGCCTGCAGCCCGATGAGGTGATCGTCATCGATGACCACTCCAGCGACGACACCGCCGCCACCGCCCGAGAGGCCGCCTTGGCCCTGCCGCTCCAGCTGATTCAGCCCCCGCCACTGCCGGCCGGCTGGTGCGGCAAGACCTGGGCCCTGCATCACGGCGTGCTCGCCAGCAGCGGCGAGGTTCTGGTGTTCCTGGATGCCGACACCGAACCCGCTCCGCACTTTCTGGAACGGCTGCTGGCCCAGCACGAGGCTGTGGGCGGGCTGTGCTCGGTGCAGCCCTATCACCGCACCGAACAGCCCTACGAGCAGCTTTCGCTGCTGTTCAACCTGGTGGGCCTGATGGCTGTTCCTTTGGGCGCGGGCTGCGGCGTGGCCTTCGGGCCGGCGATGGTGAGCAGCCGGTCCGACTATGCGCTCAGCGGTGGCCATGCGGCCGTCGCCGGCAAGGTGGTGGAAGACTGGTTCCTGGCGCACTGCTACGAACAGGCCGGGCTGCCCGTGAGCGCCTGGATCGGCGCCGATCAGATCGCCTATCGCATGTATCCGGGCGGACTGAGGGACATGGTGGTGGGCTTCGACAAGAACTTCGCCACCGCCGCCGGCGAGGTTCGCTGGCCCTGGATGCTGGCGGTGCTGCTCTGGCTTTCCGGCCTGTTCTGGGCCGCCTGGTGCCTGCCGGCGGCACTGCTGGGTTGGCCCTTGGTGGGCACCCATGCTGTCGCGCCGAACGCGATCATCCATGGCCTTTTTGCCCTTCAGCTGCTGCTGCTCAGCCGCCGGGTGGGGCGTTTCAGCTGGATCAGCCTGGTGTTTCCGGTGCCTGTGCTGTTCTTTCTGGGCGTGTTTGTCCTGGCGATCCTCAACCTGGAGCGCGGGCAGGTGGAGTGGAAGGGACGGCGCTTCCGCACGCGCTGATGGCGCTCCGGTCGCTGTTGCCCCTGCTCAGCTCGCTGGCGTTTTGGCTGCTGGCCTCGCTGCTGGTGGGGAGCCTGGCCAATCAGCTGCCGCCACGCTGGCTCCAGGGGCCCAGCCCACGGGGCAGCCAGGCGAGGGCGCCGCAAGGGGACAGACGCCTCGACCCGTTGGGGATCCGAACGTGGAAGCGCTGGATTCCCGACGCCGGCGATGCGCTGCCCGGCGGTGTGCGCAAGGCCACGCTGGTGCGCCGCAAGCGGGCGGCCCTGGAGCGGCTCGTGCAGGAAACCCGCCGGGCCGAGCTGGTGCACTGGGCGCTGCTGCCCGCCGGGCTGCTCACCGCGCTGTGGTTGCCGCCCTCCGGCGTGCTGGTGAACCAGCTGTTCGCACTGGCGTTCAACCTGCCATGCCTGATCCTGCAGCGCTTCAACCGGGGCCGCCTGCACCGCTGCCTGGCGCGTCTGGGTGTGCGGTCGCCGCACGTCTGAGATCGATCCACAGGGGAGGGCTGGTGCAGCCCCGGGGCTCAGGGGCCAAGCAGGGCAGCCTCCAGCTGCAGCTCCACCACCAGCCCCGGATCATCCGCATGGCGGGCGACAACCAGGCGATGGCTTCCCTTCTCCAGCACAAAGGCAGCGCAGGCGGGATCGAAACAGGCCAGGCGGCGCATCGCGATCGAGAGGCGCAGCCGTTGCGTTTCCCCCGGCCGGAGCGTCAGCCGCTGGAAGGCCACCAGCGTGCGTCGCGGTCGCTCCAGCCGCAGACCCGGCGGTTCCAGATAGATCTGCAGCACCTCCGCCGCCTCGATCGATCCCTCGTTGCTCACGCTCACGGCCAGCTCCACACAGGCCGCACAGGCCTCTGAACCGGGTTGCAGGACTGCCGTCGGATCCGCATGGGCGAAGCGGCCGTAGGAGAGCCCGAAGCCGAAGGGATAGGCGGCCGCCAGGCCGGGGCGTTGCTGCAGGCGATAGCCGTGCCAGAGGTCGTAGCGGACCTGCTCGGCGCGGGGTGCAAAGGGCGGCAGCGACGCCTCCGAGAGGGGGATGGCAAAGGGAAGACGACCCGAAGGCGACACCGAGCCGAACAGCACCTCCGCCAGGGCATGGCCCCCCTGCTCGCCTGGGTACCACAGAAGCAGCAGAGCGCTCACCAGCGGATCCCACTCGCCGCTGAGGATGGCGCCACCGCCCATCAGCACCACCACGGTGCGCGGGTTGGCGGCGGCCACCTCACGGATCAGTGCCACCTGATCGGCGGGCAGGCCCAGCTGCGTCCGATCGCCGGCGGCAAAGTCGCCCCCCTGGCGAGCGGAGGCGTAACCGGTGATCCAGGCGAGCAGGCGGGTGAAGCGCCGCCACACAGGCCGCGCCGCGTTCCACAGGGGGCTGCACCGCAGCCACTGCGGCGGGGGGATCTGCTCCAGGATCGGGGCGATGTCGCCGGGGTGGATGTGCTCTCCCTCCAGGCGCCAGTCGAGGCCTGCCACCAGCACGGCGGCATCGCAGCGGGCGGCCAGGGCGGCTGCCTGCCGCGGCTGACGGCCGTCGTGGTGGTCGATCGTCAGATCGGGGCGGGCCTGACGCAGGCCCTGCAGCGGCGTCACCACCGCTCCGGCCGGCGGCCGGGTGTCGGAGGATCCGCGATCGCCCAGGTTCGCCACATCCGCCAGGGGACCGATCACCGCCAGGGAGCGCACATCGGTCAGGGGCAGGGCGGGGCGGTCCTGGCCGACGGGCTCGTTGCGGAGCAGCACGATCGACTGGCGCGCCGCCTCACGGGCGAGGGCCAGATGGGCCGGGCAGCGGCGCAGATCCATGGGATACGAGCCTGCAGGCACCCGCAGCTGGAGCCGCAGCTGACGCAGCACCGCGTCGTCGATGCGCTCCATCGGCACCCGGCCCTGCGCAAGGGCCTCAGGGAGGCAGCCCTGAAAGATCATCGGGAACGGCATCTCCAGGTCCTGCCCTGCCAGCAGCCCGGCCACCCCATCGCGCAGCCCGAAGATGAAGTCGGTGACGACCAGACCCTGGAAGTTCCAGCGCCGCTTGAGGATCTCCTCCAGCAGTTCGGGGCTTTCGCCGCACCAGCGGCCATTCACCCGGTTGTAGGCGCTCATCAGCGAACCGGCACCCGCCTCGACGCAGTCACGGAAGTGGGGCAGATAGAGCTCGTGCAGCGCCCGCGGGCTGGCCTGCACATCCACCAGAAAGCGCGAGCTGTCGATGGAGTTGCAGGCGAAGTGCTTGACGCAGGCGATCGCATGGCGCTCGATGCCCCGCGTCATCGCCGCCCCCAGGGCGCCCACGTGCAGCGGGTCTTCGCCATAGGTTTCCTGAGCCCGCCCCCAGCCGGGATGGCGCAGCAGGTTCACGCACACCGCCGCCACCCAGTTGGCACCGAAGGAGCGAGCCTCCAGGGCGATCGCCTCGCCGATGCGTTCCTCCAGCTGCGGATTCCAGCCGGCGCCGCGGGCCATCGGCACCGGGAAGCTGGTGGCGCCGCCTTCGAGAACCACACCGCGCGGCCCGTCGACGAAGTGCAGGCCTCTCAGGCCCAGCCGCGGCAGCTGGCCCGCCGGCCAGGGATGGCGGTGGGAGGCATCGCGCAGGGCGATATCCGCCATCCCCGACCAGAACGGGGTGTCCCCATCGAGCAGGCTCAGCTTCTCGTTTGTGCTCAGCTGGGCCAGCAGGGCCCTGGCGCGTGCCTCGCGATCACCAGCCACCGGCTCCCCCTGACGAACGACGGCCCCAGGCGTTCCCCCAGACCAGTCTCTTGTGCGCGGTGTCCGCGAGCAGCACCGCCAGCGGAGCCAGCGCGATCGGGCCGAGGTACTCGAGCGGGAAAGGGGCGAGGTCAAACACGCCGGCGATGGGGGGCACCAGCACCAGGCTGCCGGCCACCATCGGTTCGCTCCACCACCCCAGCCAGAGCAGGGGGTTGGCCATGGACAGCAGCTCCCAGAAGGGGCGCCGGTCGCTGCGGCAGGCCAGCAGCGCTCCCATCTGGCCGGCCACGATCAGACAGAAGGCCACCGTGGAGGCCTGCTGCTGGATCGCCAGCACAGCAGGCGCGGCGCGGTGGTGCAGCAGATCGGGGGCCAACTGTTGCAGGGCCGCCAGGTCGACGCCACGGTTGCGCCACACCAGCAGGTAGCCGGCCATCGAGATCAGGCCCTCCACCAGCCCCAGCACCAGGTAGGCCCGCACCATCAGCGGCCGGTTGAGCAGCGGCAGCTCCCTGGGGCGCGGCGGCTGGCGCATCACTCCCGCTTCGGGGGCCTCGGAGCCCAGTCCCAGGGCCGGCAGCAGATCGGTGCCGAGATCCACGGCCAGGATCTGCAGGACCCCAAGGGCCGCAGGGATCCTCAGCACCACCATCGCCAGGAACGGCAGCACCTCAGGCACGTTCGAGGCCAGGATGTAGGTGATGAACTTGCCGATGTTCGCCACCACCGAGCGGCCGAAACGCACGGCCTCGACGATCGTCGCGAAGTTGTCATCGAGCAGCACGATGTCGGCGGCCTCCCGGGCCACGTCGGTGCCGCTGATGCCCATGGCCAGCCCCACGTCGGCGGCCCGCAGGGCTGGGGCATCGTTGACGCCATCACCGGTGACGGCCACAACCTCCCCCAGGGCCCGGTAGGCCTGCACCAGCCGCAGCTTCTGCTCCGGGGCCATGCGGGCGAACACGAGCCGGTGGCGGTACTTGAGCAACTGCCGCAGGTGCACGTCGCTGATCCGGGCCAGGGTGGAGCCCTCGATCACCCGCACGGGATCGGCTCCATGACCGTCTCCGGCGGCCGGCTCCAGCAGGCCGATCTGACGGGCGATCGCCTGGGCTGTCAGTCCGTAGTCCCCCGTCACCATCGTGACCCGGATGCCGGCATCGCGGCAGCGGCGGATGGCATCGGGCACTTCGGGGCGGGGCGGATCGTACAGAGCGAGCAGGCCGAGCAGGGTCTGCCCGGATTCCAGGCCGTCCGCCGGTGCTGACTGCAGCTCCTCCGCGCCGGGACGAAGGGCGACGGCGATCACCCGGAAGCCCCGGGACGCCAGGTTGTCGTTGGCGGCCACCACCTGCTGACGACGGATCGGCTCCAGCGGTTCCGGGCCGCTCGGGGTGAGCCAGGCGTCGCAGCGCTCCAGCACCTCGAGCGGCGCTCCCTTGGTGATCACCAGGCTGGTGGCGGCGGGCACCGGCAGAGGCGGGTCGTGCCAGCTCACCAGCACCGTCATGCGCCGCCGGTGCGAATCGAAGGGAATCTCGCGCTGCCTTGGGTGGAGGCGCTGCCGCTCCGCTGGATCGAGGCCGGCGGCAAGCGCCGCCTGCAGCATCGCCGATTCGGTGGGATCGCCGATGGCACCGCCGGCAGCGAGGCGGGCGTTGCTGCACAGGGCAGCCCCCTCCAGCAGCAGCCGATGCAGCTTCTCATCAGGAACCGGCAGCCAGATCTCCTCCACCGCCATGCGGTTGCAGGTGAGGGTGCCGGTCTTGTCGCTGCAGATCACGCTCACCGAACCGAGCGTTTCCACCGCCGAGAGGCGCCGCACCAGCGCCTGGCGCCGGGCCATCCGCTGCACGTTCAGCGCCAGCGCCAGGGTGACGGTGGGCAGCAGCCCCTCGGGCACGTTGGCCACGATGATTCCGATCGCGAAGACCAGGCTCTCCAGGGGCGTCATCCCCACGAACAGCAGGCTCAGGGCGAAGGCGAGCAGCCCCATCGCGATGGCGATCGTGCTGATCGTGTGCACGATGCGGGCCACCTGGCGCTCGAGCGTGCTGGCGCTGCGCTGGGTGCCGGCCGTGAGGTGAGCCACCTGGCCGAACTCGGTTTCAGAGCCGGTGGCGTACACGATGGCCTCGCCCCGGCCGGAGGCGATCGTGCTGCCCGCCAGCAGCAGGTTGGGCCGCTCGCCGGTGGGCAGATGCACGTCGGCCTGGGCGCTGGTCAGGTCGAGGGCCTGCCTGGCCACGGGCACCGATTCGCCGGTGAGCACCGAAAGATCGACCCGGAGCTCATGGCTCACGCTGATGCGGCAGTCGGCCGGCACCCGATCGCCCTCCTCCAGCAGAACCCTGTCGCCTGCCACCAGCGCCTCGGCGGAGCGGAAGCCCAGCGTTCCGTCTCGCCACACCTGCACCTGGCTGGGCAGAGAGCGGGTGAGCGCCGCCAGGGTGCGCTCCGCCTGGAACTCCTGCCAGAACGAGAACAGCCCGTTGATCAGCACCACCGCCCAGATCGCCCAGCCCAGCTGCGGCGTTCCCGCCACGAAGGCCAGCACCCCGGCGACCCACAGCAGCAGGGCCATGAAATGCACCATCTGGTCGAGGAACCGCAGGGCCAGGGGCCGACGCTTCAGGGACGGCAGCCGGTTGGCGCCAAAGCGCTCCAGGCGCTGCTCGGCCTCGATCTGGCTCAGCCCTGCGGGAGTGGTGCGCAGGCCGGGATACACCTGCTCAAGCGGCAGGGACCAGATCGGCTGGGAGGCTGAGAGCAGCACCGGTGCAGCAGGCTGGGTTGCTTCCAGCATGACCCGTGCGTCTCGCGAGGGAAGAACGTTCAGCCACCGGAGCTCAACGCTGGCTGGCCTCATGGAGGCGGGCACTGCGGCTCCTGCCCTGCTGCCGGGCGAGCCGATCCAGCTGACGCGCCAGCTCTGGCTCCATTCGAACCTGTACCGGGCAGCGGGCCTCGCGCGGCTCGACCCTGCGGCGAGCCCGGTATGCCCGAGATCAGCTCAGGTCGGCCCCGGATCCCACGGCTCCGGGCCGATCACAAACAGCACATCGCCGGCCTCGAGCGTCACATCGCCACGGGGATTGGCCAGGGTGGCGCCGCGGCGCTGCACGGCCAGCACCGTCACCCCATGGTCATCGCGCAGACGGCTGGAGGCGATGGTCTGACCCACCCAGGGGTTGTCCTCGCGCAGGGGAATGCTGTGGGTGGCGAGATCGGGCAACACCACCCGCAGGTCATGAACCCTGGTTGCCTCCGGCGCCAGGCTGCGGGCCATCCTTCGCCACTCGCCGCGCACATCACCGATCAACGCCTTGATCCGCTCCCGCGGCACCAGCATCCTGGCCAGCACGCGCGAGAACACCTCGATCGACACCTCCAGCTCATCGGCGATCACCTCATCGGCCCCCAGCTGGGTGAGCGGCTCCACCTCCCGCAGATAGCGGGTGCGCACCAGGATGAACCCATCCGGGGCCAGGCGTCGGGCGAGTTCCACGATGCGCCGAGCCGCGCCGGGATCGTCGATCACCACCACGATCGCCCGGGCCTGATCGGCCCGCACCCGCTCGAGAATGGCCGGCTGACTGGCGTCGCCGTAGTGGATCGGAATGCCTTCGCTGCGGGCTTTGCGCACGAGGGCGGCATTGAGCTCCACCACGGCACAGGGCACATCACAGCGCTGGCAGCTGGCGGCCAGGTTGCGGCCTGTGACCCCGAAGCCCACGATCAGCACGCTGGGGGCCTCCGGCGCCGGCGCGCCAACGAGCCCCTGCCGGGTTCGGCGATCGCTCCAGCGGCCCAGCGCTGTGGAGGCCAGCTGCTGCGCCAGTTTCGGCGCGGCCTGGATCAGCAGTGGTGTGGCCAGCATGCTCAGCACCGCCACCACCAGCACGCTCTGAAACACCTCCTGAGAGAGCAGGCCGGCGGTGACACCCGCCTTGGTGGCCACCAGCGAAAACTCGCCCAGCTGAGCCAGGGCCATGCCGGAGAGAACGGCCTGGCGCAGGGGCAGTCCAACGGCCAGCGAGGCGAAGGCGGCGATCAGTGGCTTGATCACCAACACGGCGGCCGTGAGCAGCAGCATCGGGCCGAGATTGGCGGTGAGCACCTTCAGATCGAGCAGCATGCCGATCGAGATGAAGAACAGGCTCATCAGCACATCGCGGAACGGCAGCATCACCGCCACCGCCTGATGGGAATAGTCGGATTCCGAGAGGATGAAACCCGCCAGGAAGGCACCGAGCGCCAGCGAAAGGCCGAGCGACTGGGTGAGCACCGCGATGCCCACACAGAGCATGAACACCCCCAGGAGAAAGGCCTCGGAACTGCGGGTGCGGGTGATGCGCTCCAGCACCCAGGGCACGATCCAGCGGTAGGCGCTATAGCCGAAGGCCGCCACCAGAAGCACCTTCAGCAGCAGCACGCCCAGATCGGTGAGGCCGCCGCCGTTGCTGGCCAGTCCGGCCATCCCCGCCAGCAACGGGGCGGTGAGCATCACCGGCACCACGCCGATGTCCTGATAGATCAGGATCGAGAGAATCGAGCGGCCGTGGGGGGTTTCCAGCTCGCCGCGGTCCTGCAGGAGCCGCAGCACGATCGCCGTGCTGGAGAGCGCCACCACGAAACCGAGGTAGACGCTCTGCTGCGGCACCAGGCCGGTGAGCGGCAGCAGCAGGGTGATGACGGCCGCGCTGCCGAAGAACTGAACCGTGCCGCCGATCGCGAAGAAGCGCCTCAGGCGCTCCAGATCGGCGATCGAGATCTCCAGCCCGATCACAAACAGCAGCAGCACCACCCCGATCTCGGCCAGCAGCTCGATCTCGTGGGCGTTGTGCACCAGCTGCAGCGCATGGGGGCCGGCGATCACCCCGGCCAGCAGCAGCCCGATCGCCGAGGGCAGCCGCAGGCGATGGCAGACCACCGCCGCCGCCACCGCCATGGCGAAGATCGTGACCAGATCCAGCAACAGGGTCTGCATGCTCGCCAGGCTCCGCGGCAGGCCGCCGAAAAGTAGGGCCGCTGGCACCACCTGTACGCCAACTCTGGCCTGGGTCAGCGGAGCACGGTGGTCCCTTGTCCGTGGGGGGGGCTTCAACCGCTGTCGGCCCGCTCGCGCACCTGCTCGAGGCTGCTGCGGTTGCGCAGCTCTCCGTTCTCCTACACCGTCTGGAGGCAGGAGTCGGGACAGATGCCCGGGGCCGGGCGCACCACCGTCTGGTGGGTGCCAGCCGCATGGATCCGATCGAGCACACCGGCCTTGCTGGTCTCGGTCGGCTCGCTGCTCGGGCATTTGCGCAGCGGCTGGAGCGCGCCGCCGCGCTCCAGCCACGAAACCCTGTACGCGAAGCGCTGGGTGTCGCGGTTGAGCTGCAGCAGCAGGCCGCCACCCATGCCAGCACCCATGCCATAGGCCACGTTCTCGGCGCTGCAGCCCGCCGCCGGAACGGCGTCAGGATGAAGGTTGAGATTCATGGTGTGCGCTCCGCTGATCTGCACGTGATCCTCGAAGCAGTTCTCCACGGGGGCATGGAGATCCGCCAGGGACAGCCGGAAGGCCCTGTCGGCGTCATCGGCGCCGCAGACCGCCGGCAGGGCTCCTGCCTTGAGCTGGATCAGGTAGGCATGGGTGATCACGCGTCCTCGGGCCGATCGCTCCGGCGCGTCGAAGACCTGGCTCGCGGCGGTCGAGCCCTCCAGAACAGGGCGCGGCACCTTGAGGCCGGTCTCCTCGCGCAGTTCGCGCAGCATCCCGTCCACCACGCGCTCGTCCTGGTGCAGAGAGCCGCCGGGCAAGGCGATCAGCCCCCGGCCGGGATGGACCCGGCGGCGCACAACCAGCACATGGCCGGACGGGACGACGACCGCATCGGTGGTGACGAAGGTGGTGGGAATGGGCGCAACCGACCAGAGCCTGCGGCAGTCCTCGATGAAGGCCGCCGCCGCCGCCGCCAGCCAGCGGTTGTCCGAGTTGCGAAGCGGGCACCCCCCACCTCGGGCATCACCGAACCCACCCGCCCTGCCGCGAGCTCACGAGCGGCCCCGGCAGCCGGCAGGTTCGCCAGTCGCCGCTGCTGGTGGACACATCAACGCCGATCAGGCTGGCGTGATGGCTGCCGTCATCGAGAGGCCCCAACCAGGCGATCGCATCGGCGATGGCCTCGTCCACACTCCCGTAGAACCCGTCGAGCTGCCGGTGGGGTTGGCAGTGGTCGTCGATGAGGCGGTAGCGGCGCGGCGCCTGCTCGCGGGTGCGTGTGCTCGTGCTGGCCTGGGAGCGTGCGCTGGGCGAATCGTAGGCCTGCATCCATAACCTCTCTGATCGTTCACCCTGACGGGTCGCGGGCCAGGAATCTGTATCGGGGCAAACCTTGTGATCTGCCGTCACAGGCGCCGCCCAGGCCGACCCTCGGGCCGGTTCGATCCGAGGGGCACCTGGCGCAGCTGCTGGAATGACCGCCCGGAGAGGTCGCACAACACGTGGGCCTGGAACTCCTCCATGCCGCGCTCGTGGGTGGCGTGGTGTTCCCCCGGCTGCTGCACCAGCGGCAACAGGATGCGCTCAGCGGCGTCGAAGCAGGGACAGCAGCACTCGCGCTCGATCGGCCCGGTGGGCATCGATCAGGATCGCCCCCTGCCGCTCCTCGCCGCCGCCAAGGTGGAGGTCGGCCAGGGTGCGGCGGCGCTGCGGTTAGACCGCCAGCTCCCCATCGCTGGCCAGGGCCTGGGCCCCCGCTCCAGCAGCCGAGGGTGGGCCGGATCGCTCGGATCGCGCACCACTCCGTCGCTCAGGAAGCGGTGGCGGTGGCCGCCGTGGCGGTCGCAGCCCGAGTACATCCGCAGGGGGTCGCCGGCGCGGGCCGGCGCAGTTGGCGAAGCTGACGATCACGCGATCCCCCGGTCCGTGGTCGGTTGTCGTCGCCGGCCGGCAGCGGGGTGGGCCGGCCAGCGGCCAGCGGCCAGGGGCGCCACGGCGCCGCCGCTGCCCGCCGGCGGCAGCGCAGAACACCGGCGCGGCCGGCAGCATGGGAGCGTCACCGACCCACCCATGCTGTTCCCCTCCCTCTGCCCGTTCTGCGGGGCGTTCAGCGCAGCCCGGATCGTGGCCCTGCGCGCCACCGTGCTCGTGCTGCTCACCCTGCTGATCAAGGCCAAGCTGCGGATCACGGCCTTCTCGGCCCTGGGCTTCCTGCTGCTGCTGCTGCAGACGCTGCTGTTCCTGGCGGCCGCCGGCGCGCTTGGCCTGCTGGCCGGCGGCGCGGCGCTCTACGCCAACCGCCAGCGCGGCGTGGCGGTGGCCTGACCGAGCGCCTGGCGCCCCGGCCGCTGGCCGAGCCCCATCGCGATGGGGCGCCAAGCGTTGAGCCAGGCGCCGCCAGGCTCTGGCCGGAATCCCTGTCGATGGCCAACCGGTTGTCGGTTGTCGGGGGCCGCTCGCCGGTCAGCGGTGGCTGATCACCGGTGGCTGGTGGAAGCTCGCCGGAGCCGGCCGGCCGGATCCCATCCAGGCCCATCTCCTCGCCATGGCCGCCTTTTCGGCCATGCCGCCGTGAAGCCCCAGTGCCCGATCCGCCGGCGGCGACCGGTGGCCCGTCCCAGCGCCTGCCTGCTCAGAACTTGCGCAGCTCGCGCCGCAGCTTGAGGGGATCGCCGGAATGTGAATGGTTGAACAGCAGCACCACACCGGTCAGCAGCAGGAGGCCGACTACGGCCAGGCCGGGCCAGGCGCGGGCCCGGCGGCGACGTGGGCGCACGCTGCGGCGGAGCCTCCCCATGGCTGGGCCAACATCCGCGGGTGGACCTGCAGTCTGCTCGGCAAGCGCTCGCCCCGGCGCCGCGCCTTCGGGCTGCTGCCGCCCGATGTGGATGTGTTCACCAAGGAGGGCCACATCCAGCGGGAATTCGCCTACCCGGCCCGCAACACCGTGGCGGCGTTCGGGCTCGGCCTGGGGGCGCTGATCGGCTTTCGGGCCGAAATCATGGCGGTGGATCAGATCATCGATGCCGATGTGAGCGAGCACCTCCCCGATTCCACCACCCTGACGGCGTTGGGCGATCCCTTCCACCAGGTGACACCGAACCGGGCGCTGTTCGCGTTCACGGCCCTGGTGGTGATGGCGATCGGTTCGGCGGTGCTCTGCCTGGGCCGCCTGCGCGACGCCGATCCGGCCGAGCGCCTCCGAGGCCGCACCGGCTCCCCCCGTCACTGCGGCAGGGAGAATGGAGGCTTGCCGCCGCAGCCAGGGCGGCGGCTGCCCCACCCACCCTCCGGCACCCCATGGCGCTTGATCAGCTCAGGGACTTCCTGCTGCGCATGCAGAACGACGCCGACCTCCTCAGCCAGGTGCAGGCGGCGGCGACGGCCGATGATGTGGCCCAGATCGCCCTCCGGCTGGGATTTGAATTCTCGGGTGATGAACTGCTGCGGGCCTCGGGCCAGCGCTTCGAGCGGGTGACGGTGCGCAAGAACGACATCCCCGGTGAATACAACTGAGCTGATCGGGGAGTGCGTGCTGTTCAGCGTGGCGGCAAGGTTCGGATGCAGGGAGGTGCCATCTCAGGGGGCAAGATCGGCCAGGGTTTGGCGCAGCGGCTCAAGCACATCGAGGTGCGGGAAGGTGGGGGCTTGGCTGTCAGCCGCGTTCGGTTGGAACGCCCGTGGGTGAGCCGATCTGCTGACGGATGGCCCAGTTGGTGGCGGCTTTCTGGGTATGCCAGGCCTGCAGCAGCTGCTTGGCGATGTCGCGGAGCTGGCCGAGATCGGCAGTGGTATCGATGGCACGATTGAATCGTTCGATCTCGAACTTCTGGCCGAGGCTCAATTCGATCCGTGATGACATGGCTCAGCTCCGAAGGATGGCGCAACCGTATCGGCGGTCCCCGGGGCGGTCGTAGCGCTCGCTACAGGGCCATCACTGTGTCAGTGTTTCGAGCTATGAAGTTTCCTGTGGGGATCAAGGTGATCAGGTTTTTTGATCGTAGGGATAGCCATCCCTCACGTGGCGAGCCGCCATGCGCCTGAGCTGGCCCCAGCACCTGGAAACCTCCAGGGTCGTGGAGCGTGTCGACGACGGCCAGCGCGGCACTGCCCTGGCACTCATGGGGGTGGCCCTGCTGCTGCTGGCCCAGGACCTGCTCGAGCAGGAACAGGATCTGAACGAGCAGCGAACCCGCACCGCCGACTGAAGCGCCGCCGCTCGCTCGTGCGGCGTCCTGTCTCCAGGCGCGGCAGGGGAAGGAGAACAACCCCTGCGCGCAGGGCCGGTGGGCCAGCGTGCACCGAACTGCCCAGCTCATTCACCGCACAACCCCTGCGCGCAGGGCCGGTGGCTGGGCTGCACCCATGCCTCCAACGCGTTCGCGGAGGTCGTTCAGTTCATCAGTCCCTCGCGCTTGGCCTGGCTGATCGCCCGGTCGATGTCCATGGCCAGCTCCTCCGTCAGGCGGGGCGAGAGGGCAAAAGCCTGCGACTCCTTCTGCACGCCTTCCATCACCAGCTGCAGCCGCGCCCGCTGCCGGGCCGGGGCCCGCTGCCGCACCCAGCGCAGCTGCAGCTCATCGGCCAGCACCGCGTCGGCCTCGCCGCCGAGCAGCAGCGCCGGTGCCTGGTCCAGGCGCGGCAGGGGCACGATCACCACCTTCCCCCGCAGGGGCGGCTGCTCCAGCCGCAGGGCACTGACGCTGCCGGGCCGGACGGCGATCCGTCGGCCGACCAGATCGGTGAGGCTCCGGGGCTGGAAGCCGATCCGCGGTGACTGCCGCACCACGTCCAGGGTGATCGTGCTCACGATCAGGGAGGCGCCGATGATCCGCACCATCCAGCTCAGCAGCACCACCCCGTGCCCGCGCAGGCGGCTCACGATCACGTTCGTGCCGGGTCCGGAGGCCAGCACCTGGAACACCAGCGCATAACGCTGGAGCTGATCGCGGCGGCTGGTGCCCGCCTCGCCGCGGTGTTCATCGCGCCACACCACCCAGCTGAGCAGGGCGATCACCAGCAGATAGAGCCCCATCACCCGCAGCAACTGGGGGTTGAGCACCGCCCGCAGCAGCGACTGGCCGGCCGTGAGCGGATGGGTACGCACCATCACCGCCAGCCCGGACTCCTGGAAGGGCAGGCTGAAGCGGTAGCGCCCCAGCCGCTCGGGCGACACGGTGAGGCAGCCCACGCCCACATCCACCTGGCCCTGCCGGGTGGCCTCCAGGAGCGACTGGGCGCTGGGATACCCCCGCAGCACGTAGGGAAGCTGTTCCCGGGTGGCCACGGTCTGCCAGAGGGTCACGGCCCGCCCCAGCCACTGGCCCGAGGCCAGCTGCTGGGAGCAGGGGGGTGAGCCCTCGAGCACCCCCACCTGCAGCACCGGGCCGGCGACGGCCTGCACGGGCAGGGCGAGCCCCAGCGGCAGGGGCAGCGCCAGCAGCAGCGCCACACCCCAGGTCTGCACCGCCATCCCATTCCAGGCCTGCATCGGCGCCCCCCTGTGCCCGTTCCACGCCCCATTGAAAAGCCCCCGGCGCAGGCCGGGGGCGGGTGTTCTCCTGGTCTGGGGGGAAACCCGCCAGCGGCGGGCCGGAGGTCAGCCTTCCACCTGCACCGACACGGTGCTCACCCTGCTGGCCTTGGGCGCGGTGACACAGAGCAGGCCATCGCGATAGGTGGCCTTGAGCTGGTCGCGCTCGATCGCCACCGGGAAGCGGAAGCTGCGGCTCCAGGTGCCGTAGCGGAACTCGCTGATCAGCGGGCCCTGGCCGGCCTTGCCCTCGCCGTCGCCCTCGGCGGGCAGCTCGCGGCTGGAGCGGCGCTCGGCGCTGATCACCAGGGTGCGCTCGGTGGCCTTCACCTCGATGGCCCCCTTGTCCACGCCGGGAAGTTCCAGCACCACCTCGAAGGCCTCGGCGGTTTCATGCACCTCGGCGGCGGGCACCCGCTCGGCGCTGTGCATCTGCTGGCTGAGCTGCTGCTCGATGCGCTCGAACAGATCGAAGGGAGATGCGGTGCGCAGGGTCAACATGGTTCGGACGGCGAAGGATCGGGTGGCGGGGTGTCGTTCGCCCCGGTGAGATCACCATCGCCGGGTTGAATGCCGGCGGGGAGCGTGGCAACCGAACGCTCCGATTCGGTGCTCCTCACCCGGTGCGGCTCACCGCATCGGCTGGGTGGGAGAACCGTCCCGGGAGGCTGGGCGCCGCTGGCCGGGTGCTGGGCGATGCGCAGACAGCCCGCCGGCATGGCTCCCTTCAGCGGCCCGGGGCCACCAGGGGGAGCTCCACGACAAAGCGGCTGCGGCGGCCCGGAGCACTCGCCACCTCGATCTCCCCGCCCAGGGCCCGGCAGATGCGGGCCGCGATCGCCAACCCCAGGCCACTGCCGCCATCACTGCCCACGGGGCTGGCACGCCAGAGCCGATCGAACACCCGCGGCAGCCGCTCGCGGGGGATGCCGGGACCGCCGTCCGAACGCTCCAGACAGGCCAGCCGGCCACGCCGGGCCTGGTATCCCGACAGCCTCGCCGCCAGGACCCTGGCGCTGCAACCCGCCAGGTCTGCCAGGCGGCAGCGCTCCCGGATCGATCCGGAACGGGCAACCGTGCCGGCCGCTGGCAGGGCTTCGCCAACGCCCGCCCGCCTGCTCACCGGCCTGGCCCCCTGGCGGGGGGAGCTGCCTGCTGGCCCGCACGGTGCTGCGGGGCGAACGGGCCGTGGCCCTCACCCTGCTGCAGCGCCTGCAACGGCTGCTGCGCCATCGCGAGCGGGCGATCCGCTGGCGTGCGCTGGTGACCCAGAGCGGCGGGCTCGCTGGCTTCGTGATGCAGTTCGTGCCCTACGTGATCCTGGCGCCGGACTCCTTCAGCGGACGGCTGGGGCTGGGCCAGCTCAGCGTGGGCCATCGCCCCAGCCTGCGTGCGCTCCCCCGGCGGGAGCTGCGCCTCGAGGGCCACGGCGGCTGGCAGCTGCCGGCGATCGGGGCCTCGGGGCCGGCGGCCAGGGAGGATGGGAGGGATGGCGTTCCCCCTCCCTTCCGATCCAGGCCTGGCGGCCTTCGGCTCCAGCCTCACGGCCATCACCCTGGCCGAGCTGGGGGATAAGACCTTTTTCATGGCCCTGATCATGGCGGCGCGCCACCGCGCCCGGGATGTGTTCATCGGATCCTTCGCCGCCCTGGCGGCGGTGACCCTGCTCTCCCTGGGGCTGGGCTACGGCCTGCGGGAATTGCTGCCGGGGTGGGTGGTGCCGTGGCTGGCGGCGGCGCTGTTTCTCGGGTTCGGTGGCAAGCTGCTGCTCGATGCCCAGGGCATGGCGGCCGACGAGGCCGAGCAGGAGGAACGGGAAGCGGAAGCCACGGTGAACCGGGCCGAGAGCGATCAGCGCTTCACCACGGCCCCGGCGGTGATCTGGGAGTCGTTCAGCCTGGTGTTCATCGCCGAGCTGGGCGACCGCACCCAGTTCGCCACCATCCTTCTGGCCACCGCCCCGGCCTTCAGCTTCGCCGGCCTGCTCGCCGGCACGCTGGCGGGCCATGCCCTGGTCACCGCTCTGGCGGTCGGGGCGGGCCGCTGGGTCGGCCACCGCATCAGCGAACAGCTGCTCTACCGGCTCAGCGGCGGGCTGTTCCTGGCCTTCGGGCTGTTCGCCCTCCGGCAGGCCCTCGGCTGATTCCCCCAGGCGGGGGGATGGGGCCCCTGCGGCGGTCGAGGCCATCCGGGCCGCAGACGTGGATTGAGCAGATGGAGCGCTGGAGCCAGGAATCGAGCAGATGGAGCGCTGGCGTCAGGACCGGTTCGGCCCGCGCGGGGAGCGGCGGCGCTGATATTCAGGATCCGGGTTGGAGGCGCGCAGCCCGATCACGCTGCTCAGGGCCAGGCCCGCCAGGGCGCCGGCCAGGCCGAAGCTGAACAGCTGCCAGCCGAAACGGTTCGGCGGCACCTGCACCGGTGTGTTGAGGATCGCGGCATGGAGGAGGAGCGCCACCACCACCCCCACGAGGGCACCGGCAGCTGTGGAGCGCAGCACCTTGCGGATCACCCCGGCACCTCCACAGAACCGCTGCGGTCACCCAGCCACTGCTTCATCACCACGTAGAACACCGGCACCACGAACAGCGAGAGCACGGTGGCCACCAGCAGGCCGCCGAACACCACCGTGCCCAGGGAGGTCTGGCTGCGGGCGCCGGCGCCGCTGGCCAGAACCAGCGGCAGGAAGCCGAACAGCGAGGAGATGGCGGTCATGATGATCGGTCGCAGGCGGGATTCGGCCGCCTGGCGGGCCGCCTCCAGGGCACTGACTCCCTCGCCCATGCGCTGGTTGGCCAGGTCGACGATCAGGATGCCGTTCTTGGCCGCCAGGCCGATCAGCATCACCAGGCCCACCTGGGCGTAGATGTTCAGCACCTCGCCGCGCAGACTGAGGAACACCAGCGCGCCCAGCATGGCGGTGGGCATCGTCATCAGGATGATCAGCGGATCGCTGATGCTCTCGTACTGGCCGGCCAGCACCAGATACACCACCAGGATGCCGAGGGCGAAGATCACGATCGCCAGGGCGCCGGCCTTCACCTCCTCGCGCGAGAGGCCGCTCCAGTCGTAGCCGATGCCGTTCACCCCCTGCCGCTGGAACACATCGCGGATGGCGTTGATCGCCTGACCGGAACTGAAGCCCGGGGCCGCCATGCCCTCCACCTTGATCGAGCGGTAAAGGTTGAAGTGGGGGATCACGCTGGGCCCGGTGACCCGCTGGATCGTGATGAATTCAGCCAGCGGCACCGGCTCGCCCTTGGCGTTGGGCACGTAGAGCTCCTCCAGCCGCTGCGGTGTGGCGCGGAAGGGCGCGTCGGCCTGCACGTACACCCTGCGGATCCGGCCCTCCTGGAAGGTGTCGTTCACGTAGGCGCCACCGAAGTTGAGGGTGAGCACCTGCATGGCCCGGGCGTACTCGATGCCGAGGGAGGCCAGCCGGTCGCGGTCGACCGTGATCTTGAGCTGGGGGGCTTCGGGGCTGAACTGAGTGAACACCCGCTGCAAGGCCGGCTCGGCGTTGGCCTGCTGGATGAGCCGGCCGGCCGTGCCGAAGAAGGCCGGCAGATCCAGGGCGCCGCCGCTGCGGTTGAGCATCTGGAACTCAAAGCCGCCGGCGGTGCCGTAGCCGGGGATCGAGGGGGGCTGGATGGCGATCACCCGGCCCTCGCGCAGGCCGGCGAACCGGGCGTTGAGGCGTGCCACGATCGCCTCCACCGACTGGTCGGCGGCCTTGCGCTCGCTCCAGTTGCGGGTGCCGAAGAAGATCAGGCCGCGGTTCGGGGCATTGCCGTCGAGGCTGGCGCCGCTGAACACGGCTGCTCCCTCGATCTTCGGTTCCTCGCGCAGCATCGCCGTGACCGTGCGGTTGAGGTCGTTGGTGTTGCCGGCGGAGCCGCCATCGGGGGTCTGCACGATGATGATCCCGTAGCCCTGGTCTTCCACCGGCACAAACCCGCCCGGGATGGTGTTGAAGGCCACGGCCGTGAGGGCGATGCCGCCAGCCAGGCCGGCCATCACCAGCCGGCGGTGGCCGAGCACCCACTGCAGGGCTCCGGCGTAGCCCTGCTCGACGCGGGCGTAGGCCCCGTTGAACCAGCGGAAGATCGGCGGTGTGAACCAGCCCAGCCCCAGGCCGATGCCGCTGTACAGCAGCACCTGGAGCAGCCGCTGGGCGGGGGAGCCGCCGCCGCTGAATGCCACCAGCAGGCCATAGATCGCGCCCAGCACCAGCCCGGCGATCGTGTAGGTGCGGCGGCTCGGTTCTCCGCCCTGGCGTGCCAGCAGCAGGGCCGAGAGCATCGGCGAGAAGGTGAGGGCGTTGAACGTGGAGATCGCGATCGCGAAGATGATCGTGGCCGCGAACTGCTTGTAGATCGTGCCGGTGGCGCCGGGGAAGAACAGCACCGGCAGGAACACCGCGAACAGCACCAGCGAGGTGGCCAGCACAGCGGCGAACAGCTCATCCATCGTGACCCTGGCCGCCTGCAGGGCCGACAGCCCCTCGGCCCGGCGGCTGGCGGTGCCCTCGATCACGGTGATGGCGTCGTCCACCACCAGACCGGTGGCCAGCACCAGCCCGAACAGGGTGAGCTGATTGAGGCTGAAGCCGAAGGCTTTCACGAAGGCGAAGGTGCCCACCAGGGCCACCGGGATGGCGATGCCGGGCACCAGGGTGGCCTTCCAGTCCTGCAGGAACAGGAACAGGATCAGCACCACCAGCACCACGGCGTCGCGCAGCGAGTTGGTCACGCCCTGGATCGAGGCCGAGATGAAGTCGGTGACGTCGTAGATGCGCTCGAGCCGCACCCCCGGCGGCAGGCTTGCCTGGAATTCCTTCAGCACCTCCTTCACCCCGGCGGACACCTCCAGGGCGTTGCTGCCGGTGAGCTGGTACACCGCCAGCCCCACCGAGGGCACATCGCGCAGGTCGGTGGCGTTGATGTCGTAGGTCTCGCCGCCGAGGCTCACCCGGCCCACGTCGCGCAGGCGCACCAGGCCGCCATCGCCGGTGTTGCGCAGCACCAGATTCTCGAAGTCCGCGTTCTGCAGCAACCGGCCCTGCAGTTGCACGGTGAAGGTGAAGGGCTGGCCGTCCGGGGAGGGGGCGCCGCCCACCTGGCCGGTGGGCACCAGCCGGTTCTGGCTCTGCAGGGCCGCCACCACATCGGCGGCGCTGAGGTTGGCCTGGGTGAGGCGATCGGGATCCAGCCAGAGCCGGATCGCCAGCTTGCGGTTGCCGAAGTAGGTCACATCGCCCACGCCGCGCACCCGCTTGATCTGGTCGGTGAGTCCCTGGTCGAGCAGGCCGCTCAGGGTCTCCACGCTGTAGGGAGCGGCGGGGTCGGCGCTGCTCACGTTGTAGACGAGCAGGATCGAGTTCGAGGCCTTGCTCACCGTGACGCCCGACTGGCGCACCTCCGCCGGCAGCTGGGGTTCGGCCAGGGCCACGCGGTTCTGGACGTTCACCTGGTTGATGGCGCCATCGGTGCCGCTGGCGAACGACACGGTGATGGCACTGGTGCCGTCGGCGGCGCTGGTGGAGGTGATGAACTCCATGTTCTCCACCCCGTTGATCTGCTGCTCGAGCACGGTGGTGACGCCCTCCTCGACGCTCACCGCGTCGGCGCCCGTGTAGCGCGACACCACCTTCACGGTGGGGGGGGCGATGTCGGGCAGGTTCTCGATCGGCAGGAGCGGCAGGGCGATCAGGCCGGCGATCACGATCAGCAGGCTGCACACCGTGGTGAGCACCGGCCGCACGATGAAGTTGTTGGAGGCCGACATCGTTCAGCGAGCTCCGCCCGATTCCGGCTTCACCGGCAGGCCGTGCCGCAGGCTGAGCAGGTTGCTGGTGATCACGGCAGTCCCTGGCTGCAGGCCGCTGAGCACCGGGTAGCGGCCGTTCTGAAGGGGGCCCAGGCTGACCCGGGTCTGCAGGGCGAAGCGGGACCCCGGCGGCAGCCGGCGCAGGCTCTCCAGCGACACCTGGCCGGGTTCGCGCTCCAGCTCGGCCAGGTTGCCCACCCGGAACACGTAGCTCTGGCCTGACGACTGGGTGACGGCCCCCACCGGCACCGAGAGCCGGTCGCGGCGGTCGAGCACCACGCGGGTGCGCACCCGCAGCCCGTTGCGCAGGCGGCCCTCGGCGTTGGCGAAGCCGGCCTTCACCAGCAGCACCTGGCTGCCCGCTGACACGCTCGGATCGATCGAATCCACCACGCCGCGGCCCAGGCTGGAGCCGCTGGCCGGGTCCTCCAGGATCACCGGCAGGCCGGGCCTCAGGCGGTTGCGGAAGCTGGCCGGCACGTCGATCCGCGCCAGCAGTTCACCATTGCGGATCACGGTGGTGAAGGGATCGCCGGCGCGGATCACATCGCCCACCTTCACCTGCACATCACCGATGGTGCCGGCGATCGGTGAGCGCAGATCCCGGTAGGCGAGGTCGGCCTGGGTGGCCTTGAGGGCCGCGGCCGATTCGATGAAGGCCTGGCGCAGCTCATCGCGCTGGATGGCGCTGGCCGCCCCCACCCGGGTGAGGAACTCGAAACGGCGGTAATTGAGCTCGTTCTTGGCCCGGGCCGCCCGCAGGCTCGCCACCTGGGCCTGCAGCTGCACCTGGTCGAGCACCACCAGCAGCTGGCCGGGTCGTACCCGATCGCCCTGGTGGATGCGCAGCTGCAGGATGCGGCCACCGGCCTGGGCCGCCAGCTGCACCGCCTCCAGCGCATCGAGGGTGCTGATCGTGACCACCTCCTCCGCGAAGGAGCTGGGCTGGGCCGGGCTCGCATCCACCGCCAGGGGAGGACGGGCCTGCTGGTCGCCGCCGCCGCAGCCCGGCAGGAGCAGCACGCCGACGGCAGCGAGGAGGGCCAGGCGGCGCCCGGAGCGCATCGGCGAGGTGCGAGAGCTGGCCCTGTCTAGCTGGCCAGGCCCCGGCCCGCACCCCCTTCCGGCTGGAAGCACATCGGCCTGGCTCGTAAGGTTCGGCCAGTGAGAGCCTCTGGCCGTGCCGAAGGACGAGAGCAACCGCGCTGGCGAACTGAAGGCGCTGGGCTGGGCGGCGGAGGAGGTGCGGCGCTACGAGGAGCTGTGGGAATACCGCCAGCGCTGGGGAGCGATCAACCTGGAACCCGACGACCGCCTGTTTCTGCGCAAGGCCGAGGCGGCCCTGCCCAGACGCTTCAGCGGCAAGGGCGCCCAGCGCAAGACGATCCGGGAGAAGACGCACTATCGCTGGCTGGCCGCCTTCCTGGAGGCCATGGGCCAGGTGGAGGGTCTGGAGGCCGGAGAGGAAGGGGCCTGGCCGATCGTGATCCAGGAGGAGCTGCGCGCCCTCGATTACTACGAGCCGGTGCTCGGTCTGCCCGACAGCCACAAGGCAAAGGCCTTCGGCCCCGTGCGCGAGCGACTGGTGGCCGAGGCCGCCGCCGAGGGCCGCTTGCTCAGCTTCGATTTCGCCGCCGCCCTGGCCGGCTTCCGCGAGCAGGGCAACCGGGGCTGGAGGCCCCTGCGCGAGAACGGCGACCCCAGCTTTCCGGTGCTGGACGCGGCCCAGGCGGCGGCCTTCCGTGCCAAGGCGCGCGCCGAGCTGGTGGCCCTCACCCGCGCCACCTATCCCTCCCTGGCGGAATCCGACAAGCCGGAGCCGGCCGACGACTGGCGGCCAGCCGCTGCCGCTGCCGCCTGAACCCCTCGCTCAGCAGGGCTGCCGCCGCCGCCGGCACGCGGCTCATCAGGTGGTCGATCCAGCGATTGGGCAGGGAAGAAGCGGGAGTGCAATCCCTGGCTGAGCCGCACGGCCAGCGGCGGCTCGGGCGGCGGCTCCGGTGGCTCCGGTGGCTCCGGGGCCGGCTGCCCGGTGTGGCGCCGGAGCTGCTCGGGGCGTCAAAGACCTGGCTCCAGTGCGGACCGAGTCGGGCAGGGGCGGGGTCAGGCCCGTGCCGGTGGGATGCAGGAATCAGCAATGGCAGGGGCTCACCCTGCTGGCAGGAACGGCAGAGGCCGTGGATCTCGTGGTGTGAACCGGAGGCTTGAATCCCTGCAGCGACACCGTGCTCAGTCCGAGGCCACCCGCTGCCGGGGGCCCCGGGGGCAGGGCGTCCGGATCGGGGGGATGGGCGTGTGGAGGCATGGGCGGCCCGCCAGGCGGGCAACCTGCTAAAACGAGAACCATTCTCAGCATACGGGGCTTCGGCTCCTCCCTGGCCATGGCCTTCTCCAGCCCTGTTCCCGCCGCCGAGCGCCTGCCGGTGACCGTGCTCACCGGTTACCTCGGTGCCGGCAAGACCACCTTGCTGAACCGGATCCTCACCCACGAGCACGGCCTCAAGGTGGCGGTGATCGTGAACGAATTCGGGGAGGTGGGCATCGACAACCAGCTGGTGGTGGATGCCGATGAGGAGATCTTCGAGATGAACAACGGCTGCATCTGCTGCACCGTGCGCGGCGATCTGATCCGCATCATCGGCAACCTGATGAAGCGCCGCGACCGCTTCGATCACCTGGTGATCGAAACCACGGGGCTGGCCGATCCGGCCCCGGTGATCCAGACCTTCTTCGTGGATGAAGACCTGCGCGATGAGCTGCGGCTCGATGCCGTGGTGACGCTCGTGGATCTCAAGCACGTGGAGCAGCACTGGGACACAGAAGAGGTGCAGGAGCAGCTGGCCTTTGCCGATGTGCTGGTGCTCAACAAAAGTGATCTGGTGAGCGACGCTGAGCGTGACGCCATCGAGCGGCGGGTGCGCGCGATCAATCCCGTGGCTCGCCTGCTCACCAGCCACAACGCCGATGTGCCGATACAGGCGCTGCTGGGGGTGGAAGCCTTTGAGCTGGAGCGGGCCCTGAGCCTCGATCCGGGGTTCCTGGCGGAGGAGCACGCCCACGAACACGACGATGCCGTGGGCTCGCTGGCCCTGGTGGAAGAACGGCCGATGGACCTCGAGAAGCTGGGACGTTGGCTGTCCGATCTGGTGGCCGAGCGGGGGCCTGATCTGTTCCGGATGAAGGGCATCATCCAGCTCCAGGGAGAAGATCGTCGCTACGTGTTCCAGTCCGTGCACATGCTGCTCGACGGTGATTTCGATCGCCCCTGGAAAGCCACAGAGCCACGCCGCACCGAATTCGTGATCATCGGCCGGGATCTCGATCCAGATGAACTTCGGGCCGGCTTCAGCGCCTGTGTGGCCTGATGGGTCCCGCACGATGACAGCGGCAGCGCCTCTGGTGAGCGAACGGCTCTGCGGTCAACTGCAGCAGGCGATCACGGCCCTGAGCTGGTCGGTGGATGGCGAGTTTCTGGCGATCGCCAGTGCTGGCGGTGAACTGCTGCTGCTTGATTTCCGGGCCGGTTGTGAGGAGCTGCTGCGCGGTGATCGCGACAGCAGCCTCAATGCCATTGGCTTCAGCGCTGATGGACAGTTTCTGATGGCGGTGGGCCAGGCCAGTGAGCTGCTGCTCTGGGAGCTGGGCGAAACAGGTGTCCGGCCCATGGCCCTTGATCCGATTCCATTGGATGCCGGTTGGCTTGATGCGGCGGCCTGGCAGCCCCGGGGCTTGCTGCTAGCGGTGGCAGCGGGCCGCCAGGTGCGTCTCTGGGATGGGGTTGTGCGCGCGTGGCGCCCCGAGTGCCTGGACATGCCGGGCACGGTTCAGGCCCTTGCCTGGAGTTGCGACGGCAGGCGGCTGGCGGCCAGCTGCCATGGTGAGCTGGCCCTCTGGCAGCCCGAGGCTGCCACCGCAGCGACGCCCCTGAGGGCTCCCACCGGCTCTGCTGGTCTGGTGCTGGGCTTCTCGCCGATCGGTGACCTGCTGGCCTGTGGCCAGATGGATCGATCCCTGCTGCTCTGGCCCGAGGCGGGTCAGGGGCGGCCGTGGCAGTTCAGCGGCTTTCCTGCCAAGGTGCGAGCCCTGGCCTGGAGCGATCAGCCAGGTCGGCTGGCACCCGCCTTGGCGGTGGCCTCAGGCGACACCGTGGTGCTGTGGCAACAGCGCAATCAGAGCCAGCAGGGCTGGCAGCCCGAGCCCCTCCTCTGGCATCAGCAGCGTGTTCATGCTCTTGCCTTTGCGCCCGATAGCAACCTGCTGGCCAGCGCCTCCGCCGACGGCACTGTGGGTCTCTGGGATAGCCGTGGCCGGCTGCGGCAACCGCTGGAAGGGGAGGGGCAAGGTTTCCAGGCGCTGGCCTGGCGGCCTGATGGCCGTCATCTGGCGGCCGGTGGCGATCAAGGCCGCTGGTGGCTGTGGCCGGTGGAGGTGCCAAGCCGGGAACGTCAACGGCGTTCCGGTGGGGCCGGGTTTGGTTGAACAGCGGCTCCAACGCCCATGAACGCCTTGAACTGCACCAAGCGCCGTTGCGGATCAGAGGCGGTCATGGCTGGCTGGTCTCTTTCTGCATAGGGGGTGGTACGGGGTCGTAGCCACCCGGGTGAAGTGGATGACAGCGACCCAGCCGGCAGAGCGACAGCCAACTGCCTCGGATCAATCCGTGGATCTGGATCGCCTCCATGGCGTATTGGGAGCAGCTAGGGGTGAAGCGACAGTTGGGCCCCAGCAGTGGGCTGATCAGGATCTGGTAGCCGCGGATCAGCAGCAGCAGGAGACGCGTCACGGTTTCAGCCACGGTGATGGGAGGGTCGAGCAGGGCTTGGCGGAGCGATGGGACGGCAGGCCCTGACGTCTGCGACCGTCACCCCCGCCTCGATCAGCTGATGCCGCAACCGGTCGGCCAACTGAAAGTCGCCGTCCTGACGCGCCTGGAGGCGGCGCTCCTGGAGCTCGGCGATGGACGCCTCGTTCAGCTGCGGCTGCGACCGTTCGGCCGGCCGGGACGGGGCCTGCAACGCGGCCAGGGCCTGAAGGGGGTCCTGTTGGAGCAAGCCGAGCAAACGGCCTGAGGCGAGCAGGCTGGCCCTGAGCGATTCCCGCGCAGCATCAGAGCTGGCGCGTTGCAGTTCCCGGCTCAGGCCATGCAGGCGGGCAAGGGTGGCGGAGATGTTGAGATCGTCCGCCAGGGCCTGCAGCACGATCGGATCTGGTTCGCCCTCGTTGCCAGTCGCGCCAACAACTGCTGCGGTGTCGCTACAACTCAGGGCCCTGTAGAAGCTCGCCAGCGTGCGTTTTGCCTGCACGAGCCGCTCCTGATTCCAGTCCAGGGGTTGGCGGTAGTGGCTGGCCAGCAGGGCAAAGCGCAGGGCTTCGCCGGGAGCCTGCAGGAGCAGATCTCGCACCAGCAGCACATTGCCGAGGGATTTCGACATCTTCTGCCCAGCCACAGTGATGAAGCTGTTGTGCAGCCAGGTGTGGCAATAGGGCAGACCGGTGGCAGCACAGCCCTGAGCGATCTCGTTCTCGTGGTGGGGAAAGATCAGGTCCTGGCCGCCGCCGTGGATGTCGATCGGGAAACCCAGGTGGCGCTGGATCATGGCCGTGCATTCCACGTGCCAGCCGGGCCGTCCGTGACCCCAGGGACTCTCCCAACCCGGCATGTCTGGGCTGGAGGGTTTCCAGAGCACGAAATCCATGGGATCGCGCTTGAAGGGAGCCACCTCCACGCGGGCGCCGGCCTGCATTCCTTCCTTCGTGCGGCCGGAGAGCTGGCCGTAGCTGGCAAAGCTGGCCACCTCAAACAGCACATGGCCCGCCGCCACATAGGCATGGCCACGATCCAGCAGTTGGGCGATCAGGAACTGGATGTCGCTGATGTGCTCGGTGACGCGGGGCTCCCGGTCGGGTGGCAGCACATGCAGAGCGCGCATGTCGGCCTGATACGCGGCAATCGTGCGCTCCGTGATCGTGCGAATGGGAACCCCTGCAGAGGCTGCCGCCGCATTGATCTTGTCATCCACATCAGTGAAGTTGCGCACATAGATCACCTGCCGATAGGCGTGGCGAAGCAAGCGCACCAATACATCAAAGACCACGGCTGGCCGGGCATTCCCAATGTGAGGCAAGTCGTAAACCGTGGGGCCGCACACGTACAGCGTCACCCGGTCAGGTTGTTCCAACTGCAGGGGGCGCTTGCGCCGGCTCAGGCTGTCGTGGAGTTGGATTGTGAGGGTGTCCATCAACGTTGACTTGCCTCCGGAAGCAAGGAGGAGTGATGGTGGGAGATCTTCCACTCCCCATCCTCCAGCACATAGATGAAGCTGTAGCGGGCCTGGGCGTTGCTGCCATCCTCAAATCGGAAGATGTACAGACCGGCGTCCTGAACCATGTTGCATCCGATCAGAATCTCTCGCTGGCTGATCTCACCAATCGGATGCTTCTTCAGAAAGTGGCTGAAGTAATCCACGATGCTGGTGTGGTCGGTCCGGGGTTGATTGGAGAGGGTGGGCAGCAGTATGGCGTCGCGGCTATACAGGCGGGCCACTTGCTCAGGGTCTCTGCTCTGTAGCGCCCGATTCCAGTCGTCGAATAACTCCTGCACCTCGGCCTGAGTGATCAGGGCACAGCCACTGGGGCTTCCCCCCGTCAGTGGTTGGACTCGGGTTTCAAGCAGTACGAGCTCCAACCAAATCAGACCATTGGCGGGCAGCTGGGGGTGGCCACTCAGCCAGGACGGCCGATCCCGGGGCCGTACTTTCCAACTGCCGCGTTCACCTGGCTGGAGGGAGTCGATTTCGGCCTCCAGCCATGGGGGCAGGCTGCCTTGGCCGGGGGCCATGGACAGGATCAGGCTGTCGGTGCGTCGGCGTCCGCTGAGATCCCGGGCCTGTAGGGCCACAGTGACCACACGGACTGGGGCAGATGCCATGAGCAGGACCCAACGAAGCAGACGGCTACCCTATGAGAATGGTTCTCGCTCTCAGGGTGCGACCACTGGCCATCCCCTGCCACGGAGCTGCCACTCTCCCGTTCATCGGAAGTCCGCAGAGCTGTTCCCTTTCCTCCCCACCTCCCGGTCATGCCCTCTGACGCCTTCCAGGAGTTTTCTGGCCAGGATCCCTGGGAGCGAGAGCCCTCCGCCGACGAGCAGGTCCGCTTCCAGCAGCTCTTCGGGGACCTGATGCGCCGCCAGCCCAGCTTGAAGGGCCAGCAGCAGCAGCTCTGGGTCTGCCTCCAGGCCCTCCAGAGCCTCACCCAGTCCGTGGTCCGCGCCCTGGCCAGTGATGCTCCCAGATCTTCCCGCCAGGGTCAGCAGCGTCAAGAGGTTCTTCAGGACCTGCGGTCCTTGCAGGCCTGGCTGCTATCGGTCGAGGTGTTGCTGGAGCGCACCGGCGAGGTGAACTGGCCGCAGGCTGTCGAGCGGTTGGCTCAGGAGCTTGTGGGCGAGCTGGCTCCGGACCCCGGCAGCTTGCGGCGTCTTCAGCTCAACCAACTGCTTGATCTCTCCTCGGGTGGCGACTGTGAGCCGTTCTGAGTCGTGCCCTGCTGGCCTTCAACGACGAGGCAGGGGGAGGGCTGAATCACCGGCATGGCCCGGTCGCCCCTGGGCAGCCTGTCGCTCTCGCGGCAAGACCATCCCCTATCCCATCGCGGAACCCATGCCGGGTCCGCCGCTGCATGGCTGGCTCGATTGCCTTGCCTGGCCAGCGGAGGGTGATCAGCTGGGCTTATCCCAAGTCGTTGACTTCTGGCAGTGGAACCTGCACGCGGGCCTGCTGGATCCCGATGCGGGCGTCTCGGGCCACCGTGATGACCCTGCTGTGGTGCCCCGCGGAGATACGGCTGAGCCAGGCGGGGTTGGTGTTCCTCCGGATTGTCCCCTGACGTGTGGGAGGAAGGGTCAAAGCTCGCAAGCACCTGCCTACAGGCTTGGCGAAGCTGTCACTGCAAGGGGTAAGGATCCGACCTGGATGATGGCCGCGCTGCCTTGAAATGGAGAGCGGGTCACTACCCTCGGTTTTTGGCCTGGGCACGCCCCGATCGCCACAGCCTGCCGCGATGGCACCGCGGCCCTCCGAGATCTGGCGGGGTCTGTGCTGCATGCCCTTGAGACGGATGGCCTGCCCCCTGGAGATTCGGCAGGGACCCGAGGCCTGCGATCCGACGTCAACAGACGGACGGCTTCAGTGGGAGCTAAATCCGTGTCCAAGGTGACAGTTCTGGCCCGATCAGCCTGTCAAGAATGGGAATGACTTTCATTCTTGACTTCATGGGCAGCACCGGCAGCGTCAGCGCCTGGGAGGAAGCCCTCCTCGTGGCGATGATCCAGTACCCCGTCCCCGTGATCAAAGGTCCCGCGGACATCCAGACCCAGGTGGATCAGATCTGCAAGGCGGTCGCTTCCACCAAGGCCGGCTACCCCGATCTCGATCTGGTCGTGTTCCCGGAGTACTCCACCCAGGGACTGAACACCGCCATCTGGACCTACGACGAGATGCTGCTGCGGATCGACTCCCCCGAAATCGACCGCTTTCGCAAGGCCTGCCGGGACAACGACGTCTGGGGGGTCTTCTCCCTGATGGAGCAGAACGACGACCCCAGCCTGCCCCCGTTCAACACGGCCATCATCATCAATTCCCAGGGCGAGATTGCCCTGCACTACCGAAAACTGCAGCCCTGGGTGCCGATCGAACCCTGGTCGCCCGGCAACTACGGGATGCCGGTCTGCGAGGGGCCCAAGGGTTCCAAGCTGGCAGTCTGCATCTGCCATGACGGCATGTTCCCCGAACTGGCCCGGGAGGCCGCCTACAAGGGGGCCAATGTCTACATCCGCATCTCGGGCTACTCCACCCAGGTCAACGACCAGTGGATCTGGACCAACCGGACCAACGCCTGGCAGAACCTGATGTACACCATCTCGGTCAATCTCGCCGGGTATGACGGCGTCTTCTACTACTTCGGGGAAGGCACCGTCTGCAACTACGACGGCAATGTGCTGCAGCAGGGCCACAGAAACCCATGGGAGATCGTCACCGCCGAGCTGTTCCCCCGCCTGGTGGACAAGGCGCGGGAGAACTGGGCTCTGGAGAACAACATCTTCAACCTGGGTTGCCGCGCCTATGTGGGCAAACCCGGTGGGGAGAAGGAGAACTACCTCACCTGGGTCAGGGATCTGGCCAACGGCTGCTACAAGCTCCCCTGGGACGAGAAGATCAGGATCCGGGACGGCTGGAAGTACTACCCCGAGGGCGTCAAGCTGGGTCCCATCAGCCAGGCCGGTCTTCCCGACTGAACCGGTTCGGAACGAGCTCCCCCGGAATCAGCGGACCTGCTGGGACCGATCGCTCATCCCGCTCAGGGCTGGGGATCTGCCCTGGAAGGTCTTGACCAGATTGCGGTGTGGCGGCTGGCAGCAAGGTCGATGGCCTGCAGCGCCACGGTCAGCACGGGCGAGGCTTCACAGGGGGCATGGGCCCATGTCCCTGGCGTGAAGCTGTGATTCACAGCATGGCCAATGAAGGTGCAAACAGGCCCCTAGCCTGAGAGAATGATTATCGTTTGCTAATGCGAGGCCTGTGCTGCTCTCGTCCCCCTGGCTCCGGCGTCTGCCGATGACGTCGGACGCGCGGGAATACTCTGGTCAGGACCCCTCGGAACAGCAGCCCTCGCCCGAGGGGCAGGACCGCTTCGAGCGGCTTCTCGATGGCCTGCTGCGACCGCAGGACAGCCTGCGGGGGCAGCAGCAGCAGCTCTGGGCCTGCCTCCAGTCCATGAAGAGCTTGACGGCGGCTGTTGTCCAGCAGCTCGCCAGTGAACCGCTCTCCCTGGCGTGGCAGACCATCGGTCATCGGCAGGTTCTCAGCGATCTCAGGGCTCTGCAGGCCTGGCTGCTTTCGTTGGAGCTGCTGCTGCAGCGCACCGGTGAAGTGGGGTGGCCGCACGCTGGCCAGCGGTTGGCTCAGCAGCTGGTCGGTCCGTTGGCCCCTGATCCGTACGGCGAGCAGTGGATGCGGCTCAACCAGCTGTTGGATTGCAGCACCCTTGATGGTTGAGCTCTCGCAGCCCGCATCACCCACGGCCCAAGGACCGGTGAAGGACCAACTGCGCGGCAAGGTTCAGGGCTGCATCACCGGCTTGGCCTGGGCTCCCCAGGCTGCCCAATTGGCCATCACCAGCGCTGCTGGGGATTTCATCCTTGTGGATTTCGCGGCCGGCGTGGACTGGCCCTTACAGGAGGCCACCGCTGCCGGTGGCAAGGGCTTTGACGCCCTGGGTTTCTCCAGCTGTGGCAGCCGGCTGGCTGCCGCCGGTGAGGGTGGTGTGATCTCGCTCTGGCAACTGGACGGAGACGTGCCCGAACAGAGGCCGGTGCCGCCACTGGGGGGATGGATTGATCAACTGGCGTGGCAACCGTATGGCGTGTTGCTGGCGGTGGCACGGGGAGCGGAGATCTGCCTCTGGCACAGCGAGGCTCAGATCTGGCTGCCGCCCCTACGCATTCCTGGATCTGCGGTGATGGCATTGAGCTGGAGCCCAGCGGGTGATCAATTGGCAGTGGGCACGGGGCAGGGGGTGTGGATCTGGAGCCTGCCGCCAACGCCGTCTCCGGCCCAGCCGGTCCCGGAGCCGCTGCACTTGGAAACGGGCTCGGCGGTTCTACAGCTGGTTTGGGGATCGGACCCCCCTTGGCTCGTAGCTGGTTTGCTGGATCGCCGCCTGGTGCTGTGGCGGGATCTGCAGCAACCCATGCTTGGCGTCGGTGACCTGCCGGGCAAGATCCATGCGCTGGCGCTGTCGCGGTTGGCCAGCGGGCAGCAAGGGCTGCTGGTCGCAGCGGCGGAGGCCGCTGTGGTGTGGTCGGGACAGGGGGTTGACCTCGAGGCCTGGAACGCCGTGCTGCTGCCCTTTCATCTGGATCGGATCTCAGCACTGGCCTGTGGCCCTGCCCAGGCCCCGATCGTCACGGCCTCGCGTGATTGCACCGCGGCGCTGTGGTCGGAAGCCGGATCCCTGCTTCAGGTGCTCGAACTGAATGGCCAGGCGCTCAGCAGCGTGGCCTGGCGAGCCGACCGCAAGGCCCTGGCAGCTGGCGGTGAGGAGGGCGGCTGGGTGATGTGGCCCCTCGATCCGGATGAGGGGGTCAGGGCATGAGCGCCATGGAGCGATGGCCACGCGCCTGCGTCGATCACCTGCGTTTCAACGCCGATGGCTTGATCCCCGCCATCACGCAGGACTGGCTCGACGGTGCGGTGTTGATGTTGGCCTGGATGACTCGCCCATCGCTGCTGGCCACGTTTGAGACCGGGCAGGTGCACTACTGGAGCCGCTCGCGCCAGCAGCTCTGGCACAAAGGAGCAACCAGCGGACACATCCAGCTGCTGCGGGGGTTTCGCTACGACTGCGATGCAGACGTGCTGCTGCTAAGCGTGCAGCAGGTGGGGGATGTGGCTTGCCACACAGGCGCCCGCAGTTGTTTTTTTGAAGACGGTGACACGCCAACCGGCGGAGGCCCCCAGGCCCTGCCTCCGCCGGTGGATGCACTCAGCGCAAGAGCCCGACTTCGGCCAGATGGGGGCACCAGCGGCGGCGCCATCACCGCTGCTGCTGGGCTTGATGCGGCCTGCCAACAGCTGACCGGGGACTGGCATCAGGGCGTGGACGGTGAGGATCTTGACCACGCCCTGGCGCTGCTGGACGCTCTGCAGCAAGGCCTCGCCGCCCGCGGCTTCTCCTGGCGTGACCTGCTCAAAAAGGCGAAACAGTCTCCGTTACAATGAGAATGATTCTCATTGCAGCTCTTTCTGCCGTGAGGGTCGACGCCCTGGTTTCCCTGATGGGCCATCCACTCGTGTTGCCTGAATCCTGATGAGCTTTTTGTTCGCCTGCCTGCAACGCACGGGTCTATTGGCACTGGCTCTCGTCCTGGTGGGCTGCGGAGCCCCGCGGCAGACCAACGACTCCAGCTCCGGTGGCAAGGGCTTCAAGGTGATGACCACCTTCCTGCCAATCACCCTGTTCACCAGGGCGGTGGCCGGGGACTGCGCTGAAGTCACCGCCTTGATTCCGCCCAACACCGGCCCCCACGACTTCCAGTCCAAGCCGGGCGATCTGGCCGCCCTGAGGGAAGCCCGGGTGCTGGTGAAGAACGGGCTGGGGATGGAGGCCTTCCTCGACAAGCTTGTGAGCTCGTCCGGCAACAGCCAGCTGGTGGTGATCGACTCCAGCCGCGGGGTGACCACGATCGACTCCCCAGAGGAGCCAGGTCACGCTGAGCCTGAGCACGGCCAGGAGCAGGGTCACGGCCACGCCCACGGCGAGGTGAATCCCCACATCTGGCTGGATCCGCTACGTGCGGTGCAGCAGGTGGAGAACATCCGCGACGGTCTGGTGAAGGCCGATCCCAGCTGCGCAGAGGGCTATCGCCGCAATGCGGAGGCATACACCACCCAGCTCAGGGCGCTCAACACCGAGATCGCCGACCAGCTCAGGCCCTTCCGGGGCAAGACCTTCGTGGCCTTCCACGACTTCGCTCCCTACTTCGCTGAGCGCTTCGGCCTCAAGGCGGAGTTCTTGGTGGACGTGCCCGAGATCAATCCCTCCCCCGCCGACCTGCAGCGGGTGAGCGAGATCGTGGAGCGCACCCAGCTGCGGGCGCTGCTCACTGAACCCCAGGAGGGGAACCGCTCCTTCAATGCCTTGGCCAAGGATCTGGGCGTGACGATCAGCGTGTTCGACCCGATGGAGACCGCCAGCGAGCAGGCCTCCCGCGATCCGGGCACCTACCTCAGCGTGATGCGCCGCAATGTGGCGGACCTTCGCCAGGCCTTTGGCGAATGAGCAGCTCCACGGCCACTCCGGTGCTGGCGGTGCAGGGATTGACCGTGCAGCGCGATGGGCTGCTGGCCGTGGATGCGGTGAGCTTTCAGCTGGCAAGGGAAACAGACACGGCCCTGGTGGGGCCCAATGGAGCGGGGAAGAGCACCCTGGTGGCAGCACTTCTCGGTTTGCTGCCGCGGCAAGCGGGCACGGTGCTCCTCATGGGCCACGCCCTCGGTCCTGCAGGTCAGCTGCCCCGTTCGGTTCGCGCCCAGATCGCCTACCTGCCCCAGACCCTGTCCCTGCAGGGCCGTTTCCCCCTCAGCGTGGCGGAATTCGTCGGCTTCGGGTTCGATCCACCAGGCCTGCGCCTTCCCTGGGCCGGCGGCCAACGCCGCCATGGGGCGGTGCAGCGCGCCCTGGAGCGCACCGGTTGCCGCGATCTGGGCGAACGGCTGCTGAGCGAGCTCTCCGGCGGACAGCTCAAGCGGGTGCTGCTGGCGTTCTGCGTGGTGCGGCCCCGGCAGTTGCTGGTGCTCGATGAGGCCCAGGCGGGCCTCGATGCCCCATCCAGTGAGCAGTTTCATCAGTTGTTGTTGGAGCTCCGCCGCCAGGAGGGCTGGACCGTGCTGCAGGTGTCGCACGATCTGGAGATGGTGCGGCGCACGTGTGATCAGGTGCTCTGCCTGAATCGCCGCCTGCGCTGCAGTGGGGCACCCGATCACGCCCTCAGCCCGGCGCGTCTGGCTGAGCTCTACGGGCCCAATGTGGTGCCCTACCGCCACCAACACAGCCAAGGTGGGCGTCATGGTTGATGGCGCAGCTCTGGCCACGCTTCTGGACCAACCGTTCATGCAGCGCGCCTTGATCGGCGGGCTGCTGACCGGCAGCCTTGGGGGGCTGTTGGGCAGCTTTGCGGTGCTGCGTCAGCTCTCCTTTTTCAGTGATGCCCTCGGGCACTCCGCCCTGTTGGGCATCACCCTGGGCCTGCTGCTGGGGATCAACCCCACCCTGGTGCTGATCCCGTTTGCGGTGATCTTTGCGTTGCTGATCAACCAGCTGGTGCAACGCAGCCGCCTACCGGCCGATGCCCTGCTCAACATCGTGTATTCCACCTCCCTGGCGTTTGCTGTGGTGGCTCTCAGCTTGGTGGAGACCTACCGGGGCGGCATCCAGCAGCTGCTGTTCGGCGACATCCTCGGCATCGCTTGGCCGGACCTGGTGGTGATCGCCGTCCTGCTCCTGGGTGCGCTGGTTTATCTGGCCATGAGCCTGCGGGCCCAAGTGCTGCTCACCCTCAACGACGACCTGGCCGGGGCCTTTGGCGTCCGTGCCAACTGGCATCGCCTGGCCTTCATCATCTTGCTGGCGGTGGTGGTGGCCGTCTCGATCAAGGCGGTGGGGGTGCTTCTGATCAGCGCCTTTGTGGTGATTCCGGCCTGTGCTGGCCGGCTGCTGAGCCGCCGCTTCCCGGTTTACATGCTGATTTCAGGCACCCTGGGCGGGGGATGTGCCCTGCTGGGACTCCTGGTCTCGGGGCTCACCAACCTGCCTTCGGGGCCCTGCGTGGTGATCGTGCAGTTCGCCGGATTCGTGCTGGCCCTGCTGGTCAGCCAGCTGCGTTACTGGTCTGCAGCAACTGCTGTGCCAGCAGGGCCCCGAACTCCTGGTGCAGGCCAAGCCGGCCGGGAATGAGCGTGACGTGATCGGCGCTCTGTGCCAGCCGCCCCATCTCCTCACTGGAGCGTGGCGGCGCTTCGCCTGCCAGCACCACGTGCAGGGGGCACTGCAGCCGTTGCGCTTGCTCCAGCCACCAGCCCCTGTCTTCGGCGGGATCGGGTCCCCCGCTCACGAAGGCCGCACTGGCGAAGCGGGCGCCGCGGCGGCGGGCCAACTGCTGTTGCTCCCGAAGGCACTCCGGCGTCAACAGCGACCGCTCGACCCAGACGTGGCGCCGCAGCATCAGCCCCAGCACCGCCCGGCTGGTGTTGATCCGGTAGAGCGCCGGGCCGACCAGCGGCGCGCCCACCAGCTGCCGCAACCAGCCGAAGCGCTGCGGTGACCAGCCCGTCATGGTGGGCAATGGACCCCGCCAGGTCGGCGCCACGGCAACCAGACGCCGCCACTGCCCTGACCATTCGGTGGCAAGGGCCAGGGCGATGGAGGCACTGTGCCCAGCGGCCACCACGGTGAGGCGTGTGCGGTTCTGGGCGTACAGGTAGCTGAGGATGGAGCGCAGAGCCGAGCGCAACAGGTCCGCGTCGTAGTCAAGGCACGGGCGGTCACTGTCACCGAAGCCCGGCCAGTCGAAGCTCACCAGCTGACAGCGATCCGCCACCGCCGCCGCCAGCGGTAGCCACTCGCTGCGGCTCGACACGGTGCTCAGGGCTGGCAACAGCAGCCAGGTGGGGGCCGCCGCCGGGCCCCGACGCTCCAGCACCACCTGAAGCCGGCGACCGCCTAAATCCAGAGACAGCGTTTCCGCGACACCGCCGACACCCGTGTTCATGCGAACCCCCTGCCAGTGGCGCGGATCGGACCGCCGGCCCGTCGGAACGCGATATGGTCGCTGCCCGGGTCGTAGAGGGTGTAGTGCAGCCCGCTGCCCACCCCGATCACCTTGCGGCTGGGCACGCTCTGGTGCTGCTGCCGTTCTCCTTCGAGATCACGCAGGCGTGATTCGATGCCACCGCCGCACAGCTCCACGCAGAACTGCTCGCCGCTGCGGGCCGTGAACAGGCGATTCGCCTCCATTCGGGTGAGACGATCCAGCAGCTGCAGTGGGGCCGTGTCGGCGGTGAGGCTGTCGCCCACATCGGCAGAACTGCCATGCAGCAAGGCGCAATCGAGCTCCACGAAGCCGAACTGCAACGCCGCCAGCCAGGGCATGTGGCCGGGATCTACCGCCTGAAGGAGGGCTGCCACGGCCGCCTCCCCGCCGCTCTGGCGCAGGGCGTCGGCCCGGCGCTCACCGCGAAAGCCCCGCTCGGCCAGCAGCTGCTCTTCCCACCAGCCGTAGAGGCAGTGCGGTTGCAGATCTCCCCGGCGCGGCTGCTGCAGACGCTCCAGCAGGGCGTTCGCCTCGCGCTCAGGGCCGATCAGATCGCCGAGCACAAACAACGTGTCGACCCGCTGGCGGCGCAGCTCGGCCTGCACCGCCGCATAGACCGTCAGATCACCGCGCAAGCCGCTCAGCAGTGCCCACATCGCCATCAGCGCTCACACACGTGGCTGGCGTCGTCGGCCCGCTCGGCGTACTCGAATCCGTGGCGGAGCCGCCAGGCGAACAGCGGCGGCAGCCCTGCGGCCACGATCGCCTGGCAGGTGCGTTCCACGTCGTAGGGAACCTCGCGGATCTCCACGCTGTCGTCCTGTTCGTGGTGGATCACGTAGGTGGCGCTGGTGCCGCCGTGCCGCGGTTCCCCCACCGAGCCGGCGTTGACGATGCGACGAACGGGGAGATCCACCTCGCGTTCGATGTCGGGCCCAGGGTTCGCAACGGCTCGGCGCAATCGCATCTTGATCACCCCCTCGCGCAGTTCACGCACATAGGGGCGATGGGTGTGACCGCAGAAGAGCGTGTCGGCCTGCGCCGCCTCCACCCGCTCAAGGGCAGCGAAGGCATTCATGTCGGGCAGGAGGTATTCGTGCTGGCTGTTGGGGCTGCCGTGCACGAACAGCAGGCGATCGCGCCGCAACGACAACGGCAGGCTGGCGAGGAAGGCCTTGTTCTCCTCGCTGAGCTGGGCCGCTGTCCAGTGATGGGCCTGTTGCCCGCGCCGCTCAGCCAGCTGCGAGGGGTAGCTGCATTCGCAGGAATTGAGGCCTTCGATGATGTCTTCATCCCAACAGCCCTGGCAGCTGGGGATCTGGCGCGCGCGGATCAACGCCACCACCTCATTGGGCTGGGGGCCGTAGCCCACCAGATCGCCGAGGCAGGTAATCGTGGCGATGCCGAGCTGATCGATGTCGCTGAGCACCGCTTCGGTGGCGGCGAGGTTGGCGTGCAGGCAGGAAATGACGGCGTGGGCCATGGGACGGTGGGCGGAGATGGCGACAGTCAGCGGGTGGCGGGGAGCGGGGCGCCGGCGTGCCGTTGTGGGGCCTGCTGCAGCTCCAGCACCGCATCGCTGAGCAGGCAGTCGGTGATCGTGGCCTCGATGCCGGCCGCATCCAGGTGTTTGCCCTGCACCACCAGCCGCGACAGGCGTTGCGGGCGGCCCTCGGGCGGAGCGACATGCTCCAGCGGCAGGAACTGGGTCCCCTCCTGGCTGACGATCCAGTTGAAGAAGAAGCTGCGGCCATCGGGCAGGTTCATCAGCGCCTTGGCGCGATACACCTCGCCGTAGGCCCCATTCACCAGCTCAAACCAGAAGCTGTTGAGGCTGGGGGGATCCCAGACGCTTCGGGTCAGGTCCAGGCTCCAGGCTTCGAGGGCGTTGAACTGCAAGGTGTCCTGCGGGGGAAGTTCCGCGTCACGGCCGAAGTGCAGATGGCGCTGCGGCAGGAGTTGCAGGGCTTCCAGCTGGGGACGCAGCCTTGCATCGATCCCGCAGCTGTCGGCATCGGCAGGCGGCTGGAACTGGGGCAGTTCAATCAGGGCCAGCAGATCGCCGGTAGGGGGCGCCAGGGCCTGGGCCGGATCGGCGAGATCGCGCAGTCCCGGGCAGTGATCCGCCAGCACGGCCAGATCGATGCCGCCATCGAGGGCCTGCGGGCAGCCCTCAGCCGGGAAACCCGCCAGACGCAGGTAACCGCAGGGGCCCTTATGGACTTGCAGCTGGCTCAGGATCCAGCTGGTCTTGCCACAACCCGGCGGGCCGGAGATGAGCAGGCTCTGGCTCATGGCGCCACCACGCAGGCCTTGAGCTGCTGCTTGAGGGCTGGCTGATCGAGTCCTTTGCCGATCGCCACCACTTTGGTGTGGCGCGGCGTGCCGGCTGGCCAATCGGAATCATCGATGGTGAAGCGCTTGCCGCAGAGGTGAAACAGGTGCCGGCGCTCGCTCTCGCGGAACCAGAGCACCCCTTTGGCCCGGAACACCGTGTCGGGGAGCTGGTTGTCGAGAAAGTTCTGGAAGCGGCGCAGATCAAACGGCGCGTCCACCGCCAGGGATACGGAGCTGAAACCCTCCAACTCCGGCGTATGGGCGTGGTGATGGTGATGGGCGTGATCGTGGGGCTCGTGGTGGGAACCGTGAGGCTCGTGATGGGGATGGTCAGGAGCGTGGTGATGCTCGTGGTCGTCCTCGCGCGCGTCCTCGGCGGCCTGCAGTGCCGCCAGGCGATCGGTTTCGAACAGCCCCACGCTCAGCAGCATGGCGAGGGGGACCTCACCATGGCTGGCGCGCAGGATGCGGGCGTCGGTCTTGATCTCCCGCAGGCTGTTCTCCACCGCGGCCAGCCGCTCCTCGGCCACCAGATCGCACTTGTTGAGCAGCAGGATGTCGCCGTACACCACCTGGGCCCGGGCGATCGGACTGTCCAGGGCGGTGGCGTTGAAGTGTTCGGCATCGATCAAGGTGATGATCGAATCCAGGCGCAGCAGGTCGCGGAAGTCGCCGGCCATGAAGGTCATGGCCACGGGCAGGGGATCGGCCAGGCCAGTGGTCTCCACCACGATGAAGTCGATCGGATCGGGGCGCTCCAGCACCCGATGCACCGCCTCCTGCAGCTCCCCATTGATCGAGCAGCAGATGCAGCCGTTGCTCAGCTCCACCATGGCGTCGCTTGTGGCCACCACCAGTTCGTTGTCGATGCCGATCTCACCGAACTCGTTCACCATCACCGCGGTGCGCAGCCCCTGCTGGTTACTGAGGATGTGGTTCAGCAAGGTGGTCTTGCCGGCGCCAAGGAAGCCGGTGATCACGGTGACGGGGATCTGGGGCATGAGGTGTGGGTGAACAGCCGCCCAGCCTAAAAACATGGCCGAGAACGGTTCTCATTCTGACCCACCAAGGGCAAGGCCCCGTGGAGGGCTCCAGTGCCATGCTTGTGTACAAGTGCACAACCATGGCCATGACCCCCGCCCAGCAGCGATGCACGTCCAGCCGTGTGGGCAAGGTGATGCTCTCGTGCTGGATTTCAGAAGAACTGCGCCTGAAGCTCGATCGCGTGTGGGCCGAGCAAGGGCTGAGGCCCCATGGCCGCACCCAACAGGGGATGGAAGGGATGATCCAGGCCTTTCTGGAGCGTCACCCCAGTGTTGAAGCTTCAGAGGCTCAAGATCCCGGGACTGTTCCCCGGGGCGATTGCAGCAACGGGATCTCCTGATCGGGGAGCCACTCGCCGCTGGTGATCTCCAGCCGTTGCACGAAGCGCTCCCATCGGATCTGGCAGCAGCGAGGTCTGCGCCAAGGGGCACCCCAACGGTGAGCCCTGCCACGCCGGCTGTGGCTGTGAATGCCATGGCTGAATCGGCTCCGCCCTCTGCCGGTCCGATTCCCTTTGAGCTGCCAGCCGGTGTTCATCAGCTCTGCCGCTGCGGCCGCAGCGGCAGAGCTGGATCTGCGATGGCGCCCACCTCGGCACCGGCTGGGTGTCACGGGAGCTGCGGCTTGATCAGGCCAGCACGATGATGGTCTGCGGCTGCGATCTGTCCCACCGCTACCTGCTCTGCGATGGCCGCCACGCCAGATCGGCGGGCCGCAGACGCTGGTGGAGGTGGTGGGCCTGAGTGGCTCGATCATCCGGACGGCTGCCTTCTGTCTGGGGGTGAGCTCAAGGCCTAGGCGTTGCTCAACCCAGGAGGAGGTTCTGGCTGCCTGGATGCGGCGCTCATCGCTGAGCAGGGTGGGAAGGAAGATCGCCGGCTTTGTGGTCAGGGTGCCCTTCATCACCAGGCCTCCTCCGAGCAGGAACACTGTGCTCTCGGCATCGCTCGTGTCCGGCCGGCCGTCCACCAGGCGGCTTATATTTGCTATTCGCGAATAGCGAATGAGGCACGTCGTTGGCCCGCTTCCCTTCCAATCCCCAGCCCGTGCTGCGCCCCCAGGACCTGGTGGTGCTTCTTCGCCTGGCGCTTCCATTCGAGCTGGCACCGAGCTACGCCACACTCGGCGCTGAGCTGGGCATCACGGCCTCTGAGGCCCATGCGGCTGTCGATCGGGCGGTGGTGGCCAGGCTGGCGATCAAGACCAGCGATGGCAAGCCACAGGTGATCCGTACGGCGCTGCGGCTGTTTCTCCAGCACGGTGCCCGCTACTGCTTCCCGGCCAGCCAGGGCGGGATGACCCGGGGTATCCCAACCGGGTACGCCGCCTCCCCCCTCAAGGAGCAGATCCGGCCGGGCAGCGATCCGCCGCCGGTCTGGCCGTGGAAGAACGGCACGACCCGTGGCCTCGCCTTCACCCCGCTCTACCCGAGTGTCCCGGAGGCAGCGGCGCGCAACCCGGCACTGGGGGAGCTGCTGGCCCTGTTTGATGCCGTGCGTGGCGGCAGCGCCCGTGAACAGGCCCTGGCCGTGGCGCTGCTGGAGGAGCGGCTGCAGCCATGAACCCCAATGACCCCAATGTCTCCCTGCTCGAACAGGCGGCTGCGCATCTGGGAGAGGCCCTGCTCGAGCAACTGGTGTTTGTCGGCGGGGCAGTGGCCGGCCTGTTGATCACGGATCCGGCCATGCCGGAGATCCGGCCCACCCAGGATGTGGATGTGATCTGCCGCGTGATCGCCAGGGCCGATTACTACCAGCTGGGGATGCAGCTGCGGGAACGGGGCTTCCAGGAGGACACACGTCCAGGTGCTCCCCTCTGTCGCTGGTGCATCGAGCAGATCATCCTCGACCTGATGCCAAGCCAGGGCGAGATGCTGGGCTTCTCCAATCGCTGGTATCCCCTGGCCGTGGAGTCCGCCCAGCTTCAGGTGTTGCCGAGCGGCCGCTCGATCAGGATGGTGACTGCACCGGTGTTCCTGGCCACCAAGTTGGAGGCCTTCTACGGCCGTGGGCAGGGAGCGTTCGTCTTCAGCCACGACCTGGAGGATCTGATGGCGGTCGTCGACGGTCGCGAGTCGCTGCTGGAGGAGTGTCGGCTGAGCCCGCCTGAGTTGAGGAATGATCTGGCGGCTCAGTTCCTTGAGCTGTTGAAAACCTCTGCCTTCCTGGAGGCGCTGCCTGCGTTCCTGCCGCCGGATCAGGCCAGCCAGCAGCGACTACCGGATTTGCTGGAGACCCTGCGGGCGATCACCGCTCTGGCTGAGCCTTGATCTGCAGCTCGGCGTAGCCGGTGGCCAGATCCAGCTTCCGGCTGAACTGCCACTCCGGCAGAAGACCGATCACCAGCTCCGCGGTGGTGCGCACCAGCGAGCCCACGCAGAGGTGGCCGCCGATCACAGCGCCGCTGCTGCCTGACATGGCGATGTGCAGGTGGACGCCATCGGGCGACAGGGTGCCAGAGAGGCTGAGGATCTCCAGATCGCCGTGGATTGCCATTTCCTCAGTCGCCCCCGCGAAGCGCAGCTGGGCCACCGACAGGCTGCCGACGGCGCTGATCACACAGCCGGCCTGCTCCTGCTGCTCGGCCATCCAGGCGTCCAGCGCCCGGCGCAGGTCATCGCCTGGCTGCAGCCGCAGCGGCACCACTTTCATGGCTTCGGCCCCTCCACCAGGGCTTGGATCATCACCAGCGCATCGACATAGCCCAGTTGCCGGTGGCGAAACGCCCCAGGCAGGGTTCCCACCACCTGAAAGCCGTTGCGCTGCCAGCAGCGGATGCCGGCGCTGTTGGTGCTCACGACCAGGTTGAACTGCATCGCCCGGAACCCCAGCCGCCGAGCCGCCTGCAGGGAGTGCTGACAGAGGCGACTGCCGATGCCCTGGCGGCGGCAGTGCTGGGCCACCACGTAGCCGGCATTGACCACATGGGCGCCGAGGGCCAGGGAGTTGGGCCTCAGGTAATAGGTGCCCACCACGGCCCCGGCCGGATCCACAGCCACCATCACCGCCTGGCTCTGATCCACCCACGCCACCCGGGCCTCGGCCTCGCTGATGGCCGGGTCGTGCGGGAAGGTTTCACCGGCGCGAAACACCGGCTCCAGCAGCGCCCAGAGCGCCGGCCAGTCGGCCGCCCAATAGGGGCGTATCTGAAGCGGTTTGGGCAAAGGAGCCAGGCGCTTGGATCAGCAGGACCTACCTCCTCACGCTCACACACCGGCGCCACTGCAGTCCGACGCCGGCCTCAGCGCACCAGCAGCCCGATCGGCCCCAGGGCCACCAAGCCGCCGCCGAGGGCGAGCAGCAGGGCCACACCACGGGTCCAGGCCACAGGCAGGCGCCTCAGCAGCAGGAAGCTGCCTCCGCTCACTAGCACTGATCCGCTGAGCGCCCCCAACCACCAGAGCGCGGCGGAACCACCGGCCGGAGCCTCCAGCCCATGGAGCATGGCGTGCACCGCCACGGATGCGGCCACCAGGGCAGCGCAGGCGCCCAGCTGGGGGCTCTGCTGGGAGCGCAGGCTGCGCAGCACCAGCACCGCCACGGCTGTGATCGCCAGTGCCGCCAGAAACTCCTGGGCGGGCAGGGTGCCGCCCAGCGCCCCGAACACGCCACCGCCGATCGCGCCGGCCAGGGCCCAGAGCAGCAGCTGAGGAGAGATCACGGCGCCAGCGGCTCCGACCGACACCAGCAGCAGCAGGTGATCCACACCGCTGATGGGATGAAAGAAGCCGGCCGCCGTGCCCCCCTGGGCGATGCCATGGGCTTGGGCGGGTTGGGCAAGCAGCAACGCCAGGGCTGTGGCGCCGCCGGCCAGGGCCACGGACCTGGCTGAAAGGAATGGAGTCATCGAGAGATCCGGTCCGCGCCGGAGATGGAGGGGCTGAGCACGGCGAGCGTTCTGACTGAGAGGACCGGAGCCCCCAACACAGCTGCGGGACAGCGCCGGACTCGGCTCAGGACGAACCTGCACCCCACCGGACTTTCCTCGTTGCCTCCAGGGCGTGACCCGCTGGAACCGTCATCACCATTGTGGCGCTGAATGGCTGCGGGGGCATGACTGCGGCTGGCGGACCAGCCAGCCCAGCATCAGCAGCGAGGCGGCAATGCCGATCTCCACCACCGGGATGGGCATCGGCATGGGCCCAGGCAGCCGCCGGCGCCAGGGCCAGGGCGGCTGTGGCCAGAACGGTTGCTCGCCAGGGGATCCGCGTCATCAGCCGCAGGACATTGCCTTTCAGCCTCGATCCGCTGCCCGGACCCTCGGCATGAGCCTATGGAAGGTGTTCAGCGCAGGGCGACACGGAGAACCAGGGCGACAGCCTGGCTTTGATGTCCAAACCATGACCATGGTCTCCAGTACTCGCAACTTGCTGGAGACATGAGTCACAATCTCGCCGTTAGCACCACGGTGGTGCACTGGAGATTCGGTTTCATGCTTCCTCTGCGTTCCTCGCTCATCGTCCTGGGCCTTGCTGCTCCGATGGCCTCCAACGCTGCCAGCCTCAACCTGGCGGAGGTGAGTCAGTACGCCAGCCAGGAGCAGGCCACCAGCATCTCCCAGTTCTCCGACGTCAGGCCGGGCGACTGGGCTTTTCAGGCTTTGAGCAACCTGATCGAGCGCTACGGCTGCGTCGCCGGCTACCCCAATGGCACCTACAAGGGTGGTCAAGCGATGTCCCGCTTCGAGGCTGCCGCCCTGCTGAACGCCTGCCTCGACCGCATCACCGAGGTGACCGATGAGCTCAAGAAGCTGATGAGGGAGTTCGGCAAGGAGCTCGCCGTTCTCAAGGGCCGCGTGGACGGACTTGAAGCCCGCGTGGGCGAGCTAACGGCCAGCCAGTTCTCCACCACCACCAAGCTCAGCGGTCAGGCAACGTTTGTGGTGGGAGCCAATGCCTTCACGGGATCGGCCGTCAACACGGGGGCCAACAGCGTGAGAAGAGCCCCCAACTCCCTGACCGGAGCAAGGCGAACGCCCGTGCTTCTGCCCAATGCCACCACCTTCAACTACGACCTGCAGCTGACGTTCGACACCAGCTTCAACGGCAAGGACCTCTTTCGCACCAATCTGCGCGCCGGCAATTTCGGCAGCAGTGTCTTTGGCGGCGAACCCCATGCGCTGGCGTTGTCCACCCTTGAGGTGGCCTTCGAGGAGGATGCGGGGCCCAACATCTTGGGTATTGACAAACTTTTCTACCAATGGCCCATCGGCGGCGGGATCACCGCCACCCTGGGCGCCCGCGTGGGACAGGAAGACATGCTGGCGCTGTGGCCCAGCGTGTATCCGGCTGACACGATCCTCAACGTGATGACGGTGAATGGGGCGCCGGCGGCCTACAGCAAGAATCTCGGCGCTGGTGCAGGGTTGTGGTGGCAGAGCAACGGCTTCAGCATCAGTACCAATTACGTGGCCGCCAATGGCGACAGTGGCAATCCCAGTGTTTCGGTGGAGGACGGTGGCGGTGGACTTGGCAACAGGAATTCCGGCGCCACCGGCAGTGTTCAGCTGGGCTATCAGCAGGAGCAATGGGGCCTGGCTGCGATCTGGACCTACGTCCAACCAGAGACCCAGTTCGTTCCGGGAACCACCCCGTTCACGCACAGCGCCATTGATCACAACCTCAATGCCGCCACCAGTGCCTGGGGCCTGAGCGCGTTCTGGCAACCCCTGCGCAGCGGTTGGCTGCCTTCTCTGAGCCTGGGATGGGGCATCAACACCACCACCTACAGCACACCCCAACCCCGCGGCAGCCTCAGCACCAGCCAGTCCTGGATGGTGGGTCTGCAGTGGACCGATGTGTTCGCCAAGGGCAATGACTTCGGCTTTGCTGTGGCCCAACCCGTCTTTGCCACAGCGCTCAGCGGTGGCGTAACCCCGAACGACGGCAACTACGTGTGGGAGTGGTGGTACAAGTTCCAGCTGACCGACAACATCTCGATCACCCCGGCTCTGATCTATCTCAGTCGCCCCCTCGGCCAGGTGACACCTTCAGGCGAAAGCTTCAGTCAGTTCGGCGGACTGGTGAAGACAACCTTCCGCTTCTGATCCCAGGCTCGTCTGCGCAGAGCGCAATCCACAGCTCCCCCAAGCCCTCCTATCGGGGGGCGACTGGGGGAGTTGTGGTTTCCGGCTGGGTGGATGGCACCGCAGGGGTGTGTTGATGCTGGTGCTGGCCCGGTCGGGCGGGTTTGCGATAGCTGCCGGAGCCGCCGCCGCCGCAGGCCAGGGCTTCCGGTGTGGAGGCCAGCAGAGTAAGAACCAGAGCCAGGCTGAGGTTGCGCATTGATCTCATGAATCAGTGTTGGTGTGTGGAATGTTGCGTTGGATGCTCTGAGCACGGCATCCAGAGGTTGCCCATGGCGTGCACGCCCTCGCAGCCGAGCTCACGCGCTTTCTGAAGGGCCACCTGCCGGCTCGGGTAGGCCAGCAGCTGTTGCTGCGCAGCCCCGTTGCTGTGGTGTTGATGGTCATTGCCTGGGGTCAGCGACCAGATCCCCATGGCATGGACACCGGCCACCACCACCCCCATCCCCACCACGCAGCCATTGAGCACACCCATGCCCACCACCCCGATGCTGATCACCCCCATCGGCACCACGCCGATGCTCACCACCCCCATCGGCACGATGCCGATCGAGATGATGCCGAGCGGTGCCACCCCGAAGGCGAACCGCTTGGGCTTGTCGCCGCAATGGGCCATGGGAGTGCCTGGCCTCAGTGGGAGTGCGAGGAGCCATGGGCGCCACCATGCTGTGCGCAGGGCATCCACTGGGTTCCCATCTTGTGGGCGCCGGTGCAGTTGAAGTGGAGCTTGGCGGCCTTCTCCGCTTCTGCCTGGGTTGGATAGAGAGCGGGAACGCCGCCAGAACCGGCGGCAGGAGCGGCCAGGCCGGCGGCGGAGAACAGGAGGTTGGCTCCGATCGCGGCTGCCGCCCGAGCTGGCCACGGAATTGAAAGGATCGACACGGGACGGGTGCGAGCGCAGGCTGGCCTGCTGAGCTCCCACCCTAGCGAATGTCTCTAGTAACGCACGACTGCTGGAGACTCTTGATCAGCTTTCCTCGCTTTCTGGCGCCTCCTAGGCTGGTGAAGCTTCTACCCAGTGGAGGGTTCTTGCCTTGGCCCGCCAGGGATCCCTATCAGCTAACCCTGCTCCCAGCCTGCGCATCGGCGAGGTAGCCAGGCGCACCGGCCTGCCGGTTAAGACGATCCGTTATTACTGCGATGAGGGCCTGCTCCAGCCCAAGGATCGCTCCGCAGGTGGATACCGATTGTTTGATGAGGAGAATCTCGCTGAGCTGGCGATCATTCGAGCCCTGCGGGCGATGGACGTCTCGATTCCCGAGTTGGCGAGGATCCTGGAAGTGCGGCGAGCTGGTGTCTGCAACTGCGCTGTTCTGAAAGACAGCATTGCGGCCAAGATGGAATCGATCAACCTGCGGATCGGTGAGCTCGCCGCCATGAAAGACGAGCTGGCACGTCTGCTCAGCAGCTGGCAGGACTGCGGAGGGTCCAAGCTGCAACGTTGAGCCGTGGGCTTGCGTTGTCGCGATTTCGCTGAATCGTGAGGACCCCATGGCCAACAGGAAGGCGCCCCGTGGGGGGCGCACTACTGCTGCGCAGAAGCCGCAGCAACTCCTGGGCGCGTGCAAAGGAGCCGATCCCACTGCAGCGATACCTCCGGCCACCAGGAATCGACTCGGTGCCGCTGCCTGCTCGCCCCGCTGTTCTGCCACGTCGAAAGTCCCAGGGGCGGGTGATGCCACCCGGTACCCTCCACACCCCGATGCGGCGGCGGGCCGCCCGGACCTCAGCATTCAGGTAGGCCTTGGCATCGCATTGGCCCAGGTAGCGGCGGTAGGCAAAGGCCATGCCGTCCTCCACCAGGGCCAGGTTGAGGTTCACGCCACTGATCACCTCAGCCACCGTGCGGCCGAAGCGATCCACGGTCTGGGCCTTGAGGGTCACGCTGGAGCCCAGTCGCAAGCGGGTCTGCAGATAGCGGCGGGCGTTGGCGCCATCGGGAGCCTGCGCCATCTCAGGAGCGTCGATACAGGCCAGCCGGATCGTGATCCGCTTGGCACCTTGCTGCACGCGGATCGTGTCGCGATCGCCGATCGAGAGCACCGTGGCGTGAGCCTGCTGTTCAGCTTTCGCCAGGCCAACGGAGAAGCCGCTGCACCACCCGGCGATGAGGGCAGCTGCACCGATCAGTGGCCACCTGATCACTCGCTGAGCACAGGCTCAATCTGTGCCAGAAGCGCAGGCAGTTGCTCGCTCAGGGTGATCCAGACCTCCTCGAGGTCCACGCGGCCATAGGCATGGATCAGCACATCCCGCATCCCTGCCATCTCCCGCCAGGGAATCAGCGGATGTTGCTGGCGGCAACTGTCGCTCAGCCGCTTGGTGGCTTCTCCAATGATCTCGAGATTGCGCACCACGGCGTCCTGGAGAACGTCGCTGGCCAGGAACGTTTCGCGATCGGGGATGGGAAAGCCTTGAACCCGACGGATCGCGGTCAAGATGTCAGCCAGGGCATCACGGTCCCTTGGTGACATCACAGGGGAATCGCATCCCGCTCAGCAGAGGCCAGAGCGGTTGGTTTGAGATTGCGGCGGCGAATCAGATCCACGCGGCAATGCAACGTGTCCTCCAAGGCCAGCTTCAGGGCGATGCGCTCCAGCAGGCCGGTGCGGGGGGGCAGGTCCACCAGGAGGTCGAGATCACTGTCGGGTCCGGCCTGATCACGGGCCACGGAGCCGAACGCCGCCAGATTGGTGGCGCCGTGCGCGGTGGCGATCTCCCGGATCCTTGGAGCCTGAGCCAGCAGGTCGTCGAGGCGCATGGATGCCCAGAAGCCAGGGTCATTCTAAGAGAAGTGGCTCAGCTGGCCTTGCCGCCTCAGTTCATGGTCACCGCTGGCCGCATCTCCAATGAGAAGGGCGCCCCGTATCGAGCGCCCTACTGCTTCGCAGAAGCCAAGGGCTAGGGCCGGTTGCAGGGTCTGAGCTCGCGCTGCCCTGGTCGAGGCCTCTGATTCATGAATAGATCCAGCAGCCCGGCTTGTCAGTACGGCAAGCCGTTCCTCCCCGGCGCTGGCGGCACCAGACTGGTACTAACGGCACTGAGCAAGGAGAGGCCATGAACGCGACCCTGGAGAAACCCGCCACGCTGCAGTGCGCCTGCCCGGGCTGCCACTGCACGGTGCAAGCGGACAGCCCCTTCCGCAACGGCGCCCTGCTGTTCTGCAGCGAGGTCTGCGCCAAGGGGCACCCCAACGGTGAGCCCTGCCACACGAGCTGTGGCTGTGAATGCCATGGCTGAGACTTGAGGGCAGGTTGGGGCTGCCTGGCAGGATCCAGAGCGGCGGCAGCGTCTGCGGGGCTGACGATGTTCCCGGATTCATGCCTTGATGGCAGCCCGGGCGATCCGTTGCGCCGCCTCCCTGCCCCCAAACAGGTTGCGGGCAGCCGGACCCAGTTGCAGCGCGCTCAGGCTTCCCATCACGTGAATGTTGGTTCCAGGCAACCGCAAGTCTGTGGTCAGCACGGGAAAGTCGTCGATCAGCTCGATCGGCTGTTGATCCAGAAGCTGGCGCAATAACGGGTGGTGGCTGAGGCCCTGGTGCTGGCCAGTGGCCAGCCAGAGGCGATGGGCCGGTTGCCGGCTGCCGTCAAGGCAGAGAATCTGCCACTGGCCTGCCTGCCAGGAAGCCGCCTGCACCTGGCAGTCCTCGTGGAGCTGCAGGCGGCCTTGACGGCGAGCCTGTCGCAGCTGGATAGCCAACTGGGGCGTGATGGAGCCGCCATCACGCGCTGCCAGCACCTGTTGGCGACGCCGATGCCAGCAGGGTTCAGCCTGAAAGTCCTTGAGATGTTTCGGGCCCATCCAGCCCGGGTCTGCGTCAAAGGGTTTGCTGCTCAGCGCCCGCCGGCACAACAAACTGACCTGAGCGCCTCGTTTGAGGGCCCCCAGGGCCAAATGGGCGCTGGTGAGACCACCACCCACGATCAGGATGCGTTGCCCTCGCAGCCCCAGGCAGGCGGCCAGATCGATCGTCTGGCTGTGTTGCAGGGCCTCTACCGGATAACCACCAGTGATCGATTGCACCCAGCTCGGCAGCACAGGGGCGCCCACGCCCGTGGCAATCACCAGTCGGCGGGGCCTCACGACAGAACCGTCGCTCAGGCTCACCTCCATGGATGCGGGCTTTGCCTGATCCAGGTGGATCAGCTGCACCGAAGCCGCCTGCACCTGTTTGAGCAGCTGGAATTCCTCCACCACGCTCTTGCAGAACGCGCTGAACAGGCTTGTGTGCGGCAGACCGTGGGGCCCTCCAGTTCGCAGCTGCGTCGCCGCTCCTGGGCAAAGCGCCGCAGCGCATGGGGGTTGGGGTGAGGGTGGTGGGGCGAAGGGGAGCGCAGCCAGGGAATCTCGCAGCGCTTCATCTGCTGCTCCCAACGTGACAGCCAGGTGCCACTGGGGTCCACAACCCGCAGACGCCGGCGCCAGAGAGGCCGTTTCTGCAACAGCTGGCAACAGAGGCTGAGAGCCTGAGGACCAGCCCCTGCGATCACCAGCTCATCCATCACTGGCTGCTTCGGAGTGTTGGCAGCTGGTGCAGATTCCGTGGATTTCGAAGGTGTGAAATAACGGCCTGAACCCCTGCAGCAGAACCGTCGTCAGCCCCAAGCCACGGGCTCCAAGTGGGCAGATCGACAGCCGTTCACTGCAGCCGCAAAGAACGCAGGTGAAGTGGTGATCATCCCGCTCCAGCGGGGCATAGACACCCTCTCCGTTGGCCAGCTTGCGGCAGCGCACCAAGCCATGGCGTTGCAACTGTTTGAGGCCGCGGTACACGGTCGCTAGGCCGTAGGAGGGGCCTGCTTTGGTCAGCAGTGCATGCAGGTCCTGGCCACTCAGCTCCCGATCCGCTTGGCGTAGCAGCTGGATCAGCCTCTGCTGCCGAGGGCTCAAGGGCGGCGCGGCGGTCTCCAGCCGGATTGGGATCGTGCTCGAGGCGCAAGCTGCCATGGGGGGCCGGCGGGTGGAAAGCTACCGCTGCTAGAACGACAACCATTCTCACCCCACTTGGGGCCTTCTGGCCTCTCCCCCTTGCCATGGCGTTCACCAGTGCCATTCCAGCCGCTGATCGCCTGCCGGTGACGGTGCTCACCGGCTATCTGGGTGCCGGCAAAACCACCCTGCTCAACAGGATCCTCACCCATGAGCACGGCTTGAAGGTGGCCGTGATCGTCAATGAGTTTGGTGAAGTGGGCATCGACAACCAGCTGGTGGTGGATGCCGACGAGGAGATCTTCGAGATGAACAACGGCTGCATCTGCTGCACCGTTCGTGGTGATCTGATCCGCATCATCGGGAACCTGATGAAGCGTCGGGATCGCTTTGATCATCTGGTGATCGAAACCACCGGTCTCGCTGACCCAGCACCCGTGATTCAGACGTTTTTTGTCGATGAGGACCTGCGCGATGAGCTGACACTCGATGCGGTGGTCACCCTGGTGGATCTCAAGCATGTTCTCCTGCACTGGGAGGCCGAGGAAGTACAGGAGCAGCTGGCCTTCGCCGATGTGCTGCTGCTCAACAAGGCCGGCCTGGTGGACGAGAGCGAGCGGCTGGCCATCGAGCGGCGAATCCGGGCCATCAACCCCATGGCGCGGCTGCTCACCACCCACAATGCCGATGCTCCGATGGATCAGATCCTGGGTGTGGAGGCGTTCGAGCTGGAGCGTGCCCTGGGCCTCGATCCGGGGTTCCTGCTTGAGGAGCATGCCCACGAGCACGACGATGCCGTGGGCTCCCTGGCGCTGGTGGAGGAGCGGCCCATGGATCTCGACAGGCTGGGGAGCTGGCTCTCGGATCTGGTGGCCAAGCGGGGGCCTGATCTGTTTCGGATGAAGGGAATCATCCAGCTCAAAGGAGAGGACAATCGCTACGTGTTCCAGTCAGTGCACATGCTGCTGGACGGTGATTTCGATCGCCCCTGGAAAGCCACAGAGCCACGCCGCACCGAATTCGTGATCATCGGTCGCGACCTCGATGGCGAGGCCCTGCGGGCCGGCTTCCTGGCCTGTGTGGCCTGAGCCGGTGATGGCACAGGCGACCCTGGTGAGCGAACGGCTCTGCGGTGATCTGAGCCAGCCGATCACCGCCCTGACATGGTCAGCCGATGGGGAATTTCTGGCCATCACCAGCGGTGGCGGCGAGCTGCTGCTGCTCGATTTCCGCGCTGGCTGTGAGGAGCTGCTCCGGGGCGACCATGACAGCAGCCTGGATGTGGTCGGCTTCAGCAGCGATGGCCAGTTCCTGATGGCCGCTGGCCAGGCCGGGGAACTCCATCTCTGGGAGTTGGGGGGCACCGGGGTGCGGCCGCTGGCCATGGAGCCCATGCCCCTGGGTGGCGGCTGGATTGATGCGGCGGCCTGGCAGCCGGGTGGGGTGTTGCTGGCGGTGGCGGCCGGGCGCGAGCTGCGGCTCTGGGATGGGGCCAGCCGCCAGTGGCGGGATGCATCGCTGCCATTGCCCGGCACAATCCAAGCCCTGGCTTGGAGTGCTGATGGGGGGAATCTGGCCGCCAGCTGCCACGGAGAGCTGGCGCTCTGGCAGCCGGGTCTGAGCTCGCCCGCCAATCCCCCGTTGCGCCACCCGATCGCCTCGGCCGGTCTTGTCCTGGCCTTTTCAGGACCGGGCCACCATCTGGCCTCCGGAATGCTCGATCGCTCCCTGCTGGTGTGGCCCCAAGGCTGCCAAGGCCAGCCCTGGCAGTTCAGCGGTTTTCCCGCCAAGGTACGGCAGCTGGCCTGGAGCGATCAGCCCGGCCGCCTGGCACCCCTGCTGGCCAGTGCCGCTGCAGAGGCTGTGATTCTCTGGACGCAGGTGAAGCACGGTTCCAAGGCCTGGCAACCGGAACCGCTGCTGTGGCACGAAAAGCGCGTGCAGGCGCTGGCTTTTGCACCGGGGAGCACCCTGCTGGCCAGTGCGTCCAGCGACGGCAGCGTGGCGCTGTGGGATGGCCGAGGCCGGATGCTGCAGCCACTGGAGGGCCAGGGCAGCGGCTTCAACGCTCTGTCGTGGCGACCGGATGGCCGGCACCTGGCGGCAGGCGATACCAGCGGGCGCTGGTGGCTATGGCCGGTGGAGGTTCCACCCCGCGAACGACAACGCCAGCACCGAGGGGCCGGCTTCAGACCCAAGCCGTAGAATGAGAACTATTATCAGCTTTACGGCGGATGCGGCCTCCTGTCGGTCTCCAGGCCCTGTTGACGTTGACCGGAGTGGCGATCGGCGCCTTGGTACTGGCGGCTTGCGGCGCACCCCCACCGAACACCCCTGAGGCGGCAGCCGACAAGCGTTTCAAGGTGGTCACCACCTTCCTGCCGATCACCCTGTTCACCCGTGCCGTGGCAGGCGACTGCGCCACCGTTACCTCCCTGATCCCTGCCAACCTGGGCCCCCATGACTTTCAGGCCAAACCGGGCGATCTCACGGCCCTGCGCCAGGCCCGGGTGCTGGTGAAGAACGGGATGGAGATGGAGAGCTTCCTCGACAAACTCGTGGCCTCCGCAGGCAATCCCCAGCTGAAGGTGATTGATTCCAGCCGCGGCGTCGCCACCCTGGAAACAGAAGACCATGGCGATGCGCATGGCCAGGAGCATGGGCATCACGATGACCACGGCTCTGCGCATGGCCATGATCACGGTGCTGTGAATCCCCACATCTGGCTGGATCCGCTGCGGGCGGTGCAGCAGGTGGAGACCATCCGTGATGGCCTGATCCAGGCCGATCCCAGCTGCGCGGAGGGATACCGGCGCAACGCGGCCGCCTACACCGCACAGCTGAAACAACTGAACAGCGAGATTGCCGATCAGCTTCAGCCCTATCAGGGCAAAACGTTCATCGCTTTCCACGATTTCGCCCCCTACTTCGCCCAGCGCTATGGCCTCAAGGCCGAGTACCTGGTGGATGTGCCCGAGATCAATCCCTCGCCGGCGGATCTGCAGCGGGTGGCGGCCGAGGTGAAGAGCAGCCAGCTCCAGGCCCTCCTCAGCGAACCCCAGGAGGGCAACCGCTCCTTCAATGCCCTGGCGAAGGATCTGGGGGTGAAGGTGGTGGTGTTTGATCCGATGGAGACGGCCACGGAGGAGGCCTCGCGCGATCCCTCCACCTATCTGAAGCTGATGCGCCGCAATGCGGCCGATCTGCGCCAGGCCTTTGGGCAATGACAGACCACGCCCCAGTGTTGTTGGTGGAGGGCCTGAGCGTTCGCCGAGGTGAGCAGCTGGCGGTGGAGCAGGTGAGCTTTCAGCTAGCCCGCGAAACCGATACGGCGCTGGTGGGTCCCAACGGTGCCGGCAAGAGCAGCCTGGTGGGTGCCATGCTCGGCCTGCTTCCCAGGACCTCCGGCAGTGTGCGGATCCTGGGCCACGCTCTCGGCCCGGCGGGTGAATTGCCCCGTGCGGTGCGTTCGCAGATCGCCTACCTGCCCCAGAGCCTGGCGTTGCAGGGCCGCTTTCCGCTCACGGTGGCCGAATTCGTGGGCTTTGGCGTTGATCCTCCGGGCCTCAGTCTGGCCTGGCTGGGCAACAGGCGCCGCAGCGAGGCCGTGCAGCGTGCCCTGAGACGAACCGGCTGCCACGACCTGGCGGAACGCCGCCTCAGCGAGCTCTCCGGCGGTCAGCTCAAGCGGGTGCTGCTGGCCTTCTGTGTGGTGCGGCCCCGCCAGCTGCTGGTGCTCGATGAGGCGCAGGCGGGGCTGGATGCCCCCAGCAGCGAGCGGTTTCAGGAGTTGCTGCTGGAGCTGCGCCGCCAGGAGGGCTGGACCGTGCTGCAGGTGTCGCACGATCTGGAGATGGTGCGCCGCAGCTGTGATCTGGTGCTGTGCCTGAACCGCTGCCTGCGCTGCAGTGGTGCTCCCGACCATGCCCTCAGTGCGGCGCGGCTGGCTGAGCTCTATGGGCCCAATGTGGTGCCTTACCGCCATCACCACGCCGGCGTCGGTGGCCATGGCTGATCCGTCATCGCTGCTGGTGGTGCTGGGCCAGCCCTTCATGCAACGGGCCCTGCTCGGCGGCCTGCTCACCGGCGCCCTGGGCGGGCTGCTGGGCAGTTTCGCGGTGTTGCGCCAGCTCTCGTTCTTCAGTGATGCCCTGGGCCATTCCGCCCTGCTGGGCATCAGCCTGGGCATCCTGCTGGGGGTGAATCCCACCCTGGTGCTGATCCCTTTCGCGGTGCTGTTCGCCCTGCTGGTGAACCAGCTGGTGGCCCGCAGCGGCCTGCCGGCCGACGCCCTGCTCAACATCGTGTACTCCACCT
>Ga0315900_10000329_pt1 | contig 84458 bp, 133 predicted proteins | sample LakEriMetagenome_FD_203521 | JGI IMG/M metagenome (GOLD analysis project Ga0315900, IMG submission 203521) | Freshwater fungal communities from buoy surface, Lake Erie, Ohio, United States - Buoy 12 MA114 | ecosystem: Environmental > Aquatic > Freshwater > Lake > Lake biofilm | place: USA... | reverse complement strand
TCATTTCCTGTTGCAAATCCAAAAGTAGGAGGAGATGCTATAAAGTCAGCTAAATCCACTGAATTAACTAGAAATGTAGCACCATTAAATAATACAGAACCAGTTGTACTAATGAATATTTTCCATCCAGTAGTTCCTGTATCTATAACTTTAAATGCTCTAATAGTATGAGTTGTTGCTGCTGTATTTGGAATACTGAATCTTATTTGTCCAATGTAGGTATTAGAATTTGTTGTTGCATTATGATTATATAGTGCTACACCAAATGTACCAGCTACTACTAAGAATGGAACGAATACTCTATTATTTGATGTTTTAAATATTGGACCAGAAGGAGTTAGAGCTAGGTCTGTAATTAAATCATTGAATTTAGATAATGGAGGACCTAAATAATCATCTCCGCTTATTGTCTTTTGTGAAACTCTTCCTTGAGTTGTAGTTTTTGTTTGGTCATATGAACCAACTACGTTGTCAAGTAATCCTGCTTTAATTAACTTCATTATATATTCTCCTTAAACTACAGATCGTGTGATACTATCTCTTCTATATTTTCCACTAACTAGTGTATAACTTATTGTTTTTTTAGCTGTTACACCAGGAAAAGTAGAACTTGTGTATTCTATCTCAGTTATTCTTTGGTCTTTTGTTCCGAAATCAGCATAAGTAATTTGTTGATCTCTGTCATGTGTTTTTAGTATTTGTTCAAATAAATTATTAACTGTAACATATGATGTTCCGTTTGGTTGACCATCAATAGTTCCAGCCATTATCATTGGATTTTGTGTTTGAACATTAATTGTTTGATCAGACGGAAGAACAACAGGCATTGAACCTGCCATTGTTTTTTGACCAAGAGAATTCATTTTAGAATCTATACTATTTAAACTATTGTTACCTGTATCTTGTTTAGCTGATGTTGCAAAATCTTTTGAATCTAAACTAGTTAACAAAGAACTCTGTGTATTAAGTTCTGAGTTAATATCTTGTAATTCATTTATTACATCGTCTAATTTACCTTCTATTTCTGGTGATTTAACATTAATCGACCCGTCAGCATTAATTTCTAACTGATCACCATCTGTGTCTTGAATAGCAACATTATCTTCACTAGCATCTAATTGTATATCTATGTCAGCGTTTACTACAGTTGCTTCAGAATCAACCCTAATACGTTGAGCAGCTTCATCATAAGAATGTTGAATAATCTGACCTGGGTCTAATAAAGAACGAGGATTACTCATTATTTAACTCCTCCTGGTGCTTGATTTGCTTGGATATCTGGATTAGGCAATAATGAAGCATCTACCGCTGGAGGACTAGATTGTCCCATGTCATCCATTTGTTTTGTTTGATTAGGTGCTTGTTGTACACCTGGTATAGGACTTCCTTCAATTACTTCTTGATTATTCATTGGACCTGGAGGAAGTTCAGGATTACCTGCTTGTTGTGGAGGATTAAGAGGTTGTTCACCAATCAATTGTAACAAATCTGCATCTCCATTTCTTAATAAATCAATATGCTCTTTAATATGTTCTTGTACATTCTGTACCAACGTTTGGTCTTTTCTTAAATCAGGGTCAGCCATGACTGATTTATGTTCTAATATATGTGCTCTATGTTGATCTAAAATAGAAGCGTATACTTTTTCTCCAGACAACAAGCTTTCGTTCTCAGATTTAATTAGTAATAATTCACTAATTTCTCCCTCAAAAAGAACGTCAATTTTACCAGTATTCATTACTTGGAAATATTGTTGAGGATTCTTTAATAGTTTCATTTGTGCTAACTGATCTGCCATTTGAACACGACCAGCAATTGTTCTTGATAAAGGGTTACCAATATCAACTACAACTCTATTAATGTTAGCTATTTCTTTACCTGTAAATTGTTTTAGTAACGATCTATTATTTCTACCAACTAAAGCAACTAACTTCGGTGTATGAGCATAATCTTTTAAAATTTGTATTAGAGCTGTACCAACAGATTCAACCATCTTAACATAACTTTGTTGTAATCCATTAATGAACTGTAAAGACATAGATTGAACCAATGCTAATGCAGCACCTGATTCTAAAGATGCTTCTGGATTTCCTCTAGTGACAGAACTAATACCAGACATAGTTTCAGCTGATTGAATTAAAATTTCTAAGAATTTATAAACTTCAGCAGGTGTTTCTGTTAGATTTAATGATTCAGGTTTAGCATTACCTTCAAATACTTGCATACCACCAGCAATGGAAGTGATATTGATATCTGCTTCTCTTGGTATATAAACATTCTGAACAGCAAAAGCGTTTTGATTTGTAGCTATAGCTGAATAAGTAGCGTTGATCATTTCTTGAATAGGGAAAACATCAAACATGTCTGAATATCCGTAACAAGTTCCTAGTATTTCTCTTGGAACAATTCTATGTACTGGAATATTATTGTATGGCATTGGTGTGTCTAAAAGAACGATATCATCTGAACAGAATAACATGTATCTACCTTCAGGCATAGCTTCTGTTTTCTTATGATAGAATTCATATACAGGGACATCAACTGTGTCATCGTTTGACCACAAAGATAAACGATATAAAGAATTTGCGTTTTTAGTATCCAGTTCTGAAATCTTCTGTGCATATTCTGGGAACTTAGCCATTAGATTGAACTTATTTTGAAATGATCTAATAACAATCCATTCATGGTTCCATGTTTCTTTTGTTCCATCAAATATAACGTTAAGAGGGTCAACTGGTTTAAATTCAATTTCACCTGTATAATGTAATTCACCTGTTTCAGGGTCAACATCTACTGCTTCTCCTGAAGTAGCGTTCCATTCTAGTTTAACATAACCAGAACCTAAAACGATGGCATACTCTACTGCTTTATTTAGAACATCTTCTAATCCCTTTTCACGCATATAGTAGTCTAATATACCATTAGCTAAATATGTTTGGGATAATGATTTATAATCAGTATTGATTGCTCTAGCTTCCATAATAGGACGATTAGCTGTAACCATATTATATGTATGTCTTGCTAGATTAGAAAAGTGATTAACAGGTAGTTTAACTAACTCACCTTGTTCACCAGTAAATGATATTTGATGACCTTCACCGTTCTCTGTGCTATATGAACCAGAGTATGCTCTCCACATATTTTGAATTTTATAGATGTAAGAATTACCTTCTAATATATTAAAGAAGGTTCTTCCTTTCTGTAATAATGCGTGGGCACATTCTTCTGCTTTTTTACGAGCAAAATATTGGTCCATTGGATTATTTTTATTATCGTCCATTTGGAATCCTAATTAATATTTCTTTAAAAAATCCTTAACAAAATCAATAGGAACAATATAACCATTGTGAACAGCGTTCATTGATTTAGCGAATACTACTCCCCAAACGTTACCTCTAGCATCAACCATCGGTGAACCGCTATTTCCACCATAAACAGGAGCATCTGTCATATAACTATCAAAATAATTAACACATATTGATTGTAATCCAAAAAAGAAGTATTCAAGTGAGTTTTCTGGAATCTTTTCAAATTTACCATTACAGTTTTTCTTTTCAACATTAGGAGAAGAAATTGAAATTGTGTCGTCTCCAATATAATGTCCACTAGATAAAGTAAGTGGTCTTAATCCTGGATGACCTACAATATATAATTTAGAATGTAAATCATTTTGTTCAGTTAATTCCAATCCAGAGTATCCACGAACAGGTTCAATTAAACATAAGTCGTGTTTTTTATATTCCTTAATTACTTTTTTCTTATGTGATCTACCATCTTGTGTAATGATAGTTACAAAGTTATTATCATCCTTTACAGCACACACATGTCTATTGCTTAAAATATAAACATCTCCTGAAGGAGCTTCAACATGAAATCCAGTTCCTCCTCCATTACCATTTGTAACCATAACTACTTGGTTTCCAATATAATCTAACAAATAAGATTCGTGTAATCTATTAGCATTAACTGAAATAAAAAGAACCAATAATGACAGACTTAACCATTTTAATGAGCTGCCTAGTAACTTTAACATAACTTAACCTTTTGTTTAAATTGCTTTTTATAGTTGTTAAGTATAGAATTATTTTCTATTGAATAGTTTCTTTAACACTTGGATATTATTAGTTTGATAATTACCGTTTCTTGCCTCAAACGAATCCTTATCATAAACATAAAGATTCTGCATATTTACGTTATATCCAGCAGGGTATGGATTCTTTGTATATGATATAGAATTAACCGCATAAATTAAAGCATCTACTGTATCATAATGTCCGTCATCTATTGATCTTTTAAACTCTAATTTAGTGTTATTTGATGTTCTTTTCTTCCACTGTACATTCTTTAGATGTCTGATTAATGTCTTACATCTAGGATTAATTATTACCTTTTCATTAGCTAATAATACTCTTAGTTTGTTAGTAGAAGAACCTTTCTCATCAAATTTACCTTTTGGAACACCAAAATATACTTTATACCCTGTGTGTCTAGCTATCTCATTTGTCACTATCTTATTGATATCACTACATCTGACATCTGGAGCTATTAGTTCGTTAGTTAAAGGATTTGTCCACAACTGTTTTTCTTTATCTAAAATAGTTTGACCAAACTCGTCTAATTTCAAGTTCTTACCTTCAATTACTATCTCATCTTCTACCACTATCTTGTCTTTCATAAAATCATAATACAGGAATATAACAGCAGTAAAGTCATCAAATCCTAAATCCATACCAACATATGAATTAAAGAACACAGGCTTATCCCATTCACCAACTATCCTTTGCATTTTTTCCTCATTTAATTCAGGAAATACAGACTTCTCCTCACTTCTAAGAATTTCACACATATACTCACGTCTAAACTGAGGGTCATTAATTCCTAACGGGAATCTAGATATAATAGTGTCTATTTGTTCCTTACTTAAAAGAGGATTATCGAATACTGTCTTTTTAATTAAGGTTTCTTCCATTTCTGCTTTTTCAATGAAATCAAGAAACTCATGTTCAGGGTCTTCTGGTGGAGTTGAAGCCATTATGATTCTACCGCCAGTATGTGTTGTAGTTGGTAATAGAATAGATAGAACGTTATACTTTAATTTATCACAGAAACCAGCTTCGTCAATAAGAACTAGTGTAGATTTCTGACCTCTTAGTCTTTCTGCGTGTCCACCATCTGAACCAGCTAGTTGTATCTGGGAGCCATTTGGAAAGTAGTAAATATAGGAACTTTTATTATATTCAGGCTTAATATCTTCAGGACAATCCTCTAGAATCTCACGGAATAAAGGTTCAAATATAGTTTGAGCATGTACTTTGGTGTCTGTTAGTAGTTTTACGATAGCATTTGGTTTTGTGACACATTCCATACAAGCAAGTAATGCTAAACAAAAAGACTTACCTGTTTGTCTAGATAGTAACCACACCATTATCTGATTTTCACCTGAATTTTTGTATAGATTATGTAGTTCTTTTTGAACTGAGTGCATCTTCCAAGATAATTCCCCTCTTCGCCAAAGCTCGTATTTAGCTTGTTGCTTAGATATCTTAGGAAGTTTGGTTTGTTCCATTATTGTTTATCAAAACTATCAACCGATGCTTCAATGAGCTTAATTAATTGTTCATTACTCATGTCTTTAGTTTCTAACTCTATCTTTTTAGGTACATTTCTAATAGTATTAAGTGTTTTAACGTAAATCTCAACTTTCTTAGATTCTTCTAGTGTCAATTCTCTAACAACCGCTATTTGTTTTAGGAAGTTTAACTGCATAACACATATAGCTTCTTCGTCTGTTACACCTAATTGACCTAATGACCCATTACTTAACTTAATAGCTTCAGGTGAAGGCTTTGCTTCCTTTAACTTAATATATTTTTCTTTTAACTCGTCAATTTCTTTCTTAGAATCATTTAATTGTTTAGTTAATTTCTGGATAATTTTGAATTGAGAATCACAATATGTTTGTAATTCTTCAACTGTAGAGAATTTCTTAGATAACTGATCTAATGTGTTATTAGCCACGGTTATTCCTCATACCAATTGACATCTTTACAGAGTCAACACTATTTCTTAAAGCATTAACTGATTCTAGATACTCATCAACTTTTTTATTATTTTCTTCAATTTTTAATTCTAAACTTTTAACAGTAGTTATCTTCTCTATATACGTAAATATAGCAGTAATTGCTGCTAAAATGAAACAAATTGCTACTTCTGAAGCACTTGGAGAGATAAATAATGACTTTATGCAAAATAAGACGAAAAGAGTTCCTGGTATCAATGATTTGATTTTTTCCATAACTACCTAATTTTTAAGACCCGTGGGTTGCGTGAACCGCTTTATTATTAATCGTTCCAATAGGAACATTCGGCATTGCTAAACGTCGAATCTTATAGAAAGTTGTTAATAATTCCAACGTCTTTTACCCTTTCTCAAATCTAAATGTAAAAATGTTTTAGCTAAACCGATACTTTCGAAATGTTTTTCACATCTTTCTAGAAACGTTTCAACTGTATTATTCTTCGGTATCTTAATATCAACAGCATCACCTAATACGTGAGTTGATTTCTGAGCAATAACAGTACTAACAGTTCCTTTGTCTTTTAAATCTTGTTGGTGATTAAAACAACGAAATCCAGATGTTACAGTTAGAGGTTGATTTACCTCTTTCCTGATAAATTCTAGTTTATCGATTAGGTCTATTGATATTCTTTGTTCAATACAAGCAGGTCTAGAACACTGACAATCGAATTCTTTTGAATTAAAGTTCTTACTTAATTGAATATCATCGCCTTTATTCCAAATGAAGTACTTATTACTATTCATTTAAATCTCCTAGCTTATCTAACTCTTTAAAAACACGATAAAAATTAATATCTACTGGTCTATTATTGTTCTTACATTCAACCAAGTAATTAGTCAATAGGAACTTTAGGTTCTGACACACTTTCATTAGTTGCTTTGATTCTGAGGTTATGTCTTCCTCGTATAAAATCTTCAACGATGGATCGGACACGTTGTTGATCAGTTCTTGAAATTCCCGAATGTTTCCAATAATATCGTTTGTTTCTTCTATATGAGCAATTATTAGTTCTGCGGTTGAATACTCTAAGTCTTCTGACATCTTTAATCCTTATTGTTGAAAGAACAATGAGCATAACCACAAGATACTTCACAAAATGGACACTTATTCAAAGAGTTTTTTGAGCCTTTCTTTTGCTTTGGCTCTTCTTTGTTTTTGTTTTTCTCTTTGGATTTGGACAACACAGTCTGGACACTTTCTTCCGTTCCATTGTTTTCCTGTTTCATCTACCCACCTCTTATTCTTCGAATCGAATTCACCATCTTGAATCCGAGTCTTAATCTCGCCACACACCCTACATGTTGACATGTTGATTTCTTCAGCCATAAACTTCCTTTCCCTAGTTATATAGAAACAGTTGTTAATTATCTATATCAGTCAAAGTAGTTCTGAGCTTACTGTTACGAAATTTTAAGCGTTTATAGTCTTTTTTAGATTTATGAGACGAATTTGTTTTATTCGCAATTGGCTTTCTTGTTTTCGGGGCTTTGAATACAAGTTTTTCTCTTATTTTTTTCATCTGATGCCTTCATTATTTTAATTATATTATCATGTCTTTGTCTTAAACCAGTTAAAACCATTAAAGCACATATAACAACAATAACTGATCTCAATATATTAGATATTATTCCCATCTTTTCTCCATTTTTTCGGTGAGTTAAACATATATTCATTCGGTTTGGTTCTATTTCCTTGTTTAAGTAATACTATTATCTGTTTAGTAACTAATTCATCTAAACAATCTTTAACCGTCACCTTAGAAATACCTAACTCCGAAGCTAGATAACGAACAGAAGGATTAAAATCTTCACTGTATGAACATAAATAAAAGTAAACCATAAGAGCTTTGCTACTTAAACCCATTGATTTTATTTGAAAAGGTACTTTAAAATATCCTTTTCTTAAACTGTTTAAATATGTCTTTCCCTTCATTCATTCCAGTCTTTATTATCAATATCAAAGCTCATAGGAAAACCATAATTAGTTTTCTTTGGTGGAACAGGAAACGCTTTATTACAGTTCATGCAACAAATTTTATCATGTTCCTTTTCGTGATCTTCAGGAATCTCAACTGTAAACCCGCAATATGGACAAGAACAAGTTCTAGATTTACTCATTGTCGTCCTCTGGTAAGTAACATTTAATTAAATCAGGGTTAGATTCAATAAATTGCTGTAATCTAGGCGATACCATTCTAACTATTGCCTCTTCCCTGTCTTCTAAATCTTTAATTTTTGCTGTATTTTCAATAACTTCTTCTAATAATACATGTAATGCTTCGTGTAATATGAAGTGTTTAATGATCTTTTCGTCGTTAACGTCACCTATTTTAATCCATTTATCAGTTAAATTAGTTTCACCGTAGTCGCGTTTAATAAACCTTTTATCTTTTGTGAACTTGAGTTTATAATCAAAAGGATGAAAATGTATTTTTTTAATACCTTTAATCTTCATACAAGTCCTTTAAAAACAATAGTTGTAGCCATTATCACATGACCTAGTATAATAAGTTGGAGTCCCTTAACTGGTGTTTTTTGTAACATGCTTGCCCCTATTGCTGATGTTATAAACCCAACTGTTGCTAAAATAATTAATAAATACACTATAAATCCTCTAAAAGTCTAATACTAACGTCAATGTCAAAACAATGAATTATAAACGTTTGTATTTCATCTCTTTTTAAATACCTGTCTTCGTTTAAAGCTTTTTTAAAAGCCATATTAAAATAATCATTCCAATTACTTAGTGAGTCAGGCATGTCCACACTAATCAACGGAGTCAATATACTAGTCATTTCAACTATCTCATTAGCATATAAGTCTATACCGTGGGTTTCTTCTAACGCTTCTAACCCTTTAATAATACCATAAATAAGTTTATAGTCAGGTTTAATCATTAAAGTCCTTATCTAGTTTTTTCAATTGTTCAGATAGTCTAGTCATCTCTTCTTTAATTCTCTTTTTTTCAGAATCTACATCACATTGTATAATGACTTCACATACACCATAAAGGTTGTAATAATTTAGCCTTATCTTGTTTGTTGATGACCCTTCACGCAAGTAAAGAAATGGGCTTCCATTTATAGTTTGATCATCTCTTAAAAATGTACAAAACGAATCATAATCTAAATCTAGTGATATCTTTTTCACAGTTAGTTCTGTTCCAAGTAAATTAATACACACTTCGGTTAGTGATTTATATACCGTCCCAGAAATACTAGTACCTGTCTCTGTTGAGGATTCTAAGTCTTTGCTCTTCATGTTGTCTCCTGATTAACTCTTCGTTATTTACGGCGTTAGTTTGAATCTGTGAACGTTCCAAACTAGCTGTTATTATTGCATATACGAATATAACAAACAACATACTACAGCCTTGTCAGGGTTTGTTTTTCTTGTTCTTTTCTTTCTCTAAATGCTTGATTATTAAAAGCTTTGGCTACTTCCTCATGTTCTTCATGACTTAAGGGTAATTCAACTCCTTCAAAGAAAGCAACATCTACGTCCTCATAAACTGGTCCATGTTCTGTGTTCTTTCCTAGATAAGCTTTATCCTTATTTAAAACAATACCACTATTATCCGTACCTAAAGCATTGATACGTTTAATAGCTCTTTCTTTAACAGATAAGTTAACATCTCCACCAACGTAATTGCTTAATCCGCTTTGTTCAGCTAACCTAGCTGTAAACCCGTTCATCTGTTTTCTAAACAAATAACTGTTAACCATTTGTTCAATTGATCTATAAACTAATAATGTTACTAAACTAATTAAAACTGTTTTAACTTCTGGACTCATAAATCTCCTTATAGAAACTACCCTTATTTCTAGGCATAGTTTGTTGCTAATAGTTGTTTCTACAATACCACACTTTTATATTTTTGTCAAGAACTTTTTTCAAAAACATTCACTTTAGGTGGGTCAAACTAGACCCAGAGGTGGGTCAATCCAGAACCAGTAGGTGGGTCAAAATATTACCTATACATATAATAATATAATATAAGTAAATATGTACCTAAATAACAACTTGGTTGGTGTTTAGTTTTTAATTACTAACTATCTACCTATCCATAGTAACTGCGTCAGTCGCTTCGCTCCTTCGACTCGTTTTTGATAGATAGTGTGCCATAGTCAACTTGTTGTTAGCTAGTATTGGTAGCTTATATTTATTGTCCTGTGTGTAGTAAGTTTCTATAAACTCATCAGCTTGTTGTATTGTTTCGAATACTCCTACTACTGTCTTTTCACATCTACTATTTACTAAATAAACTTCAACGACTAGCTTTGTACTACTTCTTCCTACATGTACTAAACCTTTACTAACCTTATAACTCAAATGATTCTTTTTAGTATATAGCTTATATCCATTAGCTTCAAAGTAATCATACCAGTAAGACATGTGTAAGTACCTATGTGTAATGTCGGTTTGTGTTTCTATAACCATAGCTTTTAATTTCTTATAATCATCACATAATTCTTGGTGAGTATGAATACCCTGCTTTATTTCGCTTATAATCTTGCCTAGAAGCACTGGAATGTTAGAACCCTGTGTTAGGTATACCTTCTTATCAGAATCGTTTATAAGAGCTATTATACCCTGTAATGGAACATTGTCTAGATTACTTAAATCAAATATACTAAACATAAGCTTAATATCCTTTTAAAGAGGTTTTAGAAGCTTTAATACTAACTATTAGGTCTATATACTAAAGTATCAAATAACCCTGTTTTTGTTCGTTTTAGAGGCTATTATACTAAGAGTTGTTATAAAGGTTGTGAATGAGTAGTAGGGTGAAGGGTTACTGGTTTCTATAGTTGAGAGGGTAAAGTGAGTGAATGTACTCGGTCAATGTCACCCTGAACCACGAAGGGTGTACCCCCCCCCTAGCACACATACGCACGCACACGCTCGCACACACGCCTACGCATCATGCACACACACGCTCACGCCTACACGCACCTGCACACCCATGCACGCACACGCTCGCACGTACGCTCACGCAGGTATATAAAAACACACGCAGGGGCATATGCACACGCATACGGGTATTAATACACACGCACGGGTTCTTATTATACCATGCTACGAGATTTCAGGTACTTAGCTCTAAGTGCTTGAATTTGTTGAGATGGTGTTGTTTTGATACTGGCTTTGGTGGCATTTTGGCTCTGTTTTTGGTGACTTTTCGATACTGGTGTCATTGTGAACCACAGCTAAGTGCTTGATTTTGTTCAGAAAATGAGTTGGCATGGGGCTTGAATGATAGCTCGGCATCGACCTGACAAGTCGAGATTAAAATTAAATTCTTGTATATATAATTAAATATATACTTAAACTAGGAGAATCACATGATTATCAAAATGTTAAGTAACCCTATTAGTGGCTTCTTATGTAAACTAGTATATAATCAAGAACTTAATGTATATATATTACATTACTTCAAGAATCATGAGTCTGAAAAAGAAGAAATAACATTCAAGACTCTAAGTGAAGCTTATGCTAAAATGAATGAGTATAACCATGCTAGTTAATATTATAAAACTCTCTCTAGTATTTATCCTAGCCATGAATCTTTGGGCGAGTTAACCACTCGCTCCCTATCTAGGGATAATTGAGTCCCTACTGATGATGGGTGTTGTCACCCGAAATAGGAGTATAACGTCTTATGAGAACATTAAGTAAAACTGCGTTGGCTTGTAAAAGAGCTAATACAGGTTATAAACAACAAGCGTTGAAGCGTCAAGCTGTAAACGCAACTAAAAAAGTGTTTCATTCGGGGTATGTTATAACCAACTGCCCGAACGATATAAACTTGTTTCAACGTGGATTTTTTGTCAAAGGAAAATCCTCTAAAGATAGACTTATGTCTGAAATTAAACGCTTAAAAAAGCTCTTAACGAAGCAAAGCGTTAACCTTGTAAAGGTAGAAAATGGCATAAGTTTTATCTAGTATAAACTATAGGTTACTAGAAAAGGGCAGGTGTACCTTAACACTTGGCTAGACGGCTAGTAACTGTTATTAGACATAACCCGTTGGGTGTTGTGGAGTTTTGTAGCGAGAACTACATTACCGAGAAGCAACGTCTTTGCATCTAGACTACCTATATGGTATAAGCTGTAAAACAGTGAAGAGTCTAGCTAGTCGGTTCGATATAAGAACCATAGGATTAATGTACCTATGGGAGGATAACGTCGAGCTGATAACATACAGTAGTGGGAGTAGTGATCGCAAACACTATTCCCTAAGCTGTCTCAGGCTATAAGTCTGACTGACGAGGTGTAATGTCACACCGAAACAGCTTAACTAATTAACAACGTAGCATTACGCTACAAAGGAGAACTATTATGACAACTGCAACAAAAACAGCGAAACAATTACTTGAAGAAAAACAAGCTCTTATCGAGCAGTTAAAGAAGCAACAAGAACAATTAAAGATTCTTAACAACCTAGTGGGTAACACTGTAAGGGTTGAGATTAACAAAGGTGGTGGATTAACTATCTATGGGTTAGGTGGTAGGTTTCCAATCAATATGTATGTTCAACAATTTGAAAAGTTTATTGAGAACCTAGCAACAATCCAACAATTCGTTCAAGATAACAATGATAAGTTATCAAGAAAAGAAATCAAAGCATTTAATCCACAAGATATGGATAAGAAGGTAGGATAATAGTGGAGGATTTATTATTAGGGGTAGTGTTTATTTGTTTACCTTTAGTACATCTAGTGGTATCTAAATATAATTAAGGACGAAACGACCTGACTAGAATTAGTCGGTCGTCGTTACATTATGTGTAACCTGACGAGTCCATAGGAGGATTGAATGACAACGCCAAAGTTTAAAGTTGGGGATATAATTATTCATAAAAACAAATTATATAATTCAATCTATGAAATTATAGAAGTTAATAATATATATAAAGTTCAGAGAATTCACTACAATAGTAAAACAAAACAAGTAGGTGAAAAATTTTTATTTTTTCTTGAAACAATTGATAAGTTATATGAACTGTTTAAAGAACCAACGTCCGTCCCTCAAGTACAACAAACAACCTGTACACACCCAAGAAAATATCATAACAAAGTGTTAACTAACTTCATGATATGGGTATGTCCCGACTGTAAACAGGAGGTGTAATATGGAAACTTATATTAAAGCACTACGCTCAGAGCTTATGTTGCTTAAGTTATTAAAAGAACATAACATAGATGTGTCTCTACGCTTGAAGTTATTGAAACATAAGGTTATGTTATGTATGAGGTAGGTGAGTTATATTTAATGGGAACAAAGGTAGATTGTAGTTATGAAATGTCTCTTATAGTAATAACTAATATAAGAGATAATATTGTAACATATAAATATATAGCTAAGAAAGATAATATACAAATGAAAAGTATAAATAATTTCGGTTCGTATGTTATTATGAAGGTAGGAGTTACATATGAATAAGTATAAAGTGGGTGATATTTTACTAACTAATATGGGTGAAGAAGATTGGGATCCTGTATTTAAAGCAACCATTATTGTTATACAAGATGAAACACCTATAAAATTTGTATATAGCTATGTAAACTTAGTGGGTTTTTGTAATTGGACAAGATATAAAAATACATTTGATTCTTATATACACTGTAAACTAGGAGAGATAACATGACACAAATATACATTGTATTCTGGTTTCTTTTTCTTCACGGATTCATCAGCTTAATACAACTATCAGCATCAACATTCTAAGGAGTTATATGATTACATTAAAGTGGCAATGTGTTAATGGTATATATCAAACTTATTATCAAGGGATTAATATATCTATAAAAAGAAAAGGAATATTTTCAGTACATGGAATGTATAAACAAGATTTAAGATGTTGTATTAATTATATAAATGAATATTGGAGAGAGAAGTTATTTAAACTTTAATAAACAAAGGAATGAGTATGCAACAAACAAAAAGAAAAGAGATTGTTAAGGGTACAGTTGAAGCTAGTGTTATTATTGAAGCTCTTAAATTATATGATAGAAGATTAAAGGTTAGTAAGAAAAAAGATAGAGATGTTAAGCAACAAATCATTAAGGATATTCTTTCCTTATTTAACTAAGGAGGTAATATGTATTGTCGTCATTGTGATGGTGAGATTGAAGTTAGTAAGAATAAGAAGGGTAAGATTGACGAGTGTTCGGACTGTGCTAGTGATGTAGATTGTTACACTGGTAACATGATCTACGATCATAAGACAGGGTGTGATATACAGATTAACTCTGACCCTAGACTAACACAATACATTATCAATGCAACTAAGCTAAGGAACAAGGGTTCTAACTTGGGTAATAATCTCAAGGTTAATTCAAGTATGGCTAAATCAAATGGACTTGTCCGTGCTGTTCAAGGACACACTAGAAGGAGAGACTAATGATAACTAAACCAATGCTCGCTTGTAACGTAGGTGATATTAATAACTTACAGTTTCCTGTATTGGCTACACCTAAGCTAGATGGTATTCGTTGTTTAATAATTAATGGTAGAGCTTTGTCTCGTAAGTTTATTGAGATTCCAAATAAATATATTCAACAAAAATTATCACAGCTACCAGACGGATTTGATGGTGAGATTATATGTCCTAATAAAACATTCAATGAAACACAATCACTTGTTATGAGTGAAGATGGTGAACCAGAGTTCGCTTACTTTGTATTTGATTGGGTTAAGGATTCAATCAACACACCATATCAACAACGTGTTGAACAATATATTAGTAAAGTTAAGGAGTTAGGTATTAAGAATGTCGTGTCTCTCGAACCAATGATGGTTAAAAATATTAATGACTTAAATGTAACAGAAGAAGTATGGATATCAGCAGGATATGAAGGTGTAATGGTTAGATCAATTAACTCTCCATATAAATGTGGTAGATCAACAGTTAAAGAACAGTATCTATTAAAGATTAAACGCTTTGAAGATAGTGAGGCAACGATCATATCATTCAATGAGAAGATGATTAATAACAATGAAGCAACGATAGATGAGTTAGGTAACACTAAACGTAGCTCACATAAAGAGAATTTAATTCCTGCCAACACGCTAGGTTCGATAACAGTTAAGGATATTAATACTGATGTGGTGTTTGATATTGGTACAGGGTTTAATGATGAGCAACGTAAACTAATATGGGAACAACGAAGTGGTTGCATTAACCAAATAATAACTTATACATTTCAACCTTCTGGTATGAAGGAGAAGCCTAGGTTTCCTGTTTATAAAGGGTTCAGAAATGTTAATGATTTATAGGAGATTAGATGAGGATTAATGATGAAAATATTCTAAAAGAACTAAGAAAAAATAAAGAAAAGAATAAGAGAATTAACTCTTATAAAGTTAGATATATGAAACACAATGGGGTGTATGAAGAACTATTATTTAATCAAGGTTATGATCACTCGTGTGATGTGTATAATCCTTTTTTCGTTAGAGTTTATGATAGCAAAGGTAATTATATTCATTCAGGTTGTGGAAGCACCATTGAGAACTCATACAATGGTTTAATAAGTAGTTTGATATTATACTTAGAAGATGCTAGGAATAAGCTCAATTACCAAACAGTTAAATTAAGCGAGATACAAAAGATTATTAACCCTAATTACGGAGATGAAGATGAGTGGTTTTTGTAATGAATGTGGATTACATTATACCGAATGTAACTGTAATGATGAAGTAATTCAATTGAGAAAAGAAATAGTTAAACTACAAAAAGAAGTAGAAAGACTTAAGAATATAGTAAGTGAATACGAGATTCAACGTAACATTAAACAAGGTAGATATGGAAACCTTTGGTAATAAGGAGTTTTAAATGAAAAAGAAAATTGTTATTGTAACTGAAATGCTTGAGAAACCATTTGAATTTATTTGTAATGTTACAGAATTAAAACAAGAATTATGGGACTCATATCAGTACACTATAAGTGAACGTGATTGGCAGAAAGATAAGTTATTACTTGAAGTAGATGGAGACTTAATTGAAATAACAAACGTTGGTTAATATGAAAACAGTTTATTTTATGAACAGTGATCATTGGTTTGTTTCATATATATTTATTCCATTTAATACAACATTTGAGGACTCATGTATCAATGATTGGTTTGTTAGAGGTTATTTTTTTGGATTAGATGGTTCTAAATGTTACTCTTGGGTTGATTACAGAATAAAAAATATTGAATACTATTCTATAATAGGAGAGATAAATGATTTTAGAACAACGTCCAGATAAAACAAAGATAGTATATCCATACATTGTGAACAACGACTCATATTTAAAGGAGTTCACTGACACATCTATTAAGTTAAAAGAGATAGGTGTTAGGTATATAGCTTTGATTGAATTCCCTTTATCAGAGGAGAGTAAAGATGTATTACATAGTGATATGGCGAAGTTCTAATGATGATAGTATAGGCTATAGTTTTTGTAAAGACCTCGTAGTTACACATGATAAATATTCTGGTATGTATAGTGTCGGTTGTTATTTAAATGAACACCTAATAGGTATTTCATTTATACGAAAACAATTTATTAGTTATGTCATACCAATGAAGGTTGTATGTACTATTTAATTATACATGATACATGTGAAGCTATGTACTGTAAAGTAATTGGTGAAAATAATTATACTTTAAGTGGGTACTTCCGACCTGTCACTGTTAAAGCAACAGTGAATAATATACCATTAGGAGATTTATGTCAATTCAGTTTTAAAGAAAATATTTTATTCATGATACCAATGGAGGTAACATGTACTACTTAGTTATACATAAGGGATATGATGGTATGTATTGTAAATTTAATAGACGAGACAAATATGGTGTATATGGTTACTTTCAATCAGTCACTGAATCTAAAATTAGAACTTATGAACAGGTTTCATTGTATGATACTATTTTATTCATGATACCATTGGAGGTAATAGATGGTTAACATATTAAAAGGATTAAGTTTATTATTAGGATTACTAACTGTTTATTTTATCTATAAAGTATTTATGTTTGGGTACTATATAGGTGATGCGTTGGTGAGTAGATGTTAGTTTTGTTTCTATTTTGGAGGTGACAATGCGTGAAAAACTTTTAACGACAAAGCAAAAACGATTATTAATTAAATACAATTTGTATAAACCAAACTTAACACATCAACAAGCTCAGTCTATTTTATCAAACAGAGGTAAACATGAACGTGATAAGATTAAAAAGTTACGTCAACTATATGCTAACTTATCTAGCTTGGAAGATGTTTCTCTTGAAGAAGTTTTACTTTACGAAGATTAAAGGTTTTAAGTATTACGAAGGTGATGTTTTAATAGATCAAGATTACGATATAATTATTGTAATAAAATGTTATGTATATGGATCAAATAGATTTTACAAGGTAGAGATGTTAGGTATCCGTCAGTGGTTCACGTTCACTGAACATTCATTTTTCATTATAAAGCTTAAAAAAATAGGAGAAGCTGTATGTGGGAATTAACTGATATACAATGTTATAATTATTGTCACATGTTAGCATTACAAAATAAAGGATTTTTAATTACTAAACGACCTGAGTCTACATTGATTGAATGTTGTTACAATAACACGTATTATAATAGTTATAATTTAAACACAGGTAGTCATGGTTATAAACAAAAATTAATGGATTATTTAAACCAAGATTATCAATGGTATCTACATAACAAAATAAACGTATATAGGAGGAAAGAATGAAAAACAAAGTAGTGAAGATTCTTAAGATTCCAGAAACTTACACTAAACTAAACCCTAAAGATTTTATTAATCGTTTAGGTGTTGTAAAACACGTTACGTTTACTGGACGTGAAGTTTCTTGGGTTAAGGTTCTTGTTATTGGTAAGCAAGAAATATGGTTGACATATGAAGACGTAGAGGAGGTATCATGAAACTATATAAAGAAGGTTCAGTTATTAAAGTAAAAGGATATTTCAGAGGTATTCACATCACTAGACTAGCTATTATTAAATGGATATCACCTAACGGTAATAGTACCAAGGTAGATATTATTAACTTTGATACTAATTTATATTGTATAGATGATGAAATAGTAGAAGTTATTAAATATTAGGAGGCAACATGGATAACACTAAGTACTATATTAGTTACAATCTAAACAATAAAGGGTGGAAAGTTTATGATAGATGTCCGAAGCGATTAACATTAGAAGAAGCAATTGATTGGCAGTCAAGATTACACAGAGTTTATGAATCAAAGAACGAAGATATTAAAACTAAACTAATGGAACATGAAGATGTTTCATTAAATATTGGAGGTAAGTAATATGGAAACAAAAGTATTTGAGTTAGGTGCTATCTACAAAATTAATAAGGACAAAGAGAATAAACTCGGACCTTATTTTGTTGGAAAAGAGATTGAATACATTGGTGAGTTTGATAAGAACAATAAATATGTTCGTTGTATATTGAACGAAGATATTTCATTTACGTTAGATAGTAAAAAGATATTAATTAAAGAAGGAACAGAGTTCATTGTGTTGAAAGATAACTTAGTATTTGAAAGATACAAGAAAGTTATATTTCCTAAAGACTTAAAGATTAAAGTATTTAGTGTTAAAGAAAATAAGAACACAATGTTCTTCACTTTACTAAAAGAAACTAAGAAGTTAGAAGCTCTTGATAAGGAACAACAACGACTAGGTGTTAAAGGTAAAACTGATAAAGAAAATACTTTATCTAAAAAGATTAAAGAGAATCGTGAGAAGCTAAGTAAGTTAATGAATCAAGAACTTAAAGTTAGAGCATCACGTACAGTAGGGAAGAAACTATTGGAAGTAGAAATTCCAATGCCTACTGTTGAAGTAGTTCAGAATGGTGTGACTATCGTTAAGAAAGATTTGAAGGCTATTAAATTAAAAGCACATCAAGCTCTTAATAAAAAACTTCGTGAACAAAGATTAGCAGTTAAGTCTAGTCCGACAAAGAAAGAAACTAGGTTTGGTGCTATTGAATTGTACAATGGTGTTGCTCAAACTAATGGACAGTATTTAAAAATGTATGAACACATTCAAAAGAATCTAATCAATGATGAAAAGAAACCATACAACAACGATTCATTCATTGGTATTGAGATTGAATTAATTTCTAAGTCTGACGTTGGTAAATTAAAAGAGGTGTTAATTAAAAACAAGTTACAGAAATGGACTAATGTTACATCAGATGGTTCACTTAGAACTTCAGATGGATACCCTTTCACTCACGAAATCAGAGTATTAGTTCCAGAAAACAATCGTATCGAAATCCTAAATAGATTAGGTGTTGCATTACAAGAAGCACAGTGTTCAGTAAATAATAGTTGTGGATTGCATGTTCATTTTGATATGAGAAAGAGAGATGTAGCAATTGCATTTCATAATCTAGTTAAGCTTCAAAAGTTTTTAGTTGAGTCACAACCAGAACAAAGAAGATCAAACACTTATTGTAGACCAACTGAGTCACCGAACATTGAAGACTATCAATACAAAGCAAACATGACATCAGGAGGTAGACGATCTGACAGATACTTAGTTATCAATCCTATGTCTTATGCTCGACATAAAACATTAGAGATTAGAGTTCATGAGGGCACAGTAGATACTGATGATATGTTAAATTGGATTAACTTTATTTTACCTATTGTTAATGCTACTTCTAAATTAGAATCTTCTCCTAGAAAAGTTGAAACGATTCCTAATTATATCGAAGGTATCCCAAGTCAATCTTTAGATTATATTAATAACCGTATTTTAAAATTTGCATAAGGAGTAAGTATGTGTAAAGTAATGGTGATGTTTGGTATTCAAAATGGTTTGAAAGCAAAACAATTTATGTTCGCATCTAAAGCTGACATGACTAAATCTGATAATCACGGATTAGGTTATGCGGCTATTGATGGTGACGGGAATATGTTTTCTGAAAGATTTCTTGATGTGTCTAAAGCTTTCTTAAAACCACTGACTGAGTTAGCTAAGTATCAGGGTGTCATTAAAGATAAAGTTCCTACAGCTCTTGATGAAACAGAGTATTCATCTACAGGAAATATTAATTTCGAGAATGTTAAATCAATTATATTCCATACAAGATGGGCTACTTGTGCTAGAACATTTCAGAATGTTCACCCTTTTATTATTGATGACACAGCATTGATTCATAATGGAGTTATCAATAACTCACATAAGTTAACTAATATTATTTCAACGTGTGATTCTGAAACAATCTTGAATGAGTACCTAAAGAATGATGTTGCTAATAACTCAAGTAAGATTCAGGAAACAACTGATGCTCTAGAGGGTTATTGGGGTGTTGCTACTCTTAGTAAACAATCAGATGGTAGAAGAATTCTTGATGTGTTTAAATACAATGCTCCACTTTTTATTGCTCAAGTTGAAGAGATCGGTGGCTTTATTATTTGTACAAGTGATGATATCATTAAGAATACTTGTGAGAAATTGAAATGGAAGAAGCCATTATGCTTCCCTTTATTCGATAATAAACTATTGAGAGTTGATGCTATCACAGGTGAACCTATTAGTGTTACAGATATTAATAGAACATTTGTTCATCGTCAATCATATTCTTCTTCAAGAAGGTTTGCCAGTCAACAATCAAGCTCGTGTTCGAACTGGCTTTACTCGAACGGAAGAGAGGAATCGTCAACGTCTTCGACATCTAAAGCTAGTGAGATCGACATGACAGTAGTGAGTGCTATGTCATCTGTTTTGTTGCAATATTGTTTAACCTTATCTAAAGATGAACAAGATGTATTAAACAGTATGGATTACGATACTAAACTTAAGCTATTGTATGATGCTTATAACAATGACGACAGTGTTTCTTATGCTTAATTAAAGGAGGATTGTATGATAAAACAAGAACATCAAACAGAAGATACTCCCTTGAAAGCAAGGGACGTAGAACATCTAACAGATGATGATTTGTTGGAGGCTTTAGACTCAGCTATTGAAGACATGTATTCACTCAGTGATACAATGTATGAGTTCCAAGAAACAGGTGTAATACCTGATGAACAATGGGACTTCTATAATCCAGCAGAATATGAATCTATAGGTAATGTATTAGAGATTATTAAAGATAGGATTAGAAAGACAAAGAAGAGATTGAAGTTTAAACAAAGGGCTTAGTATGATTAAATCAAATAGTATTTATCTTACCACGGAAGGTACTAATCCTTACTTCAGTCGAAGTAATACTTACAGATTAATTTATGTAACATACTCTAATCCTTGGAGTGACAAAGTTGAATATATATACTTAGGAGGAGAAGGTGAAACCTTTCAAAGATCATACTCAAACTTCAAAGAAAGACAATTATTAAAACTAGTATGTGAGTGTGGAGGTAGTAATGAAGATTCTTAAATACGAAGATTTGTGTATGGGTAAACTGTATATGAAATTAAATAGTGATCATTACCTTTGTCTAACTAATTATTTTTACATTAGAGAAATCACTCCTTATCGCAAAAAAACAAGAAGTTATGTTGGTAATAAAATAGAGGATTGTTATTATGTTCCAGCTGATACTAGAGCAGAGTTCATTGAAATAGGGAGTGTAGAATGAAGAAAGTAATTAAATATCCAGAACTACTAGTAAACAAAGTATATATGAAGGTAAATGGTAATGGTTATCTTATGTCAGGTGAAATATTTATAGTTACAGAGATTACATCTAACCCTGAACAAAAGAAAATAATTGTGTTAAGACCTTATATAATCAGAGGATTTACTAGAACACACTATATACCAGGTGATAAACTTCCTGAGTTCATTGAAATAGGGAGTGTAGAATGAAAGTACTTAAGGTAAATGAATTAGTGAAAGGTTGTTTATATATTAAGGTTTCACCAACAAGTTTTGGTTCACTTCTTCAAGGGAGGATTTTTTTAGTGTATAATATATTACCAACCAATATAAGAATATTTAAACTTTGTCCAATAAAAGGATACGAAAATAGATTATTACGTGGCAGTATATCAATATACTCTCAAGAACTATTTATAAAATTAGGAGATGCTGTATGACAACATTAAACTTTTCTTACTCAAATAAATCATGTAAGACAGGTAAGTTATTGTATCTTAAATTAAAAAATTCAAGAGCCTTTAGGAAAGTACGCAGGGTTAGAGAATACATGACTCCTAAACATAGCAATGTATTCGTTAGATGGGGCGAGAGTAGAACCAATGACAGCAACCAGACATTAACACTTAATGATAAACAAGCTGTGCGTAAAGCATCTAACAAACACGATATGATTAAGAATCTAAAACAGATCGAAGGAGTTAGAACACCTAAATACTTTGATTTAATTGAAGGTGATAGATCAACATTTGATATTAACAGATACAAAGATACTAACGGATATTTCTATGTACGTGGTAGAGATATGGTTGTTAGATATGACAACACAATAAGAGATACTGATTTATATATTACAAGACCTATTGTTAATAAGAAAGAGTATAGAGTACATGTATTCAATGGTAAGATTCTAGGTGTGTATGAGAAGATACCTAATGATTCTAGTGTTAAGATATATAAATCACATAACTGTCAATTCAGAAAATGTAATCCAGAGATATCAACATGTAATTTAAATGCACAACAAATGTGTATTAAAGCTGTACAAGGTTTGGGTTTATTATTCGGTGGAGTTGATATTATATTTGATAGGGATAAGAAACGGTTCTATGTTATTGAAGTTAATTCTAGTCCAGGACTTAACTCACTTAACTTAGATATATGGGTTAACAATATCATACAATACATCAATGAACAAAGGAGAACAAATGAACATTCAACTACACGCATTGGATAAACTAATAGGTGGTTCATTAAACTATGATGACTTTGTTTTCCCTAAGATATTTAACAGTGATAAGATAGATTCATTTGGTAAGTATATGATTCCACTTGATATTATAGTAATAAACGAGAAGCTTTCTTCTAATAAGAATTGGGGTTATGTGACACTGATGCACGAGTTAATACATTCAACTGGTCACAAGGATAGATTAGATAGACCATCTCTTTATAATATCAAACATAAAGTACAAGATAGAGTAGATATATTACACGAAGAGATACTAGCACACGCTGGTTGTCTAGTATTGTTGTGGAATGTTTTAGATCAATCTAAGAGGTCAGACTTATTCTTTCTTCTTAAACGTGACATAAGAAGCTTGAAGGATATCCCAATACTAGATACAACATTATACTTAGAGGATAACATCATTCAAGATTTAACTGATGTATGTGAGTATTTGTGTAGTGACTTCGATAAGAAGGTGTTGAGAAATGTACAAAAAATTATGAAGGGTGTAACAATATGAGAACATTTAAAAAAGGTAGTATAGTTCAAGTGAAAAGGTGTGTTAAGGATTATGATGACCTAGATAATACATTTGATACAGTAGAGTTTAATAATGAAAGATCAGTACTTAGTATTTATAACAGATTTAAGTTAGGTGATGTGTTAATAGTTATTGCAAATCCTGATACACATACATTAAGAGTTAAGAGAGTAACACAAACTACTGAATATTGGTGGGTTCACCCATTAGAAGTAGACTTAATAGCTTAATCCAACAAAGGAGGATTATGAATCAATACCAGATCGTTTTAAATTCATTGCTTAGTATGATTAAACATAAAGCAAATGAAGTGTCACTGACAACGCCTCAACTAATTGAAGAACAAGGTCCGTTCATTGTATTACTACAGTGTTTACTTGATGTTCAAACCGATTACTTAAATCAAATGAAGTCACAGTTAACTCCAGAAGAATACAAAGTGATCGAGTCAACAGCATTACAGTTAATGGTTGCTGATACTCCAGAACAAATTGAACAGATTGAAGAAGCACTACTGAACGAATCAATCTTAACAGAAGGTGATAACGGAACATTCGACGACATTAGTAATGTTATTCCATTTGGTAAAAAAGACACAGTACAATAGGAGGTATATGCAAAAGGTATTAGTTATAGGTGTAGTTTTGTTTCTATTTTTAAAGCTAGCTAATACGCTAAGTAAAATCTTTTACAATAGGGAGGTACAAATCGACTAGTATTTTATTCCTGCTAGGGATTCTAGCAACATTCATTTTAATGAGCGACATTACTAAACTATTATTACGTTTGTCTGGTATAGCTGTATTAAGTTTACTGTCAAATGGTTTGTTGGTTTTTGTATTCGTAGCTCTAATTCTAAGCAAGCTTCTAAGAGCTTGAAATTATTAACTTAACAACTGTGTGTGAGGTCTTATGGTCATTCAATTCCTTAAAGATAAGCACACAGTATTTAACTCGAATTCATTAATTGCTGAGTTAGATAGATCAAATGTAATGGTAGTATTACCTGATGAACTGATAATAAATATCGGTGGAGGTCAGATAGATTACGATACATTACAGGAGGTATATGATGCAGTCTTTGGTGAGTCTGATTAATTCTTGGTTTCTTTCTTCTTGTATTCAAATGTATTCAGAAAAGTATAATGTTAATGAACGTCTTGTGTACGCTTTAATTAGCGTTGAGTCACGTTTTAATTCACAGGTAATAGGTAGTATAGGCGAAGTTGGTCTGATGCAAATACGCCCCGAATTTGTTATCGAGACACACGAACAACTACTAGACCCATGTACTAATGTACACAGAGGTATACAATTACTTAGTTATTTTAGTAAAAGATGTAAACACAAACAAAATAAAACATTCGTTGTTTGTTATAATCGTGGTGTTGTAGGTGGTTCAAGAATAGATAACCCATTAAATGATTTATATTATAGGAAGGTATTAAATGAATATTAAAGTTGGAGATATTGTACAAATGAGCGAAACAGATGCTCTAAGAGATAAGTTTCAATTAGCTTTAGTATTAATTGAATCCATAGTGGGAAGCTATATATCTTATTATTATATTGGTACAGATATTAAATCAGATAGATCATTTGGTGATTTCAAAGATATAATGTTAAATAAAGTGGGTGAGGTAGTATGAAAAGAATAACAAACATTAAAGACATAAGAGAAGATAAATTTTACTGTTACATGTGTTACATGTATAATACAAACAGTACTTACATTATTTTATATTGTTTACTTAAAGATATTCACTCCGACGGTGACGTTGAATTTAAATCATTTAATGATTCTTATATACAAGTAACCAGACAAGAGATGATAGATGGTACTTCATTTTATAAAGATTTCCTTTATGAAGTAGGAGAATGTTTATGACTTTAGATTTATTTCCAACAAAGATAACATACACCAAGGCTGGTGATTGTTTACTTAGTAAATATTTCTCAGCAAATGGTAACTTATATTATGTTTGTATTAACTTATCAAATAGAACATATTCAGTAAGAGAGACATTAAACGATGATCAATTTACTACAGTACACAAGACATCGTATAAATCATTGCGTAAAGCTAAAGAAGAAGTAAGAGAGTACTTAGAATCTTTAGGTGTTAAATTCAAAGGTAACTTTAAACAGACCATTCCTTAAATGAAACAGTTCACATAACATCATCGACGAATTTGTAGATTCGTCTCTGTCCCATAACAGTTGTTACCATACTTTCTTTTATTTGTCAAGTAAAAAGTGAGAACAAAATGCAAAAAGTCAACGATTTAAATACTTTAGATATCTATAAATTTTATTTAATAGATGGTATTCTATGCACTTTGTCCATGTGTACCAATCAGGTATTTATTATTTAATCATGTTTAGAGACACTAATAATTTATGGTTTACTAGAAAGGTAAGTGTTGATGTTTATTACATAGGAGATTTTTATGTTTAAAATAGGAGATGTTTTACAGATACAGAACGTTAATCCAAATTTGCAAGACGATGAAGAAGAAGGTTGTGCTGGTTTATATTTTGTTGGTGACATCTGTGTTGTCGTATGTACTAACGTTCCCTTTAAAGAAAGAGACGTACGTGTTCGTTTTCTAGCAAAAAGTACAAAAGGAGGAGATAGAGATCACTTTATTATTAGACAAAAGGAAGCAGTTTTAATATGAAGTCTAAATACATTGTAAAAGAAGAAACATTAACTAAAGAAATTATGGACTTCATTATCACATGGCACTATTCAAAATCATATAGATCACTACAACAGAAGTTTATATTTACTTTACGTGACCTAAATAATAACCTAATAGGTGTTGCTTTATATGGTAAACCAATGGGTAAGAATATAGATAGCGATAAGTATATTGAACTAAGAAGATTTTGTTTAATTGATAACACAGAAAAGAATACTGAATCATTCTTCTTAGCAAAGACATTAAACATATTAAAGAATAAAGACTGCCCACCTATTATTCTTTCATATACAGACCCCAACGTTGGACACATAGGAACAATATATAAAGCTAGTAACTTTAAGTATGTTGGTGAAGAGAATAACAGCAATCCAAGAGTTGTTGAGCTTAATGGAAAGAAGATACACTTAAGACAGTTATACGCTAAGAAAGATAATCAGTACACAAAGACAGCACTTAAGTTGCAAGAACTTATCAAGAATGGTGTTGCTAAATTACTAAAACAAAAAAGAAAACTAAGATTTGAATATGAACTAAGGAGGTAATATGTCTACTCTAAAGAAGATTAGAATAGTTAAGTATGATGAATCATCTAAGTTAGGGTTTCACATGACACCAATAATGAGATGCTTCGGTGCTGAACTAGAAGGAAGATTATATTCATATCCTTTCCCTCATTATGATGTATTAGATCCTTACGATTTCGGTGCATCATTCATGGTTTCAATTGGTGATTGTGAAGAAATAACAGATGACTTACCTCCTCCATTCTTTAAATACGAATCATATATTGAAACAAAGAATCATTGTTGTGGTAGTCCTAATATTATTAGTAACACAGCAGGTGGACATATGTTTTATGTGTGTCGATCTTGTAAGAAGGAGACAGATAAAAATGGCTACAAAATTTAAACCAGGAGACATAGTACAAGTTATAAAAGATTATAATAGTGATGGTATGGAGATCACTAACACACCATACGTTGGTTTTGTTTTTCAAATAAAAGGAACATGTCTTGATGAATTCGTTGGAACAATAGAAGATACTAAATATGAAGTTTGTCTATTAAGACAAGGTGATATATTCGATGAGATATATCCTCGTATATTCTTTGACAGAGACTTAACATTAATCGGAGAAAGTGTATGCCCTTAATATTTATTATAATGGCTATATGTTATTTAGGTTTCCTTTATTGTATTAAGGACTTAGATATAAAATAACACTTGACAAATTAAACAATATGTGATATACTAAAGGAGTATTATGAGAAAAGAATTACTTATTTATTTACCAACAAACGAACGTGAAGTAGAATGTGAAGTGAGATTGATGCACGGAGATCCATCAATGGTTATTTTTCGTTCACCAACTGGTAATGTTGCTATACCCATTGAAGCTCTTAAGACAGCGTTAGAAGACCTACAAGCTTTCAATAATCAGAACTTGACAGCACAAGATAATGTGAACATTTCACAAACTCAATTTAATAGTATTGAGGTTTCTTATGGAGAATAGTTATAATTTAATTAATTATGCAGGAAAAATATATCGTATCTTTATCAGCAAAATAAATGAAGACCATATTAAATATGGATTTGATGCCAGTTTTACAGAATTAACTTTGTATTATAATAGTACAAGTTATCCATCTAACAAAATAGAATTTATTGCTCCTTGTGAATAAAAGGTAAAATGATAACACTAAACGGTTACAACGTAACTCCAACAACATTCCCTGATACTTGTACACAAGTCTGGAAACTCCCAGAAGATGTGTATAACAAAATGAAAATAACGTTTAATAACGTAATTGAATGGGACTTTGATAAAGAGTCAGAGCTTATAACAATCGCTCAATTACGATTTATGATTGGCTCTGTTTCAGAAAAACTAGGAACACTACGTATTAACTATCTTCCATACGGAAGACAGGATAAGGAGGTAAGTAATGATTCGACATTCGGTATTCACCCATTTGCTCATTTGATTAATTCACTTAACTTTAGTACTGTGTATTTGATTGATGCTCATTCCGATAAACATGGTATAGCTAATTGTATAAATGAAATACCTTACAAATACATTCAAACTGTTACTTTATTAACTGGAACAGATGTACTTATCTATCCAGACAAAGGAGCTAGTGTTCGTTATAGTAAGTTAAATTCATTAACTAATATACCTAGTATTTATTTCAACAAGGTAAGAGAACAATCAACAGGTAAGATTCTTTCATTAGAAGCCGACTCACTATATCCTATAACAAATAAAAAGTGTTTAATAGTGGACGACATTTGTGATGGAGGAGCTACCTTTATTCAATGTGCTAAACAGTTATATAAAATGGGAGCTTCCGAAGTATATCTATACACAACACATGGTATTTATTCTAGAGGTTCTCTTGTATTATTTGAAGAAGGCATTAAACGAGTATTTAATTTCAAAGGAGAAGTTGAATGATTAATTTTCTGAAGGGTTTTTTTATTGTATTGTTACTGACGTTATTCACAACGTCTTGTTCTAAAGTTCCAGCAGGTAATGTTGGTGTTAAGATTTACCTACTAGGCGGTAGTAAGGGTGTTGACCACGAAGTACTAGGTGTAGGTAGATATTGGGTTGGGATCAATGAGGAACTATACATCTTCCCTACTTTCCAACAAACAAAAATCTACACGAGAGACGAAATGGAAGACTCTGAAACAGATGAATCTTTTACTTTTCAAACGTCAGAAGGTCTATCTTGTAACATTGATATGGGTGTAACATTCACTGTTGATGATTCTAAGATCAGCAAACTATTCCAAAAGTATAGGAAAGGTATTGATGAAATAAAAGCTGTTGTAGTAAAGAACGCTTTAAGAGATGCACTAAATACTGTAGCATCTACAATGACTGTTGAATCTGTTTATGGTTCTGGTAAGACAGACTTATTTCTAAAGGTTGAAGGATTAGTTAGAGAGAGTTTAAAACCGCATGGTATTATTATTGAGAAAGTATATTTAATTGGTTCTATTAGATTACCAGACAACGTTGTATCTGCTCTTAACTCTAAGATTGAAGCAACACAAAGAGCACAACAAAGAGAGAACGAACTAAGAGAAGCTGAAGCACAAGCTAAAAAACAAATTGCAGAAGCTGAAGGTAAAGCTAAATCAATGTTAGCAATAGCTGAAGCAGAGGCAAAGTCTAATGCTTTAAAATTAAAAACACTAACATCTGAATTAATCCAGTACGAAGCTATCCAACGTTGGGACGGAAGACTTCCAACTATGACAGGAAGTAACGCTATTCCCTTTATTAACATTAAGTAATTAATATGGTGCGACATACCATCTAGGAGTTGTCGGGTTGACGAGCTATCGTCATCTAACAAAAGGTGATTATGATATATCCTGGAACATATACAAACGAAAAGAGCGACTTATTTGTACATATACATAGAGTAACTTATCGTGATGTAAACAATAGATATATTAAAGTTAAATTATCATTAAGTAATAAACACAATGGTATAGTCTATGAACTAAATCAAAACTATAAATTGTATTTAGATAATATAAAACATTGGAGTAAACATAATGAATAAACTATTTATTATAATTTTATTTTTAGGAGCGTACTTTGGTTTTATCTTACCTTTTATGTTAAGCCATAAATCAAACGAACTCCCGATACTAGGGATAGTATCTTTATTGTATCTTTTATTTAAAGGATTTAATAGATTAATAAAAGAGAAAAATGAAAGAAGTTAAAAGAGAACTAAAATTAGGAATAACAATAGCTAGTAGTTTGTTTTTCTTTGGTCTACTATTGATACTAACTCCTATGACTCATGAAGAATTTAGAGTAATAGGTATTACAGTACATATAATATGTGCTATTGTTGCATTTGGTATTCCGTTTTTTAGTAAAGCGTCAAAGAAATTAACAGGTAAAGATTTTACCAAAGGAGATAAATAATGAATTTAATTGCAACATTAGCATGTGACGGTTACAAGCTTAGTCATAGAGTACAGTATCCAAAGAACACATCAAAGGTATACAGTACATGGACACCACGTTCAGGTAAACATGCCAACGGAATTGAGAACGTTGTAGCTTTTGGAACACAAGGTGCATTAAAAGAATTAAACGAATTATTTAATTCACAGTTCTTTAGTAAACAGAAAGAAGAAATTATTAATGAATACAAGCGTCAAGTATCTGCTTATTTATTTAATCCAAATGTTGAAACAAAACACTTAGAAGACTTACATGATTTAGGTTATTTACCGTTAAAAGTAACAGCATTAGCTGAAGGAACGTTAGTACCATTTCGAGTTCCAGTAATGACAATCGAGAATACTAAAGATGAATTCTTTTGGTTAACAAATTATCTTGAAACTATTCTTTCATCACTACTATGGAAACCAGCGACAACAGCAAGTATTGCTAAAGCTTACCGCTCAGTATTAGATAATTACGCACTGGAGACAACAGGCTCTACTGCTGGCGTTGAATTTCAAGGACACGATTTCTCTATGAGAGGACAGAGTGGACCTGAAGACTCAGCACGATCTGGTGTTGGACACCTACTATCATTCGTTGGAACAGATACATTACCCGCAATTAATTATGCAGAACAATACTACAATGCAGATGTTACTAAAGAATTAGTTGGTTGTTCAGTTCCAGCAAGCGAACATTCAGTAATGTGTGCAGGAGGATATGAAGACGAACGAGAAACATATAGAAGATTCATTGAAGAACTATATCCAACAGGTATTGTTAGTATTGTGTCAGATACTTGGGATTTATTTAATGTTGTAACAAACATTTTACCTTCATTAAAAGAATCAATTCTAGCTCGTGATGGTGGAGCAGGTTCATTAGATAAAGTAGTGGTTCGTCCTGATAGTGGAGACCCTGCTGACATTCTATGTGGAGACCCTGAAGCTCCTCTAGGTTCACCTGAGAACAAAGGTGTTATTGAATTATTATATGAAACATTCGGTGGAACAGTATCATCACAAGGATACAAAATACTTAATCCTAAAATCGGAGCTATTTACGGTGACTCGATTACACTTGAAAGATGTAAAGAAATTTGTGAGAGATTAAAACAAAAAGGATTCGCTTCTACTAATGTTGTACTAGGAATCGGTTCATACACATATCAATTTATCACAAGAGACACTTTAGGTTTTGCAATGAAAGCAACATCTGTTACAATTAATGGAACAGAGAAAGCAATATTCAAAGCACCTAAGACAGACGACGGTACAAAAAATTCAGCGTTAGGTAAAGTGACAGTATTCAAAAATAATTCTGGTGTATTAGAATATTCCGATGATACAAGTTCTAATATCTCTAAAGAGAATTTATTGAAAACAGTTTTTGAAAATGGTAACTTTTTAATTGAAGAATCTTTAAATGATATTCGAAAAAGATTATCTGCTTCATAATTTCGTAAACAACTATATTAGTCTAAGGAGGAAGAATTCACTTCCTCCTCTATTAATAAAGGTTTAACTAATGTCAAAGTACGATGTATTTTCAAATAAGTTTAGTCAAGATGTTTTTATTCAAAAGTATTCAATGAATGGTCAAGAGAACTGGTCTGACATGTCAAACAGAATAGTTGAAGCAGTTTGTGGTCAAAGACTCTCTCCTGAAGATAAAAAATATATTGTAAACATGATTGAAGATAGAAGATTTATTCCTGGTGGTAGATATTTATATTCAGCAGGTAGACCATTCCATCAGGTTAATAATTGTTTTTTATTTAGAGCAGGTGATTCTCGTGAAGAATGGGCTGAGTTAATGTATCGAATTACTTCAGCACTAATGACTGGTGGAGGAATCGGTGTTGATTATTCAGCTTTGAGACATGAAGGTGCTTTAGTAAAAAGAACAGGAGGATTTAGTACAGGTCCTATTGCTTTAATGCGAATGGTCAATGAAGCTGGAAGAAATATAATGCAAGGAGGTCAGCGTCGTTCAGCTATTTGGGCAGGATTAAATTGGAAACATGCTGACATATTTAAATTTCTTGATTTAAAAAATCACACAGAAGATTTAAAGAAACTAAAAGAACAAGATTTTAATTTCAAATTAGACATGGAGTTAACAAACATATCAGTTATATATGACACTGAATTTTTCATGGCAATTGAAAACAAAGAACACCCATTATATTTACACGCTAAAGAAGTATGGAGAAGAAATTGTTCACAAGCATTTAGTACAGCAGAACCAGGATTTAGCTTTAACTTTAGAAAAGATAACGAGTCACTACGCAACGCTTGTTGTGAAGTAGTGAGTGAAGACGATTCAGATAAATGTAACCTGGGCACTATTTGGTTAAACAGAATAAAAGACACTAAGCAATTAAGAAAAGATATTGAAATGTCAACAAAGTTTTTAATTTGTGGAGGAATATATTCCGATGTACCTAATGATAAAATAAAAGAAGTTGGATTAAAAAACAACAGAATTGGATTAGGTTTAGGTGGTATTCATGAGTGGTTAATGATGCGTGGCGAAGACTACGTATGCACTCCAGAGTTACATAAATGGTTAGCTATATATGAAGAACAATCAAATGATACAGCATACACGTTTGCTAAAGAATTAGGAGTGTCTGTGCCTAAAGGTGTCAGAGCGATTGCACCAACTGGAACAATAGGGATACTTGCTGAAACAACAACAGGAATTGAACCTTTATTTTGTAAAGCATATAAACGCAGATACTTTAAAGAAGGTAAATGGTTATTTCAATACGTTGTCGATGGTTCAGTTAAAAGACTTCTTGAACGTGGAGTTAAAATTGAGAACATAAAAGATTCATACGATCTTTCGTTTAGACAACGTGTTAAGTTTCAAGCTGACATTCAGAACTACGTTGATATGTCTATCAGTTCAACATGTAATATGTCTTCATGGGGAACAGACGACAATAATGAAAGTTCATTAGATAAGAATTCAAATACATTATTGAAATATGCAAAAAGACTAAGAGGATTTACTTGTTATCCAGATGGATGCCGAGGAGGTCAACCCCTTACTAGAGTTTCACTAGAAGAAGCACTAGCCAACGAAGGAATGGTGTTTGAAGAAAACGAAGTTCAGTGTGTTGGTGGAGTATGTGGTATATAAAATGAGGTTATATGAAAAAGTTAGATAGATTTATGGACGACCTTGGTTTTCTGGTGCAAAAAACACCAGATCATTTCAATGCTGTTGATTCTAACTTCTTAACAACAAACTCTGTGTACCAAAAATTAGTATCGGGTGATAATACATGGAACAGCACAATGTCTGCGTCCGCTGTTTCAGCTTTAGCTATGTATCGTTTTATGAAAGACGGTAAATTACGTAGATATCATAGTATTCAAGACACAGAAGAAGGTAGATTGTGGACAGACAGCAGAACAGTATCAAGAGATAACAGCATCGGCTACATAATACTGGCAGGTTTTCTTGGTGAAAAAGAAAGAGTTAAACAAATAACGAAAGATATACTAAAGCGTGGTAGTTTTTTTCAGAATACTCACACAACAAAAGGCAAGCGTAAGTTTTTACCTGATTTTTGTGGACTTAGTACATGGTCTATTATATATCGTGCGTTGTTTCAGAAGAAGAGTTTAGTTCTGTTTCTATTTTTGCTAGACTTTTTCTGGCTACTACATTTAATTGTACACGTAATCAAATCACACACTAAGTATTTTCAAACATCAACCGTATATCATCAAGTTTCAGCTTTAATTCAAACAAAGCTAACAAAAGAAACAGTGTTTAGTAGATTAGGGTTTAGTTTCTATTTTCGTTTCCATCGTATCTTCAATGATTTTCAAGAAGAAGGGGATAACGGAGTTATTTCAGCACTAAGATATTACTCAAGAGCAAAGTACGACCCTCCTATTTACGACATTACAAAAAAAGTTCTTGACAAATTTATCTAAATGTGATATGCTCACACAAGGAGAAGTAATATGACACGTATTAACGTAGTACCTGTTACAGAATTGTCAACGAAGCACCTAGTAGCTGAGTATCGTGAGATTGCTAGGCTACCTAATAACTTGCGTACCTCACTTAATCGTAAAGGTAAGTCATTTAGCTTTGATGAGATTCCTAATACCTACACGTTAGGTAAAGGTCATGTTAAGTTCTTCTACAATAAGATGAAGTTCTTAGAAACTAGGTTTGAACAATTAGTTACTGAGATGTTAAGACGTGGATATAATCCTAACTTTAGAGATAGCTCAATATTTGTACCAGATAACGTACAGTTTTACAATGACTATGTTCCAACTGAAGAAGCAATTAAGATTAACATGGAACGTATTATTGAGAGGAGTAAATAATGATTAGAATACTGTTACTATTATTGCTAATGTCTTGTACAGTAGAACCAAAGACTGAAGTAATCAAACCTAAGTTTAAGGTAGGTGATTGTGTATTAAAAAGCGATACTACAAAAGGCAATGAATTTGAATCACCAGAAACTTATACTTTAGTATATAAAATAATCGCAGTTGGAAAAGAAAATTATAAATTTAAAGATCCGAAACTTGAAAGCTACACTAGAGTATATCCTTTCTTTTTACTTGATGAAGACTATATCTTAGTGAAGAATGAAATATGTGAAGCTTTAAAAATAAAAGTAGAGCTTGAAATAAAACAATTATTATCACCCAAAATGAAGTGATCAAAGGAATATAAAATGAAAACGTTTATTGGTGCATTTTTATTAGGTATTTTATCTTTCTATATTTATAACGATACAATCCGTATAGTTGAAGAATATACAAAGAAAGACCTTAGCGATTACTGGATTATATTCCCTACCACTCCTTTGTCTAAAATACTAGTAAAAAACTGTACCAAAGACACGTCTAAGAATGGACATGGTTGGGTTTTTGTTAGAAGAGAATATTGGTCATGCAACAAGATTGAAATAAATATCAGTGATTTCTTGTTTGGAGAATATGAATTTAAATTAGATAAATAGGTGTCACATACGAAGTTGTGAGAGTGGCGAGTTTCGCTGTTTATGAGATAGTGGTGATTGGTAAACATCCTTGATGACCCGTTGGGTAGAGGAAAGACTGGGTTCGATTCTCAGCTATCTCACTTTATTTAAGGAGAATAATATGAAAAGAAGTAAAATAATAAAAGCTAGTCAGCTCAACATACAGCTCTACAGTCAGCTCGGAGATCAGCTCAGCAATCAGCTAAGAAACAAAACAATTGAGGAACTAAGAAAAAGGAAATAATATGATTGATTATTTCATATTTATTTACATTTCAGCATTGACTATTGTTTACATAATTCCTAGTATATCAGTAATATTAGGTTCTTATTATTATGAAAGCGAAGAGTTAAGAGAGTTTGCTTTAATTCCTCTCGTCAACATTGTTGCGTTTCTATTTATGATTATAATGCTAATAACAGAATTATTCGAAATACTAGGTGATAAAATAGATTCATTTAAAAAGGATTAGTATGAAACATTGTATTGTATTAGTTGGTCCTCCTGGTTCTGGTAAGTCAACATTTGCTTCTAAGTTGGAGTTAACAGGATATGTTCGTATATCTCAAGACGATCAAGGTAAAGATGGGCATTTAAAAGCGTTTAAAGACGCAATAGAAGCAGGACAGAAGATTGTTGTAGATCGTATGAACTTTAGTAAAGAACAACGAAATAGATACCTTTCTGTTGCAAAGGAACACGGTTATGAAACAGCTATCTTTTCTTTTATTGTTCAAACAAAAGAATGTCTAAGAAGAATGGAACAAAGAACAAATCACCCAACTATTACCTGTTATAAAGAAGCAAGGTCTGCACTTGATACTTTCCTGTCTAAGTTTCAACCTATTAGTTCAGAAGAAGCTGACATAATCATTACTGAAAAGGGATTACTTAAAGATAAAGAACAAGCAATATATTGCGATATTGATGGTACTATCGCGGATTTAAGCCATAGATTAAACTTTGTTCGTGGAGAAGGAAAGAAAGATTGGAAACTATTCTTTAGTACAATGCCAGAAGATAAACCTATAATGGAAATAATTCATATACTTAGAACATACAAAGAAACAGGAATGAAAATAGTATTGTGTTCAGGTCGTCCAGACGATTACAGAAAACAAACAGAAGAATGGTTAAACAAACATGATATACCTTATGATGAATTATTTATGCGATACAGTGGAGACTTTAGACAAGACAATATCACTAAAGAAGTTTTATTAGAATACGAAATACTACCTAAGTATAATATATTCTTTGCTCTAGATGATAGACAACAGGTAGTAGACATGTTAAGAAGTAAAGGATTGAAAGTACTACAAGTAGCCAAAGGAGATTTCTAATGATTAAATACGTACAAGGTGATTTATTTGATGTAACAGAGGGAGTAATCGCTCATGGTGTAAACTGTCAGAGTAAGTTTGGCTCAGGTGTAGCTAAAACAATGTTAGAAAAATACCCCGTTGTGAAGGAAAACTATCACGGATTATGTGAACATTACAAATTGTTGAACTTTGGAACAGGCTTATTACTAGGCATGGTTCAACCTGTTAAAGTTTCCGATAAACTAACAATACTAAACTGTTTCACACAGGATAAATACGGATATGATGGAAAACAATATATCGACTATGATGCTATTGAACAATGTATGAATGAAATTAAAAGAAAGTACTTGGATAAAGGTAAGATTGTAGCTATGCCTAAAATTGGCAGTGGATTAGGTGGAGGAGATTGGACTAAGATTGAAGAAATAATCAATAAAGTAACAGGTGATAGTGAAATTTTAATTTACGTGAAATAGTTCTTGACAAAAATCAAAAAATGTGATATAGTGAATTTGAAGTTAGGTCCAGACTGTTAGTTATGGATTCGAACCAAAATGCGTCTAAAGTTACTTCGGACAGTATTTAACTCGCTACCTAACTTCATTTTATAACTGGAGGGTTATGTCATTATTTAAAACACCACTGACTCAAATATTAGAGATATATCCTCACTCAAACGCTGAACGATTAGAAATTGCAATCGTATATGGATTTCATGTGGTAATTCCAAAAAACAAATACGTTGTGGGAGATGAGATTATCTACGTTCCAATTGATTCAGTATTACCTAATAACTTAGAATCTAAATTATTTCCAGAAGGAAGTAAGATCAAGCTACATAATTCAAGAGTTAGACAAATTCGTATTAGAGGATTTGCTTCTCAGGGTATGCTGATATCTAAAGAAGAAATATCAGAATTTACTGATGTATCTAAGTTTTCACTAGAGGATGATTTATCTGAATCGTTAGGTATTATTAAATACGAACCACCTGCTCCTGAGTTTACTCCTAGACTTAAAACATCTAGAAACAAACCACTAGAGAACCCATTATTTCATAAATATAACGGACTAGAAAACGTAAAATGGTTTCCAAACCTATTCACTGAAGGAGAGTTAGTTGTAGTTGAGGAAAAATTGCATGGAAGTAACTGTAGAGCATCTATGTTACCAACAGTAATTCCGTCTTTAAACGAATTCTTTGGGTGCTTAAATCAACTTAAAACAAGGAAAGGAGATACTAAGACCATTCTTCTTTCGAGCTTAAATATGCTAAAAAGAATCGTTTCTGGAAAGCTAGGTCTATTACCTAAATACGAGTTCTGTTATGGGTCTAATAACGTAGAACTTACTAACAGAGTCGGATACTCTGGTTTCTATGGTGAAGATGTATATGGTAATGTTTTAAAAGGTGTTAAGGCTAAAGATAAGATTAAAGAAGGTGAAACTATTTATGGTGAGCTAATTGGTCAAGGAATCCAAAAGAATTACGATTATGGATTTAAAGACAGACATCATTTTGTTTTATTTGATGTTAAAAAAACATTAGATAACAGTGAACACGTATGGTTAAGTCCTAAAGAAGTTCGTCAGTATGCAGAAGAAAGAGGATTTGATGTTGTTCCAGTATTATACGAAGGTCCTTTTAATAAAGAAAAAGTATATGAATTAACTAAAGGTGATTCAGTATATTGTCCAGAACAAAAAATCAGAGAAGGTGTAGTTATTAAATCTATTGAATCATACAATGATAAGTTCTGTCCAAACAACAGGAAGTCATTAAAATGGATTTCAGAAGCATACTTAGATAAAGATAACTCAGACTTTCATTAAGGATTATATGACAAGAAAAGAAGCTAAGAACGCAGTTAAATTCTTTGTTAGAGCAATAGTGTTGCCAACTTTACGTGAGAATGAAAACAAACCAATAACATTACCTATTGTTTTACAAAAAGCAAAGAAAGTATTAGGAGAAAAGAAGTTCTATGAAATCTGGAAGAAAACAAAGAGTGAAGAAGACAAAAGATCAGATACAACAAGAATTAGAATTAGTTCAAGGTGACCAGTATAGGGAGTCAGCTCCTTCTAAGATTAGTGGGAAGAATAAGAAATTGAAATCACTAAGAAGTAAACTAAAACATTTAACAGGTAAGCTAGAACATTTTACAAAAAGAAGAAATGAAAAAGCGCAAAATAAAGGATATGGCATAGATATACTTAATAGCATAGTATCCAGTTATACTAAGCAGGTTAAGAAAGTACAAGAAGAAGTAGATAAGTTGGAAAAATTATAAAGTTAATCCTTCTACAATATTAGTAAAGGAAGAACTTGGAAAGGATTAAATGCAAGCAACTATAGTATTAATTTATTACATACTTTACGCTGGTGGTAGTATAACATCTGGAACACAAGAGTTCAAAGAAACGGCTCTTTGTCAAAAAGCAATAAGTGAATTAATTAGAATGGAAGAAGAATCGAATAGTAAAAACAAAGAAAAACTACAAATAAAAGCTATTTGTGTAGAAAAATAAGGAGAAACGATGAAATTATTAATGTTACTGTTTTTAGTTATTAGTTGTGGAAAAGAAAGAAAACTAACTTTACAAAAAGGTTCAAGTGGTATCAACGGTGAAAACGGTAAATCAGCACATTCATTGGTATCTGAAATTAGTATTATTGATGAGGGATTATTATGTCCAACTGGTGGCAAAAGTACAGACATTTACTTAGACACAGATGATAGCTTAACTGCATCTGAAGGTGACATATATCAAAACAGTATTATTATTTGTAACGGATTAAATGGTTTACAAGGTGAACAAGGTCTGCAAGGAGAGCAAGGTCCAGAAGGTGAAGTGGGTCCACAAGGTCCTGCTGGTCAAAATGGAGAACAAGGTCCTGTTGGTCCTCAAGGTGCAGAAGGTGACGCAGGTACGTTAGTAACAATTAATTCAAGTTCATCTAGTTCATGTACTCAAGTTTCTGGCACATCATATTATACAAAAGTGAATGGTAATAACGTAGGAGTGTTTACTTCTTCTAGTTGTAGTAACTCGCATAAAGTTGATGAATTATCAAACGGAGAAAGTTTTTGGTTCTCAGGAAATAAGATAGGATTTAGCTTAGGTAGTTCTGGTATTAGAATTGTAACATTTAACTAAGGAGTTTGAAATGAAATTAATCATATTGATATTATTAGTATTTACTGTGAATTGTTTTGCTGAAGAAATTGAAGTTCCTAAATTATTTAAGGATTCAAAAATCACTGTCACATTAAAGAATGGTGAGACATATAATTTTGATGGTAATAAATACATGGTAGTTAAAAGAAAAGCCAAAGTGAATATTTCCGCAATTTTAACTGAAGATAATAAAAAAGACAAACCTCTGATTTTTAAAGAAAAACAAAAAGAATCAAATAAAAATAGAGTTAGAGTGATGGCTGGTGTTGGACCTAACGGGTTTTCTGTGAATAGAAAGAAAGACACTGTTAAAGTTAGAACAGAACAAGAAGAATTAATCGGTATCGGCTTTGATAGATTATTAGATGATAAAATGTCAATCAACGGTCAAGCAATTAGCAACGGTACTTTAATGTTAGGCTTAGGATTAGATTTTTAGGAGGAATATGTTAGAACATTTAATCGGTAAAAAATTCCCAATTAAAGATATAGACGGCAACATACTTGATTATAAAAAGATAATTGAAGTTAAAGCAATAGAATCTGTAGCTGGTTATTCTCTAACACTGGAAGGTGAATTCCTTCCAGCCTTCATATCTTATTCAGACGTAAAAAAGTTCTTGACAAAATAAAGAAAATGTGGTATAGTGGAGATGTCATTAGGAGGTATTAATGGCATCTCGTGGAAACGGTCAGTATCAAAGGAACAGAAGAAATCTAATTAAAAGAAATCTTCAATTAAACGGTAAGTATGTTTGTGAATATTGTTCCAAGAATATGCAATTCCATAATTCAAAAGAAAAAGATTACGTAACTATTGATCACTTAGTTCCCTTATCTAACGGTGGTTCAAATAGAATTGATAATCTAGTAGTTTGTTGCAATGAGTGCAATCATACAAAAGCAGATTTAAGTATTTTAGAATTCTTTCTTAAAAAGAAACAAGCATGTTAGAAAAAATAATTAATGCTGGAATTATATTTATCTTAGGTTTTCTAGTTGGTGTGCTTATTACAATAACTAAAACAGGAATACAATGAATAATAAACTATCTCACTCATCAGTAACTAAATACACTGATTGTTCTAAAGCTTGGGAACTTCATTACAAAAAAGGATATAGGGGCAACTTGCACTCATCAGCTTTGTTATTCGGTACAGCCTTAGATAAGGCACTAGAAACATTTCTTAAAACAAAAGACGAAGACCAAACTAAGAAAATGTTTATGGATACTTGGACTGAACAAAAACTAAATGGTGTATCAACTCAATTAATATCTGCAACTAATATAGTATATGCTAATTCTGATTTCGATTATGAAGTATTAGAACAGTTATCTGGACTAGGTGACGACTTACCTTCTAAAGAACAAGTAGACAAGCTTTATGAGCTTAAAGACACAGTAGGATATGACAACCTACCAGAAGCTAGGAAGAAAGAACTAAACTTCATTAACTGGCATGTAATGCGTATTAAAGGGCTTCTGATGGTGGAAGAAGCAATTAAACAGATAAAAAATAATGTAACAGAAGTACTAGGTACGCAAGTTAAAGTTGAACTAGCTAATAGTGAAGGTGATAGTATCATTGGTTATGCAGATGCTGTCGTTAAATGGAAAGGATACGATGCTCCTATTATTCTAGACTTTAAAACATCAAGCAAAATGTACGAGGATAATGCTGTAATAACTAGCCCACAATTAAGTTTATATGTGCATGGACTAAGCTCAGACTTCGGTCATACAAGACACGCTGGATTCTTTGTACTAAATAAACACATTAGAAAGAACAAGATTAAAATATGTTCTAAGTGTGGATTTGATGGTACAGGTGGAAGACATAAAACTTGCAGTAATATCATTGAAGGTGAACGTTGTGAGGGTGAATGGAACGAGAAGCTTAATCCTAGTATATTCACACAAATTATAATTAATGAGATACCAGAGAAGTTAGAAGAGATAGTTATTGAAAATATGAATATGGTTAATTCAGCAATTAAAACAGGTATATTTCCTAGAAACTTACAATCGTGCATAAAACCATATGGTAAGTGTGCTTTCTATGAAATATGTCACAAAGATGATTATAGTCAAGTAATCAAAAAAGAAGAATAAAGGAGAATTTATGAAAAACATTAAACAAAAAGTTCTACTAACAAGCCTAACGTCAGCAGTATTAGCTACTGGTATTAGTATCTATCAGATCAATAATGTAACACTAGGAGATGAATTAAACCTGATAACAAAATTATCAAGTGCTTGGTTTTTGGGTCTATTTAGTGTAGCGTCTTTCTTCATCGGATTGGTTTATCCTAAGGATAGTTAAAATGGAACATGAAACTAATAACAATAAACCAGATAAGATTAGAGTTAAAGCTTCTTGTGTGGTTAAATAGGAAATTATGATTACTATACTTAGTATTATTTATTTTGCTTATAATTTTTGGTCTACATCCTTAGTACTAGAATTCTTAACTGAAGAAGGAATACAAGGTATAGCTATGAAGCATATTTTATTCTCTTTAACATGTTTACCAGCAGTTTTATTTGTATCCATTGTTGCTATAATTATCATGATATGGGATTCTGCTATATTTGAAAATGGACTACTATATAAGATACTAAACTACAAACCATTTAAAAGGAAATAAAATGAGTATTTTTAGAGACTTAATAGATGCAGAATATTACATAGAATACCAATCATCATTAGAATACCAAGCATCATTAGCTGATAGATATATTGAAGCTAAAGAAGCTTGGAGCATAAACGATCTAGCTAAACATATATTAGATAATCAAGATAAAATAACAAAAGTATACAGACAGATGAATTTAGATATTGCAAATAAAGTAATTAAAGGATATAATATTACAGATAAACAGAAAAACTGTTTGTATAATTGCTATGCTTTTATGGAGGAATAATTATGAACGGATACAGCTTACTAGGACTATTATATCCAATTACGGAAGCAGGAACTAATAACATTATCGGATACAAAACAATAACATCAGTTAGTATGATAAATAATTATGCTTTCTTTTTGATAGGGTTAGATAATGCTACACAACCTAGTATATTAATACCTCTTCATAAGATTGACGATTTTATAAAGAATCAACCAAAAGATGCAATAATATTAGATACAGTAGAGGATTTTAAATGAAATTAACAAAGAAACAAAAGAAAGACATTAAAGAAAACTTAACTGCCTATGTCTTTGCTGTGCTTCTAAATTTACTTTGTGTTTTGGTATTGAAATATGGATTCGATTATAAAGAAGATGCTTTGAGATACCTATTTGGTCTATCTTTTATTCCTTTCGTTAACTTATTTATGTTAATCCTGTACTTTTATCTTACAATAATTCCTTTAATAATTTTATTAGCAGGTCTAATAGGAGGTTTGTTTGTATAAATTAATTATTTTATTGTTGTTAGTATCGTGTGGTGTAGATAAAAAAGAATTAGCAGTTAAATTCGCAAAGAATTTTTGTAGTTGTAATAGAGGATTAGATAGTATACATTTTACTGAAGAAAGTTTTACTTTTAGGTGTAGAGACAATGCGAGCTATGGGAAAGAAGTTGTATACGACTCTTTGTATTATGGGAGAGTTTGTGAAAAGAAGTGAAGCTATACAAAATATAGTTAATGTATTAAGACTTACAGGAAATCATTATTGCAATGACGGTAGAGATATACAAGATGCTGATAAAATTTTAAATAGATTAGAACAAATTGGTATGTTACCTCCAAGTTATATACTATATTCCATAAAAATAAAGGAATTGGAGGAGCTAGAGCTGCAAGTAGAATTGATGGTAGATGGGAGCCAGAAGGAGAATAACTAGATGAAAATAATAATGAAAGCTATAGCTGGGTCACATTTATTTGGACTAAATACCGAGAAATCAGACAAAGATTATAAAGGCGTGTACTTACCATCTGCTGACGACATATTACTAGGTAAATTTAATAAAAGTATTAATCAAAGTACTAATAATTCAAATAATAAAAATAACAGCTCTGATATAGACACTGAATTATTTTCATTAGATAAGTTTATGAACATGCTAAAAGAAGGACAAACAGTAGCAATCGAATTATTGTTTACTCCCGATGAATTTATTCTAGAGAAACACCCACTATGGGATGAGATTGTTTCAAAAAGAAATGAATTAGTACATAAGAATGTAGTTAGTTTTATTGGATATGCTAAACAACAAGCAGCTAAATACGGTATTCGTGGGACTAGAATGGGTTCAGTAGAGAAGGTACTTGAAACTTTAAAGAATTATAAAGAAACTTATCCTTATTCTAATAAGTTATTTAATTTTAGAAATCAATTATTAGAACTAACTAAATTAGAATATGTTCATATTGTTCAAGTTCCTAAAGTTAAAAATGATTTAAATGAAGGATATGACGAACATTTTGAAGTTATTGGTAAAAAGTATCCAATGTTTTCAACGATTGATTACGTTATCAATTCTTTACAAAAAGCGTACGATGAATTTGGTACAAGAAGTAAATTAGCTAAAATGAACCAAGGCGTAGATTGGAAAGCTGTCAGTCATGCCTTACGTGTTATACACCAAGGAAAGGTATTATTGACAACAGGTTCTTTAGCTTTTCCGTTAGAAAAAGAACAAAGAGACTTTATATTATTGGTTAAAAAAGGAGAATTAGATTTCACAACAATAGTTCAACCTGAAATAGAAAAAGGATTAAAAGAACTACTTGAAATTAAACAACATTCAAATTTACCAGATAGTATAGAAATAAACCATATTATTTTAGATATATATAGAAAAGTTATTAAAGAGGAGATATAATGACTAATTACAAAATGTTACTAAATGCAACCGCTTTAGTTTTCTTTATTATAGCAATGATTAAACAAGGTGGTATTTTCCCTAAATCAAAAGAACAACAATCAGAAGGAAGACCATATACTTTAGCTGGGTGGGTATTTTTAATAGCATATTTTTTAATGTAAATAGTTCTTGACAAATAAACAAAAGTATGATATAGTAATTTTAACAAAGGACGAATATGTCAAAAAAGAAAGAACAAACAATTGAAACAGAACAAGAATCAGAACAACTAACAGAACTTAGTAATGTTGCTATTGGTTTAGTGAAACATAACGGCGTTTTTAAAACTATTAAAGTTCCGTTTAGTATTGACGCAGGTATAGCTGGTGTACCAGAAGTTTTAGGTGAAGATGTTGAAAAGCAGGTAGCCGTTGAAAGATTTAAAATGTCAGTAATTCGTGAAGGGTTATTTTAATAAGGAGAGATATGAGTAAGATTGTAAAAACAAAGAAAGGGACAGACCTACCTCTTGTTAATCTTAAAGGTAAAAGCTACATGCTTGTTGCACATCGTCTAGTGTGGTTCAACGAGGAAGTAGATAATTTTGAAATCAGTACTGAGTTCTTGCTATTAACAGAAGATCAAACTGTAGCAAAAAGTACAATCAAAATCAAAGATAAAGACGGTAATATTATCAAACAAGTTTCAGCAACAAAGCGTGAAACAAAGAAAGATTTTTCAGATCACACAGAGAAAGCTGAAACAGGTTCAATTGGTAGATGTTTAGCTCTTTGTAATTATGGAACAGCATTTGCTTTAGCTGATTTGGATGAGGGTGAAAGAATCGTAGACTCACCCCTAGCTGATACACAAGCTAGTAAACCTCCTCAACAAGAAGCCCAACCTAAACCTTCTGGGTTTTCTAAACCAAGTAAATCTCCACCAGCTACGCCAGCTAAAGAAACACAAACAAATGATGATGGTTGGCAATAAAAAGGAATTATATGTCAGAAGAAAATAATGTAACAGAAGAGCAACAATTGCAACAGTTAGACGTTAAAGTAGAAGAAGAAAAGCTTTTACAGGAAGCAGAAGCTAGAGCAAATGACCCATTAGCTACCGCTAGTTTAGGTTATGGATTATACTCAACAAAATTCAGACAAGGTGTTGATTTTTTATCGTCAAGAGGAGCAAAAAGATTACTTAAGGCTCTAGTAGATAAAGACTTAACAGACGCTGCCTACAAGTTAAATAAAACAGAAAAAATGTTATTAGAACTAGGTAACTATGCTTTAGAATGTAAGTTCTTAATGATGATGCAGACATATAACGAAGCAAGAGACTTATTACAAAAAGCAGCAGACCCTAATGTCGAACTAACAGAACAAGAAAAGAAAGACCTGGAAATTATAAACGAAGGAGAAAACAATGGCTAGAAGAAAAGTTGGAGAAATTAAGAAATCAAAGAACGCAGGTGAATCAGATTATGTTGAAATCTTTAGAGATATTAAAATTCCCGAAGGTTCTAAGAAAGTATTCTTACAGTTAGAAAGTAAGAAATCAAAAATTGAAGGCATTACTAAAGCTTTAAATGATGGTAAGATAACAGAAGATTATGCCAAAAAACAGATTAGTTACGCTAATGAAATGAAAGATTACGTTAGGTTTGAAATTATACAAGTAACAAAGGATTAGTAGGATACCTCCACCTACTACGAATCGAGTGCTCCTTAAGGCAGTAATTACGCTTTAAGGAGCTTATTAAAAGGGAGGACTATTATGAATAATTTGGAGGAAGAAATGAAGTTTGTAAATCTCCGTGAGGGATTAACTAGTAAAGCTAATCTAGTCGCAGCTAATGAGTATCAGAATTTAATCAAAGATAAATCTAAAGATTGGTATCGTAGTTTGTTTTTATATAATCAAAATCATAAAAAAATAGTATCTACTACTGGAACTGTTTCAGGGATTGAAGATACTGTAACCAATATATTATACTTCGACTTTGATAGTAAAGATAGTTTAGAACTTGCTCGACAAGATGCTATTGTTACAGCACATAGATTGATTGATAGAGGTATTCCAGAGCAATCTATTGTAGCTCACTTCACTGGAAACAAGGGATTCTCTTTGGAAGTACAGTTGAATGATAGTATTACTCCGTCAACATTTAAAGCTATTGTGTTTGATGTTGCAGGGGACTTGAAAACGTTTGATAAGGTGGTGAACGACCCTAATAGAATTATTCGTTTACCGAACACTAAACATCAGAAATCTGGATTATACAAGATTCCACTTCATTTATATGAGTTAGATGAACTACCAATCACTCAGATAACTGAACTAGCTAAAAATCAAAGAAACATTCAAGTTGAAAGTACACAAGTCGACTTACCAGATGATATGAAAAATATTAAAGTACCTGAAAAGAAGAAAGAAACAGAAGCTGAGTATAGTTTTGATCACACAACTATCGACATGAAAACAAAACCTAAATATCTAGATGAAGCTAGATGGTTATTAGCTAATGGTTTCTTTAAAACAGGTCAAAGAAATCACGCTATGTTATGCCTAGCTGCTACATATCGAAATGTCGGATACGCAGAAGAACATGTAAAAAATCTACTAACTGGTGTTGCTGAAATCCAATCTAAAAGAACAGGAGAAGAAGAATTTCCTGATTCTGAAATCGATTTAATCATTAGTCAAGTGTTTTCTGAAACATGGAAAGGTGGACAATTCACAACCAAAGACCCTACTAATTGGTTAGCAATATATGCTTCTAGTATGGGTGTTAAGAATAAGATTGATTTAGATGTTGAACCAATGAAAATTAGTGAAATTGAATCACAATTCGTTTCGTTTGTTCAAAACATAGAAAAGAATACAATCAAAACAGGTATTAAAAGCTTAGATAGAACAATGCCTATTACGGTTGGTTCTAATGTCGGTATTGTAGCTGCCCCTGGTGCGGGAAAAACTGCACTCGCCTTGAATATACTAGAGAATACGTCTAAACAAGGTATAACTAGTGTGTTTGCATCGTTAGATATGCACAGAAATAGGTTATTTGAAAAGCTATTATACAAAGTAACAGGATTACCTAGAGAAGAAGTATACCACATTTTCAAAACAAACAATCCTAGACAAAAAGAATTAATGAACTTGATCAGAGAACGATATGGAAACGTTTGGTTTTACGACAGAAGCTCAGCTACTATTGCTAGTATCCGAAATTATATTCAAGAGGTTGAACAAACAACGGGCGAGAAAGTCCGATTTGTTATGTTAGACTACTTCGAGAGAGTAAATACTGACGTATCAGACGATACTGCTGCTTCTAAGAAAATAGCAAATGAAATTCAAGACTTAGTGAATGATTTAGATGTCGCAGCTATTGTTCTTTGTCAACCTAATAAATTTAGCTTGGGAAGTGGACCAGACACAGAGATAACGAGCTATACATCAATTAAAGGTAGTTCATTCTTGTATCAATCATTCAGAGGTATTATAAGTTTATCTAGACCATTTTATACTCCATCAACTAAAGAGTTAGATAAGTATATGGTAATGAATATTTTAAAGAATGATCTAGGTGAATTAGATAGACTAGAGTTCGGGTGGAAAGGTAAAACAGGAGAAATTAGTGAACTTGAAGATGTTGAAAGACAAGAATTAAAAGAATTATTAAAGCTCAAAAAAGAAAACAAAGACAATGATTCAGGATGGGACTAAAATAACACTTGACAAAAATCATGTTTTATGATATAGTACCATATTAGGAGGACCTATGAAAGATCAAAACCCAATGCCTTTATTCGACATTATTTTAAGAAAACCAACGGATGAAAAATCATGGTTTGAATTAGCTTTAGAAGAACTAGAAAAAGAACAAACTAAAGAGAATTAATGTCACAGTCATTAATCTATGGAAAGAATTCTCTAGAAAGAATTGTTTCAATTGAAATTCAAAATGATAAAGCGTTAGTGTATACTGTAGACGAGAACTTCAAAACTCATTTACAGTATATGTCTAATCGTTTCTGGCTTCTTAGTGATAGGAAGATAGGAAATGACTTTGTTAGATTAGATGGTGATTTACATTATAAGTTTGGAAAACAATTTAAAAATAAATCAGAGTTAGAAGAAGCAAGAATTAAATATCGTAACGAAGATATATATAGTGTTTATAATGACCAAGAAGCGTTTATGTTGAAAGACGGATTAACGTATTACAAAGGTCTAACAAACACTGAATTACCTATGTTAAGCTTCGATATAGAAGGCACAGGGTTGGAACACAATCACGACTCGAAAGTATTATTAATTTCTAATACATTCAGAAAAAACGGAATTGTAATTAAAAAATTGTTCAGTTACACTGATTATAATAATTGTGGTGAAATGGTTGCAGATTGGTGTTCTTGGGTTTGTTCAATGGACCCAGCAATAATAATTGGTCACAATATCTTTGGATATGACTTACCGTATATGTTATTCTGTTCAGAAAGACACGGATATGAACTTAATCTAGGTAGAGACGGTTCAGCGATGACTAGAGCTAAACGTGAATCTAAATTCAGAGTAGATGGTAGTAGAGATTTACATTACAATAAATGTAAAATACATGGAAGAGACCTAATTGATACAATGTTTTTAGCTTACAGATATGATACTGCAACTAAAAAATATGAGTCATATGCGTTAAAATCTATTATTAAAGTCGAAGGTCTAGAGAAAGAAAAAAGAGTACATTATGATGCTAGTCAAATAAGACATAATTATTTAATTCCTGAAGAATGGGAAAAAATAAAAGTATATTGTGAAGACGACAGTGACGATTCTTTAGCATTATATGATTTAATGTCTGCCCCTTTCTTTTATATGACTCAAATGATTCCTAAAACTTTTCAATTAATTGTTGAAAGTGCCAGCGGTAGTCAATTAAATTCGCTAATGGTTAGAAGTTATTTACAAAACAAACATAGTATTCCTAAAGAAGATGGTCCTGTCGAATACGAAGGAGCAATCTCATACGGAAATCCTGGTGTGTATCAAAACGCTGTGTCTTTCGATATTGCTTCACTATATCCATCTGTGATGCTTGAATATCAAATATATAGTAAAGAAAAAGACCCTAATTGTCACATGCTCAAACTATTGGAATATTTAAGGGCTGAAAGATTAAAGAATAAAAAATTAGCAAAAGAGACAGGCAATAATTTATATAAACACCTAGATACCAGCCAGAAAATTCTGATAAATTCTCTGTATGGATTCATGGGTGCACAAGGACTAAATTTTAACTTCCCAGCGGGTGCAGCAGAAGTAACCAGACGTGGACGAGAAATACTAACATATTCCATTAATTGGGCAGAATCAAAAGGATTTAGTGTTCCTAAAGTAGACACAGATTCTATAACTATATGGAAAAATGGACAAGAATTTAATAAACAAGAAATAGATAAACTAATTACTGAAATTAATGAGTTATTACCTAAAGAAATTAAGTTTGAATTAGATTCAGTATATGATTCGATTATGGTTGTAAAAGCAAAAAATTATGCTTATCGTGAAGGTGATAAAATAACAGTTAAAGGTTCAGCATTAAAAGCTTCAACTAAATGTTCTGCCCTAAAAGAAATGATTAAAATTATTATAAAACACATACTTTACGGTGGTCCATTCGAAGAACTTAAACAACTATATATTAATTATATTAAAGAAGCTTCTAATGTTACAGATATCAAAAGATGGGCAGCAAGAAAAACATTATCAAGTACTATGATGGAATCTGAAAGAACAAACGAGACCAAAGTATTAGACGCTATTAAAGAATCAAACTATGTGGAAGGCGATAGGTTTTTTGTTTTCTACAAAGAAGACGACACTCTGTGTCTAGTTGAAGACTTTAAAGGTGAATATAATAAATCCAGACTATATAAAAACATATACGATACAATTTCAGTATTCGATACAATTTTTGATATTAAAACACATTTTCCTAACTACTCACTTAAAAAGAATTTAAAAGTTATTGATCAGGTATTAAATATTGCTTGACAAATAAACAAAAGTATGGTATAGTAAACTCTAGGAGTTTTAATGGGTGTTCACAATCTAGCAACCAGAAAAAGAAAGAAAGAACTTATTAGAAGTATAAAAGCAATGGAAGTTAGTTTAAAGAATATACAAACGTGTTTACAAATTCTAAATAGACCAGACACAAAGGATTCAAGGTTAAAGTATATAGCAAACGAATTAAACTATATTAGATCAGAGTATTCAAGTCGAATGAAAAGCTTTAGAGATGAAATAGATAGAATTAATGATTTAATAGAAAAAGAGAGTATTGAATGAAAGAAGAATGGAAAAAAGTACAAATTAATTTCGTACAAAGATGTTTAGAAAAAGGTATGACTAGATTTAGCATAGCTAAGGCTTATCGTGAAAGATTTGGGTCGTATCGTTCAGTTGACTCTATTAAACACTGTATTGACAATCATTGTTCAGAAGTTCCAGAATACACACCAAAGGTTCTAGTATTTGATATTGAGACAGCACCAATGTCATTATATGGATTTGGTCTTTATGATCAGAACTTTAGTATCAATCAAATGATTGAAGATTCCTTTATTCTATCTTGGTCAGCCAAATGGTTAGGGTCTGATGAAGTATTATATGCTGATCAGAGAAATAAGAAAGGTAAAGCATTGATGAATGATAAAACATTAGTTAAAAAGTTATTGAAACTAATCAATGAAGCTGATATAGTTTTGGGACAAAATTCAAATTCTTTTGATATTAAGGTTATTAATTTTAGAATAGGAGTTCATAGGCTTCCAGAATTAAACTCTTTTGGTAAACTAGATACTAAAGTAATAGCTAAACGTCATATGAAATTACCAAGTTATAGTTTAGAGTATATGAGTCAAAGATTTAATAAAAAATATTTTAAATCTAATCACCCAGAATTCAGCGGATTTGCTTTACATAGAGAGTGTATGAATGGCAACATTAGAGCATTTAATAGTATGGATAAATATAATAGATTAGACGTATTAGCGACGGAAGAATTGTTTGTTGATACTTTATCTAAATTCGATAAGTCTAAGTTAGTAAAAAGAGCAATGGATTCTTACAATAAAATTAAAAACAAATAGGAGGGGTATGGGATTTGTTCTTGGTTTAGGTGGTAAAAAACGTTCAGGAAAAGATACATCTGCTGATATTTTAGTAAAGGAATTCGGGTATACTAAATTAAGTTTTGGTGACGACTTAAAACATTTATGTCAAGCAATGACAGGAATTCCATTGAAAAACTTCTATGAAGAATCATTAAAAGATACTAAGTTCAGTTCACCTTTAGTATTAAATAAAACAGATTTATACAATAATATTTTAGATTACTTTAATAAAACTGAATCATTGTTTCAACCAACTGATGAAAAGATAGCATTTTCTTCTCCAAGAGAAATAATGCAAGTAATTGGAACTGACATTGTTAGAAAAACATTATTTGATAATAATTTTTGGATTACTTTTCTTAGTAATAAGATTAAACAAATTGAAACACCAGTAGTGATTGCTGACATGAGATTCTCACATGAACGTAAGTTTATTAAAGAACTAGGTGGAATAACTTGTAGAATCAAAAGAGAAGAAGCAGATGGTTCAGGTGATTCCCATAGTAGTGAGAATGATCTAGGTGAAGATAGTGAATATGATTTTGTTTTATTAAATAACGGTTCTATGAGCGAGTTAAGATCATCTGTTAGACAATTAGAGAAGTTAGGACAAAGAGCATATTTATATGGAGAAATTAAAGATGATAGTAAACATTAAGAAATTAGTAAAAGAAGCCGTAATTCCTAGTTATGCGAAAAATGGAGACGCAGGGTTAGATTTAGTCGCAACCAGTAGAACTATAAATGATGAAGGTATTATAACATATGGAACAGGATTAGTTTTTGAAATACCAGAAGGGTATACAGGATTACTTTATCCACGTTCTAGTTTAAGTAAAACCGACTTGATTTTATGTAATCATGTTGGAGTTATTGATAGTGGATATCGAGCAGAAGTATTATTAAAATTTAGAATCACAAGCAATGATCCTTTTTATAACGAAAATAAAGTATATAAAGTAGGAGACAGGATTGCACAGTTAATAATAGTACCTTATCCTAAAATAGAATTTAATGAGGTCACTGAATTAAGTTCAACAGAAAGAGGTACTGGAGGGTTCGGTTCAACAGGCTCATAAGGAGTTTAAATTGGGTAAATCAAAGCATAGAGCATATGAAAAAGAAGATAAAGATGGAGAAGTAAGTAAATTAAAAGAAAGGATACGAAAACTAGAGAAAGAAAATAACCAACTAAAATCAGAAATAAGAACACTAGAATCTGCATTTGATAAGACAAAGAGATTTCTAAAAGGTTCAATGAATGAATTTAGCGTTGAAGATGCAATCGAAGCTGCCAAGAAAGATAAAACATTAAAAGAAATGAAGACACAATATACTAATTTTTGTCCCAAATGTGGAGGAGAGATTAGGGTGGATAAGCTACCTTTTGGTAGTATGGTGTTTTGTTTAAATGAAGAGTGTAAACATCATGAGTTAAGGAGAAAAGAATGATTGTGCACGTTTATAGAAATTTACACAAAAATAAATGGTCTATTAAATATAAAGGTAAAGTAATAAAACACCTAGATGAATTAGTTCTAATTAATTGTGTATTTAGAGTTCAAAAGGCTGGAAGGGCAAAAGTACTTAGAGAAAAAAGAAAGAACGTACATGCTTATGTTTGTGGAGAGTTAACTGATATAACAGACACAACAATATGTAACACACCAGCAGGATATAATCCATATAAAAGAGATTGTTTTGTTAATAAGATAGATAATTCAAAAATTGAAAAATCAAATACTGTTTGCTTTCTAAAAGATGGAACAATTAGAGTATAAAAAGTTCTTGACAAAATCATAAAAGTATGATATAGTATAATAGATGAAGAAACAAAACCGAATAGCATTTGTTAAACATGTATTAAGATCAGCGTCACTACGTTGGCAACCAAGAAATCAAGCACTAGTAAATGCTCGTGTTGAACGAGGATTATATAAATGTGCTATCTGTGGTGAAAACTTCAAAAGAAAAGACGTACAAATCGACCATATTCTTCCAGTAATAGATATTAAAGAAGGTTTCACTACCTTTGATGCATACATTGAAAGGTTACTTCCTGAAGACCCAAATGCTTTTCAAATTTGTTGTGTGACTTGTCATGAAACTAAAACAATGATTGAAGACGAATTCAGAAAGAAGTACAGAGAAGAGAAGCGTAAAGAGAAGAAAAGGAAGAAGAATGAACAGTAAACTTCAAGAATTAACCAGATTAATGATTCTTAGTAATCTTGTTCTTGGAACAATCGGTAATATCATCTTTTCTGATTGGCAACAACAAGAAAATATTTCCTCTCAATGTATTAAGTTCTTATTATTCTTTACTATATCACAAATAATTTTAGTATTAACGGAGAAAAAATGAATGAGTTAATTATTGCTGTCTTGGGTTCAACTATCGGACTCGTCTTATACAGGTTCTTTGTTAATAAAAACATAGTTGAAACAGATAAAAAACTTAAAGAACAGGTAGAAAAGATTGAAAAAGTTATAGATAAGATCGATGAAGACATAAAAGATACTGACAAACAAGAGAAACAAATAATCGAAGAAGGAGAGAAGAAGAAAAATGAAAACGATGTTAAAGATATTCTTGATTTCTTCAATAAGCCTAAATAGTTTTGCTCAGGTAACTTATATAGAGAAGAATAAGCCAGCCCCATATACTGGTTACCTATTCACTCCAGAAAAAACAATCGAAGTTAAGAATGATCTAATTGATCTTGAAACACAAAAGAAGTTAAACCAGAACTACAGAAAAAAGATTGATTTACAGGTTAAGAAGATTAAGCTTAGAGAAGAACAGATTGATTATTATAGAGCACGTAATCACCAACTACATACAGACATCGACTCTATTAAACGAGTTAATAACTATGAAAGAGCAGGGTGGTTCGTTTTGGGTGTACTAGCCACTAGTTTAGCGATTAAAGGGGCACAGGAATTAAGATAATGACTAACCCTAAGCTACCCCACCAGATCGACACAGAATCGCTCCTAGACGCTTTAGAGAATGATTTAGAGGTTATAGAAACAGAACAAGTACTAACTGAGTATTATAATGACATTGTTCCTTTTTTAAGTAGGTTTGAGATTAATCCTGGTCCAAATGCAGTAAATACTAAGATAATATATGACTTATACAAAGCATACTCTAATAACCCTGTAAATAAAATACAATTTGCGTTAGAGGTCAATAAGTACTTACCTCATTACTCTAATCATAACGGTATGTTTTATCGTATTAACTTTGATTCAATGAATTTATCCAAGTTATTATTTGAGTATTTGAAACAGAATAAATCAAGAAGAATGAAAAGTTCTGCACAAAAGAACGCATTTGAATACTTTTTAAATGAAACAAAGTTATTAGGAGGTAAAGTATGGTGTGAAGGATTCTTAATATACGAAGCTTATAATGAATTACGTAAGCTACGAGGAAAGAAATCATTATTTTCATATCCTAGTTTTATAAATATGCTTAAGTTATATTTCCCTAAAGCTAGAAGAGGTTCTAATCGTGCACTATGGTTCCAGATAAATCCAGAGTTTATTAGTAAGATGTTCACTAAAGAACAAAGACAACAAATACGAGAAGCTAGGAGCAAGAATGAAAAAGAAAACTAAACGTGATAAAGTTAAATATAAAGCATTAGAACCCGAGTTAAATCTAAAAACTAGATACGAAGAAATTGAAGACGTTGCTTCTTACGCAAAAAAGATACCAGATAAGTTAATGGATGTTACACTAGCCGATGGTACAACAGTTAAGATGAACCCTAAAGAATGGCTTAATTCGTTTATGGAAGAAACTGTATGTGCTAATTTCAATCATAAAGGCGTTAAAGTCATCAAAGACAAACAAGGTGAACTAGAATGTTATAGAAGAAATAATCAAAGAAATAGATGCGTGTACACTAAACAGAAAGCACAAGGTGATCATAATATGGATTACTTAGAGGATATGAAAAAGAAAGAGTTTGAAATTACGGAAAATAACGATGAAGATTCAACGATAATGAGTGAAGTAGTAGAGTTATTCGATAAGATAGATACAGACTAATCTTCTTTAGATTTATCATTAATACTGCCTAATTTCTCAATAAGTTTCTTAAATAGGTCATCACCGTGAATAGTGTTTAGGTTTTCTAGTATTGACTTAAATTCTACAACACCTATTAATCCTGCTACAATTTTATTAATTGGAATAGCTTTATCGATTAGATATGTCTCAACTAAGAAACCGGTGATTACAGCAGATTGATACACGAAAGCTTTAGTCACTGTTCTTCTTAAAGCTGCACTAGTTATCTTTTCTCCACGTTTACGAGATGCAAGCATACCAGTAATACAATCCATAAATATTAGAAAGCCAACTGTTATAAGTATTGCTTTAATTGGAGCAAATACGGCTAGTATACTGATTGTTGACGCTTGTAACCATTCTTTCATTTTATTCCTCTTCTACTGGACTTTGTTCTAAGTCTTCTGCTGATATTAACATTCTTGATTGTGGATTTTGAACAATAGTAAATAATGCTGCGTTTCTCTTACTTAAATCATTAGAGTTTAAACCTTCTTCTAGATATTCACCGTATGTTTTCAGTCCTGGTATTCCTTTTAACTTCTGAGATAATTCCATCATTTTATTGTGTGGCATTTTATAAATAGCTTTAGTAACATCAGCTACTTTATCCATTTTTCTACCTACGATATTAGCAGTTCTCATTGAAGTACCAGCCAATCCTTCACCTAAACCAAATAAAACATTAAGTCCTTTGGCTTGTTGACCAGAGTCAGCTCTTTCAAACATACCCAATTTAATAGAGCCTAGTTTATCAGAAACACCCTGAATTTCTTTTTCAAAGTCTAATGCTTTCTTTTTAAAGGCTGGCTCAGATATTTCACCTTTACCAAATCTTAGTAGCTCTTCTTTTTCGAATTGTTTTAATCCATCAAGGATGTTAGTAAATGCTGTTTTAGCTTTTAAACTAGATGTACCAGGTGCTGTACCTTTGTCTAGTAAGTCCATTATTGCATCATATAGTTTATTATCTTTTTGTTCAGACTTTAAATTACCAAAGAACACTCCAGATATTTCTCTAGGTTTATCTTTAGATATAATTGTTTCAGGAACTAATTCATTGAATCGTTGGAATCTCTCAGCGGCTTGTTTATATGCTGGTATTGATTCTTTTAATTTATTAGATACTTGTTTTCTGAAATCAGCAATGTTTTTCATTGTTAATTCAGTTGCTGTGTCTTTATTTTTAATTGAGTCTAATTGATTATAGATAGCATCCATATCATCTAATACTGCTCTAATTTCAGTTACAGACGATTGTCCAACTTGTACCATTCTTTCATATGCAGCTCTACCTTTAGGGTTCACTAGAATGTTCGGTGCTAAATCATAAGCACTCATTATACGTTGACCTGCGTTCTTAACTTCATTAGTTAAGTCAATAGACACTCCAGCTTTATCTGCATTATCAAGAGCATCTCCTACAGTTTTACCTATCTTATTTCTTGCTTCAATAATTTCATTTGTTAATTTAGTTGCTTCATTCTGTGCATACTGTGAAATCTTAGGTCCAACTATTTCATTACCAGCTTCATCAAATTGAGTTCTGATACCTAAGTCTTTTTCACTTGATGGGTCTATTCCTTCTTTACCCATTTGATATTGTTCTTTAATTTTACGAAGAAAAGGTCTTTCTTCAATAAACTCACCTGTTGCTTGTTTTGCTTTTTCTAATGCTTTACCAGCAGAAGTTGAACCGATATCACTTATTAACCCTCCACCGAAACCGAGAGTTCCACCCATTACTGCTCCACCAATTGTGTCTGCTTTTAATGCTTCTTTTTCTTCAGGAGTTGCACCAATTAGTTCACCTTTCTCAGAACCTAAAGCACCAGCGATTCCACCTTCTATAGCACCAGTTCCACCTAGTAATGCTCCACGCTTAAGTATTTCTTTACCTAATGCTTGTTTACCGCCTTGTTTCACTACTTCTTTTAAAGCTTGTTGTCCAATACCAGTCATTGAAGAAGCTGCTCCACCAGTTGCAACACCAGTAGTTATTGCTCCACCTAACTCACCGGCTCCATATAAAAAAGGACTTCTTTCTTCTGATTTATTATATCGATCTTGTTCTTCGTTTTCAGCTTGTCTATAAAAGTCAGAAGCACTAGAGGTAATGTCACCAGTGAATCCTTGTTTAGCCAGTTGTTTATCAACGTCTAATGGACTATTAGGCAGTATTTTAGCTAGTAGAGTTTGGAGTCCTGCTCCGATTTCTTCTGCTCCACCTAAAGTGGTTCCTTGTGCTATCCCCATACCTAAATCTTGAACACCTTCTATTGCACTAGAAGTTATTCCTTTTGTTCCAGATGTAACATCACCAGCCACATCAGACACTTTATTAGCTAATACTGAACTAGCTGTTGGTTGTATTTGTTCAATTTCATCTTCTGAAACATCATTGATGTTACCAATCACTTCAATTTCATCTTGATTGAAATCATTAATATTCATTACTTAACTTCCTCTAAGTCACCATTATCATTCACTACTTTATATACTTTTCCGCGTATTCTAACTTGTTGACCAGTTGAGTATTTCTTTGTTTTAGTTTGACTTGGTTGTGTTTTTTTATCTTTATTGTATTCAGTGCCCAATGCTTCTATTACATCTGGAGGTATAATTAAATCTTTAGATATTCCTTCTTGTTCAGCGTTTGTTAAAATAGGCTGAATCGAATCTAAATAACTCTGTCTATTCAATGTACTAAGTATTTTTATTGAATTAGAAATTGCTTCTCTTTGACCAGGTTGTAAAGATTTACCTGTTCTAAGTCTATCAATACGATTCATCATTTGATCTTTAAATGAACCAGCTTCCATACCTAATCTAATCTCCGCCTCTCTTACTACTGATTCGTCTCCTTGTAACCCTTTCAACCCACTCATTAATGTTGCATAGTCTGAATACCCTGTTGGGTTTTTAGCAAACTCATCTAAAGATTTACCAATTATATTTAATTTAGTAAATTCTCTATATTTTTTACCAAGTTCACCGCTTCTTGTTTCCTTCCTTAATTCTGAAACATACTTTCTTTGTCTTTCATCTAAACGATTTTCTTTTTCACGCTGAGCTGATTCAAGTTCTAATTGTTTTAACATTTTCTGTCTATCAAAAGCTTTTTCCGCTGACTTTTCATTTTCTTCGTATCCTAGAATAGTTGAAACTTTAAGTCCTGTTAATTTCTCAATTTCAGCAACAGAATGACCTTCTGGAAAATTAGGTATTCTAGATTTCATCATTAATGTCGCTTTAACAGCTAAAGCATTATTGGGGTCATTAGCCTTCTCTTCTAATAATTCTAATTTACGTGCTTGTTTTAATTTATTAACGTCAGATTGAGTACCCATCATATTCTTTACACGTTTAACATCTGAATCTACTAATTTATCTAAAGCATCTACTAAAGCATAATCTGGTTTCACTCCTGCAATAGCAGAACCCGCCATAATACCAGCTCTATACATAGCATTAATAAATTCACCATCTTGACGCTTTTGTTCAGCTTCGTCCATCATCTTCATGTATTTATCTAAAACATCTTCTTCTTTGGACTTAGGTTCAGTCTTTTCTTCTGTTTTAGGAGGTTCAACAGGAGGTGTAACTTCGCCTTGAACATTCTGTTTTCCTTTCTTAGAGTCAACAGGTTTCTTCGGTGCAGTAGCATCTTCTGGTTTATTTTCTGTAACAGGAGGAGTTATTTCTTTATTTGGTTTAGAAGCTAAAGGTATTTGTTGTTGAGGTGAATCACCAAACAATTCATTAGCACCATATAAACCTCCCAATCCTACAGCAGTACCTGTTAGTATATTCTTAACAGACATACCTTTTTCATCTGGTCTGAAAGGAGTATTCAATGCTATTTGATCTCTTGTTTTTGTATCTAAAGATTCAACAGTGTTTACTTGAGCCTTTCTTGGAGGAGTTAAATCTGGACCAGTTGGTGCTTTATAATCTTGTGCATCAAATTTAGGACGACTAGGAATACTAGTTTGGTATTCAGGTAATTTAGGCATATCTACAACTTCAGGAAGTGTATTGCCTCTAACAACAGGTAAACCAGCATCTGGGTCTGGCATAGTAAAATCTTTAGTCACTGGTTCGCCTTCTAATTTAAAAGGAGAACGTGTAGCTAATTCATCTTGTGTAATATTCGAAGGATAACTAGGAGCATCTGGTTTAACAACGTTAGCTTCACCAATATCAGGAGCACCAACTTTAGCTTCTTGTAAAGCACCTAAGTTCTTACCTTGACCCATAGGAGATGAAGGTATATCATCTGAATACTTTAGTACTTCGTCGATTTCATCTGCATTTCTGCCCATTGTTTTAGCAACAGCTTCAACTGCTTCATTTCTTGAAGCACCTTTAGACATTACTCTTTCAATAAGCTCAGATATTACTTTTCCAGCCATGTATTAACCTATTTCTATTATAGTTGTTTATTAACTCTTCTTTCACCCATTAATTGTCTGAATTTTCTATCTTGTTCATTTTCCATTAACTGTCTTTGAACTTCTTCAGCAGATCTAGGATAGTATTCTTGTCTTGGGTCGAAATATTGATCTACTCCACCTTCAATATCTGCTTTCATATCATCTTCTTGATTTTGTTCTGTTTTTCTTTTAAAAGCAGATAATTGTTGTTCTTTTAGTTTTTTAGCAGCAGCAAGACGTGCTTGTTTAATTTGATCAGTGTCTTCTGGGTATGATTGCTCTAATGCTTGTTCTTGTTGCTTCATCATGGATTCTTTAACACGAGAAGGTAATTGTCCCTTTTCAATCGCTGTATCCAACCCTGGAGCAGCATCAACTGACTCTAACCCACCGGGAACTAAGAAATCAATACCAGCAGCAGCTGCATCTCCTGATTGAAGTGCACCAACTCCAGCTGCAATCCCTCCAACGACAGGCAGAGCTTTCTTTGCTTTACTCATTAATTTACCAAACTTATTTAATTTCTGTAAATCGTCACCTTTCTCAGCAATTAACTCAGATTTTTTATCATTCATCATATCACGCATTTTTTGACGCTGGATATCACTAGCCCCTGCTTTTCGCATTTCCAAATCATATTGTTGATATAATTCATTAATACGATTCATTTCTTTATTTAGTTCTCTCCTATCTGGATTAATTTTGTTCTTTGTAGCTGACATACTACGTGTATCAAATCCTTCAGGATACATTTCGTTTTCTTTATTTATCGGATTTAACATCTCTCTGACTTCATGAAATAATTTTGTATTGTCTGTATCTCGGTCAAACTCTCTTATTTTACGAGAGATATCTTGTTTTGTTAATTCAGTTAAATCATCGTCTGTTGTAATTAATGATCTATTTCTTATATCAGTTAGATCGTCGTTTGTTTTAATTAATGACTTATTTTTAGGTATATCTAATTCTTCATCAAATTTTGTTTTTTGTTTCATATTTTATCCTTTTTGGTTGTTATTCTTTTTTAGCTGCGTTTTTGTTCCATTTCATATAAGAGTTAACTCCTCCACCAACAGCATTCGCAACAGCCATTGTTTGAGCAGCTGTTGTATCACCTCTAGCTTGTGCTACTTTAGAAGCATCTTGATATCCACCAGATAATAACTTAGCTCTATCCATATTTAAACCATATTCTTGAGCTTCAGCATCACGTTGTCTTTGTCTCTCAGCATTTCTTACTGCAATATTAGCATCAGCTAATCTTTGTTTTTCACCTAAATTAGAAGCTCTTGCTTCATTTATTGAACCAACATTACGTTGTTGTCTACCAGCCGATAATTCAGTATTAAATCTATTCATTGCATCACCTGCTGACATTTTCTCTGATTGAATACCGTAATCTTGTGATCGAATATTACCGCCTAAAGTTCCAGCATTTTGAATTGACTGAAGAGCAGTTTGTGCTGCTTGTGACATTAATCTATCAGATTCAGCTGCTTGTGTTTCCTGTGCAGCTTGTGCTCCTGATAATTGAGCAATTAATTCAGCTCCAGAACCAGATTGTCCTCTAGCTTGCATATCCATTAATATTTGTTGTCTCTTAGCTTCAGCATCTTTTTGAACATCTCTACGAGCTTGATTTAAAGCAGCTCTATCTTCAGCACCTAATCCAGTCCTACCTCTTTGTTGTAGAGCTTGTAGTGCTTCCAGTTGTGCTGTACGCATTTCTGGTGCTTCTTGGAAGTCTTCAAACTCAGATTTACCAGCAGAAATTTCTTGCTCCAATTCAGGAGTCATCATTCCTTGTTGTGTAAACTGTTCGAATATTATCTGTCTAGATAAATCAGGAGGTAATCCTAAGTCTTTTAAAACACTAAGTGCTTCTCCAGCTAATTCATTTGCTCTAGCTCTATCACCTGATGCAGCGTTATTGGCTAACATTCCTCCAACGACTTGTGCACCAACTGATACACCTGCTGCTGCTAATGGACCCATATTATATTCTCCTATTTATTATAAAAATCAAAATAACGTTCATCATTAACATCATAACCTTGTTCTTGTAAACGTTTTAAATTTGCTTCTAATTGTTTTTTAGTATCTGCTCTTCCTGAACTAATTAATTTATTAAGAGTAGCTAAATCTGGTGCACCATTTAGTTTCCAAGCATCGCCTCTTAGTTGATTTAAGTAATCAGCATATATATCTTTTCTTCCTGAATCAATTGTTGAATAATTTGTTATACCATCGTATTTAGGCTTACCATATAAATCATAACCAGACGGTATTTCTTTTCTAGCAAATTCAGCCTTACCCATTTGATCTTTAATTCTGTTTTGTTCAGCTTTCCACAATTGTTCAGCTAAGTTTTCAGAATACTTATTAAAATCATTACCACTAATCCCCACTTTACCTTGTTGAAAAGAACCGACTTTATTTATATCATCACCTAAATACTGTTGAAATTGACCTGCTCCTAACTTTTGTAAAGCTTGTAATCTAGCAGCTTGTTCAGCAGTTGTTACACCAGCTTCTGATAAACCACTAGAAGCTTGTGTACCTTTTGTTATAAAATCATTCAATTTACTTTTATAATAAGATTCAGTATATGCATTTTTATCTTTTAATCCATGTTCATGATCAGCAAGACCTGCTGCGTATTTATTCGCTTGATCAACAGCTTTTATTTGTTTAAGTTCTTCAGAACCTATTAATCCTTTATTGAATAAGTAATCGCCTAATTGGTCTGAGTTACCTTTAAAATTTTGTAGCTCGTTAGCTATTTTGCCTCTATTTTCTTCAAACTTTTGAGCAGATTCAAATCTTTTTCCAATATCACCTGAAATAGTTGAACCAATTCCAGATACATTTCCTTTAATTAAATCAGCAGCAGCTTGTTCTTCTGCACTAATCTGTGAAGCTAGTCCTTGTGCTTGTTGAGCAGCTTCACTAACGTTTCTCATTTGTCCTCTAGTGTCTCTTCTAGCACCAGTTAAATTACCTTGTTTACCTAGAATAAGTTGATCTAACTTACTCATACCAGAAGTATATCCTTGACCTCCACCAACAAATTGACGAAGCAATTCTTCTCTACCACCAGAAGATTGTGTTAATCCTCCAAGTGTCTCAGCTTGTTGTGCTTTAGCTAGAAGAGCTTCTTGATTTGCTAAGTCTCTTGGTCCTGAATATTGTCCTGAAACTAATTTTTGATAATCAGCTATTTCTTCATCGGTAAAATCTTGAAAATCACCTTGGTATTGTGCTGGACCAATTACTGTTCCTAAAGATGCTTCTTTTCTTTGTTGTTGATTTTGTGGAGCAACATTTTGTTGTGTTGGTTGAGCAGTAGGTTCAGTAGTCGCTGGTTGTGCTTGAACACCAAATCGACTAACAATACCTTGTCCTTTTTCTTGACCTTGTTGAGAAGAAGCAACTCTACTTCCTTGTGCTTTTTGTTGGAACTCTTGTTTTGCTGACTCAGTTCCTTGTCTAGATTGTTGAGCGACATTACTAATACCACCAGCAACAGCAGAACCTACCTTACTTCCAGTTTGTGCGCCAAGAATTCTACCTAAATTAGTAAAGCCTGTTCCTCTTTTTTGTTGAGGATTTTGTACTGGTTGTTTAATTTTATTATCAATAATAGGACCCATCTAATCTCCAAAGACCTATAATAGTTGTTAATTGAAGGCTACAATCTTCAATGAATACGGCACATTAGCTTGTATTCCTGTTACATGGTCTATTCTAACTGTATTTTCTAGTTGAGTAAATGATATAAATACTCCAGAACTAGGGTAACTTGTTGTATTCACTTGGTTGATAGCACTGATAACCATACATCCTTCAACCTTAGTATTAGGTACGTCTACCTGAAAAGTAGTCGTTGTTGTTGGTAATCCCGAAGCATTAACTGTAACTTGTACTGTTTTAACTGTACATTGTATATTATCTTTTAATGTTATTCTTTTATTTAGAGCATTATATACACTTTCTAATCCATCATTAATAGAAACAGCTAGTTTATTTACTAAACCCTTGTATTCATCTTGAAAGTCAGTACTTAATATTCTTTTAAAGCTAGGTAACTTCATTATCTATACGCCCTTGTACTATTTAAGTTTTCAAACGTTAAGCTAATACCGAATATCTTATATTGTTCTCTTGCAATAGAGTGATTAAATTTAACGGATATAAATCTACATCTTTGTGCATTTCTTGGTATTGTTGTTCTAAAAGGAGCCGAGTTAGATGCTCCACCAAAGAATCCATAACCAAAAGGTTGACTACCAAATATTCCGTTACCATCTAAGTCAAAATTTACTTCAACAAACTCAGGCAACAAATCAGTACCGAAGGCAACAGATGCAGATGTTAAAGCTTTACTTTTAAACATTAAAGTGAACTCTCTAACATGTTTCCAGTTAATAGGGTCACCCATTAAATTAGGTCCATATGTGAAAGTAGTAGGGATACTTTTATAAACAACAATAGAACCAACATAGAAGTCAATATCTAAGTTTAAAGTTATTTGTTTTTTAATTGTATCTACTTTAGTAATGATTGCTTCTTGAATCGTAGAGTTACTTGCTTGGTTGTAGTTAGAAAATGAAACACCGTTGTCATTATTTAAATTAGTAATAATTAAATTATAACATGTTTTAATATCTCTTAAATCAGTAATAACCGTATTCCAATTGCCTGTTGTACCATTTACTATCGTTCTTTTATTAATTTTAAATGTTGTAGAAGACAACACTTCAACAGAATAATCTCCGTCTACAACAGGGTCGCAGTCTGAATTAACTATTCTAACAATACGATTGTTTTGTAGATTGTGAGCTACACTTGTTGTTATTATAGTCTCATCACCAGCTTGGATATTTGTTATTGTTCCTGAGAAACTATTTATTCTTGATTTATAATTAGTGAACACTACACCGGTATCTAAATCTAATTTATCTGTTAAATCTTCTAAAGCATCTCTTAAATTATCACCAGCAGATGTTTCTAAAGTAGATTCATAGTCTGTATCATTAACACTAGGGTCTATATCAAGTTTCTTAAGTAACATGTTAAATTCATATAATGAAACAAATTGTTCTTGAACAACAACGTCTCCTACTGCGATTCCTGAAACACTAGGTAATGTGATTACCCCTTGATTATACTTATTATTAGAAATAGTGAAATCTAGTTCTCTATCAGCAAAATCATATCTAGTAAATGTTTTTCTTTCTTTTTCAAGATAATTAGTGTCTCCTGCTCCTAAGAACAATAAATCTAAATTAGGACTAACTACAGCCGATGTATTTGACTTATCAAATGTTGTCCATGTTCCAGTTAAAGTTGAATATCTGTAACAGATTTGAGCTATTTCATCTGAAGTATTATTTACTGTCCAAACCATGTAACTATTATCAGATTCATACCCGACACCAAAAGTAGCTGTTGAAAAATTATCATATATACTAGAACCAAGTTTAAGTATTTGATCATCAATTGGCTTAGAAATAATCTCTATACCACCTTCAGATACAGCAACTATTCCTTGTTTAGTCCAACAAAAAATAAGATTATTTAGTAATCCTAAACTATCAGAGGCTATTAATCTAGAAGTATTATCGAATAGTGCAACGTTAAACGGAGCAGTTTCGCCAGAAACCCTATATACACCATCTTCTTTAAACACAAACAATGAATCTCTTAAAGGGAATATTCTTAGAATCTCTTTCTCTTCAGCTCCAACATCAAAGTAATTTACTAACGGAACTGCATCCGGTTGAGAAAACTTAGAATAATATACTCTATTAGGTTTAACTTCATTTTCAGAATATTGAGAATAACTTGCTCTAGAGAAAACACCAGCGTTTGAAGCAGTTGAAGTATTAACATCTATAACAAATTCAGTTGAACTATTAACTTGTACTACTTCAAATAAACCATCAATTGGTGATTGACCATTAATTGCTGGAGTAGCAGTAGTTCCAGTGATTAAGACAAAATCACCTTGTATTAAATTGTGTGGGTCAGAAGACTCGATTGTCGTTTGAGTTCCAGTTGTAACAGTAGTTATTGAATTCTGTGGAGTAAAATCAGGATTAAAAGCTAATGAAGTTATTTCACTATTAGCTATTATATAAAAAGCTTCAGAACTTAAATCTTTAGATTCAAAGAATAATTTACCAGGAATATCAGCTGTTCCTGATAAGTAATATGCTCTAATTGTTTCATTAGGATTAGCATTAATAATTCTCATTAAGCTTCTAGCTGTTTCATCTGATGCTCTACCAGAAGATAAAGAATCAGATATAACAACAGTTCTAGTTATAGCGTCTTCTCCAACTCCCTGTGTTATTGAAAAAGAGAACCCAGATGTTTGATCGTCAAAATCGTCAGCATCTCCTATTTCTGTTTGTAATACAGTTACAACGTTAGTCAATACTGTCACATTGAAATCATTAACTAATAGAGATATCTTATCGGCAAATTTCTGAGCAATAGTATTGTTAGGGTCAGAATTATTGATTTTAACTTCTTTTAATATTTCTGTTGTAACAGATGGTGCTGTTTCAGTTCCAGTATTAAACCAGAAGCGATATACGTTTCCTTTAATAGAAGGAATATCACAATATTTACCTATGCTTCCTGTATTGAATGTACCAGTTCCAGTAACAGTTATATCAACACTTTCTCTTTCTCCTAATACAAAAGTATAAGTGTTAGAGTCTTCACCATTAGATATAGTAATCTTTGGTGTATTACTCATTATATTATCTCTCAATACTTCTATACCTAATAGATTAACGAACATTCTTTGTTTTGTTCTAGTATTAGCATAGAACACATGATTTCTAAATCTATTTATATCTTTAGCAAAAGGAGGGACATCGTTAGCTTGTAGCTCGCCTTCACCAGTTGAAGGGTTTGTATATAAGTTTGCTTCCTTAATTTCATCAGGTGTTATATCTTCAAATATTAAAACCCCAGCAGTTATTTCATCTGGAGTAGGATATGCTTCGTATACTAATTGAAATTCAGAAGGAAGAATAATATCATCTAATACTGAAACACCTGTTGCTTCATATACATCAGTTCTATATACTTGTAAGAAATATTGGTCATCGATATCAGAAGGTATTGTTACATTTAAGCTAACATTAACACTCGTTGTTATATCTAGATTATCGATATAATTTAATTTATTAGACGGGGTTATAGATGTGTCACGAATATCTTGTAACTCTGTTATAATTGTATCTAAATAATCTTGTAATTCTAATAAATCATTGTTTGTTGCTGGTATATTAGGGTCACTAGGTTCTGTTATATTTCTAAATGTATTAGAATGAATAGTTGGTGAAGATAAAACAATAGCACCGTTTGCTGCTGCTGTTAAGAAAGTTATAGTGTTTGCTGTATTATCTACAGTAACAATACTTCTTTCTTCTTCAATGCCTGTAAAACCAGATAATCTAATACTATCGCCAACAGTAAAGTAATTTGATTCTGTTTGTCCAGCAGTAAATGTTACTGTACATACTCCACTTGAAACGTTAGCTGAAGCTATTTGTAATGTAGCACCTGCAATATCATCAGCTAGTAATATGTCATTGTCTATTTTAGAAGCTAAAGCAACTAAATTATTTTTTAAAGTTAGAGCATCTGCTGTTATAGATACTTTCAAAGTATTAACGTAATTACCATCTGATATTCTACTAGTTTCAGTAGTGTCTGTTACGTCATCTAGTGCACCTAAAACATTAAGATAATCTTGTATTAATAAAGTCAATAGTGAATTATATACTGTAGTAGTTGAACTAGGTGTCCCTCTTAATAAATTACCATTTAAATCTTTTTTTGCCCATAAAGCACGGTAAGCAACAACACTATCTTGAGTCATGAATCCAGATTGATTACCGAATGAATATATTGTAGTAGCTTTAATATCTAGAGCCTTAATTGCACCTGCTGATTCTATCTCAATTAAAGACAAATCATTTGATGTTTTAGCTGATAGTTTCTTAATTCCTGAACTAGTTGTGAAGTACAAATTGCCATTTGATTCAGTGAACTTAATTCTTAATCCTTGCTGAGTCTCCTCAACAGGAAGTGTATAATCAGTAAAATTACCATCACCGTCATCATATTGTAGTGTTGTCCCAAAATGTCTTAGAATTCTTTCACGATAAGAGGTTAATTGTTTTGCTCTATCCGAAATAGACGGTAATGCGTTGCCATATAATTTATAGCCACGTCGTGATTCAATAATACCTTCATTTTGGATTACAACATTAGAAGCTTCAACCAGAGAACCTTCTGGCAAAGTAAGTTCGTTATCTGAAGTAAATAAACCAGATGCTTTTAGTGTTATAGTACTTGACATTAAAACCCTTTTCTTCCACCATGTTTTCCATATCTAAGTAAAGAGTGTCTATTAACTATTTTTTTAGGGTCACCTGAACCTCTGTTGTCGATCATTGTTCCTTGTTTAGATTCAATTTCACCTATTTTAGATTGAACTGAAGATAAACCAATTTGATCATTAATAGAAGATAATACCCTTGCACACGTTCTGTGAATTAATGATATATGTAAATCATCTGGAATATTAGGAATAATACATTCATGTTGTTCACAAACATAATCACCTATTTTAAAATCAGATGGTACGTCTGAAACATTAAAAGTTATTTTATCCCCAACAACAGAACCATTTGATAATTCGATATCGTAGTCATATATTCTATGACCTGCTCTAGTTTCAAGGAAGTCAACCAATGCTCCGTCTATAATATTCTCTGGAACAGCATCAAATTCCAAAGTTATAGTGCTTTGTACAGATAAAGATGTACTATTATCTGATTCAAATTCAATATCTAATTGTTTAAATCTAACAGTTATTGTATCTGTTGTACTTGCTCCAACTATATTAGTTGAAGTAAAACCAGCATTATTAATTGCTGTATTTAAATTAGTTGCTGTAGCTATTGAATTAACTCCTATAGCGAAATCAACATCTGCTTCAAATTCAGTATTGTTTATAGTTACTTTATCACCAGAATTCAATCCAGTGTTATTTACTGTTATTGTTTTAATAAAATTAATACAAGTAGCAGCTCTATCATTTAATACTAATTTATTTGGTCTTAAATAATATCTAATTGTTAAGTATCCTGTTGGAGATGATTGATAACCTTGAGTTATTACTATCTCTGTATTCTTAAAGTAATAAGAATATGCTACGGTTTCGCTTCCTGTATTTCTTTGAAAATAAGGAGAGTCATCATCGTTAATCTGGGTCATTTCGAATAAGTTACTATTATTATCTTTATAAAAAACAGCTTTAACATTCATTCCAATAGCTCTAGATGGGATAGGATACTTATTCTTACCTGCAACTAGAGGAATATCTTCTTCATATAGGAAATAATTTTCTTGGAATTGAAGAACATTAGGTACTTGAGAAATATCCATTTCTTCATTAGCAAACGCTAAAATATCTTCTTCACTAAAAGTGTTCTGAGATATAGGAAATGATATATTACGTTTTACTGACTCAATAATATCAGTAGACGTTTTGTATGGTTTCATTTGGTGCCTTTATTAGGCTTTAGCAATCTTAGCTTTTTTAGCCATTAATTCTTGAATCTTCTTGTCAAGTTCGTCTTCTGACTCCATTGACTCTTCCATTGAAGGTTCTTCTGAATACTCTGATTCATTTTCTGAGTCCATTGACTCTTCTTCTGATTCAGAACCCATTTTACCTTCCATTAGCTCTTCAGCTTTTTCTAATCCTTGTTTAAGACCTTCAGGTGTTGGAGCAGCAACTGATACCTTTTGCATACCTTTCGACATGTTGTCACCCATTGCGTCCATACATTGTTTTTTCAAGTCTTTAAGAACAGCTAATTTCGCTTTCTTCATTAATTCGTCCATTCAATTCTCCAGTTAAAAATTTCTATTATAGTTGTTAATGAACTAAGTCATTAAACGGTTGTTGTTTCTGCTCTAAATTTAACAGTAGCACCAGAACCAGTGTTAGTAGAAGTATATTGTACTTGACCAGAAGAGTTAATACTAAATGTAATTCCAGTATTGTCTCCAATTGATTCTACATATAAATCCCAAGATGCTCCCTTTTGTATTCCTTCTAATTGAAATTTCTCGTAAGTTGAACCTCTAATAACTGCTACTTGTGCTTCAAATGATCTAACTGTTGCATTGGCAAAAGCAAAACCCGTGACGTTAGCAGCAGAACCTTGATTATCGCTTAATGAAGCAGACGCTTCAACTAAATCACCTGCACTACCAAAGCTAATTCCATCTAAGAAATCACCTCTAGTCATGCTTCTAAGAGCACTTGCTGAATCATCGTAAATTAAAATTAAGTCAGCATTATCATTAACTGTTTCAGCTGTTGTTCCAGGAATGTCAACAGTTAAAGCTGAACCATTTCCACCAGTTAAACCGGCTCCAGCAACGGAAGTTGTTAAGTGTCCTTCATCTACTACGTTATCTGCAATTTTCTCACCTGTTACAGCAGAGTTTTGTATTTTAGTAGTAGTTACCGCATCTGTATTAATTTGTGTAGCTGTAATTCCATTATCTGCTACTTTCAATCCAGAAGCTGATTTAGATAATGTTGAACCATCTAATTCAAGAACTAATTGATCAGCAGAGAACGCTAAACCTTGTCCATCATGATCTACTGAAATATTTGAACCAGAAACTGTAATACCATCTCCACCTACTAATCCTGAAATAGAATTGTAGAATGTAAAGTTAATATCATCTGTTCCTAAAGTTGTAACAGTTCCGTATTGAATAAATATTTTACCAGCATTTGCTGTACCTTCTTGTACTGCTACATATGCTTTATTAATTTCATCAACTGGTGAAAGTGAATCAAAGTCTGTTGATCTAGATGCTGCACCTGAAGCAACAACAACGTAAATACCGTTATCTTCTGCATCAGTTTGATTTTTAACTAATACTCTATCTCCAGTAGCTAATGTGATTCCGTCAATTGAATCTCCATTCTCTAAATCTTGAGATAAATCAATATTAGCTGTAGTAGCAACACGTACTGCTTGTTTAGGTTTTGCACCTTCAATAGCATTATCTACATATTGTTTAGTAGCTGCGTCTGAACCAGCAGTAGGAGCACCAAGACCTGTAATCTTGTTTCCACCCATTGCTTGATTTCCAGTATAAGCGACTGAACCATCTTTCTTAATTACAGCAGAATCTAAAGCTCTAGAATCAACATCAGATTGTAATTCATCTAATGCAGCTTGAACATCAGTAGCTGCTAAGTTACCTGAAGGCACATTACTAATTGCAGAAGCATCGTGAGCATCTGAAGCATCAGAAATGTGATTACTTATTGCTGTGTTTAATGAGCTAGTTGAGAAGTCTAATGATAATTTAGCTTCAGCAATAGCTGCTCCTGTTTTAATATTAGCATTTGCAATATTACTAATAGTATTATTGTCTGCATCGATTGTTTTATTTTCTAATGTTTGAGTTTCAGATGTACCAACGATCTCACCAACTCCGTGAGTGGAAGTATCTGATTCGTGTGTTGTTAAATCGGAAGCATTTGCTTTAGAGTTTATCTGTGATTGAATTCCAGAAGTCACACCACTAACATACCCTATTTCAGTACTTGTTGTCGCTGAATGCGTTACTTCACCACTACCATCTAAAATTAAAGCTCTAGACGCCGTCTTGTTTGCTAATGATAGTTTTTGCTCAAAACTAACATCGCTTTTAATTTTCTTAGCCATTTTTTTATGCTCCTTGTATTAAAACTCTTCCTTCGAATCGAGAGTCATTTCCTATTATTAATATTAAATCACCTGAACCATTTATAGTATATGACACATCAACTGGTTGATAAAATGAACCAACAAGTTCTTGCACATCTACTATTATATCTGAACCTCTCGTATGAGTAGATTCATTTATTGTTATTTTATATTGACCTGAGTCTAAGTTCCAATCTATGATTTGGAATGTTAGTTCAAAAGGAGAAGTTCCACCTCCTCCTGTTCCTGAAGCTAATTCCCAAGAATCGGTTTGTGCCCAAACATATATTTCGTTTGAGTCTAAAACAACACGAACGTCACCATAACCATTACCTGAAGAAGGTAAATCACCAACAGATTGTACTGGTGACTTAAATTGTTCGGCAGATGATTCTGGGAAATTCTTAAAACTCATTATAATACTTTTCCATTAAAGATAACAGTTAATGTTCCAGCGGTTACAGTATCTCCAACTAAACTAACTCTAACAAATGAATACCCTGCTTTCTCAACATTGATCATGTGGTTAGCGTCTGCTGTACCACTAAATGTATCCATTATAGCAAAGTTTTCACCATCATTTGATACTTCGAGATTAACATCGAATCCTGTACCAGCAAAAGAATCAGTGACATATTGAATAGCAAATAAAGCAAAGTTATTAATGTTAATTACTTCACTTGATTCATCCGTTGTCATGTCATGATTTTCGAATAATTTTTTGTTTAATTGGTGGATAACTAAATTCATCTTTATTCCTTTTAATCGACAATACTATTTCTAGCAGCTTGTCTTTGTGTCATTAAATCTTCTAACTCTTGCTGACTCATAGCAGGAGTTCTTCCAGCTAATAAATCTTCTGAGTGTCGTGTAATCTTGTAATCAGTATCAGCTAAGAACTTCCTAGCGTTTCTATTAGTCTCTTCCTGTGCTTTCTGAGCTGTAATGTCAACAATACTGTACGTAAACGTAGCTGGCAATGTTGCCATTGCTGGTTGAATTACTTCATTATTCTCATCCAGCACTTCGTTGCTAATAGAAAGAGCTGAATCTAGTTCCTCTTGAGAACACTCAGATACAAGCTTATCACGCTGAGGTAATCTGTGAGGTTTACCTATTTGTGAGTTTAGAAAAGCTTGAGCTTCTTGTTCTGTTGGAAGTTCTTTTGACCAAGAGATGTCTTTTGTTAAACATTCAATATTTACTTTAAACATATTATTTCACCCTTATTATTGATAAATTACAAAAAGCATCAGACATTGCCCTTGTTGTTCCCGATGTTTGAGATATATTAATAGTTATTGTCTGCCCTTTAGATAAATATATTACACTAGCGACTTCAAATGTTATTGTTATAGTTGTCATTAATATTCTAGTTCCATATACAGTATCATCTGGACCTACAATGTATAAATAAGCTCTGCCAGTGTCTGCCGATCCTGAAGTTATTCCTGCACTAGCATTTACTTGATAGTATCCTGAGTGTGGTGCTGTAAATTCTCCAGTTGAAGTATTATATGCTCCATGAGTATCTTGTAACATATTATCAAAAGTTAGAACTGTATCTGTTGAAGTGCTTATATTTTGTACGCAGTTGTTATAAATTGCTGCTACAGTTTCTGTTTCAAATATTTGTTGAGCTGACTGAAGCTTTTCTATTTTAAGCACATGGGCTGATGTATTGTCTAGTGTACCTCCTACTGTTTCTTGAAATGCTACAGTATCTCCTTTTTCTAATTTTAACTTAAAAGTGAATGGATTTACCGTTGCTGTACTGCTAAAAATTCCAGAGAATTCACCATTGTGAGTTCCATTAACTACAGGTCTTGTAAATCTAGCTACATTTGTAGTATATTTTGTAGATCCAGTAAATAAGTATTCTCCCTTTTCAGGAGCTGTAAATGTAGTTCCAGAAAATGAAGCTGTGGTATCCTCTACTTCTGTAAATGTAACTAGCGTAGAATTAGCTGTAATTGCTATTCCAGAATTTCCTGAGCAAGTAACTCTTACATCACGTCCACTAAAATCTTCTGACATTGCAGAATTAGCTGACCATCCTGCAATAGGTATACTTATATGATAACTTAAAACATCTCCAGAAGCGGCTTGAGTTCCATCCCAAATGTTATTAGCTCCTATTTCCCAAAAGCTAAATGATGTATTATTACTTCTCCTAACATGAAGAGATTTAAAAGATGTTCCACTATCTGTCCAAGTTGCTGTTCCAAAATGAGTTTCACCAGATGTAGTATTAACTAGGGAACTGTCCATTAAAACATTAGTAGGTATATCTACAGTAAAGTTCGCCCCAGCTCCTACTCCAGACCAATTTAATCTGCCTTCAATTTCCATATTTCCACCAACTCTACGATATCTAGCTTCGTTTAAGCTAACATTAGTAGTAGATGTTAATCCTGGAGTATATGAAGTCCAATCAGTCATAGGACTTCCGTAAACAATAGCTTTAGGTCCAACTTGTACGTTATCAAAATAAAAGTCATAAGCTGCAATAGTATCTGCTGTTATGTGAATACATAGTCTATAGTCATTTACATTTGGTAGAGTTTGAAATCTTGCGTAATGTGTTCCGCTTCCAGCTACTATACTTTCTCCGTTGACTCTAATAACTGAAGGGGTTCCATTTGGATCGGCAATTATAAATACAGATAACAATCCATCAGTATAGTCGGAATCATTAGCTATATAATCAAAACTTATTACTAGTTGTTTAGCTAAATCTGCGTCATCTACAGAAAAACTATAACTAACACCTTCTCCAGTTGCTCCAGCTAATCCAAGTACGCTCATTTTATAATCAGCAGCACCTCTAAGAGGATTCGTAGTATTTTGAGAAAATGTTAATCTATTTAAAGAACCTCCAGTTCCATCTACAGGAATAGCTGCTCCATCATCATAAGTTGTCCATCCAATAGTTCCTACTTCTGCATCTCCATTCTCAATATAATTAATACTAGAACCTGTTCCAGAACCTACTGCTCTTAAATTTGTACCATCATCATAATATACTTTATCTAAATCAGAAGCGTAAACTAATGTAGCTTCTTTTCTTGTAAGTCCGTCTAATGTAGATTTAGATGCTTTAGGTAGAGTAATTCTATTTGAGTTAGAAGCAGTTCCACCATCAATATCTTTGTTTGTTAATACTTGAGCATCAGATGTTCCTACAACAGAACCAGTTACTCCATGTACTCCAGAAGATGCTGAAGTGTGGGTAGTTAGTGCAGAACTTGTCGCTCTTGTATCAATATCATCTTGTAACTCATCTAAAGCAGCGTTTAGCTCAGTTGATGTTAAGTTACCTGAAGCAGCAGTTGTAATTGTGTTATTAGTTGCAACTATTGTTTTATTAGTTAATGTTTGTGTGTCAGAAGTGCCTACAATATCTCCAGTAGTTCCGTGAGTAGTAGTATCTGACATGTGGTTAGTTAAGTCAGCAGAATCAATCTTAGATTCAACTTCGGTTTCTAAAGCTTGTAGTGCTTCTTTTACATCACTGTTATCAGGAATTGTAGTTCCTGTAAATGTTCCTAAATCTGTTGAATTAGCTGCAACTCCAGAAAGAGTTATTAAATCAGCAACATCACCTTCAACAGCAGTCATATCTGTATTTAGTGTGTCGATATCACCTTGTAGTTCGTTTAATGCTCCTTGTACATCTGTAGCTGCTAAGTTTCCAGTTGGAGAGTTAGAGATAGCGGAAGCATCATGTGCATCAGTTGTATCATTAATGTGATTATTAATTGCTGTGTTTAAACTAGAGGTAGAGTGGTCTAAAGCTAGTTTAGATTCTACGATACCAGCGGCAGCTTTAATACTATCATTATCTATGTTTGTAATTGGATTGTTATCAGCATCAATTGTTTTATTAGTTAAAGTTGCAGTATGTGCTTCTGTTACAATAGGTGAAGCACTCGTTCCATTATGATAATGAGCTTTACCAGTCGAATCGTCAACCTGTATTTGACCTTTAGTATTTAAATCTAGAACAGATTCAGCAACAATTTGCAAACCTTTCCATATTTTTTTAAAAACCATCATATTACTCCTAAGTATTTAATACAGCTAATGCTCTAAATGTTATTATTCCAGTGTGATTGATTCCTGTTAATGGGTCAGTGCTAAATTTAACTTGCCCGTTTGAATCTATTGAAAAATTGATTTTACCATTATCAACGCCTTCTCTTGACATTGACCACACTCCAGTAGAATCGTTGTAACTAATTGTTAGTATTCCAGCTTCAGAGACAGCTTGGTTATCACCTTGTCCTAAAGTTGTTTCTTCTGTCTGTCTATAAACAGCATAAATGATTGTTGAACTTCTAACGTCTGAAGGGGGGAAAAGTAAACCATCAACATCTTCGTCTGTTGCATTATTATATGCGTCAATGTTAAAAGCTTGAGGAGCAACATCAAATGCTCCAGAAATACCATTAATTGCGTCTGCTACAAGTTTAAAGAATTCAACGACGTTTGGTGCCCAATTAGGCGAACTAGCTGAATCAGGTAGCTCTAGAATAGTTCCTTTAATATTAATTGTAGGCATAGTACTCCAAAAGGCAATGATTGCTCATATAGTTGTTAATATAGGACTCTTAAAATAAAAAAGCCCGACATTGCATCGGGCTTAGTAAGAACATTCAATTGGAACCAATTATGAATTGACAATTCCGTGAACTAAAACGTTTCTACCAACTGAACTTGTGAAGATACACTGGTCAGTAAATAGTCTTAATTCATAAGCTGCTGAGTTCTCAAGGTCACGGAAAAACTCATCGCCTTTACCTGGACGTTTGAAAGAAACATCGCTTGAACCGATTCTTGTCCAATCTTCAAGAGAAAGAATATAACAATATCCTTCTTTTACGTAAATAGAAGGTTCAATCTCCATTTCCCCATTTTGTGAGAAAAACTTCAATGTTTTAGAACCGTTTTCTAATTTAGCACTTGAATAAGACTGATCGTATTGTCTTAAAGTTAACTCGTTATTAAGCATTGAAGCCCATGTACGAGGGTTACAAAGAACTAGAACTTTTCCGTCTAATCCTTTTTCAACTGCTCTTGTTAAAGCTTGGTTTAACTTAGCAAATGAAAGGTTAGCAGAACCTGCATCGTATGTGTTACCACGATACATATTGTAATCTCCAACGTTGATTCCAAATAAAGAACCAGTTGATTGAGAGATAATTTTGTGGATACCAGGGAATTCGTTACCGAAAGCACCTTTGTGGAAAATAACATCTTCTTGGTTAGCAGTAACTGTGATACCAGAAACAGCAGCTTGAAGAGTGATTGTTCTAGCATTTAAATCAACAGATTTAACGATAGCTTCACCTACAGAAGAAGAAGACGATGGTGTGTCACCAGCAGCTTGATACGTTCTGATTTCAATCGGCATATTTTCTGCACCAGCCCAAATACCAGGTGCCCATTCAGAAGTCTTAATTGTTAAAGTAGCACCAGAAACAGCAGAAATCGCACCGTATGATTTTTGACCATAAAGCATTTGGATTTCTAATTTCTTAGCCATTGATCGAAGCATGTTAGCAACTAAAAATTTAGTAGCGTCTTCGAAAGCTTGTGCTCCACCTTGTGCTGCTCTTGAAGCTGCAACGTATCCTAATAATGATCTCATTACTAGTGGTGAACCTTTAACAGAAGCATCTTTAATCTGACCAGCAACTGGTGGATTTAAGTTAAATGCGTCTTCGTCTGAACCAGCGAAAGTCACACCGTGCTCCATACCAAGGATTAATGGTTGGTGAAAGAAGTTACCTGGCTGTTTTTGTTTAGCCATGAACTTAATTTTGTTTAATAATTTAACGCCATCTGGAATCAATTCTTTAAGCTTATCTGCATAAGTTTCTTTAAAAAATCCATTCAGCGTCGATAATTCGTTTGCTGTATTACTCATTGTATTTCTCCTCTATTACTCAACGATATATTTTAAAATTAATCTATCATTAGCAGCGATCGTTACCGTTGCTGTGATTTCAGAACCAGAAATACTGATATCCGCTTGAGGGATAACAACAATTTCTCCTGCTGAATCATCTGATAAATGACAACACTCTACTGATTTGACGTTTTCGCCAATATCAATTACTACATCTCCACCGTCTACTTCGTACAGTGAACTACCATGTGGAATAACTAACTCTTGAACTTTTAGTTGTCTATCCTGTATGGCAGAATTTTTTGCTTGAAAACTCATTTTAATTTCTCCTTAATTTACAAGACCATTATTCTAACGTACTCAGATGTTTACAAACTACTGTTCAGATATTGTTACCCACTTAAGGTTATAACAAGTCATCGAGAGAAGAAAACACTTCGATACGTAAATAGTTGTTAAAAAATCAATAACTTATAATAAATATTCACTTATCTAATAAAATCAATAACTTATACACCAAAGAAGTCTCTATAAGACTTAACTTCAACTTTCTTATTAGATTGTTCATTTCCTGTTTTACCCGTATCTAGTATATTAGGCTTAGCTGGTGCTTGTTTTTGACGAGCTTGAGCTAGCTTCTTCTTGCGGATTTGATCAATCTTTTCTTCACCAATAATTTCTTCTATAATCTCAGGACTCATTGTTTGAAAGAAATCTTTAAGTTGAGCTGGACTCATTCTAGGTAACATATCTTTAATGTCATTAGAATATTCATCTTTGACAACATTCATGATAGCTTCAACATCGACATCTTTGTTATTTTCAATACTATAGATAATATAGTCAGTTGCTTTCTTAATAACATAAGGACTATCAGGTAATCCCAACTTACTGATAGCTTTGCTCATTTCGTTATCATAATAAGAATACTGATCATCTACTAATTTCTGATACTTGGTTTGTCTAAGCTCTTCTTCTTTTACTTTCTTTTCTTCTTCAAACTCTTTTAACTTTCTTTCATATTCTTCAATTTTTAATTGTTCTGGAGACTTTCTTGAATTAGCAATCTCTTCTTCTAAAATCTCAGTAGCTAGTTTCTTTAGGTCAACACCGAAATTTGGATTATTAAGAGCTTTTCTTGGATTCTCTTTTAATTGTTGAAAGAACGACATTACGTCTTTCTCTAACAATGCTTTCTCTTGTGCACTATGTGTTGCCATCTTAGCGAATTGAAGTTGTTTGGTCATGTACTCAATAGCTTTAGGGTCATCGTCGATTTCGAAAGGAAGTTCTTCGTTAAACTCTCTACCGTTAAATTTAATCTTTAACTGTTTAAGTTTCTTCTTAACTTCAGCTTCTTTCTTTGCTTCTTGTTTAGACTGTTCTGTTTGAACCTGTTCTTGAGCTACTTGTTCTTGACCTTCTACAGGGGCTTGTTCTTGAACTTCAGCGGATGCTTCCACTGGAGCACTTGTTTCTTCTGACATATTTTTCTCCTACACTCGTCCTTATTGGATAGAGGTTAGTTTGAACGCCCGTTATTGGGTAGTTCATTAAATAGTTGTTAGTTTATATAATACAATAAACGATATAATGTTTAATATAATTAAAGCTAATGATATTTTCTTATAAAAATAATATTTACTACGAACATTATTGATTTTGTTCTGTTTAACTGAATTAGTTTTAGATAATCTCTTATCTCTTATTCTTAATCGCATTGTAAATATATCCTGGACCTTCTTCTTCAAAATCAACAGATTTATCTATAAGTCCTTTACGTTTTAATCCTTCACCAACAATCTCACTACATACTTGAGTTAAGCTACCGTCTTTTACAGGATTAGCTATTTTAATTCCTATTTTCCTTAATACTCTAGATAATCCCATACCTAAAATTTGTAATTTACCATATTTTATACCAGCTTTATCAATCATATACTGCATTAGTTTTTTATATTCTTCGTCTGTGTATTGTATTTCAACTTCGTGAACTATTTCTGATACTTCCAAAAATCTTTCTTTATTTATAAAACTAACACCATTAAAGAAACTAGCATGATATATAATATTCCTTTCTAGTGATTCAGAATAAAAATTAAAGTAGACATGAGAAAAATCAATATCTTCTAAACACATAATAGCTTTAGAAAATATCTGATCTGTTTTTGAGAATCCTATTATTATTTTTTTCATTATTATAAATAGACTTGAATTCTAATTATCCAATTATCAATTAACTCTTGTGTTACAAATCCAGAAGGTGTTTTCTGTTGTAATCTATAAATAGCAGTAGGAAATGCACCTTGTGATAATCTAACAATAACGTCTTGATATTCATCAAACATAGCATCAGATTGAGCTGCTGTTATTCCCATTAACGTATTATCAGCATACAAATCTTTTAGTAATGCCGGAGCGACTGCTTGATAGTTTGTAAGTTTTGCAATAATCATTTGCTTAACACTTACAGATTGTCCCACTCCTGGAACTAATTGATTACCACTTAAAATATAACCAACTGAAGGAGTTATTAATAAATCTTGTACATCAATAATGTTTTGGTAATCTTTTATCTGTTCAGCATATTGAGCCTCGTCAATAGACTCTACTTTTACTACTACATTTTCTCTTAGAAAAGCATGTAATCTCATTTTTTATCCTTTTATTCGTCTAACTTAGAAATATCTAACCATTCAACATCTTGTCTTAATCTGATAATACTATCATAAACTCCAAGATGATTAACATATACTCTGTCTTTATACGATCTTCCTAATCTAACAATAGTAGCTTCTATCATTAAAGTAGTATCTCCATCTAAATTAGCTCCAGTTACTGAGCTTGTATCTATATCTGCAAAATAATAACTATTAGCTTCCTGTGTTCCAGAAATAGTAGTCACTAAGTTATCATTCCATCTAGGATTTACTAATTTTTCTACTCTAAATATCTTAAAGCTACAACTAGATGCATTATCTATAGTTCCATTAGTTGTATTATATAAATAAGCAGTCATTCTAATCTTACTTAAATTTTCAGTATCGAACTCTGCTGCAATTTTAGGAATCTGAACACTATTTGTAAAATCTGAATTAGCATTAAATATAAATTGCCAATCATTGTTACTGTTTACAATGTAACGACTAATAGAATCCATTTTAAGGATTTGACTATCTTCAGAAGAAATGTCAGCTATTAACTTTCTTGTTGCCATTATGTTCCTAAAAGAGTAAAGCCTTTAATACTCTGTCTTACTACTCCATCTATTTCAATATTAATTGTTGCTGTAAAATGTGTTAAGTCTGTAAGTAATATAGCACTTACTGGAGTAATTTGAAATCTACCATTACCATCTGCAACAATTCCTGACTCAGTAAGACCAACAACAGCTACTCCATCAACATCGTATATAGTATAAGAAGCAGTTCCTAAGCTTGCTCCAGATCGTATAATTCCATCTGCTGTTCCCCATAACGTAGCCTCTAATTGATTAGAAGCATTTATTGAAAATACAGCTTTACATTCATAAGAAGGTATTTTACCTTGGATAGGTAAGAAATCACTTCTATTAATACCATCTGCATTTATTGTTACTTTTACAGAATATAAAGATAATTCTTGATTAAGAGCAGAAGCTACTGGAGTAATCTTAAATAAACCATTACCGTCAGCAGAAATTCCAGATTCAGTCATTCCTACTACAGCATTACCAGCAGCATCATAAATAGTATATGAAGCTGTTCCAAGACCTGAAGTTTTAATCTTCTCATTCTCAGTAATCCAGAAAGAACCTTGTAAATCAGAAGCACTATCGATAGACATAACACCTTCGATATTATATTCTGGTGCTTTTTGAATAAGAGCTACATATCCAGACCTAATTGCTCCATCTACTGTAATATCGATTTTAACCATGTAATGCTCTAATGATTCACTTAGAGAGTTAGATATAGCTGTAATTTTATATTGTCCATTAGAATCAGCAGAAATACCAGATTGAGTCATACCTACTACAGGATTTCCTGCTTTATCATATACCTGATAAGAAGCTGTTCCCATTGTGGCATTACTTGATGTAGCTAGTCCTGAGTTCTTTAAACACCATAATGTACCTTGAAATTGGTTAGAAGCACTTATTGCAAATGCCCCATTAACATTGTATACATCAATAGAAGTTAAAATACCAGTGGAAATGACAGAATCAGAAACTAAGTTGGCATCTCTATTAGATAGAGCGTCAATTGCTCTAACTCCTACGTGATATGTGGTTCCATTTACTAAAAATGAACCATCTGGCATTGTAAATATATCATATTGTAAATTAGGAGTAATAGCTACTATGTTTGCAGTATTAAATAGTCCAACATTAGTAGAAGCTTGTATGTAAATCTCATATCTTACAGGGTTACTAATATCAGTTCCTGCTAACCATGTTGCTCTAATTTGACCTCTAGATTCAACATCTAATGTATCAAGTCCCGCAAATGTTGGAGGAGTTAGATCGTCCACACAAGCATCAGGAATTGAGATATATGCTCTATCGGTAACTAATATATCTGACATTTTTATTCCTCTTTAATAGAAGGTCTTATGTCTACACCAAAACCACTAGGTAGTGAATATCTTACTAAAGTTCCTACTGTGTTAGGTATAGTTCCTAATGGAAGCCAAGTAAAGCCATTATCTGTTGAGTATTCGAATTCACTAACATTTGTTACTGTATTTTTAGTAGTTAATAGAGTGTCCGATAAATCATGTGCTCTAAAATACAATGTAGGAACCGAAGTAGCATAAACATTTTTCAATCTATATGCAATTCTAGATGGTACAGTATTTACTGAATTATCATCAGAGAACTCCCAATTTTCAGAAGATTCAGTAATTGTGCTATATCCTAAATATAACTCACTAACTTGTGCAGGAGTAGAACTTCCTTCTGATTGCATATTAAATAGAATCTTAAACTGAACTTGTGCTCCAGTTGCTAGTCCTGATAAGTCAGAAAAAGATGTTACGTTTGTCCATCCTCCAGAAATACTTCCAAAACCTGAAGTCCTATATTGTACTTTTATATTTCCTGTTTTCTCAAATAATGCCTCAACACTAGTTACTACTTTATAAACAGCAGAAGGAGTGTTTAATACAGGAGTTACCATATAAGAATAATCATGTACAGAGTCTGATCTTAAATCAACAGTGAATAATCCTCTTTGTCCTGTTGTACTTCCTATCATGAATAAAACACCATCTTCTACATCCATACCAGTAAAAGATAAACCTTCAAGTTCAACTGTCTCTGGTATAGAAAATGCTTCGTAAAAGTTATTTGAAACTCCACCAAAAATATACTCTAGTTGATTGTTTACTACTTTCTTTTGTATGATAATTGATGCGTTAGTAATAAAAAATGCAGAATCTAATACGTTAGACCATGTTGCTAAAGACGCTGTAGGTGCTGTTATTTGATTAGTTGTACCTAATAAATTTGAAGTTACAAGAGATGCCCAAGTTGTAGCTCCTGCTGTTAGTTCTGATAATCTACCTAAATATAAGTTAATTGTTGTAGCAAAGAATGCACAATTAAATCCAGAATTTGTAGTATGTTGTGGTTGAGCAAAATCTTCTGAGTCGGATGCAAGAAGTGTACCAGTTAATGCTGGTAAATTTGCAGTCTTATGAGAAAATAATGCACTAGTTGTTCCAAATGATCTACCAACAGAAGCTGTTCCTGCTACTGTTATATTTATAACAGCTCCACCAGAAGTAGCTGATAATTGAAATGTATTAGCTGTTGCATTTCTTACGAAATAGTTTGTATTATTTGTTAATCCAGTTCCACCAACCAAGTCTGTAATAAAAATAGGATCGTTATTTTGAAAAGGATGTGCTGTATATTGAATAGTGTCACCTACATCATCTACAACCAATGCTGATTGTTTAGAATATGTTGGAGCAGTATTTGTGTTATAAACATGGTATTGATGAGTAGCTGCTACACCATTATGCACATATAATTTATTTCCTGATAAATCTAAAATAGAACCAGCTATTGAAGTTTGGTAATATACTCCAGAAATTTGAGCAGTTCCTCCTGCTCCTGTAGTATTTATAGAAGCTCCACCTACTGTAGCAGATAATTCAAAATCGTTTGCTGATGGATTTCTAACATAATATGTTGTGTTTAAAGCTAAACCTGTTGGTAAAGTTCCGTATATAAAAATAACAGGGTCGTTTACATGAAAAGGGTGAGAAACATAATTTACTTTACCAGGAGATGCTACAGTTATTGTTGTAGATGCAGACATCACGCTATTATTGTCGTGTAATTTATAAACAGCCTTTTGATCATTTCCTGTTGCAAATCCAAAAGTAGGAGGAGATGCTATAAAGTCAGCTAAATCCACTGAATTAACTAGAAATGTAGCACCATTAAATAATACAGAACCAGTTGTACTAATGAATATTTTCCATC